>Ga0080004_1111311_pt1 | contig 16499 bp, 14 predicted proteins | sample WasSprMetagenome_FD_69207 | JGI IMG/M metagenome (GOLD analysis project Ga0080004, IMG submission 69207) | Sulfidic aquatic microbial communities from Washburn Spring, Yellowstone National Park, USA - WS (SPADES assembly) (version 2) | ecosystem: Environmental > Aquatic > Thermal springs > Hot... | reverse complement strand
TCGGCAGCCACATCGTCGACAGGCTGGTGGAAGAGGGCTACGCGGTCAGAGTAATAGACAACCTGAGCAGCGGCCGCCCCGAGAACCTGGCGCAGCACAGGGGCAACCCCCAGGTCGAGGTGGTGGTGGGGGACCTGAAGAGGCCCGAGGACGCGCTGAGGGCTGTCGAGGGCGTGGAGGCGGTCTTCCACTACGCCGCGAACCCCGAGGTGAGGGTCAGCACGACAAACCCAGAGGTGCACTTCAACGAGAACGTGGTAGCCACCTTCAACCTCCTCGAAGCGATGAGGAGGAAAGGGGTGAAAGAGATAGTGTTCGCGTCGTCCAGCAGCGTGTACGGCGAACCCGAGGAGATACCCGTCGGAGAGGACGCGCCCCTCAGACCCGTCTCGGTGTACGGCGCGAGCAAGGCGGCCTGCGAGAACCTGATACACGCCTACTCCAAGCTCTACGGGATAAGAGCGGTCGCGCTCAGGTACGCGAACGTCGTCGGGCCGAGGCTCAGGCACGGCGTCGTCTGGGACTTCGTCAACAAGCTGAGGAAGAACCCGAGCGAGCTCGAGATCCTGGGGGACGGCAAGCAGGTCCGAAGCTACGTGCACGTCAGCGACGCGGTCGAGGCCACGATCGTCGCGTGGGAGAGGGGCGGGCAGGGCTTCAACGTGTACAACGTGGCCAGCGAAGACTGGATCACCGTGGACGAGGTCGCTGATGAAGTGATAAAGGCGATGGGACTCGCTGGCGTGAAAAAAGTGTACAAGCCCGTGCTCCACGGAGTAGGGTGGCCCGGCGACGTGAAGCGCGTCGCGCTCAAGATCGAGAGGATAAAGAGGCTGGGCTACAAGCCGCGCATGAGCTCGAGGGAAGCGGTCAGGGCTACGGTGCAAAGCATTGTCGAATCCTTCTGAAAAGGTCGCGTAACAAAGATAGCGATTTAAAAACTACACTAGATTCATGCCTACAAACTTGTTTATCGACGAGCTCCTCCGTGGGGTAAACGACTGGCTAGGACTTCAGAAACTCTCTCTCCTAACGTATCTGCTCCTAGTGTTCACGTTTAACTTAACCATAACCTTAATCTTTCTAGCCCTTAGCATTAAGAGTAGGAATGCTTCTTTTAGAGTACCTGCACCTGCCATAGTCGCTTTGATCTTTCTTAACGCGCTCCTCCTAGTGGCCGGCGTTATCACTTCGGCGTGGACTTTCCACTTTTCTGCGCTACTCATCGCAGCCATCGTACTAGCACCGGTAGTAGCATATCTAGCCCTGTTTACCGATGGAGCCCCTTCACGGCTCTCTGGAGGGCTACTCATGCTAGCCGCACTAGTACTTTTCATCTTCGCAGCTAGGCACATCGTTAACGGAATTGCGGAGCACGAGACGACATCGGACATGATAAACATACATCTTAACGGGTACTTCAGGTGGTCCATTCATGGTTCGCATTACGATTTGGCACCCCTCGACGCGATACTAAAAGTTATGTTAAGCTATATTACCCGAGATACCATCTTTAGTCCTATTTTAGCCTCAGCGATGTATACCTGTTACGGCTTAGCAGCATTTCTCCTGGTTTACGTGCTAGCAAAAGCGATAATAGGCATCTCCAGCTATGCCCTAACTATAACGCTTTTAACTATGTTATCTTATCCATACTCCCCAATAATAGGTTTAAGCGTCCCCCCAAGCCCCCACGCCCATCTGCTGGCTGTGGCAGCCCTAACCTTTGTCATGAGGCCGCTGCTAGAGCACAAAACCTTTAGGTTCAGCGACTACTTTGCTACGATACCGCTCATCCTAGCACCCATACTTATGCACCCATCATCACTTGGGCTTGTCCTTTACCTAGCACTCCTCACGCTTTGGCTAGCCTATAGGAAGAGCCTTACAAAATGTAACTATGTCCTCCTCATCTTCGTATTCTCGTTTATGGTATACTTCGCGAAGGTTATGTACTCAGCCTTTGCGACAGGCTTCGCAAACTACATGCAAGTTCTGTGGGACTACATTGTGAATGCCTTTAGGGAGAGGGAGATAACAGTGTTTTCCACTAGAAACCTTGGCTACAGCGAACTGCCAAGACTATGTTTAACAGGCTTCGCAACACTTTTAGGATACTTAGCAGGCTTAGCCCTCCCTATACTGGTAACTATATTGAAGAAAAGGCAGCTAAGTATTGTGGAACAGCTCTTTATGGTGACACTGGTATTCTACGGCGCATTCGCGTTGGCATCAGTATTAACAGGCTTAGGAGGGGTTAGTCAGTCACGTGCGGCAATGAATGGGGCACAACCATACATAGAGCTAGTTCTAATAATATATTTAGCAATGTTAATGTATAAGCAAAACAAATCATCCATACTTATACCGCTAACGTTATCAGTTTTAGCAACATTAATAACACCTAATGCAATATCGCAAAACTATACAATACCCATAGCAAAGCCTGCTACCTTAAACGATCATATAATTGCATACAAATTTTCAGATCTTATAGATAAATCTTATTATATTAACCTTTACACTACTTGTGGCAATATAGGAAGGATTATTGCTTCCCAAGAACGTCGAGATGTTTGCTATGGACTAGGCTCAACAATGGCATCAGTATATTACTTCATTGCTCCAAGAATTGTTCTTGCAAAGAGCTACTGGGACCCATGCATAGGAGCTATCTATGCAGAACCAAAGAATACAGCTAGTTACATTATTAATAGAGTTTTCGATGCGTGGCTATATGGATTCTACATTTACGTTAAGGGATAAATTAAATGAAAGGAGACGTAAAATGAATCTTCATAATTTTCACAACGTACAATTCGGAGAAAAAAAGTAGAGAATATGTTGAGGAGCATTATTGAGGGACTTTTCCGATGAATAGTGTTAAGCACATAATAGTCGATAAAGATCGTCGAGAAATTCTTAAGCAAATGCAAAGAATTTCTACAATGTTAAGGTAGTTGTACACAACGTGCGCGCAAGCGCGCGTTTCAAATTCCATTTGCATATGCATTTATCGCATAATATATGGAGATTGATTCGCTCACTTACACTAATATTACCTGCTCATGCATAATGTAACCAAGAGCATTGGGACGATATGATGAGATTTCTCTACATAGGTTCTAACGATGCTTTTAACAGGCATGAGTTGGGATTTATAGCTTCCCTCTCTGAGCTTGGAGAAGTTGATGTAATTGTTTTAGGATCTAGAACACATTTTGAAAGGTTTTCTCTAGCAAGTGATAATGGTGTACATGTTGTTGATCTTTATGAAGTTCCCTGCAGTGGCGCTCTCTTAAGCTTTGAACGTTATATAAGGATGGTCTCTGCAATTGCTGGTTCAAGGAATTATGATGCTGTTTTCGCCACACCTCGACTATCAATACTTGTTGCCGGCCATCTGAAGGCTTCAGAAATTGTTGCTCTAAGACTTTGGAGTATTAGGGCAGCAAAGTTGAGGGATAATCTCAGGTTCGGCGCTTACGAAGATATCCCGCTCTTTATGCCTAGCACCATTGCCAACATGCACTATATCCTGCGCTCCACCTACTCCATAGCTATTGATCACGCAACCTATGCCTTTGCCAGAAAGGTTTATCGATTTGTCAAGGATAGGATCGCTAAGGTTTACCCACCATATGGGTATGTGCCCAGCAAGGACGAAATGAGTTGGGAGGTTCCGGAGATCATAGATAGAGGCAACTACGTATTAGGATTCACGCAACTAAGCAAGACAGGGCCTTACCTAAAGTTTGAGGCGAAACCGCATGCGATAGCGCTTTACCTTCTAGCGAAGAGAGCCGGAATAGATGTTGTATTGGCTGGTAGCAGCTACGATGATTGGAGGCGCGTGTTCCCAGGCCTTGAACCGCCGAGAAACCTACATATCGTAGGCAAGGGATTTCCGGACAGCATTCTAGCAAAAATCTACAGAAATGCACTACTAGTTGCGGTACCTATCACCAACAGAAGCATTTCTAATAGGCTTATAGAGGCGTTGTTTTATGGAAAGCCTATAGTGACATCTGAGGTAGCTAAACTAATTCACCCAGAATTAGAACGCAGAAAATATCTCTTTATCTCATCATGGAATACAATAATTAATGATACCATAATGCTCCTAAAAGATGAGGATTTGCTGAAATCGCTTGAGCAAGGAGCTAGAGAAGCTTACGTTAAGTATTTTTCAACAAAGCGCAACATGATGTTTGTGCAGAAATTGTTACTATGAAGATTCTTCACGCATCTCACGTATCTAATTACACTCCTCCTATGGGATATGGAGGAATAGAGCTCGTCGTTGATACCCTTGCTAGAGAGCTGACATTACGTGGCCACAAAGTTCTTGTTTTAGGAGTTAAGCCCTTCAATGTAAACGTCCAGTATGAGCTCAAGCCCTGTTTTAAGGAACCTGTGAAAAAGCCTAGGATAATGCATAAGCTTAGGTATTCATGGAAATTATTGCTGGAATCAAAGGACTTTGACGTTATACATATACATGTTCAGTGGCTAACTCCCATAGCTGCAATCATTAAGAGGTTGCAAAACAAAGCTGCACTCCTAACTCTTCATGCTGATCCAAGCGATTTTATTGCCCATTTAGATGTTCCATTGGTGGCCATTTCAGAAATTCAAAGAAGGCGTTTAGAACGCAGAGGAATTAAGGTAGCCACAGTTATATACAACGGTATAGATGTGAATATGTATCCATTTAGATTGGAGAAGGAAGACTTCTTCATTTACCTAGGGAGGATAGATGAAACTAAAGGAGTACACATAGCCGTAGAAGCAGCTAAGAAATGCAACGAGAAGCTTGTGATTATAGGACCCATAGCAAATCCCAGTTACTTTGAGAAGTATGTAAAGCCGTTCATAGATGGCAAGAACATAGTTTATCTTGGTGAAGTAGACTTCAAAACAAAAGTAGAATATTTGTCTCGTGCCAAAGCGCTTCTATACCCAGTTCAATATGAAGAGTTCTTCGGCATAGCAATGGTAGAGGCATTAGCTGCGGGAACACCCGTTATAGGTTTTCCACGGGGGTCTGTAGTAGAGGTGGTTAGAGACGGTGTCACAGGCTACCTCGTGAAAGATGCAAAGGAGATATGCATAGCAATGAAGCACGTTGATGAACTAGATAGGAAAGAATGTAGAAGGAACGCCGAAGAGAGATTCTCGTCTAAAGCTATGGCAGATAAATATGAAAAAATATACGTGGAGGAATTTAGTATTTAGGTAATAATTATCATACTACTTCATCAAGACTTAATAGATTAAGGGCTAGGTTATGAATAAATCGAACAATAAAAGAATGAAAACGTTGATTCTCTTTACTCCATTCCTATATACTTTATTTAATAAGTATGGCTCCATTGAAAGACCAAGCAAATTACTAAAATATTTTTGGGACTATTATATATGGAAAACATTAGTTTACGAGTTTGGTGGTCCTTATCTACTCTATATAATTCTCGTAGTAAGGAGTGCAGGTTTAGATATAAATCGGTTAATTGTTTACGGCATTTGGATATTGTTAAGTCTATATATTTACGAAATTGGTTACATACTAAATGACTATTTTGCTTATCGAGAGCCTGAGAATATTCGGAATCTCAGGCTCTCCAAGCTTCTTCCTCAGGCTGATTACATCAATATTAGTAAAACAGTGTGGAAATTATTATTGCAAAGATTTGCCATAATATTTGTGTTAATGTTATTTTGTGTTATGCATGGAGCAATACTTTATTGTTATGCCATTCTATTTTATATATCTACAATCATTCCCCTTTTCGTACTACACACGTTAATAACATGTTTATTGATTAGAGGATTAGTCACCGAATTTGCACTACGTTCGCTAAGAGTAATGTCAACTATTTTCTTTTACCCCAATGATATTTCAGCACGAGTCTGCTTGCTACTTTACTCTATATCCAATGGAGTACTAGCATCAGAAGGATATTTTGAAGCAAAGAACCTAACCAAGATAAAGTTAACTAGAGGAATCGAATTATTATTTAAGTTCTTGTTGATGATGCTGGGAATCTTTGTGGCCACAGAAAATTCGCTAGGATATCTCGTTTACATGGGAATTCTTCTACTACCCAGTTTCATAGCGGTTAATCTACATCGTTTAAAATCCGGATATTAACTGGCTTATGCGCATATGCAGGAATTTTCAAGTTTGGATGAGGCATTAGTAGAAAAGATCTGTAATACTTATAGCGTAATAATTGTAGATCTTGATGACACCTTATTACTTAACACTGGTATGGAGGAGTTTCTAGTATTTCATATTCGGTGCCGCTACGGCTTTATCGGGATCTTAAAAATTAAACTTGCAAATATGGTTTCGAAATTTCTAAAGATCTTTGGATTCGAGCCTTTCATTATTATAAAAGTCTATGCAGACCTCTTGCTTCTAGGTGAAAGACTTCACGATCTTCAGTACTCTGTACTATTATATTTATATGATGTTATCAAGAATCGGAGAATAAGAATAGATTTGTTCAGGATATTAATTAAATGCAGGAAAAGCGGTAAAACTCTTATCCTAGCAACATCGAATGTAGATCTTGTTGCGAATGCTATTTCAAGGTATGTTGGTTTTCACTACATAATATCATCAAAGATATCGTGTAATATTTTGTGTAGGCTTGAGCAGAGGATTGATGGTATGGAAAAGTTATGTAGATTGGTTAAGTTCCTCAAGACTATAAAATCTCCAGGAAACCATTCTATAATTTATATTGTAGATAAATGGTCGTTATCTGTTGAAAAGGCTGATATGTACTTGAAAAACGTGCTCATAGTGTAATTGATAGGTGATGACATTGATAGAGCACATACAGCCTATCGATGTTATTATGCTAACGAAAAATTCTAATAAGCCTTGGTTTAGACGCGTACTTGTAGCAATAAAGAGGCAGATACCCGTACATCATCTCATAGTTGTAGATGGATACTCGACAGATGGAACAATAAATGTAGTGAGAGAGTTCTTTGGAGACAAGGTCATAGTAATAAGGACCAAAGCCCCTCTTGGGTGTGCAAGGTATTTGGGTATGAGAGCTGTAGACACAGAGTGGTTTGCATTTATAGATAGTGACGTGGAGGTTCTGCCAGGATGGTTTAAAGCAGTGCAAAGATACATAAGGCATCCACGTGTCTATGGCGTCCAGGGAGTGTATAAGGGGGGTGAGACAAGCAGACATGTTCAACTTCTTCTATCGCCAAGGAAGTACCTGAATATCAGAGATGTGATTAAACACGGAATAGTGAAGCAATACGGTGCCGACACTGCACACGTGCTTTTAAGGAGAGTCGTTGTTCGCTTAGTTAACCCGGCTTTTCTATGTCAATTAGAATGCGGTGAAGATGCTTACATTGCATGGAAGATCGTTGAAGCGGGCTACATCTATGTAAAGGTCAGCGAACTGCAAGCAATACATCATTCAAATCTTGAGGCGACTTTGTCTAAAGTATTACATAGAAGTTTTGGTTATAATGGAATTTTTTACGGAATACCACTATGTGTATACGTGACTTCAGCGATGTTTCGCTTTCTATCACAATTATTTAAATGCAAAAGGGAGTCCTTAATATACTTTATAAATCTTATCGGTAGCATATTCTCATTTGCTAAGACTATGAAGCTTATAGGATTATGTCGCGAAAGAGCATGAAGTTTGCGTTTATGATTACTCGCTCAGCTATATCGTCAGAAGGACCTAAGAATTTCGCTCTTACATACTTTCCTTAACTATATAATTTCAGCATAGCTCCGCAATGTGCTTGAAAAAGGCTACCTAAGGTGGTTCGGTTGAGGCTCCCGGTAGCGGCGACGGGCGTCAAAGTCGTTAAGGGCACAGCATACGTGGCGATCAACGACGCGGGCACCTGCAGGGTCTCCGCGTTCAAGGGCGGCTGCGTGGAGGACGTGGCTTTGCTGCGCGGGAGCCCCTGTGCGCTGGTGTGGGGCTCGCGCGAGGGCTTGCTGGTCTCGTGCGGCGAGGTCCTGTACCTCGTCTCGGACGGCGAGGCGAGGCCGGTCCTCAGAGCGAGGCCGGGCAACTGGTTCTGGCACACCTGCGAGGGGGACGGGCGGGTTTTCGTCCAGGAGTACGGCGAGAGCCCCACGGGCATCTACGCGACCGAGGACCTCGAGACCTTCGCTAAGGTCGCCACGAACCTGGACGTCGACCCCTCGTCGAGGCACTTCCACTTCGTCGCGTTCGACGGGGCGAGGGGGCTGCTGGTCGCCACGCTGGGGGACGGCAACCTCGTGAGGGTCGCGGTCTCGCGGGACTACGGCCGCACGTGGAGGCCGGTTTACAGGGGCCCCTGGCAATTCGTCCCCGCGCTGGTCGAGGGGGACAGGTGGGTCTTCGGCTTCGACAGCGGGATCGCGCGGGGCGGCGTGGGGGTCTACCGGCCCGACGAGGGCGAATGGAACTTCATCTTCCTGAGGTCCATGTACCGCTTCGCTCAGTTCGCTTCGCTGGCGAGGCTCGGCGGCTACTACGTCGGTGGGCTCGGCCTCCCGACGGCCGTAATTGTCTCCAGAGACCTGAGGCACTGGTACAAGCTGCACTTGGGCGGCGGCTCCGGTTACAACCACTTCGTCGAGGTCGCCGCGCAGGGCGATAGGGTCTTCGCCGCCACGGGCAGCGAGCTGCTCGTGTTCACGCTCAAAGACGTCGAGGCGACCTTCGCGAGCGAGCCGCTCCTGAGGCCTTACGGCGCGCACCTCGATCGGGCGAGGGGCGTCCTCTTCCTCCTCAAGAGGCTCGCGCGCCCGTGAGGGTTCTCGTCTTCTCGAAGCTGTTCTGGCCCGAGGGGGGCGGGGCGGAGCTTGCTACATACCTCATCATCAGGGATATTCTGTCAAAGTATTTTAATGTAATAGTTGTTTCTGGTACTAGGAACCCTGAACCTGACATTTTCAAGCATGCTAAGTACGTTCATTGGAGTGCTCTAGAAGCTAAGTACAAACCTATTGAATGGATCAAAACATTTACGAGCATCGGTTGGGTCAAAAATCTTGTTAAGAAAGCAGACATTGTTTACATACCTTCACACACTCTCATGCCCCTAGTAATATCTGTAAAGACCATCGATCTAAAGGCAAAGGTTGTTCTTCACCTACACAACTACCAGCTCCTAACATACACATCAATAGTTTTAGCTGGTAGAGAACCAGATGCAGCAACAGATATCATTGTTGAGCTTGCGGAGCACAAAAGCCCGCTAAGAGCCTTGCCAGTTGGTTTTGGACATTACATAAACTACATCAACAGGTTTGCAGCAATACTAGCAGATAAAATCATTTGCGTATCGCGTAAACAATGCGAAATAATATTGAGACACATAGCCGAAGTTAGGAACAAAGCTGAGGTTATATACAATCCACCTCCACCAATACCACCAATAAGTAAGAAGCTTGGTGAGGAACCTGTGCTTATATATGCTGGAGGAGCAAGCTACATAAAGGGATTCCAAACACTTCTCAAAGCACTTGCAAAAATATTGGGAAAGTACAAAGCTAAGGCATATGTTATACTTGGAGGAGCTTCTCCAAAAGAAAAAGCTTTTGTAATGAAATTAGCTGAGGAAGTAAATAGAAGGCTAATACCCTTAAATAAACTTCCACACAACGAATACCTAAAGCTTCATGAACATGCATGGGCTCTTCTCTTTCCATCAATAACAGAGGAACCGCTTCCATACGCCATAGTAGAATCGATGATGGCTGGGACGATACCAATAGCATCAAAAATCGGTGGAGTACACGAGATAATTAAAGATACACCAGCAGAAAGATTTCTATTTACATCTGAAGATATGGATGAGTTTGTTGACAAGATAGAGTTATTATTCTCATACTCTAAAGATAATGTTATAAATATTGGTGCAAGGCTTAGGGAGCATATGCTCAAAATATTTAACATAGAAGTAATTGAAAAAAGTCTCTTAAATTTGGTTCAAGAATGCTTGAATAATTAATTCAAGATTTATATGAAAAAGTGAAGCCTGTCAATTCATGAAGAGAGGTAAGTTAATAGTGATTCTGGGACCTGTAGGTGTCGGTAAATCAACTGTAGGACGATACCTAACGTCAATACTCAGGAGGAGAGGATACTTAACTTATTACATCTTTATTAAAGCTGCACATGGACTAAGTTTTTTTGTTTATTATATTATTGCATTGTTAATCTTTGATAGGCGCTTACATAATTATACACGTAAAAGGATTGCTCCATGGTACGTCGTTTCAAAATACAATAAGATCTTAGCGGAAGAAATAACAGCTATAACTGCAGTAATTGACATATTTATTTCTTTACCATTTCAACTCTTTAGAATAAGCTTAATGCGATTCTTCAATAATTTTATATTTTGCGAAGAATATCTCTTAGGAAGTATTAATGATTATCTATACGGCTTACTCAAAGCAGCGAGTACAGGAACAAAACATTGTTTAAGAACAATAGTAAAAACTCTTATGGTTACTACAATGAAGTATAAACCCTACATTATAATAATTCTTGACGCTAACTATCAAGAGCTATTAAGGAGGTGGAGAAAGAGAGGGTATGGAGAACTACAATGGGAATATATCCTTTTTCAAAAAATTTTTCTAAAGTTACTTAGAGAAGGTATGTTCATTAATGAAGTACCAATATATTACATCGATTCCAACAAGGATATCGCTATAGTTCTTCAGAAAGTGCTTTCTGTTTTGTTATCGATTAAAAGGTGATTAATTGAATGTCAAATCCTAAGGTCGCAGTTATAGTTGTGAATTATAATTCAAAATCAAAATGGAGCGTAATTAGTGAGTCTCTCCAAAGTATTCTCACGATGAATTATAGACCTATTGAAATAATTATTGTAGATAATGGATCGACTGATGGTAGCTTTGAATTAATTGAGCAACTTGTGGATAGGGTCAAACAAAATCAAGACGTTGCAATCAGAATTGTTAGACTTTCTAAGAATTATGGTTTTGCGGTTGCAAATATGATTGCATATAGATTTCGTAGTCTTGATGCTCAATACATAGCCTTAATAAATGACGATATGTGTCCAGCGCAGGATTCTCTGCAGAGACTAATAGAATTTCTAGAAAAATTAAGCAATAAAGTTGCAGGAGTACAAGGAATCATGCTAACGTGGGATGGTAGATATGTTCAATCATACGGAGGGTACTTAACAGACCATGGAGCTCATGGAAGCATTGGAGCATATATGCCTATATCGGAATTAAGTAGAGATAAGTTAAAGCCTATTCCTGTAGGATATTTAGATGGTGCTTATTCAATTTATCGTGTTGAAGCAATAAAAAAGGTGGGAGGGCTATTCTTACCATACTTTTTTATGTGGGGTGACGACTATGAGTTAGGGATAAGGCTGTGGAGAGCTGGGTTCATGCTTTTGGCAGTGCCAATAATAGTAGGAAGACATTTTGCAGGTGCTACATCGAGAGAGGAAAAAGGGGTATATGAACCACCAAAAATACCGTACATTTACGAATATCATATGTGGAGAAGTAATATAGCAGTAACAGTTCTATACTCGTATCCCTATCCATTACAATTACTGAAGAGAATGCCAGAAGCAATTATAGTGTCTATGTTCAAGAAGTCTAAAGCAATAATTCGCGGATTCATTGATGGAATGCTTTTAGGAATTACACTACGAAGGAGGATTCTAAAGAAAATGCCATGGTTAAATAAGCTTAAGGAGCCGAGAGTATATGTACGCATACTTCATGAACTAGCCTTCCTGTTGCGTTTATATCTACAATATAGGTATAGAGCTTCAAAGGTATATTCAATCATTACTAAAAGAGCATTACTAAAAGCAGCTATTAGCGCGCGCTCAGGCTTTTTCGAACAAGAGGCTTCGATGAGAACCCCTACCAAGCGCGCAGGTCGCTGTGGAGGTGAAGAGATTTCGCGGGGCTGGGCTACAGGGTTTACGGCGCCGGATACTTCCTCTTTTCCGGAAGAAAGGTGAGGTGATTGTCTGAATACTTAAGCCCCTTCGCTCGTAAGCTTTTTCTCAGTTGAGCCGAGTCCACCATAGCAATTAAAGACCACAAAAATTAGGAGGCGAGCCTAGGTAAAAATATAATAGGGACGTAAAAGACAAGAGGCGCAATGCTTTTGCACGAGTTGAGGCTTTTATTAGCCAGCAGGAAGTTGTTTAGCAATTGGCTTTCGGCTGGAGTAAAGTATTTTTTGGTTAAACATGGGATAAGCAGCGGTAATATCGGCGTTAGATACGGCAGCGGGGAATTCGCGTTGAGACCAAAGGTATACTCATTCATGGTTAACGCTTTCTGCGACGGTGTGCTGAAGGAGATTCATGTTGGCAGCGGCGGCGAGCTGCTGGGCAGGTTGTGGGGGGCTGTCGATTTGGTGATTAAAGGCGGCGAGGGCATCTTGAGGATGCCTGATGGCGTCCTGTTAACGTTCGAATCCTTTGACCAAGCAGTGTTCGCTGAGACTTGGTTTTACGAGATTCACTTCTTAGGCTTCGACCTGAGCGGCTGGTTCGTGCTCGACGTGGGCGCTTTCGTCGGCGACACGGCGCTCTACTACGCGAGGCGCGGCGCTTTCGTGGTGGCCGTCGAGCCGGTGCCGGGCAACTTTGAGCTCATGCTCAGGAACCTCGAGCTGAATCCCGATCTGAAATCGAGAATCTTGCCGATCAACGCTGCGGTCGGCGGCGAGGATGGCCTCGTAGAGCTCAGCTGCGAGGCTCCCGTTGACGTCAGCGCCAGCATCTACAGCCCTGGCAGACTCAAGTTTAAGGTCAGGTCGGTGAGGCTGTCCACGCTGCTGAAGGAGATCGAGCGGATGGGCGTCGACTTGAACAGCTTCAAGGTGCGGGTCCTCAAGATGGACTGCAAGGGCTGCGAGTACGACGTCATCGAGGAGGTTGACGCGCTGAAGCTCTTCGACGTGATCAAGATCGAGTACAGCGGCTACCTGAGGAACAAGACCTACCGCGAGCTCAAGGAGGCGCTCGAGCGCTTGGGCTACAGGTGCAGGGTTTGGGCGCACCACGAGAGGGCGCTGGAGATCGGTCTCGACAAGCACGGGACGTTAACCTGCACGAGAGGCTGCGAGGCGGTGAGGTAAGCTCTGGTCGCAGAGGGGCGAGACGTTTCCTGAAACCTCGGGCGCGCGGCTTTTTCGCCAGAAGTTGACCCGGCGATTCATCAGTAGCTGCGTGCCACCGGCTACCGAAGAGGTGCTCCGCCATATCCATGGAAAAGAGACCGTTTGGTCTCTCAGTCTTACCGTGTGTTGCAGCAGATGAAATGCGTGGAATGAGCGGGGGGTTGGCTTGTGAGGGGGTTTGCGCGTTTCGGTGGGACCGTTTTTTTAATGCCGCTGGGGTGTGGCTTGCGGGATGCCGGGGTGGCTGTGGCGCGTAGGAGCGGCTCTCGAGCGATCAGCGCGCTCGAGGGGGTGCCCGCAAGGGTTTTCGTCGTTCTCTCGGGTGCGGACGGCTCCGGCAAGACTACTGCCGCCCGCCTCCTAGCCTCCCTTCTCTCGCTCCGCGGCCCCACCTGCACCCACTGGTTGAGGGGCTCGCACCTGCTGGCCTCGCTCCTTGCCCGCCTCCTCTCGCGCTTCCGCGCTTTCCGGGGCGGCTGCAACCCCTACTACGGCGTCTGCGTCCCCAAGGGCCTCAGGGGCGTTTGGCTGCTCGTGGAGTTCTGGTCGTTTGTCCCGCATCTGCTCGCGAGGTCGCTGCTCCGGAGGCTTTGCGCCTTCCTCGTGTGCGATAGGGGTTCCCTCGACTTCCTCGTGTGGCTCGTGTCCACCCTAAACTCCACCTCGCTCCTCCGCGGCGTCTGCGGCGGGTTCCTGCTCAGGCTGGCTCGCGGGGAGGGCCCCGTGTACCTCTACGCGGACCTGCGCGCGCTCGCTGGTAGGGCCGATGTGCCCCGTAGTTTTCTCATACGGGAGCTCGCCGCCTACAACGCGCTGGCGGGGTGCGTGGCGCGGTGCAGCATCGATACGGGCGTTAACGGCCCGCCGGACGTCGCGAGGGGTGTCCTGGAGTGCCTGAGTCGGAGTCGCTGAAGCTGCTGAGGGTTCTCAGCGGCTCGTACAGGCCCGGCAGCGCCGGCGAGGCCGCTCGGCTTGCCGAGAGGGCCCGCTTGAACAAGCTCTACCTGGCTTACCTCAGGGCGCTGGGGGGCCCGAGGGGCGAGCTGCTGCGGGAGGAGGCCCGCTACCGCTGGTTCCTCAGGAACGCGGTCGAGGTCGTTAACGCTTTGCGGGGGCTCGAGTACGCGCTCTACAAGTTCAGGAGGCCGGTGGAGCACGTCTCCGTGGACCTGGACGTTTTGATCGGGAGGGGCTGCGTCGCGGGGGCGGTGCGCGCGCTGCGCGATCGGGGCTTCCGCATAGCCGTGGCCGAGCCGTACACGGTCACGCTGGAGAGGAGGGGCTTCATCGTGGACCTGTACACGGAGCCGGCGTTCGCTTGGGTCGTGTACATGGACGGTAGCAAGTTGCTCCGCGAGTGCTCGGAGGACGTGGAGCTGGCGGGTGTGCCGGCTCGCGGCTTGTCGAGGGGGGCGGAGGTGGCGGTCGCGGCGGCGCACGCGGTCTACAAGGAGCACATGGTCCTGCTGATGGACTGCCTGGTGGCTTGGAGCTGGCTGGGCGGCGAGGCCTGGAGGGTGGCGGCGGAGTGCAGCGTGGAGGCGGCGCTGGTGGAGCTGCTGAGGGCCTGCCGCCTCGTTGCGAGCGGGCTCGTTGAGGCCCCCCTCAGGCTGGGGCCGGGCGCGCTGCTCAGGGTTTACGCGGGGAAGGTGGCGCGCGACCCCGCTTTCCGCGCGACGCTGCCGAACGCGCTGAAGTACTTGCTGTCTCGCGGGGATGCGGGCGCGAGGGTGCTGGCTAGGATCGCGAGGAAGAGCTACTAGTTGATGGCGTTGGTCTTCAGCGCTCGCCGCGCGCCCCTGTAGAGCCAGCGCGTGCATAAATTTTATAAGTGGGTTCATACAGAGAGGAAGCTTCATGGTTACTCTTACTGTTGCGGTAATTGTTTATGGCAGGTATCGATTCTTAGACGAAGCAGTCAAGTCTATTGCTTTTCAGACAAGACAACCTGATAATGTCGTAGTCTTCACTGATAATGGAGGACTAGTGAGAAAAATATTAGAGAAATATGGAGTGAAAGCAGAGATCTATCAAGAGCCGCATCTATCTCTGCCAGCTACTTACGCAAGGATAGGAGAAGTAGCTGGAACCGAATATGTTCTGCCACTCGAGGATGATGATGTATTTAAGCCAAACAAACTGGAAGCTGTTGAAAAATACTGTAAGGGATACCCGTTAATCAAGCACGCGGCAGACTTTATAGATGAAGAGTCTAGGCCTATAAATGTTCTTGATAATCAACCCGCCAATTCACTTGTTATAACTCGAGAAAATGTTTGGTCTCATCATCTTTCTTATCCTTATCATGCATGGCCCTCTACGTTCGCTATAAAAACAGCGCTGTTAAGGAAATACAAGGAAGATTTGTTTAAGCTGAAGCTTCATGCGGACTTCGCTATATTTACGCTGGCTCTGCTAGAGGGTGAGATTCTCTATGTGCCATATAGGCTGATATATTATAGGATAGGAAGTGGGCACTCGCAACTAACTACATGTGAGAGTTTATCAAAACTCGTTTGCACTTGGAACAAATATGCTTATGACGACTACATCCTATGGAAAACAATAAACGATAAACATATAAAGAAACTCGTTCTCAAGACATACATGACACATATGCTTTTGGTTTATTTGTTAAACAGTATCTATGAATGCCCATTCACCTATAAAGCCGACTACTTCCACCTTCTTTCAACAATAACTCGATATTCAATGAATTGCTTTCCACATTTAGGTTTAGTTCCAATGAAAAGAGTTGGCTTAGCCTTGCTATCGCCAGTTCTTGGTAAAAAACTTGCGGCTAATATATTTAAAAATAGCATATGCAAAAAATTAAATATAGGGGCGGTTAGCGTTGGCCGTTATAACCGTTCTTGGCGGTGGCTGGTCTGGACTGCTGATGTCTATCAAAGCGAAGACTCTCTACCCATTAGCTGATGTTGTCTGTGTTGATAAGGACTTCCAAGGTGGGCTCCTCGGTAGCGAGATTGTTGATTGCTACTTGTTTGACGTTGGCGGAACCCATGTGGTTTTTAGTAGGAGACGTGATGTAATTGAAGGCATAGTCTCTATGGGGGGTGAATGGATTACTAGGGAGAGAGCGTCATACGTGTTGCTTGACAGCACGTTTATTCCGTATCCATTTGAAAACGGCATATATGTTCTTCCGCCGGAGAAAAGGGCTCGATATGGTTTGTCCCTTATCAAGGCCTTAATGGAGTACACGGGTGAAAAACCGGCTAATTTCAGGGACTGGATTCTTCAGATTTTTGGAAGAGAGGTGGCTGAGGACTACTTGATTCC
>Ga0080004_1111231_pt1 | contig 16507 bp, 16 predicted proteins | sample WasSprMetagenome_FD_69207 | JGI IMG/M metagenome (GOLD analysis project Ga0080004, IMG submission 69207) | Sulfidic aquatic microbial communities from Washburn Spring, Yellowstone National Park, USA - WS (SPADES assembly) (version 2) | ecosystem: Environmental > Aquatic > Thermal springs > Hot... | reverse complement strand
TATAGCATGTAACCTTCTTTATCCGTTTCAATCATGTGAAGGTCTGAGCCGCATATTCCGCATGCTTTAACCTTAATGAGCGCGTCCTTAGGTCCTACAGATGGCACGGGGTAGTCTGATATAACCTTAACCCTTGGACGATATCATATTCTGCCCCCAAAGTATGTCCTGTGAGTCTTCTCCTCGACTTCGCTTGTCCTATAGCCTGGCCTAGGCCTCCACTCTGCCTCAAGAAGTGCAGCCATCATTTTAGAAGGGGTTTTTACTCATGATTTTCGCCTCCTAAGGTTGGATTTAATAGGAGGTTTGACCCATCTTATGAGAAGGCTAAAAGGCTTATAGATGAAGGTTTTGTCGGGAAAATCGTTGACGTCCACTCTAACACGTTCGATCCTGAGCCTCATGCTGGTTGGGAGGCTAGGGAGGAACTTAGTGGCGGAATATTTTTTACTTCGGGAACACATGATTTTGACCTGCTCAGGTGGCTTGTTGGAGGGGAGGTTAAGAGGGTTTACGCTGAAACCAGGGGTGTTTTTGGAAGGGACCAGAGTGTTGTCTGCATGCTTAGATTTGATAATGGTGTGCTGGGGACTGTTAAGGCTTACGAAGCATGCCCATATGGGCATGATGTTAGGACTGAAGTTGTCGGTGAAAAGGCTGCGATCAGGATTGAGCAGCCTACTGCAACATTTACAAAAGTTTTTGAAAGGTCCAGGGTTTCAAGCGATTACCCCTACTGGTTTATAGAACGTTTCAGGGAGTCGTATATTAGGGAGATTCAGGAGTTTGTTAAATGTATTGTTGAGGATGTTGAGCCTAAGGTTACGGCTTTAGACGGCCTTATGTCAGTGAAAATCGCTGAGGCCGCTAGAAGCTCGCTAAGGGATGGAAGGGTAGTCGAAGTCTGAAGGAAAATTATTGCATGATAATTTTAGTGTGTGCTCGTTTCTTTTGATGGCGGTTTGGTTTGATCAAGTTTAGTATTGTTGTTTCAGAATCCTTCGGATACTATTTTAAGGGAATATTTTCCGGCTTAAGGGATGTGAAAAGTTTTGAATCTTCAATTTCCTTTCTTAAAGGTTTAGGTTACGATGGCGTGGAATTACCTCTTATGGCCAACTCTAGTGACCTACTTTATGTTTACAAAAACATTCTTTCAAGCTATCAAATGAAAGTTTCAGCCATCGCAACTGGACACTATTATTCGCTGATGAAATATTCCTTAAACAGTAAACAGGCTTCATTGAGGGAGAAGGCTGTTGAAGTGGCTGTTGAAGGTTTAAGAAATTGTAGTATGATAGATGCGCCTCTTATAATAGGCCTACTGAGGGGAAAGGATTTCATGGAGGAGAGTGAGTTCAAGCTTTTTGAGGACGCGCTTAAAACCATAGACAGGGAGGCTAGAGATGTGAATGCTAGAATCGTCATAGAGCCTTTGAACAGGTATGAATCATCATATATTAACACGCTTTCAGAAGCCTATAGTTTAATAGAAAGGCTTGGCTTAGAGAATACGGGAATACTTGCTGACACATTCCACATGAACATTGAAGAAAGTGATCCATGTGCTTCTTTAAAATCTGTTAGTGACAGACTTTGGCACATCCATATAGCCGACTCAAATCGTTGGCCTCCAGGATATGGCCACATCAATTTTACATCCATTGCTAAAACTTTGAAGGATATCGAGTATAATAGGTGGCTGGCCATAGAATGCCTTCCAAAGCCTTCTCCTGAAAAGGCTGCAGTCGATTCAATAAGATTTTTGAAGAAAACTTTCACATGATCCTTCTAAAGAGGGTTAAATTCTTCCCAAAACATGGAAACAGTTAGCAACATTCATTAACCCTGAAAAGTTGGAAAATTTTTAGATCATAGTAGGCCTTCATTTACTGGATTAGTTTAGAAGATTTTCTTGATTGGCTAGAGAAGTGTTGTGAAACGGGCATATGTTCTTCGTCAACAAGAGTCTACGATACGAGGTAGACTGGAAAGGTTTAAGATATAAAGTTGGCATGCAACAAGGGCATAAAACCTTCTAAACGGGCACATGGGAAATTGTTTAGAAAAAACTAAAGCTAAAGAAATTCTGCAACAGACAGCAAACACGATTATAAAATTTATCTTAATATCATCACAAAGGAAGATACTAAAGCTTATAAATGCGCCCTTAATTATTCAAGAGTTGAAGGAGCATGTCCGAACCTAAAAAGGTTGATAGGAGAACCTTCCTTTACGCTGGTCTCGGTGCAGTAGCACTGATTGCTATTGGTGCTGCAGCATATTTCGCGACAAGACCGCCAGAGGTGATAACAGTAACACAATCGACTACAGTTGCTACAACGATTCCAACTACATCCGTGATTACTACGACGGTGCCTACAACGTCGGTTGTTACAACAACCCAAACAATATCGCCTTCTACCAGTAAAGTAGTGTTCTGGTATGGGGGTCCTTGGATTGCAGCTGAACAAGCTGTTATCTTGTCTTTAATTAGAGATTTTGAAGAGAAAACTGGAATAAAGGTGGAACTTACATTTACACCTCATCTTGAACTCTATCCCAAGTTTGTAGCGGCGATGGAGGCTAAGCAGGGTCCAGATATCATCTGGCTACACCAACCCTTTGTAACACTGTACTCATGGAGGGGGGCACTGGTTGAAATAAGCGATGTCATCGATCCAGTTAAAGATGACTTTTATCCTCTTGCTTTAGAGGCTATGAAACAGTACAACAACGTTGAAAAGAAGTGGGGGTACTATGGAATACCTTTAGGCTGGGCGAGTAACTTCTGCCACGTGAGGACAGATTTGTTAGAGCAAGCGGGATTTGATTGGAAGACTATATCAAATCTATCGTGGGATGAATTCTGGAATGCTATGAAGAAGACACAGCAGGTTACAGGAGTACCAGCTGTTGGACTTTCTGTATCCTCAACCGCTGGTATGGGTGATCCCTTCGATAATCTGGATACGTTCATAAGCATTTTTGGTGGCTCAGTACTAACTGAAGACAGGAAATTGAACTTAGATGACCCGCAGACTAAGAAGGCTATGATAGATGCGACCAAGTTTCTAACCGACCTTTACTTCGGAGGATGGATGCCTTCTGGTGTAGATACTTGGGGTGACGCTGACAATAATGCGGCATTCCAGACTGGCAAATGCGTAATGACTCTCAATCCCACGATGTCGATACCGATGTGGATGACTTTGAATAGGATTGACTTATATAGGGAAAAGACTGCTACAATACCCTATCCACCATCTCCAACAGGTGAAAGAAGATCACCCCCTATTGAGTGGAGAATGTATGGTGTTATAAAACCAGAGTATTCCGCCAACAAAAATGCTGAGGGAGCTAAAAAACTTATGGCGTTCCTTCTAACCAATAAAGACAATTATAAGAGCTACATTACCGGTTTCGGTTACCTCCTACCAAATTACAAGTCCTTTGAGGAAATGAAGGGCGTTAAATGGACGGACCCCAACGACAGACACTACCCTCAAGCTCTACAGTACATGAAAATGAATCCTAAAGTTAATCCATTCGTAGTAGTTCCACCATACGCTCAAGTTCGTCAGGAGAACGTTTGGGGTGGAATACTTGGTAAAGTTATAGTTGACAAATGGAAGATCGAAGATGCTGTAGCATGGGGTATAGATAGAGCTAAGGCCATATTTGAACAGTTCAAGGGATAAAGAGGAAAAAAGATGAAAAGAGAAAGGGTCGCTTTTCTCTTAACCCTCCCTTTTTTATTGATCTTCATCCTATTTGTAGTCTATCCTTTAATCTTTGAAGTTTACATTTCATTTACTTCGAAGGTTGCGGGCTTAACTGAAAAGTTTACTGGGCTAGATAATTTTATCTTCCTAATTTATCGTGATCCCTACTACATGTGGACGTTAATGAACACGCTCCTATATGTTATGGTAGCCGTAAACGTGAGACTTGCCCTGGCTCTAGCGTTAGCAAATTTACTAAACAAGCCGTTTGCAGGTAGAAAAGTTGTCAGAGTTATTTTATTGCTTCCTTGGGCGATTCCTGTGATACCAGCTCTTCTAACATGGTACTTTATCTTTTCAGCCGACTGGGGTTTTGCTAACTACATGTTAACAAGTCTAGGTTTGATTAGTAAAGGTATAAGCTGGTTCGGGCGATATGATACTGCAATGCTTACAGCCATACTCTTTAACATATGGAAAAATTTGCCATTCTGGACGCTCTTGTTTTTAGCAGGCCTACAGAGTATTCCGCAAGAAATTTATGATGCAGCAAAAATCGATGGAACAGGAATTTGGACAAAATTTAGGTACGTGACATTTCCTTTAATAAAGAGGCTTTATATTGTGAATTCAGTTTTATCATTTATGTGGACGGCGGGCGATTTTACTACAGTTTGGATGCTATCTAGAGGTAATCCAGGAAATAGGACGCATGTACTATCAACTCTAGCATACAATTATGGCTTTCTTATTGGAGACCTGTCTACAGCTGCAGCTATGTTCACTTTCATTTTACCTTTCATGATAGTAATAATATTTATGCTTATAAGAGTGCTTGAAAGGGGGCTTGAGAGATGAGAAAGAATATTTTAGGCTCAATCGGCTTTTACACGCTTCTAATAATAATTATAGTTGTTGACCTATTCCCGCTTTATTGGATGATAGTTGGCAGCTTTAAAACATATGAAGAACTTTTTAACCCAAGAATTCTATTTCCCACAAAGATCGCTGTTGAAAATTATATAAACGCGATCTTCGGATTTGAAGGGTCATTTTTCGTTCAAATGAAAAACAGCATCATTTTAGCTGTAGGCACTGCTGCATTAGCAATGGGCATTTCAATACCATCGGGATATGCGTTGGCGAGACTAAACTTTAAGTGGAAAAAAATGTTCATGCGCTCAATACTTTTTACCTACGTTGTCCCAAGCACCTTTTTGGTGGTACCATACTTTGCTCTGATGTCATTTTATAGGCTCTATAACACTTACTTTGCCGTAATTCTAGCTGACACCGTGTTCACGCTACCATACTGCGTGCTTGTCCTCATGGAATATTTCAGATCAATTCCTAAAGAGATAGAGGAGTCGGCGTTCGTTGACGGAGCAAATATTAAGGACATAATACTTAAAATCACTATTCCACTGTCAGCACCTGCACTTGCAGCAATATCCACATTCGCCTTCCTATATTCTTGGAACGAATACCTTTATGTTATAGTTCTTATGGGAAGTTCTGACATGTTCACGGTTCCAGTAGGAATAGGTGCTAGAATAGCTGGAGACACATTCAGTTATGGACCTATGTTTGCCATGGCAACTTTGTTCGCTTTACCCTCCATAGTATTCTATCTGTTAATAGAAAGGTATATTGTAACTGGCTTAACAGCTGGCGCACTCAAAGGCTGATAGCAAAGCTTCCACTAATTTTATCCGATACCATCTTTTTTATAGTTGTAAACATGTTAAGATTAAAATTACATTGTAAATTTAAAGCTTTTATTTTACATTAACCTTCCACTTTTCCATAACATCTTATAACATTATTTGTCGACAATTTTCCCTAGATTAAAGCCATGCATATAATTTAAGTGTGAAATTAGAGATATAATCTCACTAATCTAAAAAATAAGGATTTGATGGAAAAGAGAGGGGTTAGATGTCCAGTCCCATTTCCTGAATTTTCTTCTGGCTGATCTGTCCAGTTTTAGGATCCATCTCTCTTGCCTCATAGAAGCCTGGGAAGTAGACTTCTGGTGGAAATGTTAGACCTTTCGCTGCACCGTCTGGAACTGATTCGTGTACGATCCTGTATGGTAGGCTATCGTCTTCAGGTTTTAGGCCTAGCTTCAGGTTTAGGAGACGTTCCAGGTACCAGATTCTTTCACCAGCTTTAAGCAGTGTATCTTTTGTCTCGTTTCTTCCGGTTATCGAATTTAATGTTTCAGCGAAGTGGCTGAAGTCCATTATACCGTATACTCCAAACTTGCATAGGCCTAGAGCGTCTATTACATTGCATAGGTTTTGGCCTACGATTGCAGTCTTAATCTTTGAAGGTACATCCTTCGGAACCTCTGATATGCCGAATTCCGGTAAGAGTGCACCTCTTTCCACGAGCATCGCAAGACCTTGAAGGTGTGATGCACCTATGTTGGAGAATGCGTAGATTAGGCCCATTGTCTGGAAGAGTCTTGGATTGTGCATTGGAAGCTCGAGACCTTTAGAGTGTAGGGCAAACTTTTCGCTTCCCCTGCCAAGCTTTGAAGAAGCATTCCTAACACCCTCTGACAATAGTTGGCCAAACCCTTTTTTGTAGGCGATCATAGGTATGATTTTCACAAGGGCCTCACCGTCACCCCACTTTAGAGGGAAGCCTATTTCAGACTCTGTTATAAGCCCCTTTTCGTACGCTTCCATAGCCCATGCTATTACAGTGCCTGTGGAGATCGTGTCCAGGCCTAGGTCGTCGCATAGGTCGTTAGCCTTTATTATCGCCTCAAGGTCGCTTACTAATGTCATTGAGCCCAATGCTGCTAGAGTTTCGTATTCAGGCCCCTTTCCTACTGAAACACCATATTTCTCGCTCTCCATCCTAATCCTTCTCTCGCACTGTAGTGAACAGAATATTTCTTCACCACAAGCCTTCATCCCTTCTCCAAGCTTATATTTCTCCATCATCTTCTGGGATGAAATTTTTTCTGCGTCTGCCCATGTTCCCTGAGTCCAGTTTTTTATTGGAAGGTTTCCCATTTGAGCGAAGGCTACAACACCCCCTCCTGTGCCGTATGCTCTTAGGCCACCTCCTCTAGGCGTCTGAGGTGCGGCTGCAAGATACTTTTTATTTAATTCTAGAAGTCTTTTTTCGTCAGCCAACTCTATCTTCCTGTTTCCTCTAACGGCTACAGCCTTAACCATCTTAGAGCCCATTACAGCACCTAAGCCCGTCCTCCCGAAAACTCTCCTCTCATCTGTTATTATAGATGATATTTTTACAAGGTTTTCTCCAGCAGGGCCTATGGCTGCAACCCTAACCTTCTCTTCACCTAGATCCCTTCTAATTTCATTGAATGTTTCGAAGGTGCCCTTCCCCCAAATTTTAGACGCACTGTGTAGCTTTGGGACACCATTTACTATCGAAAGATAAGTGGGAGAATCAGCTTTCCCCTTTAAAACTATACCATCGTATCCAGCCTTCTTTAAAGCTATACCAAAGGAGCTCCCGCATATCGTTTTACCCAGGAAACCTGTTAACGGTGATCTGCTGACTATAGCGGTCTTAGGGGATGTTGCTGCCACACCAGTTAAAGGGCCGGTCATTATTATCAGAGGATTTTCTGGGGAAAGAGGGTTTGTGCTCTTATCTATCAGATCGTATAGTAGGCGTGTAGCATATCCTGCACCTCCAATATAGAGTTCAATCCATTTCTTGTTTAATGGCACATTTTCCATCTTAGAAGTCGTCAAGTTTACTTCCAAAATTTGTCCCACATAGCCCTTATCATTCATAATCCATCAGTCGAAGATTCTCGACCACATCAAAATATATAGTTTTCCATTTCAAAATTGGATGCAAGCGTTAACAACCGTATACAATTGGATACTAAAGACGAATATATCTTAACATTGCCTTAGCCATTTACAAGCTTGCAGATGCCCTATCGGTGTATCCACCCAAAAAAGTTGAAGCCAAATCTTGTAAGCCTACGGTTAAAATCATAGGCTTTCTTGTCAAGCTATAGGTTATGGTTGAGGGCTTTACGCAAAACAGGTTAAAGATGCTCAGACTAGGGAAAAAATTTATAAAAAAAGCTTTTTAAGCAATTTTTTACGTAAAGAAAGGCATCTTATTTTTTCTTCTGATTTGATACACTTTTGTATAAAATCGTCTGTTAGAATAAGATTTATATTCCTCTAAAGACCGTCATAATATCTTGTATGAAGCTCGTTGAAGTGATCGAGTTTATCGAAAGTAGACCAGTAATAACTAGCAACGACGTCTCAAAAAACTTTAGCATAAGCAAGGCCTACGCGCGTATCTTCCTTCAAAGGCTATTTAAGAGGGGCCTTGTGCGAAGAATTGAAAAGGGCAAGTACTCTTACGTAAATGATGCGCTTGTGATTGCGTGTAACCTCGTTTATCCAAGCTACATTTCATTCTTTACAGCCGCCAGCATTAAAGGCTATACTGAACAGCTTCCAAGAAGCATTCAGCTTGCAACAACTGCCTATAAAAGGGATATAGCATTTGATGGAACTAAAATAGAGTTCATTAACTTACCTTCATGGAGCTTCTACGGCTATTTAAAACAGATGAGAAACGGTTTTACAATATTTATTGCAGAAGATGAAAAATTAATAATCGATATTTTACTTAAACCAAAAACTGTTGGAAATTTCGAAGAAATGATTGAAATAATAAAAAATACTAGGGTGCAAGAGGATAAAATGAAAGAGTACGCAAAAAGGATTAAGAATGTTTCGTTGCTTAAGAGACTAGGGTATTTCCTCGAAGAGTATAAAAATATTGATCTTTCAGATATAGTAAGCATAAGAGACAGAAATTACGTTAACTTAAACCCCTTTGGAAAATTAGGTAAGAAGATAAATAAAAAGTGGAGGATAAAATATGATTGACAGGAAAGAGTTAGAAGAGTATGCAAAAATAAGAGGCTTAAACCTTGGTCAAGCAGAAAAGGACTATTTGCAAACAATTATGCTTTTTATCCTTTATCAAAAGTACGGAAGAGAACTTGTTTTTAAGGGAGGCACAGCTCTAAATAAGTGCTTCAATTTAGATAGGTTCTCACAGGATATAGATTTCACTTCAGCGGTCCCTGACAACTTTAGCAAAACTATTTCATCAGGCTTAGAAAAATTTTTGATCCCTGCTGAATTTGAAGAAACAAGAAATGACAGCATCAAGACAAGGTTCAAGATAAAAGGCCCCCTATACACTGGTGATGAAAGAACACTATGCTTTATAGTAGTTGATATAAGTTTGAGGGAAAAGGTCATTCTGGAACCAATAGTTAGAAGAATTGGTTGGAATCATCCAGAATTACCTGTTTTTGATGTTGTTGTGATGAGAGAAGAAGAAATTTTGGCGGAAAAAGTTAGGACAATCTTTACGAGGGCACGAGCAAGAGACATTTATGATGTATTCTTCCTGATTCAGAAGGGAATTAAACCAAATTTAAAACTAATCAACGAGAAATTGAATTATTACGGCTTATCTTTCAGTTACCTAGATTTCATAAAAAGATTGAATGAAAGCGAAAAGGTGTGGAAGAGCGAGCTTGCCCAACTAGTAAGAACTGTACCTCCGTTTGAAGAAGTTGCAGAAAGAATATCGTCAGAATTTAAGGAACTTATCTCATAGAAGATAGGCTATCAAGCAAAACTTCGTTTGCGACTCTAACACCACGCATATACTTGAAAAATTGTATGAGACAGGCTTTCAAGTCTTCAATTTCAGCCATCTAATAGATATCGCTGACGTAAAGAGGAGGGTTGGAAGGAGAGACCGCCTTATGGGAAAAATTTCACCATTAGATGTTTTAGCGATAGGTAATCCTGAAACAGTTTTTCAGGCGTCGAGAGAGTGTGTTTTGAAGGAGAAGGATGGGGGAGGTACATACTTTCAGCTGGAGGAGGTGTACCTTCAGCGGCACCTCTAGAGAACATAGATGCAATGGTTGAGGCTGCAAAAAAGTTTGGGAAATACGTTTAACCTAAATTTTTCTGTAAACTTTTTTTGCGTTCTCGTACAAGATTGCTTCTGCTATATCATAGGCTAGGTCTTTGTCGATATATTTTTCTGCAACCATTTCGGTTAGAGCGTGAGCGATCTGCCTTTTAGCTAGTACTGCTTTGCCGTAAACCCAGTCAGCAACATAAGCGTCACTGAAGAATCCTCCTAACTTATTGTATGGTAGCATTTGCAACCTTACCCTAAGATAAGACCTTATGATTTCAGGATACATAGAGTACCACCAGTATCCGCTAAGGAAAACGTTAGGATAGTTTTTGGAAATCACGGCTAATGGATGGTTCAGAAGGCTATCGGCTATGAAAATGTCAAAGTTTGTTTCAGGATATTTTGCGAACAATAGTGCTAGGTCGAGCAACTGCTGAGGATTAAACACTGTGATCGCGTAGTCTGGTGGCGATGCTCCTGGAACAGACCTTTTCACTCCAAGCATGAGCTGGACTGTTAAATCATACTCTCCACATATTTTTAGCATGTGATTGAAAAGGTAGGAGGAAAGAGTCTGTCTACCTTGGGCGTCTATCACGCCAACATTTTTCAGCTCAAAAAGGTACGGTTTAACCTCCGCCTGGGAAGGGTGCAGTTTGAAAAAATAATCGTCTGGCTGCACATTTACTGTGGCTGAAACGATATGTGTTGAAAAACTTTTGAACATTTTTGAAAGAACTTCCTCTAAATCTTTTGGAGCATTAACTTCAGCATCATATGCTTGCTCTAAGTATTTTATAGTTTCTTTAGTTAGATTAGGTATTATTGGGTCCATTCTAAGGCTTCCGGTGAAAAGCTCACTATCATATTTAGGAATTCCTTCTATCGGGTTTAAGGTGAGCAAAGACTTATTTACGTGAGCATATTTTTTTATTATATCTTTAGCCCACGCCTCATCGCCTCTCTTCTCTTCTAGAACTTTAACAATATTGGCTACGTTATCCTCATTTATTATAGAGACTTCGAGCTCGTAGAGGTCACGAAGAATTTTCTTGAGCGCCCAAAATGTTGATGTGTTCCTCAAAAACTTCATATAAGGTAGAGCCGCCTTTAACTTTTCAGGCCCCTTCAAATCGTTCAAGAGCCTAGAAGGCATCCCTGAAGTCGCTAGCTCGGTAACAATATATTCATAGAAGATTGTATCTTCATAGCTTTTAATTGATAGAGAAACGGGATTTAAGTGATTATGTACATCAACCATGTACAATTTTTCGATATTAGAGTAAAGTTCGTCAAAAATCTGTTCAAAATTCAATACTCACACCACCATCTTACGTTCTAAATAATTTTCTTAATATGTTGTGCGCTAACTTTAATAGCAATATCTAGGCTTGGCAATGGATTAATCTCGATCCCTAGAAATGAATTGTATTTTATTTCTTTAAGATATTTTAGGAAAGATAGAAAATCGAAAGAACCTTTCCCTGGGGCTAGCCTATTGTTATCGGCAAGATGAACATGCAGGAGCCTTTTTGAGGCAATTTTAACTGCTCCACGAATATTAGCTTCTTCTATGTTCATGTGATAACTGTCTATAAGTAAGCCGACGTTACTTAGATTTAGGTTATCAAGTACTTTTACACATTCCTCTACTGTACAGAGGATGTTGCTTTCATACCTATTTTCAGGTTCAACAACTAGTGATATGCTGTTGTCCTTTGCGAAATTTGAACATTCTGTTAGGGATTCGGAAAAATTTTTTATTGCATTATCATACGATTGTCCTATTAAAAGTTTGCCTTTAATTAGGCCTATTGAAACAAACTTTGAACCGAGATCTGAAGCGAATTTAATACATTCCTTTAGGTTTTCAACCGCTAACCTTCTTATACGGTCACTTGGATGTGAGATGCTTAAACCATAGTACGTGTTTAGAAAGCCTGAGGCGACGCATACGATCTCTAGTTTATAAGATGAAATTTGATCTTTAAGATATTTTATGTCGACACTTTTAATGTGAAAGGGAAGAAATTCAACGCCATCATATCCAGATTCGGCGATAGTTTGTAGTATTCTTTCGAAGGATCGTCTATCCTTCCAAGATGGGGATTCAGGTGTTTCAATGTAGAAGTCTAATTTCATGGTCTAATAACCTATCTTTTTAGCTAAATCTAAGATGAAGTTTCTACCATCTAATATTTCCTTTCCAATGTCATCATATTTTCCAGCTACATCTATGTTCAGGAAACGGCTGTAGCCTATCTTTTTAACTGCCTTCAGGAAGTTTTCCCAGTCGATCTTTCCCTTTCCTGGAGCCCAGTGGTAGTCTGTACAGCCATCGTTGTCGGCTAAATGTATTAGAAAGATGTGATCTCGCAATTTTTCTAATGCTATAGGCAAAATTTCTTTTTGCACGAAAAAGTGAGCTGTGTCAAAGATTAGTCCGAGTTTTTTGGAGCCTACATAATTTATTAGGTTTAGCATTGAATCTGAGTTTGAGATTATCTCGTAGGGTCTTATTTCTAAGGCGAAATGTAATCCTGCCTTTTCTGTCACCTCTACTAACTTTTTGATCCTATCTGCATATTGATTCCATTCTTTTTTCCATGAAAAAGTTTCGGGGACAAGTATACTACTTGGGGGACTGTATTCATCGTATAATCTTTTCCATTCCATCTTCCATGAAGGATGTGGGGCCGTATGTGCATATATTAAGTCAGTTTCAAGAGCGTTTGCCACATCTAAAATTTCCTTCATCAGCGACAATACTTTTTGTTCGCTTTCTTTTGACGGATCAATTATCATATACCTTAAGAAGCCTGCTTCGAAAGAATTGCATAGTATACTTTGGTCTTTGTAACTTTTGACAAGCTGTTTTAATCTACTTTTATTAAGAAACTCTGTTTTGAAATGGTCCAGCGAGAAGGCGGCAAGCTCGAAGCCTTCGAAGCCATTCTTTTTACCCCATTCTGCCAGCTTAACATAATCTTCGACCGTTGGCATTTCATGATACATAACTCTTGCATATGCAACTGTTAGACCTAACTTCATAGTTTAGGATAAGGGTGACGTGCTGTATATAAATATTATTGTGTTTTTAAAAGCATAATATATGAAAATTTTCGAATTTTTGAAAATAAAAACATAAATCTTTTTATAAAATTTTTACGCATTTTGTAATCCAAAATCTTACTGTGATATGTTTTGCTTCCATAAAATTGATTAAGAAAGTATTTACTAAATTCTAGTGATTGTGAGAAAACGGTTAATTTACGGACCATTTTTTATCTCTTAAGGCCGCTGAGAACTATTGACTGAACAAATTGTCTTGCAAGAATCATGTAGCTCAGGAGGATAGGTAATGCATATATTAACGATATTGCGGCTAGCATAGCATAGTTTACAGTTCCTTCGGTGAGAACACCTCCAGAATATTTAACGTAAGCAACACCAATTGATAGGAGGAAATTTTCTTTCGAGGTGAGGACAAGCATAGGCCATAGAAATTCGTTCCAACCCCATAGGAAGTTTATAATAATTACGGTTGAAACAGCAGGCTTTATTAATGGAAGTATTATTCTGAAAAAGATGTCGAGTTCACTTGCACCGTCAACTCTTGCTGAATCAAAATAATCGTCTGGAAGTTGTGAAATATACTGTCGCATGAAGAATATTGTCCATGCTCCAGTAAGATTTGGGAGAATCACTGCTGAGAGGTTATCCATTAATCCAAGCCTTGCTATCATGTAAAGCCACGGAATGACCAAAACGATCTGTGGAATCATAAGCTTTGATATTATTAGAAGGAAGACAGGCTCCTTACCTTTAAAATTGTATTTTGCAAAAGCGTATCCTGCAAGTGTTCCTAAAAAGAGCGTGCTCACTGTTATTGTTCCCGCTACTATAACAGAATTTAAGGTCATTCTTAGAACGTCAATCTTTTTACCTATTTCAATGTAATTGTCTAGGATTAACCGTCTAGGCAATATAGTTGTTGGTATACTAATTATTTCCTGATACGGCCTTAATGAATAAAGGACTAGTATTACAACTGGGAAAACGGAAAAGAAGATGACAAACAGAATGAGAATATACCTAACAGCCTCAAGCAAGCTTTTGTTTGAATAAAGCTTGGGCACATCATTCACCTTTTATATATTTTATTTGAATTAACGTTAACATGAGTATTACAGAAAAGAGGAATATGGCTGCAACTGACGCTACCCCTAATTGTCCTGTCCCAAATGCTGAAAAGTAAATGTATATAGGCAGAGTTAGTGTCGCGGTTCCAGGTCCACCACGAGTGAGTATGTAAACTTCCGTGAAAGTCTGCCATCCAGAGATAAAACTTGTAACTAGTATGAAGAGGGTTATCGGTTTTAAAAGAGGAAGAGTTATGTGCCGAAACACTGGAATCCTGCCGGCGCCATCAACATTAGCCGCGTCATAAAATACTTTTGGGATCGCTTTTAAGCCGGCCACGTAAACTAGAGTGTTAAAGCCAACATTTTTCCAAACATAATATAATATTATTGTCGGCAATGCAAGATTTTTGTCACCAAGCCAGCTCTGCCAGCTCAGTCCAAATGCTGTAACCAGTTGATTAATTGGGCTTGATGGATGAGGAAAAAATAGCAGATTCCATACACCAGCTGAGGCGGCGTCGGGTATGACATATGGCACGAAAACCAAAAACCTGCAAAGGCTTGCAAGTTTACTGCCAGGCTTCTCGGTTAATACAGCGACACCTAGAGCAAGCAGTATGCTTACAAATACTGAAGTGAAAACAAAAACTAATGTAACAGGTAAAGATTTTAGAAAAAGGTCATCGCTCAAAATTAACTTATAATTTTGTAATCCAATAAACGTGGGAAACGATATCATATCCCATTTACAGAAACTTACATATATTAGGAGAGCTAACGGGAAAAAGTGGAAAATAGAAAAAATGAGGAGGCTTGGCAATATGAATAGCCAAGCTACACGGCTGTACTTGACCGTCATTATCTATCCCGTGTAAAATTTGTTGCTTTGCATGAAGTTAGTCCAATCATTATATGTTTTATCCAAGGCCTCTTTAACTGTTATTTCATTAGCGAAAGCTCTTGCAAGGTTACTACCAAGCATTGACGTTAAATTATTCCATCCTGGACCAAACTCGTTTACGATATGGGGTCTGCCAACAGATGAGAGTACTTTATTAAGTTCCTTCCAGGCTGTTTCCGTAGAGAATGGAGGGTTGTTTATACTATCCTTGTATGGAGTCCAATTCCAAATATCGTTAGACACTTTTTTAATGTTATCAGCCTGATTAAAGAATTTAAGAAACTGCCACGCCCTATCTTTTTGTTCTTTTGTCGCCTTAGAGCATACGGCTAAACAGTTTAGGTCACCAAATGATGCAGCATCCTTTATCCCTCCCGGACTCGGCACATTTGTTACACCCAAGTATTGTAACATTTCAGGCTTTGAAAATTTAGTGTTCGTTATAAATCCCACACCAAATGGACCAGATATTGCACACTGTTCATTTAACCATGGGTCATAACCCCAAGATGAGTGATCTGGCACGTCAACTTTATCCACATGAATCAGGTCATGGAGGAATTGGGCGGCTTCAATGACCGGTTTCTGATTTATATCAGTATACCATTTATTGCCCTCTTTCCAGAGGATCTTCGCACCATTGCCGATCGCGTAGGGAACAAACTTTTCTCCTATACCTCCAGGATTGCCACCCTTTCTTACGCTGACTCCAACTCTGATTATTTTTCCAGAACTATCTTTCTTAACTAGAGCTTTAGCAGCGTCCCTTAACTGATCCCATGTCTGAGGGGGCTTATTTGGATCGAGGCCTGCCTCCTGGAAGAGTTTCTTGTTATAGTATAGTGCACATGCACTTAGTCCTATAGTGACACCGGCGGCATAGGGTTTAATTGAGCCTTCGGGAGAGAACATGTTAAGCATGTAATGGAAAGCAGGGTCAATAGCCGATTTAACGAGATTAAGCATGTCAGATGGAGGCTCTTCTACGTAGCCTTCTGCCGCGAGCTCAGTTAATATTGTTGTGTTTACCATGTAATATAGGACTGGAGGTTTACCTCCGACAGCTGACTGTTTGACTTTTAGAGCAAATTCTGTTTCAGAAAGCTCGGGGAAAACAGTATATTTGACTATCGATTCAGGATGGGCACTATTCCAGCTATTGACTATAGCTTGTAAAGCATTGTTTACAGCCTCATATTCTGCACCCCATTGCCAAGCATCAAGTTCTAGCTTGGTTGGCTGTGTTAAATAATAGAAGCCTGCTGCACCGGCAATAACGGCTACGGCTATACCGACACCAGTGTAAGCTAAAAATTTCCTTCGCGGAACCTTTGCCATAGAGATCATTTATTATTAAAATAAAATCTTTATAAGTATTACCTCTAGACTCGAACTTAAATTAACTAAAAATTTAAAATTTATTTAAGAAAAAAAATTGTTTTATTACTAAAATATAATAAAAAAAGCAAGAATGCATGGAACAAATTGATGACTATTAATGATATTATTATGGCCCAAAAGCCATATAACAAAAAAGATAAGCAAATAAATTATATGTTTCTATCAAGCATTTAATATTATGCGTTTATTTATAGTATTTTAGGGTGCTCTTCACAGCCTTTATGTATTTAGTTAAAGTCTTTTCATATGTTTTTGACAGCTCTTTTTGGGGTTCTATCCTATGTTCTATCCTGTTTTCCACCCAATTTTTGAAGAGGTCTTTTCTACCCATGCCAAGCATTGAGATTAGTGCCGCGCCA
>Ga0080004_1224172_pt1 | contig 16519 bp, 21 predicted proteins | sample WasSprMetagenome_FD_69207 | JGI IMG/M metagenome (GOLD analysis project Ga0080004, IMG submission 69207) | Sulfidic aquatic microbial communities from Washburn Spring, Yellowstone National Park, USA - WS (SPADES assembly) (version 2) | ecosystem: Environmental > Aquatic > Thermal springs > Hot... | reverse complement strand
CACCGAAGGTATAAGCAAGTAGACGTAATAAAGGGTCTTGAAATCAGGATGGGTTCCGAAACTTCTCCCAATCTCCACAGCCAAATCCGAGAGGGCGTATTCTGCATTTGTGTGTTATATATTTTTTCAAAAAGGAGGGGATTAAAGCGGTTCGGACACCGCGCCCAAAAGAGAGCGCGCGGCTAGGCCCTCGCAGTGAAGAAGAATATGAGGTCATAACATAGCCACGATCTTCTCCCCCTAACTATAGGAACATGACCTTAAATCTCAAAGCTTGACACTTAGTCAAGTTGTGTAACGAACTTTTCAACAGCTTCTTTTATTCTAACTTTCTTCTTCTTTAACTTTCTTGGACTTAATGAAGAAAATAATTCATTCATATCTATTCCATATTGATCAAAAGTTTGATTAGTTCCAGGAATAAAATAAGCTTCAATAACAGGCTTAGCTTCCACATCTACTTCAATTACCATATTTTCATCTATCTCATTCCTTTTAAACTTTTCAATAAATTCTTTCCTTTTAGAATCTATTTCCAATTTTATATCTTCAGGTACATTTACATTTGAAGAAGATATATTAAATAAATTAAACAAAGGATTATTATTAGAAGAAGAAGGATAAGGATAAATAATTTCACTTAATCTTTTAATAGCTTCTTCATAAGCTTTATCTTCAACTTTTTTCATTTTTTCTTCTTGAATATTCCTAAAAGCAACCTCTACTAAATCCCTAACCATACTTTCCACATCCCTACCAACATAACCAACCTCCGTATATTTAGTAGCTTCAACCTTAACAAAAGGGGCACCTATAATCTTTGCCACTCTCCTTGCTATCTCAGTTTTACCTACACCGGTAGGACCTATCATTAAAATATTCTTAGGTATAATTTCCTCTTGATACTCTTTAGGGACTTTTAAACGTCTATATCTATTCCTTATAGCAATAGCTATGCTCCTCTTAGCTTCCTCTTGACCTATTATATATTTATCTAATAACTCTACTATTTTTATAGGCTTTAAATCTAACATAAAACTCTCTAATAAATTTACATCCATATACCAATAAAACCTAACCCCCTTCTTTAAAACACATTAAAATAAATTAACTTTCAAAAATTAAATTAAAAAAACTTTTTCCATCTATTAAATCTTTTAAATCATTTTCTAAATAATTTTTAAAGTAATCAAAAATAGTTTTAGCTACATCACTAAAAGATTCTCTATAACCTAAATTAACTCCACTTTTAAATCTTTGATCTTTTGAATAAACAATTAATGGAGTATGTTCTCTTGTGTGATCAGTAGAATTATCAGTAGGATCGTTCCCATGATCAGCAACTATAAACAAAATATCATCATCACTAATATTATTAATCAATTTCATAATATTTTGATCAAATTCAATTAACGCATTAATCATTCCAATATAATCCTGCCTATGACCATATAAAGTATCAAAATCAACTAAATTACTAAAAACTAATCCATTAAATTCTTCTTTAACTACTTCAATTGTTTTATTTAAAATATTTAAGTTACCAGATACTTTATATGATTTAGTAATGGATTTATTAGCAAAAATATCAGCTACTTTACCAACAGCAACAACCTCTAAATTAGATTGATAAAAAATATCTAATAAAGTAGTTCTTGGGGGTAAAACAGAAAAATCTTTTCTCTTATCATTTAATCTATAATAATTACCATTATTCCCCGCAAATGGCCTAGCTATAACTCTAGCAGTTAAATAAATCCCACCTTTATAATTATTAAGTAAATCAAATGCTATTTCACATATTTTATACAATTCTTCTAAACTAATTACATCAATATGTGCAGCTATTTGAAAAACACTATCTGCTGAAGTATAAACTATAGGATAACCAGTTTTAACATGTAAATCTCCTAATTCCTTTATTATTTCAGTTCCCGAGGCTACTTTATTACCTATAACTTTTCTACCTATTCTACTTTCAAATTCACTAATTAAATCTTGTGGGAATCCATTTGGGAAAGTAGGAAATCCTTTATTAGAAATAATTCCAGCTAATTCCCAATGACCAGTTATAGTATCCTTAGCATTAGACTTTTCAGTTAGTACTCCATAAGAAGATACAATATCTATATCAACAAATCCTAATTCTTTAGAACTTATATTTTCTTTAAATTCAATAATTTTTCCTAAACCTAATTTAGCTAAATTATAAAAATAATAAGTTTCATTAGTTGTTAGGTACTTTTTTAAAGAATTAACCAAAGTATTACAGGTTTTAGGATCATTAAATAAATGAGAATCTTCTTGAGCTCCAATCCCTAAACCATCTAAAACTAAAATAATTGCTTTCATACTTAAATTTTATTATTCATCTTTTTAATAAGTTTTTTTTCAATTTTTAATTTATTCTTAGCTTGATTTAAAATCGATATATCACTTAAAAAATTAACTTTATTATCTCTATTTAATACTAAGCTTAACATATTCATATTTATATTATTTTTTTTCAAATAAAATAATCCTTTTAAAAAAATAAATAAAAAATTACAACTTAAAAATACATTTACTACCTTAAAAAATATATTTAATAATTGCTATTAAACTAAACTAACTTTGGTTAGATTCTAAATTATCAGGCATACGAAAAAAAAGCAACCAAAGCTATTACCCATCCAATAATAGCTAAAATCACAAATAAAATACTTCCTCCTAATACCCCTAATCCAGCATATTTAAAGAAATCATCCTTGGTATATTCATAAAATATATCTAAGTATTTTTTAGAGAAAAAACCGTACAAAACAAAACTTAACCATAAAACAAAGAAATCTACAAAAAACATAACCCCAAAAGCAGATTTTGCTCCAAATGAATGCCCCCATAAAAATAGAAGCAATAGAACTAGCAGATAATATAACAAATAAAGTCACACCAATAATAAAAACTATAAAACTATAGATAAAATTCTTAAATATATCTCCATTATTTAATTTCTTAGAAAAATTAAAAATCCCAATTATATATGCTACAGCCCCCCTCCAACGAAATAATAGGCCCAATTAAGGGTATAAAACCTCCCACCATAGAACCTAATAACCCAAAAGCACATAACTTCTTTTCTAAACTAATATCAACACTTTCTTGTAATTTGTTATCCATAATAAACTTACACCTCCTTTGAAATTTTTAATTTAATTATTTTAAATTAGAAAAATACTTACTCTATAAGTATTAAACATTCTAAAAAAAAATTCTCTTTAAAAATTAATAAAAAAAAAGCAAAAAATCATATAAAAAAAATTATTTACAAGGTATCTTTATTTTTTAGTTTTTTTAAAAATTCTTCTTGAATAATAAGCATTTCGTTTGATTCAGAAAAGCCACAAGAATGTAACAAAGAATGAATTAACACTCTTAATAACTCTTCTTCATAACTAACTTTATATTTCCTTGAGTTATTATAAATAACATTTAAACAAATAAAAATAAAAACAGAATCATCATAAATAAGAGTAATTGTATCCGTGAAATTATCAATATTAAAATACATTTTTTTTAATTCTCTTATTTTTTTCATAGATAATGTTTGTATGTATATCTTTTTATCTTTTATTTCTTGTGAAAAATCTTTATACTCATTTACGAAATAGCCTAAAATTTTGTAAAATAAGTTTAAAACCTTTAAATTATTAGAATAAATAATATTACTTTTTGCTAATTTTTTATACATAATTAAACTAAAAGTGAATTAATTATTTTTTTTAAAAGCAGGATAAGAAATTCTTTTATGATAACTTATAAGCAAGTATTTAATTACTTCCTGCTTTATTATATTTATATCGTTAAGAGTAATATTAGAATCAGAAAATTGATCTTCATTAAGTAGTCTATTAATAATATTTTCCGTTAGTTTATAAATAGAATTAAAGGATATTTCATTTAAAGATCTAGAAGCAGCTTCAATACTATCGCAAATCATAAGGATAACCATCTCCTTAGTATAAGGTTTAGGACCATCATATTTATAATCGTTTATATCAATCTCATATTTCTTATTTTCTTTAGCTTTTTGTAAAGCTTTAGTATAAAAATACCATATAATAGTAGTACCATGATGAGTTTTAATAAAATCAATTAATTTTTTAGGTAATTTATACTTCCTAGCAATCTCAATCCCTTTTTTAACATGATTTTTAATAATAAGAGCACTTAAATGAGGTTCAATCTTATCATGAGGATTCTCTTGACCTTCTTCCAAATTTTCTACAAAATAATTAGGTTTATCAAGTTTCCCAATATCATGATATAATGCTCCTAATTTAACCAATAAAGGATTAGCATTAATAGCTTTAGCACAATTCTCACATAACTCTGAAACCCTAACACTATGATTAAAAGTCCCCGGAGCTTTCTCTCTCAACATAGTTAATAATTCATTATTTAAATCTAATAATTCTCTTAGTTTATAATAAGATATCCCCCCTAATCCCTTCCCTAAATAAATTATGATAAAGTTACCTAAGCCAAAAACTAAAATAACTGAAATTACCCACCATAAAACATTAACAAGATTATTAAAATTAAATAAAACAAAAACTATAATCGATAATAAGAAAAATCCTAAAAACTGATTAAATAAGCTATATGATAAAACATCCTCATTATTATCATTAGTAAAAATAATAAAAAATAAAATAGAACTAACAATAAAAGGAACTATAAAAGAAATACTTAACATCTCCTGATAATACAAATAATTTAACAACTCCAAAAGAACTAAAATAATTCCCAAATATACCCATGCAAACCTTATCCCAATAATATAATAAATTATAAAACAAAACAATAAAAAGGGGAAAATAAAATAAACAGAATCAAAATAAAATTTAATTACCACAACCAAATTAATAAAAATTAAAGTTATAATAAAAAATTTTAAATTCAAATCAAATAAATAATCATATTCTTCATTCTTAGCAAAAAGTTTATTAAATAAAAACAATAATAAAATACTTAAAACAAAAATAACAACAGAATAAATAACTAAGTAATAAAACTGTATCTTATAAAACTTTTGATCTAAGCCTATTTTTTTTATAATATTTAATAATTCAGGATTTATTAAAGCCTTTTTAGGTACAACTGTTTCACCTTTCTTTATTTCAAAATGAGTAGGAATGTTTTTTAAATACTCCCTTTGAGCTTCCAAAGTCTTTTGAATATCAATTATTTTATTAAAAATTATTAAATTAGATATTTTTTTTAATATAATCTTCTTATAAGCATTTAATTTCTGAATTTCTTTAGGATCGTTTGATAATCCAGAAATATCTAAAATACTATCAATTTCATCAATCACCTTAGGAATATCATTAAATTCTATTCCATTTTGTAATTTTAAAATTAAATAGCTTTTAATTGAATTATAAAAATACTCAACATACTCAGACTTTATAGATAAAATTAAATTAATTTCAGTTTCATTAAAATATCTTTTTAGATTATTAGCATCTTTTTTAATTTGAGGTAAAAAAAATTGATCAATATTATATATATTTTTTTGAGTTTTTCTTATATCAATATAATATTCCTTTATTTGGGATATTTTTTTCAGTTTCTCCAAAGTTTCATAAGTATAACCAGAAATAAATAAATCTTTATCAGCTACAATATCAAATCTAGCAACTTTCTTTATATCATAAACCTTAAATAATAAAAAATAATTTACTAAAAACAAACCAAAACTTATTAAAAAAGTATAAGCTATATTCCGATATATTTCGTTATTTTTTAAATTTTTTAAAAAATTTTTTAAGCTATAAAAAAAAGTAGGGACAAACTTCAAAACCATATTAAGATAATTATATAAATTTTTATTATGAGAATCCTTAATAGAAAAATTAGAAAACATAGAATAAATATAAACTCAATTATTTAAGAGCTTCAACACCAGCAACTATTTCTAATAATTCCTTAGTAATAGATTCTTGTCGCTTCTTAAAGAAAAGTAATTTAAGGTCTTTAATGAGATTTTCAGCATTTTCAGTAGCAGTATTCATTGCCATTAATCTTGCACTAAACTCCGATAACTTACTATCTAATATCAACTGATAAATTAGAGAATTAACATAAATTTCAAATATCTCCTGTCCAATATCATCTAAAGAAGGCTCAAATATGAAGTGATCTACACTATAACTTTTCTCCTCTTTTATATCAATTAAACTAACATCAAAAGGTAAAAGTTTAACCGAAATAGGTAAAAACTTAGAAGAACTATAATATTTCGTGTAAATTACCTCAATTCTTGAAACTCTTTCATATAAATTAAAAATTTCATCCCTTAATCGTTTAATAAAATCAAAAGAAGGGATATCTCCAACCTTGTCAAAAGTAGCAAACAAATTATAACCTCTTTTAGAAAAATAACTAACAGCTTTCCTACCTACTGGAATAACTATTAATTTTTCTTTTAAATCACTATACTTTTTTTCAAAATAATTAAATATATTAGTGTTAAATGCTCCACATAACCCCTTATCCGAAGAAACAACAATTAATCCAATTTTATCTCCTTGTTTTTCTTTAAGAATATCTAAATTTCCTAAGCTCAGTCTAAAATCAGTATTTCTTAATAAAACAGAAACTATTTTCTGTAGATCCTTAATATACTCTCTAAAAGGTAAAAAAGCCCTTTGAATTTTTTTTATTTTAACATTAGCAATTAACTTCATAGCTCTCGTTATTTGTTTTATATTATCTGCTGCTTTTATTCTATTCTTCAATTCTTTTAAAGCCATTGACATAATTTTTCACCTTCTCCTTTTCCACTTTTAACCTTTCTCTATTTTTATAGCTTTATCTAAAATTAAAACCCCATTTAAATGATCATATTCATGTTGTATAACCCTAGCTTTAAAATCCTCATATTCCTTAATTACTTCATTTCCATTTAAATCCAAATATTTTATTTTTATCTTATTGTTTCTTCTAATTAAAGCAGAAACAAAAGGAACACTTAAACACCCCTCCCAATCCTCATTAAACTCCTTAGAATATTCTATTATGTCAGGATTAATAAAAACCTCTATATCATCAAGTGATTGTATCTCTTTTTTTTCTTTCTTTACTTTTTCTCTATTATCAATATCTCTTTTTATTATAAATACTTTTATATCAAAACCAACTTGAATTGCAGATAAACCCACCCCATCATAGTAATCCATCGTCTTAGCTAAGGATAAAATAAAATTCAAAAACTCCTCCTTCTTTATTAAATTAAGATTAATTTTCTTTGATTTCTTTCTTAATATTTTACTCGGAACAGTAATTATATCAAAAATAATAGCTTTCTTGTTATTAATTACATTCTTGTTATTAATTACATTATATTTCTTTTCTTGTCCCAACAAGGAATCCATCTAACTCCTCCTGCTATTTTAAAAATTTTTTCATTTTAAATATTTATAAAATTTTTTTCAGTAATCTTAGATGAATATTGGAAAATCCAAAAATATCGAGTTTAAAATCTACTTTTAAATTATTAAAAAATGGATTAGCAAAAGTAATTAAGTTAATTTCTTTTACTCCCTTATCTCTTAATATATTAACAAATTCGATAAAATTAGAATCTTTATAAATAGGTAAATAAAATAAATTAACTACTTCTTTTATTTTACCTACATAATTTCTATTTAAATTAATATTCCAATTATTCATATTAATATAATAAACTTCCCTTTTATTAATAAAATTCTTTATTTTATCCACAATTCCTATTTCTTCTAAATACGAATTAAAAAACACAAAGTTAACAGAACTATTATTAAAATTAAATTTGAACCTTTTTATATCACCTTCAATATTGATTTTAAAATTAAATTCATTGTAAAACCAGTTTTTTAGATCAATATAATCCCTATCTAAATCGTTACTAAAATTTTCATTAATAAAATTAATAAAATTATTTACTTTATTATACTTATTTAACAAAAGTTTAAAAAAATCTTCACTTTTAAGGGCATAATCAGAAATAATATTAATAGCTTCTTCTTTTAACTCATCTTTCCCTAAAACCAGTAACACATCAACCCCAGCAATTAAAGAACTAATAAGAACATCTTTAAAATCAAAATTTTTTAAAGCCAACATATTTAAAGCGTCACTAAAAACAATTCCTTTATAATTTTGTTTATTAATTAAATCTAAAATCCTCTTAGATAAAGTAGCAGGTAAATTATCAACATCTTTATAAACTACATGAGCTGTCATTACTGAATCCAAATTTTCTAAATTATTAATAAAGACATTTAATTCATTATAATCTAAATTAGTTTCAGGCAAAGAAAGATGACTATCAGCAAAAGTGGAGCCATGCCCAGGAAAATGTTTACCGCAATTATAAATCCCAACCTTTTTATATCCCTTAATAAAAAACTTAGATAACTCTAAAACTTTTTTATAGTCATTAGAAAAACTTCTAATCCCTATTATTGGATTTTCTAAATTAGAATTAATATCCAAAACAGGAGAAAAATTCAAATTAAAACCAGCCATTTTTAAAATTAATCCATTAAAATAAGCCAACTTAAAAGCATCCTCTTTATTATTAATAACCCATTGACTACAAATCGCAGGATAATCCTCAAAATCAAACCTAAAAACTACCCCACCCTCTTGATCTATACTCCTTAACAAATTTAACCCAAAGTTACTTTTATAAATTTCTTTATAATAATTATTTAAATCTTTAATTTCATCAAAATTTAGATTCTTTAAATCTTTATAAAACAAAATATATCCCGCAAAAGGATATTTAAAAACAAAATCTTTATTATCTATATCTATTAAAATTAATCTTGAAACTATATTACTTACTTCCTCTTTACTTATCATAACCTCTAATTTTACGCATCTTTTTACTTATTAATTTTATTTTTAATAGAATTTTTTATTATATTGTTTCTTATTCTGTTTAAAATTAATTTATAATAATTATAATATCCAATATTTTTTAACAATTCCTTATTAATTCCCTTATTAATTATAAAATTAGTTTTAAATTCATTTAATCTATTTTTTTTAGGTATATCATTTAGAATAATAATTTCTTTAATTAATTGATTAATCCCATTAGAAGCTAAGTAATTATTTAAATATTTTAATAATTTCTGTTTATTCTGAATCGCTAATAAATAAGAATAATAATCATAAAAAATTAAAATTAGCTTGGAATCTCTAAAGGATTTTACCCTACAATTCTTAAAAAGTTTTGTATTTTTAATTAAAAAAATAATCCTAAAAAATATGATTATAATTATTGATTAAATTACTAAAAATATTCTTAATATTATACATATCACTTAATCTCAATTAATTTAGGATTATAATAAAAAACTAAATACATAAAAGATTTAGTAATATAAATAGCGGTAAAGAAGCTAATAACATTACCCCACAGCAAAGCAAACCCAAACCCCTGAATAATAGAAGCTCCAAAAATCATAAGAATAAGAGCTGCAATTATAGTAGTTAAATGACTATCCAAAATAGTATCAAAAGAACGCCTAAAAGCTAAATCTATAGCAGTATTTAAAGGCTTATTATCCCTTATTTCCTCTTTCAATCTTTCAAAAATTATTATATTAGCATCAACAGCCATACCAATAGATAAAATAATTCCCGCAATAGACCCTAAAGTCAAAACAGTATTACTAATAGAAATAATAGTTAAAAATAAAGCTGTATAACTAATCAAAGCAAAATCAGCTAATAAACCAGGAACTCTATAAAAAATAACCATAAATATACAAACAATTAGTAATGCAATAACACCCGCTATTAAGCTTCTCTTTAAATGTTTCTCACCTAAAGATGGCCCAATAGCATAAGCTTCTAATATCTTTGGAGGATACTGTAATTTCCCTGAATTTAAATAAATAGCCAAATCTTTTGCTTCCTTTAAAACACTTTCCTTATCTTTATTATAACCTAATTCAATTATTCCACTACCACCTGTTATAACAGATCTAACAATAGGAGCAGAAATTTCTTTATCATCAAAATAAATATAAATAGGCTTATTTAAATACTGTCTAGTAATTTCCTCAAAAATCTTAGCTCCTTTATTATCCAAACTAAAAGCTACATAAGGTTGCCCCACATTATTAAACTCAACTCTTGCACTACTAATACTATCCCCAGTTAATACAGTCTTTTTATAAACATTACCAGTATTAGGATCATATTCTTCAACTTTAAATTCTAATTTCCCAACTTTTGTCACTTTTTCTATAGCATCATTAGTATCTAATACTTCAGGAATCTCTACAATAATCCTATTATTACCTGCTTGCTGAATCACTATCTCTTGAGTACCCGTAGGATTTAATCTCTTTTCTAAAATATTAATTACCTGCTGGATCTCTGTATTTGAAATCTGTTTTAATTTAGGATCATAAATTTCTAACATTAAATGAATTCCATATCTTAAATCTAATCCCAATTTTATAGGTACTCCTCCTTTTTTAGATAAAACAGGAGAAAATAAATAATAAATCATAAATAATGTACCTAAAATTATTAAAATACTATAAATAATACTAATCTCTTTTTTTAGCATATACCCCTCCAAAATATTTTAAAATTATTTTAGATATTAAAATTATAAACTTAATTTAAAAATATTTTTCTTTAATCTCATTAACTGCTTGAGTCATATTAAATAATTTTTTAAACGCTATTTCCCAAGTCCTTGTCCTTAATCCACAATCTGGAGAAATATAAATCCTAAGAGGATCCTGAATTATATCTAAAGCATACAATATCCTATCTCTTATAAGTTCCTTAGATTCTATAAAATCAGTATGAACATCAATAACCCCTAACCCTACTACGAACTTAGAATTCTTAAAGTATTTCAAAATTTCATATCCTTTCCTATTACTTTTACCTAATTCAATACTATCCCTATTAGCATATTCAAAATGAAATTCATCTATTACCCCCTCTAATTCATATAAATTAGGAAATAATAAAGAATAATCAGAGAAACAAATATGAATAGAAAAAAATAAATCACTATTTTCATTTTTTAAATTCTGAACAGTTTTTTTAATAGTATCAATAAATAGATTTATCTCATTTCTTTTAGTAGTAGCAGCAGGCTCATCAATTTGAATATACTTAACTCCTAAATCTACCAATGATTTTATATTTTCTTTAATAATATAAGCCATATCGTTTAAAAAATTAGCTCTATTATTATAAGATACATTCTCACCAATAGAAACATTCTTAAAATAATATTCATCAAAAGACCAATCAACTAAAGTATAAGGTCCTGTTAATGGAATCTTAACATCTTTTTTAGCAATAAATAAAATATTTTTAGCTTCATCAAGATGATAGTAGTTCTTTAGTTTAGGTTTATCAATAACAGCAGCCTTTTTATAATATTTATAATCAAAACTAACAACATTATCCTTAAATTCAAAACCATAAATATTTTTAATAGGATATTCATACATCTCTACTCTATGTTGCTCCCCATCATATACCAAATCCAATCCAGCTTTCTCTAATAATCTAATAGCATATAGAGAAGAATAATATATTATTTTTTCTTTCTCTTTATTAGAAAAATTAACTTTTTTAGAAAGCAGATTAGTTAATTCTGAAATATCCTGGATACCTAAAAAATTAGCCCATTCAATAGCTTGATTAATGTCATCATCTGTAATTGGTAAATTTCTAAAAGGCTTAACTCTCCAAGAAGGCTTAGCTAAAGAACCTATCTCATGTGTTAATAATATTTTTCTATCTTTCATATTACCCCCTGAGAATAATTAAACATCAATATAAGATTTTAAAATCCATACCGCAGATAAACTATCTATTCTCTCTTTTAATTTTTTTTTAATTTTTGATTTAACTTTTTCATTTTTTAAATTAATATAATTAATTAAATCACAAGCTAAAAAAGTAGAATACTCTTCATTAACATAATTAATTTCAATTAAAATATTATTTTCCTTTAAAAAATTAAATAAATTATTTGAAAAATTTTGGATTTCATTAAAAATAGGTGCTTCTTGGTAAGTTTTAGTAAAAACCGGCTTACCTATAACTATCTTCTTTATATCATATTTTAAAATAAATTCTCGGATCTTATAAAAAATCTGATGATTATTAGGGAAAACCCCAATAGGATTTATATTTTTAGAAATAGAATTAGCAACAGCTAATCCTATTTTTTTTTTGCCCCAATCTATACCTAAGATCCTCATATATTAAGATTTTTTCTTGGTACCAATTCTATTAGGTCTGGGACCTTTCCTAGTTCTAGCATTAGTTCTAGTCCTTTGTCCCCTTACAGGTAACCCCTTTTGATGCCTAATCCCCCTATAACATCTAATTTCAATTAATCTTCTTATATTTTGATTTATTTCCCTTCTTAAATCACCTTCTACTACATAATTATTATCAATAAATTGCTGAATTTTAGAAACTTCCTCAGGCGTTAAATCCTTAGCTTTTTTATAAGGATCTATATTACATGCTTTTAATATCTCCATAGCCCTTGTTTTCCCTATTCCATATATATATCTTAATGATATCCATAGTTGCTTATTTTCAGGTATATTAACACCAGATATACGAGGCATACTTCACTTTCCTCCTTTATCCCTGTACTTGTTTATGCTTTTTATTTTTACAAACAACCCTTACTTTCCCTTTTCTTTTTATAACCTTACAATAAGCACAAATTTTTTTTACACTTGCCCTTACCTTCATAAAATAACTTACCTCCTTAATTAAACTTCTCTATCTTAATATTTTATATAACTTCCTAAAAAATATACTTCTTATTTAGATATTCCCTAAAAACTACTCTCACTTTTTCCACTCATCTCTTAAAATCTACCTTCTAAAAGCTAAAAATCCCTTGAAAAATTAAAATAAAAAAAATAAAAAATTAAATTTATTTACCTTTAGCTCCTTTCTTACTTTCTTTTAAGATTAATTCCTCCTCAGCATACCTAATACCCTTACCTTTATAAGAATCTGGTTTTCTATAATTTCTTATATTAGCTGCCACCTGACCAACTAACTCCTTATCTATGCCTTCTACAATTATTTTTTGATTACCTTCTACTTTCAAAGCAATACCTTCAGGAGGATAATAAATAATAGGATGTGAATACCCTACTAATAACTCAATCCCTTTATCTTTTTGATTAACTTTCCAACCTAAACCAACTACCACTAATTCCTTACTAAATCCTTCATTAACTCCCTTAACCATAGAATTAACAATACTCCATACAGTACCTAACATTTTATTAGCAAATCTATCAATTTTTTTACTAGAAATATTTTCTCGTTTCTTAGAAATAAATATACTACCATCCTTAACTTGAATATCAACATAAGTTAAATTTAATTTCTTAGATAATTTACCTTTAGGACCATTAACAATTACTTCATTTTCCTTTACTTCTAAAGTAGTATTTTTAGGTAAAATAATAGGTTTTTTAATAAGCTTTGACATAACTAACGCCCTCCTTGAAAAAATAGTACATTACTATTAATAAACATAACCAATAACTTCTCCTCCAACTTTTTCTTTATAAGCTTGTTTATGAGACATAACTCCCTTAGAAGTAGAAACAATAGTAATTCCTATTCCTTTAAAAACAAGTGGTATATTATCATAAGAAGCATAAATTCTTCTACCTGGCTTACTTATTTTTATTAAATCATTTATAACAGATTTTCCTTTATAATATTTTAAATAAACAACAAAATCATATTTATAATCATTAACAGGTTCTATTTTATAATCTAAAATATAACCCTCTTTCTTAAGAATATCTAATATTCTTTTTTTAAAATTAGATCCAGGAATTTTAACAATTTCCTTCTTTCTAGTTATAGCATTTTTAATTCTAGCAAACATATCAGCAACAGGATCAGTAATCATAATAAATAACCTCCTTACCAACTAGCTTTTCTAACACCAGGTAATAAGCCATTATAAGCCATTTTCCTAAGACACATTCTACAAATTCCAAACATTCTAAAATAACCTCTAGGTCTACCACAAACTTGACATCTATTTCTAAATCTTACTTTAAATTTAGGTTCTCTTTTCCATTTTTCTAATTGCCCTTTCCTTGGCATAAAAACCTCCTTTTTTAATTTTTTTTATTAATCTATTTCCTTAATTAATTCATTTTTGAAAAGGAAAACCTAATAATCTCAGTAACTCATAAGCTTCTTTATCAGTTTTAGCAGTAGTAACAATAGATATATCCATACCCCTAATCTTATCAATATCATCATAAGATAACTCAGGAAAAATTAATTGTTCTTTAATTCCAAGAGTATAATTCCCTTTTCCATCAAATTTCTTAGATATCCCTTTAAAGTCCCTTATACGAGGTAATACTATTGAAATTAATTTATCTAAGAAAGCCCACATCCTAGCTTTTCTCAAAGTAACCTTAAGACCTATCTTCATTCCTTTCCTTAATTTAAAATTAGATATAGATTTTTTAGCAGAAATAATTAAAGGAGTCTGCCCCGTTATTATCTGTAATTGTTTTTGAACTTTCTTTATTATATCTTGATTCTGAGTTGCATCACCTACTCCCATATTTACTACTACCTTCTCTATTTTAGGAATCTCCATAATATTCTTATAATTAAAAATACTCTGCAATTCCTTAACTACTTCATCTTTATATTTCCTATATAATCTTAATTCACTTTGCTTAATCATAAAAATCTCCTCCATTAATTATATACTATTTTTCCTGTTTTTTAATCTCTTGATTACATTTTTTACAAATTCTTATCTTTTTTAATTTCCCTTGATCTTGAATTAATTTAAATCCAACTCTAGTAGGTTTAGTACAATTAGGACAAATAAGCATTACTTTAGAAACATCAATAGGTTTTTCTATTTTTATAATTTTAGGTTCCTTTTTAGGAGTATCTTCTAAAGTAGGAATTTTTACATGCTTTTTAACTATATTTATTCCTTGCAGTAAAACAGAATTATTTTTTCTAAATACTTTAATAACCTTAGAAACTTCTCCTTTATATTTACCTTTAATAATTACAACTTTATCTCCTTTATAAATTTTCATCTCTTCTCACCTACCCTATACTACTTCAGTAGCTAAAGACAAAATTTTAGCAAAGCCTTTTTCTCTTAATTCCCTAGGAATAGGTCCGAAAATTCTAGTACCTTTTGGATTCCCTTGCTCATCAATTAAAACAACAGCATTATCATCAAACCTAACATAACTTCCATCATCTCTTCTATACTTCCTTTTCATTCTAACAATAACAGCAGTAACTACATCTCCTTTTTCTACACTCGAATGAGGAATTGCATCTTTTATTGATACTTTAACAATATCACCAATATAAGCATATTTTCTATACCAATTATTATACATACCTATTAATTGAACAACTTTAGCTCCTGAATTATCTGCTACCACTAATTTAGCCATTCTTGGTAACATAAATTATTCCCCCTTTTATAATAAAATTTCTTAACTTAAATTTTCTTAGCTTTTTCTAATATTTTTATAACAACCCATCTCTTTAACTTACTTAAAGGTCTACTTTCCAAAATCAAAACCTTATCTCCTTCTTCACATTCATTGTTTTCATCATGAGCATAATATTTTTTATAAGTTTTAACAACTTTTTTGTAAATTGGATGCTTTTTCAAATACTCAACTTTAACAACTACAGTCTTATCCATTTTATTACTAATAACAATTCCCTCTAATTTTTTTTTATTAGTTCTCATAAATCTAATCACTCCTTAATTTCTTTATTTTTTTTAACAGATAAAAAATATTTTATTCTAGCTATTTTTTTTCTTAATAAAGAAAGAATATGAGGTTTAAAATCAGGAGAAATATTCATTTTTAATTTATTATCAAAATATTCTTTTTTAGTTTTTCTTAATTCATTAACTAAATCCTGATATTCCAAGGATCTAAGAAATTCCAATTCCTTCTTAGATTTCATTAGAAAACTCACCTCCTTTTAAATTATTCTTTTTCCACAATTTTTGTTTTAATAGGAAGTTTATAAGATGCCTGAGTTAATACTTCATATGCATCCTCTTTTTTTAAACCAGTTAATTCAAACATAATAACCCCAGGTCTAACAACTGCTACATATTTTTCTACATCAGCTTTACCTCCACCCATTCTGGATTCTGCAGGTTTCTTGGTAACTGGTTTATGAGGGAAAATCCTAATCCACAATTTCCCACTTTTTTTAAGATTCCTAGAAATAACAATTCTAGCAGCCTCTATCTGATTAGCAGTAATCCAACTAGGTTCCAATGCCATTAAACCATAATCCCCAAAGGCTACATAATTACATTTAGTAGCTTTCCTTTTCGTTCTCCCCCTTCTTTCTTTTCTAAATTTTCCCGTTTGAGTAGAACTAGAGAGTATGGAAGCGTTTTGTTTTCTCAGTTTTT
>Ga0080004_1108347_pt1 | contig 16529 bp, 14 predicted proteins | sample WasSprMetagenome_FD_69207 | JGI IMG/M metagenome (GOLD analysis project Ga0080004, IMG submission 69207) | Sulfidic aquatic microbial communities from Washburn Spring, Yellowstone National Park, USA - WS (SPADES assembly) (version 2) | ecosystem: Environmental > Aquatic > Thermal springs > Hot... | reverse complement strand
AAAACTGGCCATGAGTCCCATAGCATGAAGCGGGATGTATGGGCACGGCCTCCTAAAACATGTTGGGCTAAGGAACTCAAGCTCGTACCTTGTATATGGCTTGGAATCCCTCGTGAGCCTATCAAGATCCAATCTTGCATACGAAATCTCGAGAACGCGGAAACGTTTATTTAACAGCTCGACCTCGCTCAACCTACCAAAAGTCCTGACAAGCATATCGCTCAACTTGGTCAAATAGGAAGTTATCTTGAAAAGATAAAGCCCAGGACCAACCCTAATGAGGGGGGATACCGAAAATGGAGCCAAGCCCCCATACTCATGAAGCCAACTCGAGAAGCCCGGATCAACGGATTTTAAAGTCTTATAAAATAGGCCCCTTATATGGAAACCTGAAGAGAAGCTTGGCCTAAAATCGGGATTACACTCTAGCAAAACCCCAAGAGAGTCGATGGGCAAGTACTAACACCGTCCACTAAAATGAATAATGTATTCTGCTTTAAGATTTCTATGACGACCTAAAACGGTACTCTAGGAGACTTCCTGCAACCCTTCTAGCATACCTTGCTATTGCTAATAATTTACGCTCGAGGTCCCCTGGTTGCTTTATCGCCAAGATCCTTGTTTCGAGTCTGGGACTCATGAGCGAAAGCTCCTCTAAAGCTCTAACATCCCCCTGAATTGAGAGGAAGATTAGCTTGACAAATTTCTCCGCAACTTCCCTCCCGTCTTCGTTAACATCAAGGGCTTTCTTAACGAGCCAAGTCAAGGTATTCTTACCCCATTCCTCACTGAATATGTACTCGAGTAACCTTTCGGCGCGAACATACGCCCCTCATAAAGAGATTGAAAGTGCTTAGACTATTGATTGTGGAATATGTGTTGAATTTCGCAGATAGAGTTTAAAGTAAGCTTTATGTCTAGTAGTTTTAGCCTATGCTGATGTTTAGCCTGAAATAGTGAGCTGAAAGCGTAAATCTGGAATGTGTATGCTTTAAAGTCTAGAAGAGTTGATGGAGTTAAGTTTAAAGAGTCAGTGTTTATTAAATCTAGTGAGTAGCAGCTTTCAATTCTCTCTTGAGATCCCGTGCTGGGGGAGAGCCTTGGGTTAAGGGCTGAGAGAATTAGGAAGAGAAGAATAAGGAAATGACCCCGCTTTACCTCCCTCCCACCTTTTTATTTTTAAATCATAAGATAGAACATATGATGATTGAATTGAAGATTTCTAAATTAAAAAGAATAAAATTTAAAAATCCTCGGACTCTGGATAAATTGAGTCTGTATTTGAAGGTTCTTGTGGCTACGTGGGGTAACCCTGCAGAGTGGAGGGAGACAAATTATCTACTAGATAGTGAATGTGAGAAGGGAAGGACGTCGCTTAGATTGATTAAGAGGAAAGTGAATCCTGACAAAACTATATTGATAGGGCTAGATACGTTAGCGAAAGAAGGATCGACATATGAAGAAGTAAGAAGTTCAGCTAAGAACGTCTATATGAGGTATCTGAAAGAATTAGATATTCCATCTGATGATATTGAGATAGTGGTGGCACCCGGTGTTGGAAGCTTTGGTAGGTGGGACTTCATAGGTAGTATGGAGGACTTCTACGGATACTCCATTTACATGCTTGTAGATAGAGTTCCAACATTAAAATTAGATGCAGGTTCAGAGAATCTAGAACTCCATCTCGATCTTACACATGGAGTTAACTTCATGCCTGTATTAACGTATAGAGCTGTAAGGGAGGTTGCTGAGATAACTCCTATGAATGTGAGATTGTATGTATATAATTCAGATCCTTATCGGAGGGAAGCTACCAGGCTGAAGATACATTTGGTGGAGTCGAGCAATATATCGTGGAAGCCAAGTTTAAACATATTAGAGAGGAGACCGAGACTTCTGAAAGCTATAGATGAATCGATCGTGAATGATGAGTCTTATAGGGGGGAGATTAGAGAGCTTGAGAACCTAAATGTAGATAGGTTGAATGCGTTTGTAGGGTCTATTGTAAATGGTTTACCTCTCGTATTCTTCACTTTCTATCCAGACTTAGAGATGCTGAAGAGGGTTGTGGAGAGGGTGATTATGCTCTATTTTAGATATACTGTTGTTCGGGAAGATAGTGTGAGTGGTAGGATTGAAGTGAGAAGACAGCTATCGCTTGGCAAAGATTTTCCATCACTTGTTAAGCTAATCTTTCTTGCTAGAATGCTGAAAGGATTTAGACCAGAATGTGGAGAGATAGAGTTGGAGAAACTGGAAAATCTTAGAAATAGACTTTTCTCAAGGAATGAGAAGGTTAATGCAATGATAAGTAGTGACCTACATAGGATTGAGCAGGTTCGTAGCAAGTTATCAGATAAATGGGGTAAGCTTCGAGACTATTTTGAAGAGCCGGGAGGCTACGACCCTAGAAACTTCCTTGCTCATTCAGGACTGGAGAAGAATGTTACTGAGGTAAGAATAAGCGGGGATAGAATATTGTTGAGATATTGTACAGACTATCTTAAGGATATAGCCAGAGACTCTGCTAGAGGTTTAACTCCAGCATAATTTGAGGAGACCTATTTTAGTAAATGTAGAGAAGATGAAAACGATAACAGTAGAAGCTAGGTTATCGGAAAACATGGATTGGAAAGCTTTAAGCTGGGATAGGTTCTACTCGATTGAAACTTCTAATGTATCTCCGACAGAATAGCCTGGCGTGTGCGTCTCAACTATAACCCCTCCACCAATCCTAGGGTCATATACAGCGATGAATTTAGTTGGATGGTAAAAGTGTGTTAGAAAACAGTATAACCATATGGGGCCACGTCCACTTAGAACCACGCCTTTTTTGTTATCCACTTTGGGTGGTGTAAGCTTCTTTAATATCTCTGGCGAGATAATGTGCTGTAGCTCAAAATGTACGACGACGTATTCTTCCCTCACGATGCTCTGGAACTTAATCACATCCTTATTATCCATACTCCCTGACAATTTCTTGTCAATCTTAACCATGCTATTTTTTAACCTTAGTCTTAATTTTAGATGTGCTGCGGTCTTAGACCTTTAAAATCTTAAATCGTATAGTGGAGATGTAGTTAGAAGGTCATGGGCGGTTGGGCTCACATAATACTTGTTGGAGCATCGATCGTATCTAATGCTTTTAGGGATGGGGCCATAGTAGAGGATGCCCGACGGCTTGAAGAGAGATTGAACATTGAACCCAACCTGTATGATTACTTAGCTGAGAGATTATATAGCTACTTAGAGCAAGACTGTAAAAAGGCTAGTGCTGAATTGAATACCTGCCTAGATCTCATAGTAGAAGGATACACGAGTGGTAGACAGCAATGGAGTCACTTGCTAGCCTCGGAGACTAACATTGGAAGGCTGTGCAGTCAGGTCTTAGCTAGATATCTGAGGGTTTTCTCCAGCAGTAAATTGGATGGTAAGCTGTCTGTGTTGGAGCCGAGGTTTATAAAGTATCTGGGAGACCCTGGGAGGTTCACTGATGGGTTGGCTAACCTATTCGATGAGATTGTGAAGCTGATCACTTATCATAAGAGTAAGGGTGACGTGGTCTTCGTACATGCGACTGGAGGGTACAAGCCTGAGATAGCGATAGCAATACTTGCAGCTAACTCTCCAGGAGCGGGAGCGCCAACATTCTACATACATGAGCATTTCAACCAGCTCATCAAGATCCCTGCATTACCAATAACCTTCCGTAGATTGAGGAAATTCTCTGATATGATGAACAGCTTAGCAGGTGTCGAGAAGGTAAACAAAGAACAGTATAGTAGCATCTTTGGTAGAAGAGCCATCGAAGAAGCGATAAGGCTTGGATGGATTATAGAAGAAGACGGCTCTCTAAAATTAACTCTGTTTGGGAGACTATTGTGGAAGAAGATTAGGAGGTAATATATCGCAGTATTCAAAAACTAGGATCCGACCTGACTTAGTTAAATCGGAAAGGTAAAAACTTGTTGACCATTTTTCATAAAATTTATAAAGCGTTTGCAATATAGTCAAATTATGGTCTTAGAGCACTCCACCCTCCTAGATTATGCTACAAAGATAGGTGTACAAGCTAGGCTTGAAGGTATAGCTAAGGCACAGGTAGAGAGCCTACTTGCATCTCTGGACCTCGTTGAGGACCCAAAGGTAAGCCTCTTATTAACATCAGCATATGCTCATAGACAAGCTGCTAGACTTGGAAGAGGTCATAACACAGCTAGAATAATCAATGAATTAATGGACAAGATGTATAAGAGTGGTGAAGGTAAAGAGAAAGCAAGGTTTACTCTAGGTCTCGCTAAATGGATCTATGAAATAACGGAGAATTATAGATTGCCTAGGATTGATATAGATACTTTAACATTTGAGAAGTTTCTTGAAGTCTTAAGGAGTGCGCAGCCCAGATGAACTTCAAAGACTTTCATGTATTAAGTTCATTCACGAAGATTACGGGGATACTTGTAAATGAGGCGCCTCTGAGGATCGGTGTTGGAAGAGAGCCACCTATCGGTGCACCTGTAGACATAGCTGTCTATAGAGTTAACGGTAAACCGATTATTCCAGGGTCAAGTTTAAAAGGCGTATTCAGGTCTTTCATAGAATCTATCGTAGCCTCCATGGGGTTCAAAGTACATGACCCGTGGGACCGTCAAGCAATAGAGGATGAAGCAAGAAACAACGATTTCTGTATTGTCTGTGGGATCTTTGGTAATAGAGAGCTCACTAGCCATGTTAGGATATACGATGCTGAACCGTTAAACGAGGCGAGAACATTCACTAAGACGGGGATAGGAATAGATAGGGAGTTCGGAAGTGTAAAACACTTATTCGATGAAGAGTTTGTATGCCCTGGGTTAGAATGGAGCTTTAGGATGGATGTATACAACATAAGACTTTTCCCTAAACCTGTAGAGGAGGGCGAAGATGGGAGAGGGAAGATTCTAAGAATCCTCCTTGACACATTAATGAGTACTGGGATTAGCGTTGGAGCAAGAAAGAGCGTTGGATGCGGATTGATAAAACTCAAGAAATTAGGGTGGGAAGTTTATACGATCAAAGACTTTGAGTTGAAGCTTCAAGAAAGAGGTGAATTATAATGGTTTTCTGGACATCATCTTCAATCCTTTTGAGAGAGACGTTGATACAGGGATACATAACTAACATAGAACCGTTACGGATCGGTGTGGGGAAAGAAGTGTCACTAGAGTCCCTAGTTGACCTAGCAGTACTTAGAATTAACTATAGGGGAAGAACTATTCCAGTTATACCTGGCTCCAGCCTTAAAGGTATGTTTAGGTCTACAGCTACAGCTATACTTAGAAGCCTACAGCTAAAAGCATGTAGCGGTTTATCAAAGGAAACATGCATGGATGCTGAGATCCCAGACCACCCCTACCAGAGAAGCTTGGGGGAGGCGATAGAATCCCGTCTAAGGATAGGTAAGGCTTCAGAAGCTATGGAGCTTTTCTATAAGAATGCATGCCTCCTCTGCAAGATTTTTGGCGCACCATCGTACTCTTCAAAGATAACATTCAGTGATGCTTATCCATTAGGTGAAGATGGAGAAATCTTGCCCTTCAGCTTTAATACAAGGACAGGTATAGCGATCGATAGAAAGTCGGGAGCTGTGCTTAGGAGAGCACTATATACAGTAGAATTCATAGAGCCTGGAGCGAGGTTCAGGTTTCTCATGACTTCTAGAAACCTGCCGAATTATGCTCTTGGACTAGTAAGTACGATAATTCGTATGATGAATTCAGGAGAAGTCAAGATAGGAGGATTCAAGACAAGGGGCTTCGGAGCAGTTAAGATAGATAAACTATCATTCAAGGTTAAAGATTATCCAAGATCAGAGGAAGCAGTATTGAAGCCATTAGATGATAGAGATCAGAGAGTAGAGCTTACTGGTCTAGTTAGAATGGAAGATGGCTGGCTAGCTGCGGAGGATGAAAATGCTTGGATTATACTAAAGAAACTGGAGGATGCATGGTATGCATACGCTAAGAGTTGAGGTATTAAGGAGGCCTCCAAGAGACCGAAGTATTGTTCAATATCTCGCAGGAAGAATGCATATCACATTAACCTCACTACAATATCTACATGTCGGCTCTGGAGAAGAGTTAAAGATCGAGGAAAGCAAGATCAGTGAAATATTGAAGAGGGTGAGAGATCCAAACTCGATAAAAAGTGAGATGCAAAGACAGATACAGTATTTATCAGCATTCTCATCTATAGGTGATACTCTATTGATACCTGGCAGCACAGTAAAGGGGAATGTAAGGTCGAGGTTAGAGTTGAGCTTCAAGAATGTTAACGGTAAAGTTGATTCATGCTTTCTAAAAGCAGGTGTTCTTAAGTCTGAGCCTCTGGAAGGTATGCAAGGCTGGAGACATTACAGGTTATGGAGGGATAGAATCAATGAGGATAGAGGTCCCCCATGCGATTATACTCGTTCAGAGTCGGTCTGCCTAATCTGCGACCTATTTGGAACGAATGGGCTAAGAGGGTTGGTGGAATTCTCCGACCTAACATTAGAACATGGTGGAAAAGAGGTTCTAGACCTCCCCTATAATATGAGGCTGGAGGCCGTAAAGCCGGGCTCGGTCTTTAAGGGATCCATAAACTTCTTCAATATCATGCCCGAGGAGCTAGGGCTTATCTTAATTGGCATGGGATTAACAGATAAGAGAAGCGGTAAACCCGTACTTCTAGGAAGGCTAAAGTACATAAAAGAGATAAGTGGAAGAAGATTTGGCAGGGTCATATACACGGTGGAATCTTTAGAATTATCGAAATATTCGAGACCACTGGATATCGATGGCTCAATCTTGCTAGAGCCCGGTCAAAACGTCTCAGGAGAACGTCTGGAGAAGATAATCAGCCAATTAACCAGTTATGCTCTTCGAAGATACCCTGGTTTAGATGTAATCGATGAGGTGGAGGCTCTTGAGAGAGTTACATGAAGTTGAGGTGGAATTCCCGCGATATCCGATATACAAGTCCTACATACTTCCATACAGGCTCGCTGGAAATGAAATAGTAGATGTGCTCGAGATCACTCGAGAAAACATAGAAAATTGGAGGTTGATGCTATCTAATCTTAAAAAGTTTTTGAGAGAATGCATGGAATATGCTACTCGTCGCGAAAATAGAGTAGATGAGGTTACCAAGATCGAGTTATTGAATGACCTTGTAGTGCTATTCTTTAGGATACCCCTAGTCAGAGAACTTCTACCATCAATAATACCTGGCCCCCTTAAAGCATACCTCTTCTACAGGCTCTTAGAAGGGGGATTTGAGGAAATAGAATATGGTGGAGAGGATATCCTAGAACGCGTCTATGCATTCTATGATAGGGTTGTTAGAGAACGCTTTCTAGAGATGGGTGTTTCAAGATTCTTTGACGATCCCAATATATATAATTTAATTGAGAGATGCTGGTTCGAAATTCCCGCAGATACTAGGCCTGGATTAAATACGAGCGGACTTATACCACATTTGATCACCACAGCGGCTATTGTTTGGGCGTTAGCTACATCAGAGAAGCTAACCAGAGAGGAGAAAGCTATACTGGTCTTAGCTGCGCTCTTCCACGATATAGGCAAGCCGTTCAAATATCATGATCATGTAGATGTCTCGGTCAATGTATGTAGATGGGTTATCGGAGACCTGGTGCGGCCGGATACCCTGGATAGGGTGACTTACCTTATTAGGCACCATCATATAGATGCTGAAGATAAGCTGGTAAAGATTCTTAGAGCCGCGGATGCAAGATCCTCGGAAATAGATAGGCTGCAAGAGCGATTCCGCAGCCTTCTCCAAGGAGAGATAAAGAATCTGGCAGATAAACTAGGCCTAAGTCCGGAAGGATTCCACAAGAGAATGGATACTTGGGAGTTATGGGAACAGATACATAGGCAGGACCAAGAAGCCATTAGAAGATTAAGCCAGGGATTCGTCGCAAAAGTTAGAGAACTTCTGGACAATTTTCTAAAACTAGGTACACAGATTGGGGAAACTCCTATAGCTGGAGAAGCCCGGGAAAAACTACTCATAGGTCTAGTAGATATAGGCTCCATCCAAGACTTTGTTACATCAACCTCTGAGCTTAGATGCCTAGCTGCAGCAAGCTTGGTAATAGATACGGTAACGATGTCGTACATTCCCTACACACTCCAGAGATCAGCCCATCCCGACGGCCCACTCCCCTTAGCCAGCATACTCTATGCAGCCGGCGGCATAATAGAGTTCATGATACCTGAGGTCATCAAAGATAAGGTTGAGGAAATACTAGGGGAACTTAACAGGGCCCTCTCAAGACATGGTATACCTATCAAATGGAGCCTAACACCATTGCTAGACGATTATTCATTAAGCATGCAGAAGCTCGGAGAGAACCTAACTCTTACAAAATATAAGATAAAAGAGTTTGAGTACATAATCCAGCCAAGTGCAGGGAGAGGAATCAGGCGAGTTTGCAAGATATGCTATAAGCGGCCCATAGAGGTAGGAAAATATATACGCACACCAGAGGAAGTGAAAGAATCATGCAGCACATGTAAAACATTATACGACGTTGGTTCGGAGATACATTTCAAGAACAGATACGAGTCCAAGATAATATTTAATGGGTTAGAGATATCACCCAAGGATGCATTCGGCCTTGAATGGAGTGAAGCGGGAAGAGTAACAATAGAGCTAATCTCAGGTCATGATGGAAAAGAGCTGGAAGGCATCATTAAAGGTGAGCCGGGCTACAAGTATAGGAATATTGCAGTGGTTAAACTTGATGGAAATCTTATGGGCCCATTCATGGCATCCTGCATCTCACTTACAGATGCCTATGAGAGAAGTGCTAGAATAGATATAGCATTAAAGAAATCAATAGAAAAAGCATACAAGGATCTAGTCGAGGCTGTGAGGAATACTACAGGAGATGATAGAGAGGCATGGAAACTAATATCACAGTTAAAGCTTGGAATCATCTATGCAGGTGGAGATGATGCCTTGCTTCTGATGCCCTCATGGGCCGCGCCAGGATTCATATTGGTAGTAGGTAGAGAATTCCCCTTATACATGGGTAGTGCAAGAGGATTGTCAATAGGGTTAGCAGTGGGTGATGCTAAAACAAATCTCTGGGGTCTCATAGATGCGGCTAACGTACTTTTAGATGACAAGGCTAAGAAGAAAAGTAGGGATGACCCAAGTAAAAGCTATGTATGCTATGACATATCAGAAACCGCTACACTCACAGGGACATCCGTAAAATCACGATACAAGGAATTAAGAACATTAAATTTAACATGTCAACCATTCAAGATCGAAGGTGAAGATGGGCTCACCTCTCTAATGAAGCTAGTCATATGCCGAGAGGATGATCCATTACAGGTCTTCAAGACCCTATATCTCATGTCTAGGTTCGAGGGAGGGCTGAGAGAGGATATTATTAAAGATGTCAACTCGGTTAAAGAGAGAGCCAAGAGACTGAGAAACTGCATATTCGAAGTAATAGATGCCACACAGAGAATGTCCAGTAAGTTAGGAGACCTTAAAGATCATTGGATAGCCCTATCTTACGTGTATTCATCTAGACAGGCCGCCAGGGAGGGTGTCAGTGAAGAGATCAGAGAAGGCTATAGAACCGTGTCTCAGTTAATTAGGATTATTGAAGAAGGTGGTTTAGCTGGGCGCAGATGGATATCACTTTACTCAGATGCTGAGAGGCTGATAAAGATATGTGGAGGTGGGGCTCTCTGAGGTTTGGTGTAAGAATTAAAACAGTAGGTTTAGCCACGGTGGGTTGGAGCATGCCCTCAGCTCTAGGCGTGGACATCCCAGTCGCGAAGAAATTAGTCAGAAGGATGGGTGAGGTAGAGTATAGGGTGTACGTGCCCGGCTCAAGCTTCAAGGGCGCCTTAAGATCCGCTGCAAGCAGGATTGCTGAGGCCTACAGCTTTACCTCATGCGGCTTCATAGACCCCGAGATGATAAATGAGGCTCATAGATTAAGAGGGGTATGCCATGTATGTAGATTATTCGGCTACCCATCAGGGGGTGCTGGCGGCTTGGTCTCAGTAAGCGATTTCGAGCTCAAAGATGACGACGAAAGAAGCTTGCCAATCAGGTTAACGAGAACAAAGCTTGAAGATGCCTCCCTAAAAGTTGAGGAAGGCGCGCTTTATACATCCGAGCATATACCCCCAGATATAGAGTTTAAGGGCTTCATCGAGATTAATTTTGAAAAAGATGAAGCCACGAGTGTCGCCGAGACCGATATGCTTGGATTAGTCCTCCTCAGCCTGGCCGAGTTAAGACTTGGCAGGTTTGGGAGAAGATCCCTCATAGATATCAGGATTGAGGATTCAGAGGAAATCGAGAAGAGGCTAAGTGGGACTAAGTGGAGCTCCTTACTAAATGATTTAAGGAGGTGGATCTGGACTGGAACTACTTGAGATATCTTTTGAGTTATTATCTCCAGCAATAGTGACGAAGAGTCTTGGAGAGAGAGGCTACTACTCGCCTCTAGATCATATTCCACCATCAACTCTGAGAGGTGCTATAATTACATCACTATATAGGAGAGGTGTAATCGATAGGAAATATCTCAATATGGAGGCAGGGCAGCCAATAATAACAACATCGCCAGCATACCCGCTGGAAGATAGAAGATCCTACCCCTCACACCTATTCATATATAGATGTAAAGCATGCGACACAGATAACGAGAAAATAGCATACAATGATGCCGCAGAAATTTTGAGGAACGTAGAAAGGGGTGAGAATATAAAATTCAGACAGGTATGTGATAAAGGCCATCCAGCCATAAAACTCCTCCATCCCAAGCCTGTTAAACCCCTAGGAAAAATCGCTGAGAAAGTAGATATAATCACTCATGAATCAACTTGTGTAAGTATTAGTAAGCATAGAGCGACATTTCAAAGAGGGATGTTATACACATATGAGGCAATAGCCGAGGGGACAATGTTCTGGGCATACTTAAAACTCCCAGAAAACCTCTCAAACGAGGTTAAACCTGGACTAGAATTCTCCATCGGTAGAGGTATCACACGAGGATTTGGCAGAGCAAGAGTTACGAAAGTAGAGAAGATAAACATTGAGAAGGAGGGAGAGAAGATTAGAGAATGCTCAAACAGTGAACGAGTAGTCTTCTATGCTATATCAAGTCTAGCATCACTCTCACCTCTAAAAAATACATCTCACCCCTACCCAAGAGAGATAGACTTGAAGAGCTTCGGTAGAGAATTTGGTATAGAGGTAGATGGAAAGGTTACTTTTACAGAGGCTTACGGAAAGCTTGGCACTCTTCATTGTGGATGGGATATGAGGAACAATGTTGAGAGACCTAGTGTAAAGTCCGCTCTCCCCGGAAGTATACTGATAGGTAGGGTTACGGGAAGCGGAAATATAGCAAGTGCCCTTGCCATCCTAGGCCTCATCGGCACCATCGAGCACGGACAGGAATTCTTCATTACAGGAGTGAACATAATAACCCCACTAAAAGGTCACCCAATGGGGGGAGAATGATGCATCTACACCTAAACCCCTTAATGAATAAGATAATAGGAGAGCTCATATTCACATTGAAATCTCCTCTTAACATAGGCTCAGGAGATGGTGAGAGAGTAAGAGATTTTCTCAGACTTCCAGATGGAAGATTGATAATACCATCAACGACGTGGAAGGGCGCATTCAGAAACCTTAGTGAACTAATAGCTAGAAACACTGCATTCAGCGGCCTCCCCGGATTAGCTGTTAGATTATATGCTGAGAAGAGGGCTGGCATAACCTATAGAGGGGATGGAGAGCAGTTTAACAAGTATGTAGAAAGCTTTAAGGAAGAGTTCAGGAAGAAAGGCAGGGAATTTGAGATTTTACTAAGAGAGCTTGGATATGATGGGGGAGAGGGAGAGATAGAAAGAGCTTTGGAAGATAGGGTCATCTTAGAGAAGATGGCTGAAGATTATCTTGCAATACACTGCCCCATCGGTAAACTATACGGTAACAGGGTTCTAGCAGGCAAGGTCCGATTCCTAGACACATTTCTAAGGTCTGGAATGATATACAAGCCAGGTGTGGGGATAGATAGAGCGAGCGGCAAAACTAAGGAAGGAGCATTATATGGGGTAAACGTCGTCCCCCCAGGACTCCAGATAAAACTAAAGATGATCATAGACAACCTGCTGCCGGGAGAAGAGGATGCAAGACTCTTCGGAGTCACACTTAAAACTATAAAGGCGATGGACCTCTCAATCGGATCTAGGAAGAGTGTTGGTCTAGGGCATCTAGGCCTACAGGATGGAGTATTCTACATGGTAGACTTAAGGAATGATGAGAATTTCGCGATAGGAAACCCATTCAAGAAAGGTCGAAAAATGACGCTAGAGGAGCTCATACAATGGCTCCAAAGCTAAACTGGTCCACCGAGTTAAGGGAAATAATCCTTAAAGATGCTCTAGAAAGTTACCGCAAGTATGCACGTGATGAAAAAGAAGATTATGGGCTTCGAAAATTAAGTGAAGAAGATTTTCTATCTCTACCCGAATCCATAAAAAATAGCGATGATGAAATTGCCAGAGAAATATATGAAGAGTTAAAGAATCAAATCATATATTTATTTGAAAAAGCATTTAAGAAATTTGAGGAGACGAAATCTAGACTTTTCAAGACTAGAATTGGTGACTACTTTAAAGGATACCTCAACAGCATAGACAATTTATTCGATAAACTGATTCTTAACGAGATCTCAGAGAATGATTTCGAAAAAGAATATGAGGATAGATATAGAAGATGGTTAAATAAATTCATCATGGAAGATTATGAGGAATTGTTTAAAAGTTATCCAGATGGGTGCTACTTTCTCTTTAACTGGCTTAAGAACCCTTCTTTAAATCTAGCCGGCTACCTTTCAATTTATTACGCATTTAGATCTATTCTAGGCAACCTATGGGATGAGCGCGGATACAACTATTTTATTCGATTTAATAAGCATGCTGGAAAAATCGGAGGAAAGCCCATACAGCTACAATTCTGCAACTTTATCCTCTGGAGCATAGATTTCTTTTCAAATGATTATTCATATCTCGATATCCTTGAGAATTCCGATCTATTAAAGCTGGATAAAGATGATGAAGTTATCTTCTATGAAATTCGCGAACATATTAGAACCACTAAAGAGCAGTTGCCAGATGACGTAATTTCCCATATGATTGCAAGAATACGTGATAAACATGATAAAGAAGACTTCTTCAGAGAAAGGCGCAGCCTATTAGTCTCATTCCTTAAGCAATTCATCAGTACTATGAGAAAAATGTATTCCACTCAGCCTGATGATATTTCAGTTGGTGAACTGAAAGAATTATACAATCTCCTAGTGGTACAAAATGGCATCCCTGAATATGAGATCTTCAGGATTGCGGCTAATTTCGGCCATGCTTGTCTACCAAAGATTTCGGTAATTATCAATGAAGAAGATGATTATAAAGAGAAGGAAATAGATTTAGTCATCATAGAAGATAATAAATTACATCTTTTCGAAGTAACATTCAGAAAAAATACTGAAGAATGTCGGGAAAAACTTAACAGCATAGCTAATAAACTTGAAGAAAGCCTCCCCGGATACCAACTCGAAAAACACATAATCACCAAAGATAACTTTAGAAATTACGTCAATCGTTTATCCAATGGTCTATACCTACCCACTTCATGAAAAATTTCACGCCTCAATTCCTTCCACTCTCTATTTCATATCAGGTTGTGCTTAGAGGTTTTCCAATTTTTCTACAATGAGACTTATGTTTGCGATTACAACTTTAATCTTGATAAACATTTCTCGTCTCAATTTACTCTCCACTTGAACTTATGTTATTGATTTTTCGCGGTCATTGTCATTCTCCTTTTAGCTTTCAATTCTCTTTTTGAGATTCTGAGGTTGAGTTATAAGATTGTGGAGGGGACGTTGCCTGCTTTCAATTCTCTTTTTGAGATTCAGTATGTCTTCTGGAGTCCACCACCGATCTGCAAGGCGGATTATCTTTCAATTCTCTTTTTGAGATTCAGCGCTTTGAGAGTCTGGTGGCACTGATGTGTGCACACAACTTTCAATTCTCTTTTTGAGATTCAAGGAGTGGCAGCCGAGTCCCGGGTATAGTTGGTCTGAGACTATCTTTCAATTCTCTTTTTGAGATTCAGGATACGTGCTGGCGTGGTAATACCAGACGAAAAGTGCATACTTTCAATTCTCTTTTTGAGATTCTCGTCTGGAAGATACGTTGTCAAAGAGTGGAGGCCCAACTTCTTTCAATTCTCTTTTTGAGATTCAAAGGTGATCTGACACGTCAACCAGAGAAAAGGTTGCCACTTTCAATTCTCTTTTTGAGATTCGTCGGAAAAGATTTTCCACGAAAGGAACGGGCGTATTTTAACCTTTCAATTCTCTTTTTGAGATTCGGCGACAGAGCCGTCCACTTCTTCCTGAAAAGCCGACTGCCCTTTCAATTCTCTTTTTGAGATTCTTCATAAAGGGATTTATACATGGCGACCATGTATCTGGCTTTCAATTCTCTTTTTGAGATTCGCATCCCAAGCCTCGGCGGGTCTGGAGGAGGTGGTGGCTTTCAATTCTCTTTTTGAGATTCTTATGTTACCCCCTGTTTGAGGCGAAATGGATAAGACTTTCAATTCTCTTTTTGAGATTCAAAAAGTCGTTGAAGCAACGACTTCGTTACGCCTAATCGGCAACTTTCAATTCTCTTTTTGAGATTCTGAACCCGTACGGTTGCTTCATGGTCCATGAGATAGACGTCTTTCAATTCTCTTTTTGAGATTCGAATTTCACCATACCCGAGAGGATGGTGACGCCTGAGAGACTCTTTCAATTCTCTTTTTGAGATTCGCGCCTTGTTGACGCTAGCGCAGTATTTTTGCGGGTTAAACTTTCAATTCTCTTTTTGAGATTCCTGGACATATTGGCCATGAGGCTCGGCAAAGGGGGCAAGGTCTTTCAATTCTCTTTTTGAGATTCGAGACCATAAGGATGCGGCTCATGGCGATGCACCTATACACTTTCAATTCTCTTTTTGAGATTCGTATGAGGTGGTTGAGATGGAGTTTAAAAAAGTTTATCACTTTCAATTCTCTTTTTGAGATTCGCATGTCCTACGAGGCATGGATAGTCTATTAAGAGAAAGCAACTTTCAATTCTCTTTTTGAGATTCAAGATGTAGTTCAAGAATTAGTTTTATTTGTTGAGTCAAAGGTCTTTCAATTCTCTTTTTGAGATTCTCAGCCTAAAGCCACTCAGCCTGAGGCCAAACCTAAGCACTTTCAATTCTCTTTTTGAGATTCCTGGAGGGGCAAAGCGTTGGTCAGGAGTAATAAGGACTCTTTCAATTCTCTTTTTGAGATTCAGTAGATTTTTTATTTTTGAGGTGTTGGATAAAAATGTCTGACTTTCAATTCTCTTTTTGAGATTCGTGGTTGAGTAGGTTGGAAGGGCTATAGTCGATGCATCAAAGAATGAGCAACCATAGATACCTAGATCCGTTATGTTTGTATCTGTGGCTGTGAACTTAAACGGCATCGCACCAGGGGCTGTACGGAAGACGCACCCTGAAATTCCTTTTCCACCAACCTTTGAGCCAAAGTAAACTTTTGTTGTTGCATTAGCGTTTCCCTGGACAACTATTTCGTAGAAGTCTGATGGCACTATAGCTTGCTTAAATACTACAACTTGGTTTGAGTCTTTAAAGTATGTAGCTTCGCCAGACGTTGTGCTTCCAATATAAAGCTTTCCCTGAACGAAATAGATGCCGTTAACCTTGTCTAGAATACCCCACCTGTTTGCCGTTTGGCTTTCAGCAATATAGATGTCTTCGAATGTTGCGGGCGAGGTTTCATCCCCACCTTTGATCTGAAGGTATGTTCCGTATCTAACCGCATCTACCCAAAGGTAAGCTTTGCCTGGGAACGATCCGTTAGCCCTTGAATCCGAAGAGGAATTGAAAGCAGATAGCGAATTAGAAGCAATAAAATGGTTGGAGGGTGAACTTGAATCCGAAGAGGAATTGAAAGAAGGACTACCGTTGCTGGTTCTGCGACCTTGAGCTAGACGCTTGAATCCGAAGAGGAATTGAAAGACGAGCCTCAGAAGCCTGAGGAGGTCATGGTCTATGGGGTGGTCTTGAATCCGAAGAGGAATTGAAAGTCAATGAGCTGGTGAAGGGTTGGAGCGGGTTCACCCTGACACTTGAATCCGAAGAGGAATTGAAAGGTAAATAACGTTAGGTTGTCAGCTTTTATTTCTAACATTTCTTGAATCCGAAGAGGAATTGAAAGTACACATGGAAAAGGTAAGGTGAGAATAGAGTATGCCACCTTGAATCCGAAGAGGAATTGAAAGAAATGCTTTGAGAGAAGGTGGTAGAGGGCATCTTCGCCTTGAATCCGAAGAGGAATTGAAAGGATATAATGAAATTAAGCCCGACCAAATTTTCGCTTTTGTTTTTTAATTC
>Ga0080004_1111282_pt1 | contig 16532 bp, 11 predicted proteins | sample WasSprMetagenome_FD_69207 | JGI IMG/M metagenome (GOLD analysis project Ga0080004, IMG submission 69207) | Sulfidic aquatic microbial communities from Washburn Spring, Yellowstone National Park, USA - WS (SPADES assembly) (version 2) | ecosystem: Environmental > Aquatic > Thermal springs > Hot... | reverse complement strand
TTACTAATAATAGGCTTCTACATACTTTTTAGAGGAGGGTATGACGCAACATTTACGCTGGTATTTGATGCCAGCAACCTCCCTAAGGATTGGAGAAGCATACTGAAGAATACTATAACTGGTGCTGAGTTAGAGCATCGCGCAAAGCTTTATGGAATCCGTAATGCTGGTTGCAGAGATGTTGTAAGCCGTGGTGGAGATGTATGTCTCATTTGCAACTATAAATACAGAGGCTCGATACCACTTGAGATAGAGCTGTACCTCTTTAGAGCAGGAAATGTTATACCCTTAACAGTAACCCTTAAGGCAAACCCCTTTAAAGTTGCCATGGAAGAACTTTGCAACGCTCTGTTACTAAACAAGTTAAGGGCTTGGAGAAGGAAATATTACTACGTGGAGCTAAACATTTTGTATACAACTATTGAGGACCTTATCTTCTATTTTGATGACCTTGTAAAAGTGTTCTCTGAGAAGGGTATTACAATACTTGATGTTATATACTGAACTGAATAGGGTTATAGGTTAATTAAAGAAGGCCTCTGATATACTCTAAAATACTTTGGGTAGTGCTCATCTGCCTTGCCTAGCAGATTCTCATACCTAGCTTCAGAGATCTTTAGCTCTCTAAACCTACTCTGAATGAATCTAGCTATAATTCATAGGATTATTGTTATCAATACCAATTACAGTTGCTAATAAGCATGGAAAACTGTTATTAGGAAGAGGTAATAAAAATGCTTTGTAACCTGAATTACTTAGAGCATCTTCTTTAGCTCCTCCTCATACTTCTTCTTCAACTCTTCGTATTTCTCTTTAGGTATTCTCCCATATGTATATTCTCTTTCAAGAATCCTTAGCTCTTCCTGTATCTTCAGAGCTTCTCTAAACCTTCTCAGTACATCATCTACTATTGCTTTCACATGTAGAGGATCTGAAACACCAAACATGGCTACTGTTCCTAGGTAGTGCCCAGGTACGCTAATTATTACATCTCCGTAGTTCAACAGTCTACCAATTACTCCCTGTCTAACCCCTACACTCGTAACCCACTCGTTCCTTATTTCAAAGATCCTCCTTGAGATAATCCCATACTTCACGAATATCCTATGGCTTGAAACAAAGTACTCGCTACTCATTACAGCAAGAATGGCTCTAAGCAATAGTATAATTGCTATTATGATGAATATGAGGCCTATCACTACAAAAAAGCTTCCAATAGCGATCATGGGTAGCCCTAGGAATAGTAACAATATTAAGCCCGTAATGATTGAGCCTAACACAGACTTAACGCTTCTACGCCCATACCAGTAAGGCTTTTCACCTTCGACTAAGACTAAACTACTCGGAATCTTTATCGACATAACATATCCCCCACCAGTATTATCTTAAGAGGGGAGTTATAAACTTAGTGAATATCGAGATTCTGCATAGCCATTCTAATTGATTTACCTAAAATGTGCCTTGAGCCAAATGTCAATAACATAGAGAAGCGCATTGAGGAATCTGTCAAAGAAGCTTGAAGAACTAGATACACCATGTAAAAACTCTTAAGTAATTATCGAGGGGGCAGGATGTTAAAACCTTTATAGAATAAAAAGGAGTGAGCGACAGGAAACTGCTGAGAATGCTACTATAGTTGTTTCTGAGAATCTTGACACTTTGGAATAGTGAAGAGGTTAACTACTCATACCTGCGGCTTTTTCTAGTTCTTCGCTTAGTTTCTTAATTTCCTCGGCTATTGCTCTGGCTTTTTCTGCTAGTTCCTGCATCCATTTCGGTGCTACGCCTATGAACAACTTGTTTAGCTTGTCGTATACTCTCTGATATATCTTCTCCAAGTTTTCCTCAGTGGCTTCCTCCCCAGTCTCGATGACTATGAAGCCGTCTGCGTAAGCCTCTTTCTTAGCAGATTCTGTAAATGATGGTGCTACGATTACTCTTACATGTGGTATGAATGGTAGTTGGAGTATTCTTCCGAACTCCTCTCTAACAACACCGACCTCCACGGGTCTGTCCCAGTTCTTGCAGGAGGCGTACACAACGAATCTCATGTCGCCAACGACTTTCTCAGCCCAGACATCGACCTCAACCTCAGTACCAGCCCCACTAACAATCTTATAGTCGACCTTTACAGTGAAGCCTAGGGCTTCCAAGACACTTGAAACAACATCTTCTAGAGGATCTCTAGCACCAAACCTCTTAACAACCTGACTAGGTTTTGGTACGGCTTTGGGGGTCTCCATGACAGTGGGCTTAGTGGGAGTCAGCAAGGATTCTAACTCCTTCGGGACTGGTCCTAGAACCTCTAATGCAAAGTAGTTTCTCAGTATCTTCAGAAGCTCGTAGTGATCTTCATGCCTATACGTATTTGATACAACAACAATCCTATTCTTATCCTTATCCAGGAATAACCAAAGATAACCTCTAGAACTTGTGCTCTGCACAACTTCTGAGTTATTGAATTGCTCTACGGGTATGCCCTGCATAACAACAGCCTTTATTGCGCCAGGAGCCTCTGCAAAGATGTAGGAGTACACAGTCTTTATCCATGGATAGAAGTACATGTGTATAGGTTTAGCCCCACTCTTAGTAAATGTGCAGTACTCAGCAACACAGCTAGCTGAATACCCAAGCTTCTCAAACACGGCTCTGAACATCGCTATGAGGTTATTTAAAGCCTTATCGTAAAGCTCCTTAACAGCCTCTTTCACATAGTCATACGTGAATGGATTTATAAAACACTTATTGATAACACCTTCAACTACAATACTACATAGTCGCTCCCGTGACATATCAGTAAACTGTGAGATTAAATCTGATCTTTCTCCACGTGAGTAGGAGAGACTGTGCTCAATCAATGCGAGCTTGTATAGCTCACCCTTCTGATAAACATCTTCGAGCACTGCTTTAACCGAAGATTTGTCAAGCATCTTGGTGTATTTATGTACTTCAGGTGCTAAGCACTGAATATAGGGTATTGCAAATGGGTATATCTCTAGGCGATAGTTATAATGCCTTCGTGTACTTGTATTGAGTTCAAATCCTAGTAAGTATCTATAGAATAGAGTTCTGGCATCACCAATATCAATTCCTAAAATGGATGAGATTAGTGGAGAGAAATATTCATAATCTGTTGATGAAACACTTATTCCCCTGGTATAGGGGGACGGGTAGTCTATCCCAAGCTCAAAATATCTCTTTGCTTTGTACATATCGATAATTGCACATGCAACGGAGAGAACATTCTTATCCTCTTCAGACATAAGGCTAATTCTCTTCTCAATCTCATTAACAATAACTCTTGCCACATCATCTCTTAAGATATATTCCCTAAGATAGTCTCTCAAATACGCTTCCTCACCTTCAATAATAAGCTTAGTCCACAAATTGATGTCCTTGAATGCTTCCGTCAGCTCTCTATAAATCCTCTCAGCTATATCCCTACCAAATGCAGGTTCAAGACTCCTAATAGTATTAACCCACCTCTCTTCCTCAAATGAATATAAAAATGGATATAGTGCCACAGCATAGGCAATACCCTTTCTTACAAAGCTATCTACCAAAGCTTCAATATCCCTCACATTAACTGTTGAAGACATAGAGCAACACCTAAGTGTACTTCCTGAAGTAAAGACTTAAATACCTAAATAAAGACAAACAACAATAACAAAGCTCTAAAGCATTACTGTCAAGAAACCCTCTTCTTGTAACCTACACTACCATGTTTTAAAGTATTGATTAAAAACTATACAAAATATAATCTGTGCTAGCCTATGCTTATATGAGGTGTGTGCATGTCTGAGGGAGTTGTGAAAGATGAAGATCTGCTTAGATATATCAGCGACTCTGTGGCATTACTAAGACCTGTTGTTGATAGGGTTGTTGAGATTAATGTTGATGGTCTTGATAAAGAGAAGCTAATTGGGCTTCTCAATGCTATTAAAGGTTTTTTAAAGTATAGATTAGGTGTTGCAGGGGTAAAGGATTCCAGGATTCTTAAAAGACTTGAGGAGGTTAGAGAGCTTCTTGAAAAATTGCCGCAACTCCCTGTCCAGGTACAGTTTAGGAAGCACCTTAGGGACTTAGCAAGTTTTTTAGAGTCTCTGCCAGAGCTACCAACATTACTGCCTAGACCTAGGCTACTTCCTACACTCAGAGGTGTTGCTCAAAGCCTTAGGGAACTTGATGAGCTCATAGACCTGCTTGTGTTTGACTTTTGCATATACATTGATGTTCTTACGGAGCTATTTGACAAGTTGAGTCCTGAGGCTATTCCAGCCCTAATAGAGTTTGCGTTTAAGAACCCTGGCTATGTAAGAACCGTACTAGGGGAACCACTATTCATATGGTGGTTCTCAAGATCTTTAAGCAATAGAAATGATAAGAAGTACTGGAAAAATGCCAGAGGACCCATTGTCACAGGCAATGCCGAAATAGATATCGCCTCCATCTCATGTAGCAATGGATGTGAATATGCTGTTGTGAAGTCAAGCTATCTAAAGCCTTGAAGACATTAGAAGAAAAAGAGATTGAAAGAGCAATCAATCAAGTAATTAGAGCCGCAACAGCGCTCAAGAACATAGAGTATGTAAAGCCCATAGCAAAAGAGTGCAGACCTAAAGAAACATCTGGATGCATATGCAGAGAAGCAGCTATAGCTACTTTATATGATATTAAGGAGACTAAAGATAAACTTAAAGAGAGATTAGAAATTACAATAAAGAAAAACAATTTAGAATGTAGTGTTGAGGTTTACGACATAAATGACGTTTTAAATAACTTACATAGGCTTAAAGATAAAAGGAAGTATCGTGAAATGTTTGTAACAATAAATAGAATTCTTGAGACCACGGCAGAGAGTTAGTATGCATTGAATTATATTGAATATTACTGAATTTCTTAGTATGACTGTTGTTCTTTATTATGATTAGAAGGGGTGTTTCTCGATCTAATAGATGTTTACATCTAAAATATTGTTCTATTCTTTGATGAATGAGGGTTCCATAATTGATATGTCATGTGGCTCTACCTGCTTTGTGTATACTGATGAGAACCACGATGCCCATATGACTCCAGGCCTAGTTATTTCCTTTATTAGCTGCTTGAGCAGCTCCCACGTTATTGGCCTGTACCTCTTCTCTAAGAGCCTTTTGTTCAGTTCTTCAAACAGTCCTTCCCTGCCCCAAACCTCCTTGTTTCCAAGCGGTATTGGTGCTCCATAGCAAACGCCATACTTTATTGAATAGTGGTAACAATTAACGGGGTTCCAGCCGAGCTTTGCTGAGAGTTCTAGGTAAACCTCTTCAAGTAGTGATAGTATTGTTGAAGTGTCTGGAATGCGATACCCTCTTTGGGCCAGTTCCTGTAGTGCATGTTCAGGCACTCTCCTTATTCTCTGAATGCTCTCCCTATACCCAGCTAGAGACCTCACGTCTTTGCCTAGGATCTTGAGAACACCATCAATGCTTTCAATACTCACTTTGCTATCTAGAATCACTATGTATGGATATGACTCTGCAACCCCCTGCCTCCTCCTATACGGCTCCCAAATAACTCTTGACAACTTCTCACTCCTCTCAATCTCTTCTTGAGTCACATTTACGGGGTACTTATCAACAACTATGGTTACATAGCACTCACTAAGCTCCTTCTTAGATTTTCTCACTGGCAGAATTATGATTATGTCTCCTCTCTTTATACTTCTCCAATACTTCTCAGCACCGCTCCTCGGCACACCCCACAAATGGACATAGCCACGATCATCAATAGCCTCTTTAGGTACTGAAACACCTAAAATACTCTCAACAAGACTCTTCTCAACACCGCCAACAACACTTCTACTAATATTTCTTTCAGACCCTCTAGCTATGTAAACGTCAACACTCATTTCTCTGCACCTCTCTACATAATATGCCTTTTATATCTTGTTTAATAATTTTGTTTAATAATAAAGTTGTGAGCTGCATTACTACTAACCTTAGAAAGCACATAACTTATTATTCTCTACTTAAGTAGAACACCATGTTCTTATAGCAGTTGCTAAGATCTTCATAAATCCTCTGGCACAGAACATCATACGACACTCCAATTAGTTGAATAGGTAACCCCTTTGTATAGAGTAGCATTAACGACACAGGTATGTAGCATTGTTGTGGGTTTTTGACCTCATCAAGATTTCTCATCATTTTCGATATAAAGTCTACTACCCCGGCAAAGGGCTTTGATAAGAGAGTTTGCTTCACGAATTCTTTTGGTGAAAGCTTGAGTACATTAGGGTCTAGAAGCTCTACAGTGAGAGGGTTTTCTGCTAAGGGCAAGGCCTTCTTCTGTAGTGATAATGCATTAACAAGTGCTCTAATTATCCGCCTATCTTCATCGCTTAAGACAGGCACTTCATCTATATTTACAATGCGTCTACGCCCTTTATATAGAAATTCCACTAATATGGTGTAGATTCTTAAGAATGTTGGGGGTGGAGTACTTAATAAATCTCTAAACACCTGCCACACTATGGCATCATAGAGCGTGTGTTCTGCTATTGCCAAACTCTTGCCTGACTCAAGGACTATGCTCAAATCCTCCTTATCCACATCAACAGCCGCTACGCCTACACCTAAACCCTTTAGCGTTTGGAACAATGTATATTCTCTCTTCCTAAGCTTTTCAACTTCATTTATAGGCACAACAACATATGTTGGTGCGTAAAGGCTGTATCTATATAACTGACCCAGAGACTCCCACTTAAGAGTTACCTTAACTTCAAATATTGTAACCGTGTGAAGATCTTTACATATTTGCTCCTGAGATAGCATTACAATGTCAGGTGTGTAAAGAGTTATGGCAATGTATGTAAACCCTATGAACCCATCAGCACAGCCCCCATAAGCTTTATAAAGAGCCTTGGCAACCCTTTGCTGAAGAACATGTTCAGACCTTAAGCTCAATTCCTTTCACACTAAGCAATAGCATATTAGAGCCACTCTTTACACAAGGTTGAGAATCTTTAGGATCTCCCTTATCTCTGAATCCTCTTCATCTTCTGAAGTGATATAGGAGAGAAGCTCATTTCTTATGTACAAGTAGAATGCTGCAAGCCTTCCCCACTCTCTCACAGAGTCTCCAAATACAATTTTACGCTTCAGTTTTTCACCAAGCTTCATAAACCATATTGAGGCTCTGGGCTCAACAAGTTTGCTATATGGAGTGCTCTGAGAGGTGAAGTGCAAGACTATTACATTGTGTATTTCAAGCTTTTCGCCATCTATTGTTACCCCCTCCTGCAAGTACTTTGCAATAGGCTGCAGGTCTTCTGCTGTGATAGTCTGCTTAGCGACAACATATAAAATGGCGTTCTTACCGCCTACATTCATGAGGAGAGCGTTTCGGTCTATGGGTCCAACCCACATAATGTTATACTTTGAACCATGCTTATTCCATATATATGACAGAATCTCCCTAATCACCATAGGAGCTCTCATTGGGTGATAAGGTAGTATCTCCTCTAAGCTTCTTTGCCATAGATAGAGCTTTTTATCTATTACGAGCCTCACAATAAATGAGTCAATTCTTTCAAATCTATCCTTACTCTTCTCAAGTAATTCATATGCCCAGGAACAGACATTTCTCTGAATACCGCCAGACAGCCTATGAATTTCAACTATGGCATCGTCTGTAAATGGGTACGTTGGATTCGCCTTAACCTCCTCCTCAATGCCATACCTCTTTACAAGCTCTGGATCACGGGCCTTCTCAAGGTACTTTGCAATAAACACCCCTACATCTTCAGGCTTTAGAGCTGTAAGCCTTATACTCTCTATACCTGTCATAGAAGGCCACTTAGCTATAATTTCACCCCAAGCAGGCTCCACAACTGAGATGCCTAGTGCATAGCGCTTTTCAATCATTGCTGAGAGCTTGCCTCTCAAAATCTCGACAAATTCGTGGATTTGCGCTTCATCATGGCTAATATTCCTGTAAGTCTCTTCAAGCTGGTCTAAAGCTATATAGACAATGTAGCCATTGTCAACAAGGTTTCTAACCCTCTGCCTCACAGCTTCAATCAAATCAGCTAATTTCCTACTAGAGACTGGCACTCCCAGCTCATTACAAAGCCTTTTAACGAGATCTTCATTATTTGAAGGCGCCTTAATGTATACAAACCTGGTCTTGTCAACACCATACAACTGCCTCAACAGCTTGAAGAAGTATAGAAGGAACAGTGTCTTGCCCGTACCCCAAGGACCAACAACAGCAAAACTAACAGTAACATTGTGAATAGCCTTAGCATACTCCTCTAACCTCCTCTTCTCATAATCGAACAGGATAACATCTAGCTTCTCTGGTTCATTACGATACTGCTCAGCTTCAGCTCTAGGAAACGGGTTAAATTTCAAACCGTAGCGCTCAACCACCTACCATACCCAGTTAGCTGTAGTAACAGTGTGAGAGGTAATAAGGTTTAGCAATAGCCTAAATGCACGTTATGATGATGTTTGTGGAGTACTGGTGTAAGGTATTTGTAGGTGTTGTGAAGAGGTAGAAAAGAATTTATTGCTAACCTTATTTAAAAAGTTTTATAAGTTGTGGGGCTCTTGAAATTATGAATCATAGAATGCTTATTAGGTTTTGGGGTAGGAAACCCTACTCCATTGCTAAAAAGCTTATTGATTCTTCAGACTCCACGATTGTCGATCCTTTTGGTGGCTCTGGTTCCATTGTTCTAGCAGCTCTTGAAATGGATAAGAAGGTTGTTTACTCCGATATAAACCCCTATGCATGGCTTGTTGCACACGTTCACATAGCTGGTGCTGATGCTGATGAGTTCCTCTCTACGGCTCTTAAGGTTCTTGATAGTGCTTCTAGGGCTTTGGTGTTTACGAGCTCTGCTAAGCTTCCAAATGATTACCTTTACTATCGTGGAATTCCATTCCTTAAGAAGAGAAATTTTGAGAGAGTGAGTGAGTTCTTCTCTTTAGAGAATAGGAGGAAGCTCAGAGCAATTCTATCATCCATAGATTCTGTAGAGGCTAGCCCAAGGACAAAGCTAGCGCTATACCTAACGTTTTGTGCAGCCCTATTTCCAGCGTCATACATGAAGAGGTGTGGTGCTGGAAGCTGGGGAGTACCAAGCTACTGGGCACCAGAGAAAAGATGTCCTGAGGACGCTTTAGAAGCTTTTGAAAAAGCAGTTAAGAGGTTCTATGCGTTTTTCAAGTCTAGGAAATTCTATAGCGTGTGCTACACACCAACATGCGATGCAGATATGAGAATTCTCCTCTGTAACGCACTGACAATTAGGTACAGAGGTGACTGGACGTTGATCACAGACCCTCCACACGCTGATGAGATACAGTATGCAGAGCTATCATACTTCTACTGGGCATGGCTAAAAACATCGAGGTTTCCACAACTCGTTAAAAGTCTATCAGGAAAAACACCAAGACTCTACATGTCAAAAGAAGTTATAGTAAATGAGAAGAGAAGCAAAACACTCAATTCATACTTAAACGACCTAGAGGCGTTCATGAGAAGGACAGCTATACTGAAAAAGAAGGTTCTAATACTACATGAAGAGGATAGGAGGATAATAGAGAAAATAATTGAGCTAGCAAAGAATGTATGGAGCAGCATAAGGGTTGATGTCATTGATATAGAGGAGCAGAGGAACATAGGGCCTAGAGGAAGTAGAGAATACATAATAATTTATAGCAGTTAAGGTACGAAGCTGCACTACAATACGCGAAGTGCATACATCAATTATTTTTAACACTTTTAAAGACTTTAAGAAGAGTATTACTTGGTGTTGGCTTGCCGCCATCACCTAAGGAGATTAGGTGTTATCAGCTTCTTGTAAAGAAGCAGCTTGAATACTTTAGAACTCCTCAAAATAACAATATTATTGAATACCTTGTCTACACCCTTAACTCCCCTAGCACAGCACTTACAGATATGTCTAAGCCGAGTCTGGGCTACAAGTATACAATTTACGATATTGCAAAGGATCATGAGCTCTCGAGCTGTGTAGATGTATTGCAAGGGCTAATATCTAAGGGCGTGCTGATAGAGCTTGGCAAAATCAATGGTACAACCCTCTACACTACGCTTCACGGAGATGTGGTGTTTAGGGTTATACGTGGTCGCGCTTATGAAGACTACTTAGATGGTAGGTGGGTGGGGCACTACATCGTTGAGTATGAGGAGTCCAGGCTACCAAATTTTAATGCTGTTAAACTGGAGAAGTTAAAGGAGTTGCTAGTAATGTTCTTTGACCGACAGGGTGTAGATCACAACAAGTCTGTTACTGCTGCCGAGGCTATAGTTGAGGGCTTAGAAAAGGCGGGGTTTAGGTCATTAGCAGTATGGCAGTACAAGGCCATTGAGAGCATACTTCTAGGGGCAGAAGATTACTACGTCGTTGACGCTCCTACAGCAACAGGCAAAACCCTAGTATTCATGATCCCAGCAATAGCTTATGCACTCGTAAAAAAGTTGCATTACGTACATAGAACCATTGCTGAGGCTCTTAACAGCAGCTCGCTACTTGTTTATCCACGGAAATCCCTTCAAAAACAACAGTTAGAAATACTCCTAAAGATTTTGCACCATGTGAATGATCGCCTTAGTCAGAAGCTAAAGGTAGAGTTATCTGTTGCAATTGATAAAGGGGCTACAGAAGAGCAGGAATATAGTGAGAAGGAGATTGCAGATATCGATCTGGGTAATGGTTTACATGGTAAGCTAATACAGGTTCGCACTAAGGTGGGAGACTCTAGGTACGTAAAGTTAGAGACTTTTCTGGATCTAGGCAATGGTCAGAGAACATCGTTGCCTTATTTCAAAGGAATGGTTCTGCATTTTCAGGATCGCGAATACATCTTGTCTCAGAGGCCAGACATTCTAATAACTAATCCATGGACAATTAGAGAGAGGATTAAGAGCACAAAGTCTGAATTTCAAGATGCATATATTGGAAGACTATTTATAGTGTTTGATGAGGCTCATGTATATATAAACATTAACTATCTTGACCTTGTAGCCGCTCTCAAGCTATACAGGAACGTATTGTTTTCTAGAGTAGGGGATAGAATAAGGTTCGTTCTGTCCTCAGCAACGATACCTTTAAGAGACAAGAGAGGGTTGGTTCGGTGGGTACTCGGTCTCTGCAAAGACTCTAATTGCTCATCCTATGACATAGACCTTAACAAGGTCTCGCTACTTGATTACGATAAGCTTGAGCCTGATAATCCAAGCAAGGTATTGAAGATTATTGTAACCCTTCTACCCTATAGATTATCCATTGAAACTCTTGTACAAGGCGTAATACAAGTTCTTGCAACAGCATTGATGTCTAGACATCTAAAGGCTATTGTATTCGTTGATAGTATCTCAGAGGTTTCAACACTTAGGAAGTATATCGACACTATCTTCCATCATAGAGAAGGCGTAGAGATATGCGATCACATACTCAATGTTAGTTGCATGTACAGTAAAGGCGTCACAATAAGCTCTAACCTAGTCAGGTCATCTTTAGATACGAGACCTAATACCTATGATGATTATAGCTGGAGTCACCTAGCCCCTGTAGCAGCTCTGCTCAATAAGTATGTAAATAATTTACTAAGCACCATACAGAGAGCAGCTGATACCATTAAGGAACATCATGGGGCTTTAAGTGATGATGTAAGAAGAACCGTAGAACAAGGATTTGCAAAAGGGCTCTACAAGATATTACTAGCTACTTCAACTCTTGACCTAGGTGTCAACTTTGATGATGTAACATTTATTGTTCAGTACAAGGAACCTATATCTGATGAAGCACTTATTCAAAGAGTTGGCAGAGCAGGTAGAAAGGATGAATCATTCAGAATAGCTATGGCATTCTACATACCAACATATACTCCCATGCTAATTCAGGCACTAACCTCAAAGCAAGTTGCTTCACCCTCAAGTCTATCGTCACCAACGATACTACTTCCTCACCCAGCAATTGTTCACAGGCTATTCAATGTTGAGAACTTAGAGTATGATATAAAGCGGAGGCTCTTTGAAAGCGTAGTAGTATCTGGATCTATAACCTTACAACAGCTTCTAAATGCCGCTTTAAGTAATATAGTTACTATCTTGAGTGGGAAGTATGGGGTCTTCGCACTTCTTGATCGTAAAATCATGAAGCAAATAAGAAATATCATCAGAAATGTTAAGAGTGTAGAAAGGAATGTAATAGAGAAAGCAAAGTCATTACTTAATGCTTGTAAGCCTAGAGGTGCTGTAATTGGTTCTACATCAGCAGAGATCATAAGTAGATACATCAAGGATTGGATTAAAGAGTTGAGAAACATATTTGATGAGCATGCAGAACTTGGAGTAGGTTTAGCGCTTCTAACTCCTGATGAAGCCAAAGAACAGCTAAAGATGTTTATGCAGAAAATTAGTGAGTGGATCAGTAAGAAACCCCAGACTTTCTTTATTGGTAATAATATAGCATTTTTGTTACCAGCTTCAGAGGAGTCTCAATTACGGCCAGTAATCGATTTGTCAAAAATTCGAGATGTCAACATGTGTAAAGGCAGCATTGAAGCTTTTAAAAACCTTATTGATGAATTGATAAAGAGCATTGAGTCGCTTCTTGAATTCCTGCAAAAAGTAAATGATTTAAGGCCTTTCATAGTAGTGCTGCACAGACGCTGGCCAAGAAAATCCACACAAATCAATGTTACACAGAATAGTTTTGAGATCGTGTGGCATTTTGAGGGTTTGAGAGAGTATGTTCTTGAGCTTATTAGGGTTCTTATTGGTATGGTTCCGTACTATGAAGCTGATAGTATAGAGCTTAGCATTAGGTGACTAAATTATGAGCACTGTTTACAGCTACTATTCACGTCAAGGTTTAGCAGCTCTCTATGCATTCACACCATTTAAGATAATCTTTACCTCACCTTCTGTACAGAGTGTTGGAGATGCAACTATTATGACCTTCTGGTACCCAAAGGGGACGATAGGGTTCTTCTGCGAAAATGCTGATGCCCAGCTCCTCTCTAAACCTGTTCAGAAAATTGTTAGTGATGGGAAGTGCAAGCATTTTAGGGAGTTGTGGAGAGTTCCACTACGTGAGAAGATAGGTGACAAGATTTACATATACAGGGAGTTTCCAGCAATTAGGTTCTCTTCACAAGACAAGAAGTATGTAATCATAATTAATAGAACATTTCTAGAGTATTTGAAGGGCAAGGTATCCGAGGATAAAGCTAGAGAGGCTATAGAAAATTCCTATAAGAGGAGCTCCTTTGTTCTAGCGGAGTTCAGCTATGAAAGTGTTAATAGACCGAACTTCTGCCGCCTTGGCATTGTACTTCTAACACATAGGCAGTCATGTCCATTGATTAATGTGTGCCCCAGGCGACCATCTAGAGGTGGTAGTCGCTGTCCATACTTTGTAACCTGGAGTAATACCAAAGAGAGTTATGCTGGTCTATACAAGGTTGTAGCTGATGTAAAGATAAGGCTTAGACAGTTTACCGGGAGTAAGGTCAAGGTCTTGAAGACACTGCTTATTTTGCCATATAAGGGAAAGCCATTTCTTGAAGTGTTATTTGTTGACCCAGTTAATGTTCTTGCCTACTATAATGCTGTGAACTTCTTGCCTAAGAAGTTTGTTGATAGGATGCTGAGGATAAAGTTTGACAAGACCCTTGGTATAAGGCTCTACATGACCTCAGCTCTGAGGATAAAGCTCAGTGGTAAGGCTCTCGAAGAGCTATTGCAAGACCTGATGAAGAATTCCCTGGCTTGGAGCTGGCTAGGGTTCAAGGCGGGTCTACTCGCTATAGCTAAGGCGTTGCCTGAAGAGGACAAGCACGCTCCTCTACTACCATGGACTCGACTTGAGCACCTGCTATGTCACAAAATCTCTGACAATGCTAGGAGAAATGCTATAGAAAAGATACTCAATGGCGATCCTACCATCATGAGAAAGGCCATGAAGTTCATAGTCGTTCACACACTTGCTCACATGATTATACTTGGGCTCTGGTCTCACCTAGGGCTTTCAGGTGATGAGTTAAGCTATGTTATACTGCCTAGGGATGAGTCTTACGATATCTGGGTCTTTGAAGCAGCTTCTGGAGGCTATGGTTTCCTCAAGTATTTGGCTGAGCATAGGGAGATTCTCTACTGCATTATAAGCAATATTTTCCACAATGTTTTGCAACCTAACCAATGTGTTGTTCCATTAGACGCTAATACTCTGTCAATGCTTCGCAACATTGTTTCAGCAACTATTGCCAGCTTAAGACAGACTTCATCTCTACCGCCACAGGATATTCAGAGATTGGACTCTATTCAGCACCAGCTCGAGATGCTCATAAAGAACATAGAGTCTCTCTATAGCATAAGTAATGTGACACCACATAGCTATACCATAAACAGGTGCTTAGCCCATATAATTCCTGGTAGGCTGAAAGAGCACTTCAATAAGGTTATAGATAAGTTCATGACAACATTCAGCGAGTTTGATGGCACAATAAACTACTACTTCATTGAAGAGGGCTGCATCTCAGGACCATTTACTCAGCCATTCTCTGTAAGTTGTGTAATTGTCAAGCCTATAGCTGATGGAGTTTCTCAGATGAGTTTCGAGAGGCCATTGAGAAAGCCTATTATTGAATGGATTGAGACTGCAAGGTCCAGTATCGATATAATTACATGGGTTCTATCGATAGATGGGCTTAGTGATCTTATCAAAGCGTTAAAGAAGGCTTGTAGCAGCGGTGCTAAGATTAGGCTATTGCTTGGAAGAGGCATATTCAGTGATGATAATGCCTATAACTCAGCCATAAATAGCCTGAAAAAGCTGTTCCAAGAACTTGGCAATAGCATTGAGGTTAGGCTCTATGACAAGGGACAGCTACATGCAAAAATGATTATTGTGGATAAGGTCGTTGTGATTCAAGGGAGTCTCAATCTAACGAAAGCTGCACTGACATCAAATGTAGAGACAGCACAAGTGATTATAGACCCTGAGGAGGTTAGGAGATGTGCAGAGGAGTTTGATAAGCTATGGAATGAAGCCATAGCTGTAAAGAGCCCTAAGGGCTTAAAGCCTAGGCAGTAATTAGAAAAGGCTTGTTTAGAGACTTGGTGTAGCGTTTTAAGTGTGGGACTCTTGTTATAGAGGTTAGTGTTGTGGGGCTCTGTGTCTTTGGCTCATGGTGTGGCGGTTAGGGTTTATACGAGTTTTTCAGCTGTTGTTGAGGCTGTGAAGGGGTGTGACATTTACTCTAGTGTTTATATAGAGGTTGTTGACTCCTCTCCAAAGATTGCTGTGGCTGTTGGTGAGAAGTACTTCTTTAGGGTTGACAACTACCTTGCTATAACAGTTATAGCAATTGATAGGAGTGACTACGTGGTGCTAAAGACTGTTGCTACAGGGGGTAGGAAAGGACTTTTATCATTCCTTGACTACGAAGCGTCAAGAGACTGCGCAGTAGAGGTGGTTGACTCTGTGTGCAGAGCTCTCAAAGCAAAGTGTGAAGCTGTGGCGGAGGTGAGCTACCTAGAGCAGCTCAAGTCAAGCCAGCTAAAGGCTTGAGCCACAGGTAGTGCCGCCAAGACTCTTTAAGACATGGCTAATGCAGGTAAGTGACAAAGCGAAGAGCTTATGGGGGTGGGGAAAAGAGAAAATTGGTCAGCTTGCCCCAGGGGGCCGCTCCTTCTCTCATTGATTTCCATAGCCCTGCTTTCAAGTCTCTTGCCACTCTCTTCACTTTCTATAGTCGCAACTGGCTATACATTAGCTGTAAATAGCTGTGAGTAGTTGTGAATACCTCTTAGATTTATTAACCCTTCTCACATGCTTAGCTGTTGATGATGAGTCTTGGTGCTTGCACACAAAGCGGATGAGGGGCTTTGGGGTTAAGTGGAGCCCTGATAGCCCGGGCAGCGATGCTGTGAAGACCCGAGCAGAGCCCGGGAACCCCCGGGGCAAGAAAAATATATCCACAATCAATTACAGCTATTTACAGATGATTGCCTTGGGGAAACCCTTACTTTAGTGTGTTAGAAATGTTCTGCAGGTAGTGGATGCTGAGCTTTAGCTGTTAGGGGGTTAGTGTATTCTGAGCAGTAGAGCGACTAGAGCTGCTATAACGCTTACAAGTAGCGGCAGGTTGAAGGCTATGAAAAGCTTTATGAAGAGGCTTATAGAGCCCTCTAGCCTAGCTACCCTCTGCTCAAGAGAGCTTATCCTCGCCTCAAGACTCTTAACCTCTTCCCTAAACTCACTTCTCAGAGCCTCTATCTCAGCTCTTAACTCCTTCCTCAGAGCCTCTATCTCGGCCCTGAGCTCATTTCTAGTACTCTCTACATCACTTTTTGTCGCAACCTCCCTCAGCAGCCCCTGAAGCATTACCAGCCTAGCCCTCCTATCCCTAGCAACACCCTCAGCTATGAATGACAGGAACTCCTCCCTAACCTTCTCATCACTCTTAAGCTCTTCAAGAAGCTTCTCAGCTAAAGACACGCTAGCGCACCCCACT
>Ga0080004_1228241_pt1 | contig 16544 bp, 18 predicted proteins | sample WasSprMetagenome_FD_69207 | JGI IMG/M metagenome (GOLD analysis project Ga0080004, IMG submission 69207) | Sulfidic aquatic microbial communities from Washburn Spring, Yellowstone National Park, USA - WS (SPADES assembly) (version 2) | ecosystem: Environmental > Aquatic > Thermal springs > Hot... | reverse complement strand
AGAGCACCAGGGCCAGCTTCCCCAACTCCGAAGGTTGAAAGGTAACCGAGCCCACTCCCAGCCACCGGACCGCCCCCTTGCTGGCCAGCCCGGTCAGGAGCACCAGGGCCAGCAGGAAAAAGTTAAGCAAAAGAAAGCTGTTAGCCCAGCGCTCCAGTCGGAAATAGTCTAGGCGCGAAGTCAGGAACATGGCTCCCAACGCGATTAACGCCCACATGCCCTGGCGCTTCAAGTAAAAGAAGGGATCGTGATGGCTGAGCAAGGCCGCGTAGGTAGTGGAGCTGAAGACCATCACCACCCCTACCGCGGTTAGCGCCACTGCGGCCAGGAAGAGAAAGAAATCAGGAGCCTGCCGGCGCAAGGGCCTGCGCCTCCCCGCAACGAACTAAAGCCCGCACCTGCTGCTTAAAGAGCTCTCCGCGTTCTTCGTAGTTAGAGAACATATCCCAACTGGCACAGGCGGGGCTGAGCAGTACCACTTCGCCCGGCCGGGCCACTTCCCGCGCCCGGGCCACCGCCGCCGCCAGATCCGGCACCCGGGAGATCTCTCCCAACCCGGCTTCCCGGGCGGCAGCCTCTATGAGCGGCGCCGCTTCCCCCAGCAGTATTAGGTGCCGCACCCTGCCCACCATCTTCTCCGCCAGCTCGGTAAACGAGGCTCCCTTGTTGCGGCCGCCGGCAATCAGGATGATCGGCCGGTCGAAGGCCTCCAAGGCCTTGATGGCCGCGTCCGGGTTGGTGGCCTTGGAATCGTTGTAGTAGGCCCCCCCGTCCACCTCCGCCACCGACTCCAGCCGGTGGGGAACGCCGGGGAAGCTCCGCAAGGTCTGGGCCAGACGGTCGGGTGGTAGCCCGAACGCCCAGGCGGCCGCGGCCGCGGCGGATCTGGTCATCCTGGTGGTGGACGTGACCGAAGGGCTGCACCCGCTTGACCAGGAAGTGGCCGACTTCCTGCGGCGGGAGGGTAAGGCAGTCGTGGTGGCGGCCAACAAGGCCGACAACGCCGAGCGTGCCGCGGCGGCGGCGGAGTTCCACCGCCTGGGGATGGGCGACCCCATCCCCGTGTCGGCCCTGCACGGTCGGGGGGTGGGGGACCTGCTGGAGCGGGTCGTCTCCCTGCTACCCGAGCCTGCCCCGCCGGACCTGCCTGCCCGGGAGGACCAGGCGGTGCGGGTGGCCGTGGTGGGCAGGCCCAACGCCGGCAAGTCTTCCCTGGTAAATGCGTTGCTGGGGGAGAAGCGCCTCATCGTTTCCGAGGTCCCGGGTACCACCCGCGACGCGGTGGACTGCCTGCTGCGGCGGGGCGAACGGACCTACGTCCTGGTGGACACCGCCGGCGTGCGGCGACCTGACCGGGTCGAGCGCACCCTTGAGCGCTACGCAGTGATGCGTGCCCTGCGTGCCGTCGACCGCGCCCAGGTGGCCATCCTGGTGATCGACGCCACCCAGGGCGTGGTGCAACAGGACCAGCGCCTGGCCGGTTATGTCCACGAGAGCGGCCGCGCCCTGGTGGTGGCCCTCAACAAGTGGGATCTCATCCCCGGCCCCGAAAGCCCCCGGGTCATGGCCCAGGCCGCCGCCCGGTTGTCTTTCGTGGCTTACGCTCCCCTGTGGGCGGTCTCGGCGCGGACGGGGCGGGGGCTGACCAGGCTGCTGGAGGCGGTGGATCGCGCTGCTGCCGCCCACCGCCGCCGGGTACCCGCCGACGACCTGGCCCGGTTGCTGGCCGATGCCGTGGCCCGCGTGCCCCCGCCGGGCGGGGCCAAGCTGTCCTCCCTCAAGCAGGTGGCCAGCGGGCCGCCCACGTTCGTGGTGACTGCCAGCGACCCCGATGCCATTCCCCCTTCCTACAGGCGCTACCTGGAAACCAGGCTGCGCGAGGCCTTTGAGTGGGAAGGTACTCCCCTGCGCGTGATCTGGCGTCGGACCGGGGAAGGGATGTCTACCCGGACCGGCAGGCGCATATAGTGGAGGGGAAAGGCGCCGGAAGGCCATCACGCGCCGGGGAGGAGAGGGGCCATGGAGAAGTTCGACATTTTGCGGGATATGGCCGAGCGCACGGGGGGAGAAATTTACATCGGCGGGGTGGGCCCCGTGCGGACGGGGAAATCCACGTTCATACGGCGCTTCATGGAGATGCTTGTACTGCCCCATATTGAGGACATCCATGACCGCGAGCGGGCAGTGGACGCACTTCCCCAGGCAGGGGCCGGCCGCCTGGTGATGACCACCGAGCCCAAGTTTATCCCCGACGAGGCCGTGCAGATAACGCTGTGGGACAACGTCACCATGAAGGTGCGCATGGTCGATTGCCCCGGCTACCCGATCCCGGGGGCCCTCGGGTACGAGGAAGACGGGCGCCCCCGCATGGTGCAGACCCCGTGGGTGGAAGAGCCCATCCCCTTCCCGGAGGCGGCCGAGCTGGGCACCCGCAAGGTGGTCACCGAGCACTCCACCCTGGCCCTGGTGATCACCAGCGACGGCTCCATCGTGGACCTGCCCCGGTCGGCCTACGCCGGGCCGGAAGCCCGGCTGGTGGCGGAACTCAAGGAATTGGGGAAGCCGTTCCTGGTGGTGCTCAACAGCACGCACCCCGACGATCCGGCTACCAGAGAACTGGCGGGGGAGCTGGAAGCCGAGTACGACGTGGCCGTCGTGCCCGTGAACGCGGCCACCATGGACCTGGACGACATCTACCTGATCATGGAGCAGGCCCTGTACGAGTTCCCGGTCACCGAGGTGAAGGTCACCCTGCCACGGTGGGTGGAAGAATTGGGCCGGGAGCACTGGCTGCACCGCCGTTTCGCCCAAAAGGTGGAGGAGGTCATCCCCGGCGTCAGGCGGGTGCGGGACGTGGATCCCTGCATCGACCGCCTGCGTGAGGGGGAGTTCGTGGCCGACGTCGCCCTGGAGACCCTGGACCTGGGCACGGGCCGGGCCACCCTGGTCCTGAGTGCGACAGAAGAAGCATTCTACCGTGTGCTGAGCGAGATGTCGGGGTACCCGCTGGAGGCGAAACACGACCTCATCCGGGCAATGAGGGAACTGGCCCATGCCAAACGGGAGTACGACAAGGTGGCGGAAGGCCTGCAGGAACTGTGGCAGACGGGTTACGGTGTGGTGCCCCCGCGTTTCGAAGACATGAAATTCGAAGAACCTCAACTCATCCGCCAGGGCAGCCGGTTCGGGGTGAGGTTGCGGGCGACCGCTCCCTCCATCCACCTCATCAGGGCGGACGTCACCACCGAAATAACCCCGGTCATAGGCACGGAGAAACAGTCCGAAGAGTTGCTGCGGAGCCTTCTGGTGCAGTTCGAGGACGAACCCCAGAAGATCTGGCAGACTCAGCTGTTCGGCAAGTCGCTGGAGCAACTGGTTCGGGAGGGCATGCAGACCAAGCTCTACCGCATGCCCGAACACGCGCAGGCCAAGCTCCAGGAAACCCTCACCCGCATCGTGAACGAGGGGACGGGCGGCCTCATCTGCATTATCCTGTAGGGCGGAGGCGCTGCCCCTGGCAGGAGGAGAGTTCAGGCACCCGGCACCAGCCCGTGGTGCCTGTGCCAGTTATTGGGGACGATTATTGGGCCGTACGACTTTCCCGGACGGCTGGCGGAACCGCGGCCGGGCAGCGGGATTTCCACGCGGGTGTGGGCACTTCGGGCGGGAGGCCGAAAACAAAGGAAAAGCGGCATCGCCGTCGAATACCATATCCGTCGGGGGCGCGGCAACGGATGGGAAAGGAGGTGCTGCGGTGACCAAGGCCGATCTCGTCGACAAGGTGGCGGAGAAAACCGGATTCACCAAGAAGGACTCCGCTCGCTTCGTAGAGGCCCTGTTCGAGGCCCTGACCGAGGGCCTGGCGGCAGGCAACAAGATTTCCGTGGTGGGTTTTGGCACCTTTTCCGTGCGCAAGCGCGCCGCGCGCAAGGGACGCAACCCGCAGACGGGTACGGAGATCAAGATCGCAGCCCGCAAGGTACCCGTCTTCCGGCCGGGCAAGGCTCTCAGGGAAGCAGTGCGCTGAGGGCGGGCGGAGCGGGCCCAGCAAAGGGATGCAGGTGCGAGCTGACGGGGACGGTGGCGAATCGTCCCCGTCCTGGCCGGCGGTAGTGCGCCGCGGCCAGGTAAGGTTGCCTTCCGAGTCGCTATCTCATATAATCAAGGCGTAGGTCGGGCCGTAGCGCAGCTTGGTAGCGCACTACCTTGGGGTGGTAGGGGTCCCGGGTTCAAATCCCGGCGGTCCGACCATGAATTATTTTGCAGGGAAATTCGCAGGGGACAGGGGGCAGCGATGATGTCGCTCGAGGATACGGTGCCGCGACTGGTGCGGGTGCGCACGGGAGCGGGTGTGTTTTACGGCCTCGCCGACGGCGGACGCGTGTACCTGGCCGGGAACAGGTGGCCCTGGGACCGACCGGAGTGGGTGGCGTTCCTGCGGGGCGAAGGGGAACGCCCGCGCGGGTTGCCTTACATAGACAGTGACGAGGCCCAGTTGCTCTGTCCGGTTCAGCCGGGAAAGGTCGTGGGCGTGGGGTTGAACTACCGCGAGCACGCCCGGGAAGTGGGGGCGGCGCTGCCGCCGGCTCCGGTGTTGTTCCTCAAGCCCGCCACGGCCGTGATCGGGCCGGGTGAGCCCATCCTGCTTCCGCCCGTGTCGGCCAGGGTCGACTACGAGGCAGAACTGGCCGTGGTGATGGGGCGGCGGGGGAGGCACATCCCTGTGGCGCAGGTGCCCGAGTACGTGCTCGGGTACACCTGCGGCAACGACGTCACCGCCCGCGACCTGCAGCAAAAAGACGGGCAGTGGACGCGTTCCAAGTCCTTCGACACCTTCTGCCCCCTGGGTCCGTGGGTGGTTCCGGGGCTGGACCCGAGCCACCTGGGGGTGACCTGCCGCGTCAACGGCAAGGTGCGCCAGGAGGGGAACACGCGGGACCTGGTCTTCTCGGTGGCCGAACTGATTTCGTTCATTTCCGAGGTGATGACGCTGGAGCCGGGCGACGTCATCCTCACCGGGACTCCTTCCGGCATCGGGCCCCTCGAGCCCGGGGACGTGGTCGAGGTGGAAGTGGAGGGGGTGGGGGTCCTCTCCAACCCGGTAAAGATTGCAGTTGACACCCCCTCTTAGTCTGCTAAAATCATCGTGGAATTGGCTGCCGGGCCGCTCCCCCGGGGCCTGTTCCCGTATTACGGCAACATGCCGAAAGGGGGCTGGGAATGAAATGCAAGCCCTGGGCCGTCACGTGCTGGCAGAAGTCTACGGTTGTGATCCGCGCGTCCTCGATGACGTCGCAGCCGTAGAACGTATCCTGGTTCGGGCGGCTCAAGCAGCCGGTGCAGAGGTACGGGAGACGGCGTTCCACAAGTTCAGCCCACAGGGAGTCTCCGGCGTGGTGGTCATTTCCGAGTCCCACCTGGCCGTGCATACCTGGCCGGAGCTGGGATACGCCGCAGTAGACGTATTCACCTGTGGCGAGCGGGTAGACCCCTGGCTGGCCTGCGACCTGATCGTGGCCCAGTTCCGGGCCTCACACATGACCGCCACCGAAAGCAAGCGCGGCATCCTTCTCGCCCAGCAGCCGGTGGCGATGGCAGCGGGGTCGTGAAGGGGGCAGGGGCAGCACAAGGAGGACGGTGAAATCTTGCGCCCTAGACGCAAGCGCAAAGGGAGCAAGGACCCGCACACTGGTAGCCCTACGGCGCACGGGGCGGCGGTGCCGTAGGGCTGCTGTTACATAGGGGAAGTCGGGAGAGGGGAGTGACCGTGGACGATCTTTTGCGCGAACTCACCGGTGCCACCGGTTTGCCCGGATTCGAACACGAGGTGCGGGCCGTAATCAGGAGGTATCTGGAGGACGAGGTCATCGAGCAGGATCGGCTGGGCAGCATCATCGCCCGCCGCGACGGGAAAGCGGGCGGTCCGCGGGTGATGCTGGCCGGGCACATGGACGAAGTGGGCTTCATGGTCACCCACATCACGGACAAGGGATTCCTGCGCTTTCAAACCCTGGGGGGCTGGTGGGAGCACGTCATGCTGGCCCAGCGGGTGGTGGTGAAAGGCAGGAAGGGAGATGTCCCCGGGATCATCGGTGCCAAGCCGCCCCACCTCCTGAGCCCCGACGACCGCAAGAAGATGGTGGAAAAAAAGGACATGTTCATCGACGTGGGGGCCTCGTCCCGGGAGGAGGTCGCGCAGATGGGCATCCGCCCGGGCGATCCGGTGGTGCCCGACTCTCCCTTCCAGGTGATGAAGAACGGCCGCTTTCTCATGGCCAAGGCCTGGGACGATCGCGTCGGCTGCGCCATGTTCGTGGAGGTGCTGCGTCGCCTCCGGGGACGGGACCACCCCAACACCGTGTTCGGGGTGGGGACGGTGCAGGAAGAGGTGGGCCTGCGCGGGGCGACGACCAGCGCTTACGTGGTCAACCCGGATGTGGCCTTCGCCCTGGAAGTGGACATCGCCGGTGATACCCCGGGTATCGCCGAGCACGAGGCCCAGTCCAGGCTGGGAGGCGGCCCGAGCATAATCCTCTACGACGCCTCCATGGTCCCCAGCTTTCGCCTGCGCGACCTGGTCATCGAGACGGCGGAGAAAGAGGGCATCCCCTGGCAGGTCAACGCCCTGCCCGGAGGCGGGACCGACGCCGGCCGCATTCACATCCACGCTGCGGGGGTGCCGAGCCTGGTCATCGGCGTCCCCTGCCGTTACATCCACAGCCACACCGGCATCATCGACAGGACGGACTTCGAAAAAGCCGTGGAGTTGCTGCTGGCCGTAATCGCCAGGCTTGACGCCCGTACGGTGGCGTCGCTGGTGGACTGAAGCTCCGGGGGGGCGGGGAACGGGACTGCCCGCCCGGTCGAGGGAGGGAATCCAGGTGGAACGGACGCTCGTCCTGGTCAAGCCGGACGGGGTGCAGCGGGGCCTCGTGGGCGAGGTGATTTCCCGCCTGGAGAGGAAGGGCCTGCGTCTGGTCGGGCTGAAGATGATGCGGGTTAGCCGTGAACTGGCGGAGCGTCACTACCAGGTGCACCGCGGCAAACCCTTTTACGCCGGCCTGATCGAATTCATCACCTCGGGCCCCGTGGTGGCCATGGTCTGGGAAGGCCCCGAAGCGGTGGCGGTGGTCCGCAACCTCATGGGTGCCACCGACGCCCGCAAAGCCGCTCCCGGCACCATCCGGGGGGACTTCGGCCTCGACGTGGGGCACAACCTGGTGCACGGATCCGATGCGGTGGAGACAGCAGAATACGAGGTCAGCCTGTTCTTCTCGCCGGAGGAGTTGATCTCCTGGCGAAGGGTTGATGAGTCGTGGGCCTGGCCAGAGGGGTAATCCTGGTAGGCACGTCTGGGTTTTCTTACCAGGACTGGCGGGGTGTCTTCTACCCGCCGGATTTCCCCGAACGCGACATGCTGGCTTACTACAGCCGGCACTTCCCGGTGGTGGAGCTTGACTTCACGTACTACCGCATGCCTTCGCCCCGGACCATGGCCAGCATCGAACGCAAGACCCCGCCGGGGTTCACTTTCTGCGTCAAAGCATACCGGGAGATGACCCACGAACGGCCCCAGGACAGGGCGGAGTTGCGTTCCCTCTGCCGTCAGTTCGCCTCCGCCCTGGACCCCTTGCGCGCTGCCGGGAAGCTGGGTTGCGTCCTGGTCCAGTTCCCCTGGAGCTTTGGCCCCTCCCCGGAGAACCGGGCGCTGGTGGAAGACCTCCCGGAGTTGCTCCCGGGGCTGGAACTGGTAGTGGAATTCCGCAACAGCCAGTGGATTTCGGACGAAACCAGGGAGGCCCTGACGCGGGCTCGTCTGGGCTTCTGCGCCGTCGACGAACCCCGCCTCAAGGGGCTGATGCCTCCGCTGACCTGGGTCACCTCGCCGGTGGCGTACGTGCGCTTCCACGGGCGCAACGCCCGCAAATGGTGGAAGCACGAGCACCCCTGGGAACGTTACGACTACCTGTACTCTGAGGAAGAATTGAAGTCCTGGGTCCCCCGCATCAGGCAAATGGCGGAACAGGCGGAGCGTACGTACGTGCTCTTCAATAACTGCCACGCAGGCCAGGCGGCGAAGAACGCTTCCATGATGCAACTTCTGCTCGGCGGAGACCTGCCTGCTTGACCGGCGTGGGGGGACGCACGCTGCGCGGACAAATGCGACGCGTGCGGGTGGAGGTCAGGACCTGGTGGAGAAGAAGAGGAGCAAAAGGCCGACGACGTTGACCGCCACCCCGGGCAACAGGTAGCGGTACACGTGGCCCAGGGTCACGTCGAAGTAGCGACTGGTGAGGACCAGGCACATGTGGAGGGGAGAAACGAGGTAGGCCTGGAACGTCAGTCCGAATATTAGGCACACGTACGCCAGGAGGTCTTCGGCGGGCGGTACCAGGGAGAGCAGGGTGGGCATGGCGATGCCCAGCCCCGCCACGGGATTGGCGGTGAGAAATCCCGCCAGGACCGAGGTCGCCATGATGGCCGGGAGCACGGAACCGGAACTGGCGGAGGCGATCAGACGCCCCAGCCCGGAGGTCTCCCTCACCAGGGCGGCGAAGACCATGATGATCTCCGTGGCCAGCGGCATCTCCCAGTCCAGGCTCGACCGCACCAGCTTCCAGGCGAATGCCCGGCGGCGGCGGGCCACCAGGCCGGCCAGGATGGCTCCCGCACCCAGGGCCAGGGGAAGCCGCACCCCGGCCCCCAGGAACAGGGCTATACTCACGAAAATGGGGGAAGCGGTGATGAGGAATTCCCGGGCTTCCTGCCGCCATGGTCCGTAGCGAGCGCGGTCCCCGTTTGGTCCCCGCAAGAACATCAGGGTGGGGGCGAGCACCGCCAGCGCGGTGAGGGCCCACTGCCGGGAAATGATGGAAGACACGCTCACGCCGGAGAGGTGCGCCGCCAGGATAAGAGAGGGGCTGAAGGGGAACACGAAGAACCAGGCGTGGCGCAGGAGGACGTTGGCGGCAGCCTTGCGGGGGCGGGAAAGACCCAGGGTATCACCCAGCCCGTCCACCATGGGGGCCGACATACCGGCTCCGCCGGGCACGGGCAGGCACCCCAAGATCCCGGGCACGAGGATGAAGGCCAGGCGGTCGCTGCGCAAGGTGCCCGCGAGGGCGCGGCTCATGGGAGCCAGCAGGCCGAAATTCCTGAGCATGCCCGCCAGCAGGGTGATGAACGCGACGGTTAACACCAGCTCCAGTGTGGCGGGGTCGACGGCTGCCCGTCCGGCCACCACCAGCGCCGGCACCGGGCGACCGGCCGACGCGAGGAGGAGTACCAGGGTGCCGGACGCCACCGTGATCCACAGGCGAACGCGGAAGGCAGCGAGGACGATGATGACGAGGAAAGCAGCAGCGAGCCCGACCGTTTCCAAATCGGATTCCCTCTTTTCGCGTGGCTAATTCGCACTCCGAAGAAAGGGTTCCTGCCGGGGGCCGGCGCAAAGCCCCCGGAGGGGACGTCGCGGGGGTAGTGATCGTGCAGAAGCGCAGGCTTGGTCGAACGGGGTTGTGGGTATCGGTAATCGGTTTCGGCGGTATCCCCATCATCACCGCTCCTGACGAGGAGGCGGTCAGGGTAGTGCGGCGCGCCTTCGAGCTGGGAGTCACACTGTACGACACCGCCCGTGCCTACGAGCGAGCCGACCTTCCCGTCTCCTCGAGCGAAGACAAGATCGGGCGGGCCCTGCGGGCGGTGAGGGACCAGGTGGTGATATGTTCCAAGACCCAGGCCACCGATGCCGCCACCGCCCGCGCGCACCTGGAGGAGAGTCTGCGCCGCCTAGGTACCGACTACCTGGACGTCTGGATGCTGCACAGCGTGGACCGGCTCAGCACCTGGGAGGCGATCACCGCAGCCGGGGGAGCCCTGGAGGCCTTTTGCCGCGCCCGGGAGGAGGGCAAGGTGCGCTTCCTGGGGATCAGCGGCCACCGGCCCGACCTGCTGCTCGAGATCCTCAAGCAGTGGAGGTTCGACGTGGTGATGGTCCCCGTCAACATCGTGGATCGCTACATTTACGGGGCGGAGGAGACGCTCCTGCCCTACTGCTCCCAGGCGGACATAGGCGTGCTGGCCATGAAGCCCCTGGCCGGGGGGGCCCTGAAAGAGCACGCCCGCCTGGCGCTGCGCTACTGCCTGGGGCAGGCCATCAGTTCCGCGGTGCCGGGCATGGGCACGGTGGCCGAGGTGGAAGCCGATGTGGAGCCCGGATACCACCCCACGCCCCTTGCGCCGGAGGAGGAAGAGTTCCTCTGGCGGAAGGGACGGGAACTGGGCCTGGACTTCTGCCGCCAGTGCGGCTACTGTCTCCCCTGCGCGGTGGGCATCAACATCCCGGCCGTCTTCCGGCTGGACGGCTACTTCGTGCGCTACGGGCAGGAGGAATGGGCCCGCCAGCAGTACGCGGTCCTGGAGCCCCGCGCGGACAGCTGTGCAGAATGCGGGGACTGCGAGACCCGCTGCCCGTACCAGCTCCCCATCCGCGACAAGCTCAGGAACGCCCATCGACGGCTGGCCGGCGTGCCCTGACCACCAGTCCCCCCAGGTAGCGCGGAACCACGGGGCTGCAATCCCGCTCCAGGCAGAAGGCCACGTCGTCGTGGTACCCCAGATCCAGGAGGTTGCGTCCGGCGGGGACCGTGCTGAAAAAGGTTTTCCAGTCGCCGAGAGACGTGGCGAGGTCGGCCGCCTCCCGGGCACGGGGCAAAAGGTGTGCTCCACCTGCCGCGAGTCTGCTGGCGATTACCCCGGCCACCGCCACGTCCTCGGGCGCAACCGACCCTTCCCGGCCCGAGCATGCCAGGACCACCCGGGCGGGCTGGCGCTCCCGGATCAGGTCCACCACCGCCGCCGCGTTCCGCAGGCAGGCGCACAGGGTGACGCGGGAGGCCCGGCAGCGGCGCAGGGCCCGGGTGCCGTTGGTGGTGGTGAAGAAGACCACGCGGCCCCTCACTCGCTCCGGCGAGTAGCTCTGGGGGGAGTTCCCCAGGTCGAACCCCGGGATGGGGTGGCAGCCCCGCTCGCCGCCCAGGAGGGGTGTCCTTCCATCCTTCGTCCAGGCGGCGGCCAGGGACCTGGCCTCCTCCGGCTCCAGGGCGGGGACGATGGCGCGGCACCCGGCTTCCAGGGCCTGGGTGATGGTGGTGGTGGCGCGCAACACGTCGATGACGACGGCCCAGGCGTCACGTACCAGCTCCGGCTGGATCTCCTGGGCTCGCAAGAGAACGTCGACCTGCACCTTGTTTCGCCTCCCCGCGGCAGTATATCATAGCGTGGCGAGGTGCTGACCGGTGCTGGTGCTGCTCACCAACGACGACGGCATATTCGCCCCGGGCCTGCGGGCCCTCCGGGAGATCTGGGAGCGCCAGGAGGACTGCGAGGTATACGTGGTTGCTCCCGCCGAAGAACGGTCGGCCTCCGGTCACGCCATCACGCTCTTCCGGCCCCTGATGGTGGAAGAAGTGACCTTCCCCGGCAGCCTCGTCAAGGGGTGGTCGGTGGGCGGCAACCCCGCCGACGCGGTGAAGCTGGCGGTGGGAGCCCTGCTTCCCCGTCCGCCCGACCTGGTCATCTCGGGGATCAACCGGGGTCCCAATCTGGGCTCCGATGTGTTCTATTCGGGTACGGTGTCGGCGGCGATCGAGGGCACCATTCTGGGGATACGGTCCGTGGCCGTGTCGCTGGCAGCGTACGAAGACGGTGAATACGGCCTGGCGGCTCGCTTTTCCCACCACCTGGTCCGCGAAGCTCTGCGGCACAAGTGGCCGCCGGGTGTGCTGCTCAACGTCAACGTGCCTCCGCTTGAACCCGAGGAGATAGCGGGAGTGGCGATAACCCGCCTGGGCGTGCGGCATTACCGCAACATGTTTGACCGCCGCGTTGACCCGCGCGGACGGGTGTATTACTGGCTCACGGGAGAAGCGGTGGACGGCGAGGAGCCGGAGGACTCCGACGTCATGGCACTGCGTCAGAACCTGATCTCGGTCACCCCGGTCCACCTGGACCTGACCCACCACGGCATGGTGCAGACCATGGCCTCCTGGGACCTCACCGGGGCTCTGCAGCGCTGCCTCCAGGCGGAAAACAACCGGGCCGGCTGATCACGGCCGCAGAGCTTGCTGCATCGGACTCAAGGGGGCTGAAGGCTGGTGGAGAAGGTCGGCCTGCTTTACGACCCCTGTTACCTGGAGCATGAGACCGGTGACCACCCCGAACGCCCGGACAGGCTGGTGTGGGCCACGGAGAAACTCAGGGAAACCGGTCTGTGGGCGCGCTGCCAGCTCGTGGAGCCCCGCGCCGCCGCCCCGGCGGAGGTGGGCATCTTTCACGACCCCGGGTACATCGCGCGGGTGGAAGCCTTTTCCCGGGCGGGCGGAGGACTTTTCTGCCCGGACACGGCTGGCTCCCGGGAAACGTACCGGGTCGCCCTGCTGGCGGTGGGGGGTGTCCTGCGGGCCCTCGAAGCCGCCTGCACGGGCGAACTTCCCGCCGTACTGTGCCTGGTACGACCGCCCGGGCACCACGCCGGCCCCGCGGTGGGAAAGGGTTTCTGCTACTTCAACAACGTGGTGGTCGGGGCACTCTGGGCGCGTGCCCGGTTCGGCCTCGACCGGATCCTCATCCTGGACTGGGACTGTCACCACGGCGACGGCACCCAGGCGGCGTTTTACGCTGACCCCGGCGTGCTCTATTTCTCATGGCACCAGTATCCCTTTTACCCCTACACCGGCAGCTCGGACGAGCTGGGCCACGGCACCGGACTCGGCTACACGGTGAACGTGCCCCTGCCCCGCGGGGGAACGGACGAGGAGTACCTGCTGGCCTGGGACCGCCTGGTCGCGCCCCTGGCCAGAGCCTACCGGCCGCGGCTGATACTCGTTTCCACGGGCTACGACGCCCATTTTGCGGATCAACTGGGGGAGATGAACGTGACCGCCGCCGGTTACCTGGCTCTTGCTTCTCGCACGCGGGAACTCGCCCGCGAACTGGCGGCGCCCCTGGTGATGGTGCTGGAGGGCGGTTACAGCAGCCAGGGGATGGGCTGGGGAGTAGCGGCGACGGTGGCGGGCCTGACCGGGGTCTCGCTCCCGGGCCGGGAGCCGGGTGCGCCGCAGAGCGCGGGCATTCGGCCGGCCGTGGAAAAACAGATCGACAGAACCCGCGTAAGTTTATCTCAGATCTGGGGAAAGGTGTTTACATAAGCTCACACGCGGGAGAAACGCTAATAATGCCGCCGGCGCCGGATGGGCGGAAAGGAGGGCGCCCATGCCACGGAGGCGTCGCATTGTGCTTCCCGAGGCTCGGCGCGGGCTGGACAGGCTCAAATACGAGGTCGCTCGTGACCTCGGCCTGGCCGACGACGTGGAGCGGCGCGGGTGGGGCGACATGACCACCCGGGAAGTGGGCCACATCGGCGGCCAGATGGTGCGCCGCATGGTGCGCCTTGCCGAGGAGAACCTGGCCCGCGAACGGGGGCGGGACGACCGGGGGCAGGGCGGCTGACGCGAGGGGGAGCCCGGGCTCCCCCGACCGTTTTCCGCGACCGCCGTGAGGGGGCGCGGGCAGAGCATACCACCGGTCCGCCGCGCATATAGCATACCGGGCCGGGGGGTGACATCGTGGGCCCGGTAAAGCACTTGCGGGACGAGGAGGCGGGCTGGGCCTTCGGCGCCGTGCTGCGGGGCGCCATAGCCGGGCTGCTGGTGACCCTTCTCCTGCTTTGCCTGCTGGCGATCGTGATGCTGTGGGTGGACCTGGATGACGGTCCCACCCGCATGATCATGGACGTGCTGGGGGGGATCGGCGCCCTGGTGGCGGGATTCGTGGCGGGACGGGGGGCACGGGCACGCGGTCTCGTGCACGGCGGCATGACCGGCTTGATCTTCACAGTGCTGGTACTAGTGATCGGGGTCCTGTTCTTCGGAGCCACCTTCGCCTTCTGGCCCTGGCTGCTCAGACTGGCTGCCGGGACCGTGCTCGGAGCACTGGGCGGGATAGCCGGCATCAATTTCTGACGTACGCGCGGCCCCGGCGACCAGAGCGCCCGCCGCGCTCCAGCACCCGGAGAGCCGGTCCGGAATCCAGCATCCGGAGAGCACGCGCCGATCCGGCAGGGAGCCGCTGCCCGCCGGAGCCCCTGCGGCATAATGGGGCGGTGGCAGGGAAAAGCTACCCCCGGATGGGGGGTAGCCATGACTCGCTTTTGCGTCGTTGCAGTGATCCTCGTCATCCTCGTGGTGGCGTTGACCCCCGTGCGCGCCGCCCCTGAGTCTGCCGCCTCTGTGAGGGAGTACCAGACCCTGCTCAAGGAGGCCGGTTACTACCGCGGACCCATCGACGGCATCCCCGGACCGGCCACTCGATCGGCCATTTTACGATTTCAGAGGGACCACGGCCTGACGGCCGATGGCGTGGTGGGTCCGGCCACCATGGCCGCCCTCCGCAAGGCCGCTTCCACCTACGTGGTGCGCAAAGGGGACACGCTGAGCGAGATCGCCGCCTCATATGGTGTCAGTGTGAAGTGGCTCTGCCAGGTGAACGGCATCAGGGACCCGGACCTGATCCGGCCCGGGCAGAAGCTCCTGGTAAGGGAAATGAAGACGGGCGCACCGGCCGGGAGTCTGCCGTCCCCTGCGGGCGCCGCTGCCGGCAAGGTGGGCCAGCCGGACCCGCCTGGCCCGCCGGCGCAGCCAGCGCCGGCTGGCGAAGACCCGGCCTGGCAGACGTTCCTCCCCGGTCCCCCGTCGCCCGCTCCATCACGGTCGGGCCTGCGCGGGGCCCGCATCGCGCTGACCTTCAACGATGCTCCCCATGCCCACACCGCGGCCATCCTGGAAGTACTGGCCCGGCACGGGGCCAGGGCCACCTTCTTCCTGGTCGGGGAGAGGGTGGCCCAGAATCGCGACCTGGTGCGGAGAATGGCGGCGGAAGGCCACGAACTGGGCAACCACTCCTATTCCCACTTCGTCCTGGCGGGCCGCGACCAGGCCGAGGTGGAAAAGGATCTCGCCGCCGCCCAGGCCGCCGTCGCCGCGGTGGCGGGAAGCAGGCCCCGCTATTTTCGTCCTCCCGCGGGAGCCATGGATCGGGCGGTTGCCACTGCGGCCGCCCGACAGGGGCTGGCCACGGTGCTCTGGCACAACGTGGGGGTCACCGACGACTGTCCCCTGCCGCCCGAGGAACTCGCCCGCCGCATCGCTTCCCGCTGCCGAGACGGGTACATCGTCATGCTGCACGCCGACCGCCCCGGGACGGCCGCGGTGGTGGACAGCCTGATACCTTTGCTCGCATCCGCGGGTGCGCGCCTCGTGACGCTCTCCGAGCTGGGCGGCCCGTAAAATGGACGGGGCTGCCATGCCCCCGGCGAGGAGGAGTGTCGGGGTGCCCCGGCGAACTCGACCGGGGCATCCACGTCTGGCACTCGATCGCGAGGTGAACCCGTGCTTACGCGTGAGTATCCGCTCTGCTTCGGCTGCGGCAGAGACAACCCCATTGGCCTGGCCCTGCGGTTCACGTGCGAAGACGGAGTGGCGCGCGCTTCGTTCTTGCCCCGTGACGAACACCAGGGCTACCCGGGCATGCTGCACGGCGGTCTGGTCTGTACCCTGCTCGACGAAGCCATGGCCTATGCCGTACACGCCCTGGGTTACGAGGGCCACACCGCTCGCCTGGAGGTGCGCTTCCGCGCCCCCGCGCCCCTGCACCGGTCCCTCAGCGTGGAGGCGCGCGCCGGGCGTCGCAAGGGACGTATGGTCGAGGTCACCGCCCGGCTCCTGGGACCCGGCGGCGAGGAACTTGCCACCGCCACAGGCCGCTACATAACCAGGACCCCGGATCCATCCGGGAAGCCGCCCGCGAGGGAAGGTTAACGCCGGCCTGCCGCTGAGGATGCCTCGTACTGCTGGGCCACCGGGCTCCAACTCGTCCTGGGCCGCGGAGACCTGTTGCCCGTCAATATCCTGCTCCACCTCGACACGGATGGAGTCACGGCCCGCGTCAGCGGGTGTGCTCACCCATGGACTGGAGGCGGGCCACACGGGCTCTCAGCCCCGCCAGGTGCATGCGAATGATGCGGTTGTCCTGCATCAACACCCAGGTACGGTAGCGGAGGACGGCGCACCGTCGGCTGAGGAGCTTGCTTTCGTTCGCCAGCGTCTCCCGATCAGTGGTTCGTAAGTGCTCGAGGGCGAACGCACAGGTGAGGGCGTTGCGCAGCGTAGCGGAGTCATCCCACCCCTTCTCGTGCGCTAGCCTGTCCAGTAACCCGGCGACATCCCCGCCGGCGTCTGCCCCATCTCCCGGGGACGCGGGCAGGAGCAGGGGGGTGGCCACCAGGCCCGGCACGGAGTCCGAACGAGCCCGCGCGTTGTGCGCTCCGGTTCCCTGGGAGCCGGGGCGCTCGCCCCAATCCTTCACCCGTCCGGCCGCCAGCGCCCTTGCCTGTTGCTCCAATTCCAGTTCTTGCGACTCCAGTTGCCGCTGTTCCTGTTCCAGGCGGCAGACCTGGGCAGCAAGGGCCGTGCATTCGATCAGGTTCT
>Ga0080004_1111285_pt1 | contig 16550 bp, 19 predicted proteins | sample WasSprMetagenome_FD_69207 | JGI IMG/M metagenome (GOLD analysis project Ga0080004, IMG submission 69207) | Sulfidic aquatic microbial communities from Washburn Spring, Yellowstone National Park, USA - WS (SPADES assembly) (version 2) | ecosystem: Environmental > Aquatic > Thermal springs > Hot... | reverse complement strand
ACCAAGATAGTTAAATCTATTCTTTCTTTAGATGTACTATCTTCTAATACGATATTAAAACCAGTAGAATATATTAATCCATAAATTGCTGCTTGATATACATATTCATTTTTTAATATTTTGTAACTTATTGAACTAAAAAATATATTTAGTTGATGTTTTAATTTCTTGAATATTTTCCTGTATTATTGCCATTTTAATTTAGAAATTCTATCAGTTTGCTATTCATTTTGTTATATAAAAATATTAATTCTCTATTAAACGATTGTCTTACCTCTTTATTTGGATAACCTATTTTTAGAACTTTTAAGATTTATAAAACAAAATTAATAAAAAATAAAAAGGGGTAGTTTTTTAACTACCCCTCCTTTTCTTTCTTTTATAATTACTTTTATAAAACTTACTTCCTACTTATACTTCCATATCACCATATCAGAATTACTACCATTGGAACTATAACTGTTACATATATCTTTCCAGTCTTATCTACATACATTGAACCAACATAATCATAACTATTACCGCCAGCAGCGTTATTATGTACCACTATTCCTCCACTACCAAATGTCTTATCTAATACTCCTGTTGCTAGGCTATATCCACATCTATTACATCCTGTAATCACTGATATCATTTATAGACACTACTACCATCCATAATATCCATTTTCTCATTTTTTCAACTCCTTTTGTATACTTTAGATTCTTAGTTTCTATTTTTTTTACCTTTTTCCTCTTTTTTTACTTTTTTAAAATTTTTTTTATTTGTATAACTTTTTACTGTCTTAATTACTTCATATTGATAAACTTTTCATAATAAAAAAATTATCTATGTTCAAAATAAAGCAATTTAAGATTTGTTAATATAAATATAGCACTCCTTACCTATCCAAGATAAAGTATCTAAATTCCAAAGAAAATTACAAATTTCTTGATTGTTATTTATATCAACTATATTTCCTTTTTGCTTACCTACAACAAAAATATTATTAGTTTTATATATTCCAATAACTTTATTATAGCTATCCCTTATTTCAGTAGCAAATGAAAAATTAAATGGAAAACTAAATCCTAATCTTGGCTCCTTAAAATAAAATAATTTATTACCTATCGCATCTTGAATAAAATAATTGAAATCCAAACTTTGTTTATCCCTTTTAAGTAAATATAATTTTATTATTAAGCAAATCTTTTATAGTAATTTCAATACTAAAAATAGAACGTAATTAAAAAAAATGAAAAACCCTTCTAAAAAAAGAATTATTTTCTTCTTTTATCTCATAAACTCGAATATTTTTACTATTATATACACTACAATCCAAAAAATAAAACATATTACCCAATTTTCTTATTTTTAAATATTTTCTCATAACTGGTACCTACAGATGAGATAATTTATCATTTTCGTATTTTCTTACTTTATTTAACTTCATTTAATACTTTAACTTCGAAATCTGTAACAATATAATTAACATATTTAGAAGGTGTAATATCAAAAGAAGGATTATAAACAGAATAATAATCTTTGGTTATATAACAATCTGTAGAATTACATTTAATAGTTAGAATTTCTTTAGGATCTCTATTTTCAACTTTAAAAGATATTAAAGATTGTAAATTTTTATCAATAGAGCTTTCAGGTAAAGCAACAATAAAAGGGATTTTAAAATGATAACATAAAACTGCAAGATTCAAAGTTCCAATTTTGTTAGCAACATCTCCATTTAAAGCAACCCTATCAGCACCAACTATAACCAAATCTACCATATTACTACTCATTAAAAAAGCTGCAGCATTATCAGATATTATACTAAAGCTAATACCTTCTTTTTCTAATTCTAAAGCAGTTAATCTGCTACCCTGCAGATAAGGTCGAGTTTCATCAACCCAAACAAATATATCGTAATACTTCTTTATATACTTTATAATCCCTAAAGCAGTACCTAAGCCAATAGTAGCTAATGATCCTGTGTTACAATGTGTTAAAATCCTTAATTTATCTTTATTATCAAAAATACTCTTTATAAGATTAAGCCCATTTTTAGCTATCTTTTCATTTTTTTCTTTCTCATTTAATACAATTTTAACTATAAAATTTTTAACAATTTGAACATATTCATCAAATTCTTTATTTTTTAAAATTACTTTAAGTTCAGAAAAGTAATTAAAAATGTTAACAGCAGTAGCTCTTGAATTTTGTAAATATTCCATTAATTTTAAAATATCTTCAAAATCTTTAACAGATTTATTAATGAGTTCAAGATAAATTCCAACAAGTGCAACAATACCTATTAATGGAGCACCTCTTACATTCATATCTTTTATAACTCTATAAACATCATCCTTATTATTTAATTCAATATAAACTTCTTTAAAAGGTAATAATTTTTGATCTAAAACTCTAAAGTTATTATTATTAAAATCCAAAATAATAGTCCAAAAATCCAAATACATCCAATTCCCCCTCCTTCAAAATTAATAAAAAAATAAAAAAAACACTAAGTTTTATTAAAAATCAAAATTAAAGCCAAATAATATAAGAGATTAAGCTAAATTATTAGTATCAAGTAAAGGAGCAACAACTACACTCTTATAAGGGTTCTCCCCTATTGAATAAGTAGTAACATAGTTATGATCCTTTAAAGTCATATGAATAATCTTTCTTTCAAAAGATAACATCGGAGGTAAAGTAATAGGTTTTTTAGTTAATTGAACTTTTTTAGCAGTTTTTATAGCAAGCTCTATCAATTTTTTCTTCCTTTTTTCCCTATAATTATCGCTATCAATTATAATATAAACCCTTTTATCTTTAGGAGTATTTTTATTTATAATAAAATTAACATAATTTTGAATAGCATTAATATTATTACCATATTTACCTATAATTAATCCCTTATCTTCCCCTTCCAAATTTATAATATAATCCCCATTATCTTCTTTTTTCACTAAAATATTAACATTAGCTTCTAAATTTTTAACGATATTCTCTACTATTTTTAATGCATTTACTAAATACTCAGGATAATTTTGTTGCTCTTTTAATTTAGCTCTTATAAAAACTTCCCCAGTTTTTTTAGATTTAACAATATCTAATATGTTAGAAGGGTTATCAGTTATCTTTTCTATTACTAAACTAGATTCAGGGACTTTAAAATAATCTACCGCTTTAGAAATAGCTTCTTCATAAGTTTTCCCACTAAACTCTAAATACTCACTCATAAGATATTTTTATTTAATTAATACTGGTTAAATTTATATTCCGCCTAACCAGCAAAGCGGAATTAAAAAAGCCTAAAAAATTGTAATACAAATAAGATTTATAAATAATTTTTTATTACTCCGTTATTTTAGATATTTTAGCTAACTGCTCCTGACTAATTTCTTTTGGTTTAAAAATTTTATATAAAACAATACTAATTGGAATACTTGTTAAATTAAAAGCTAACCAATACAAAATAAAAGCTGAAGGAAATGAAAAAAATAAAAATGAAAACATAAACAACATAATTATCTGAATTTGCTCAGCTTGTTTTTTAGATTGCTCATCATCATAACTACTTGGCATAAGCTTAAATGAAAGATACATAGATAAAACATAAAGCAAAAATAAAATCATATCTGGCTTAGCTAAAGATTTTATCCATAAAAAAGAAACATTTTCTAATATACTAATTTCTTTTTTAACAGAAAAAAACACTCCAGCTAATATAGGTAATTGTATAAAAGATAATAAAATAGAAGTAAAACAGCCACCAATAGGATTAAATCCTAAGTTTTGATATAATTCCATTTGTTTTTTGTATAATTCCTGTATAGCTTGTGGATCTTTAGTATTACCATACTTTTCTTGTAGCTTAAGTAAATAAGGTCTTATTTTTTTCATCCTCTCAGACAGCTCTACAGATACCTGTATTTGTTTTACATACAACGGTAAAATTATTAACTTGGTAATAATACCTAATAAAACCAAAGCTAATCCATAATCATTTACAAAAGAATTTAACCAATTTATCAAATTACTAAATATATTTATAAAAAAATCCATAATTTTTTACCTACCCTTTCCTTTTAATTATTTATATAACTTCTCAAGGATTTTTTTATACAATCGAGAGTTCTTCATCAATTCCCTATTATTAGAATAATCCATAGATTTATTATAATAAATGTAAGCTTCAGTATATTTATTTAATTCATAAGCAGAATAAGCTAAAAATTTATATAACTCAAAGAATTCCTGATTATCTATATTTAATTTATTTTTACTAATTAATTCCAAAGATTTAGAAAGCCATTTATAACTTTCGTTATAATTTTTTATTTTTTGACTATATATCATACCAGCTGTAAAATAAAGTTTATATTCATTAGGATTATTTTTTATTCCCTCTTTTATAAAATCTAAACCTTCTTTAGGTAAATTTAAGAAAAAAGCCAATTGATAAGCTCCAAAATCATATGCCTCCACAAAGTTAGGATTCAATATCGTTATTAATTTAGCATAATAAACTATTTCCGGTAAATTATTAATAGCAATATTTCCTGAATAATGTATAAAATACTCAGTCCTTATCCAAAAATACGCAGCTAAATTGTACCTTATATTTCCCAATGAATAAACTATTACCTCATAAAGCTTTAAATTCTTTTCATAATCCCTCTTTAAATCTAAATAATTATTATTAAACAAAAAGATAGAATTAAACAAAGCTACTAAAAAACAAATTAATAAGATAATAATATATCTAAAATCTTTATTAGCCATATTTTTTTATATAAAATTCCCTGATAATAAAAGAAATAACAAATAATAAAACAGATAACTTTAACATTTTTAAAGAAGAATCATAAGGTAATCTATAAGGCTGCTGTTCAAATTCTAATTCAAAATAAGCCATCGATTCTTCATCTTCATGATGATGCTCATTAACATTATAAGAAGCAAAATTTTGTAATTGATAATCATAAACTCCACTTTTTTTTAATAATACAGGAAAAATTAAATATAAAATTAATATACTAATCAAAACTATTATAATTTTTAACAAATTCCTCATAATTAAAATTATTCATAATTAAACTTAAAATTACTTCCAAGTTAAAGCATTTTTAGAAATAGCATAGTATAAACCAACTAATAAAATTATAATAAAAACAAACATCTCAATAATAGTAGCAATCCCAAAATCTCTAATACTTAAAACCCAAGGAATAAAAAATAATACCTCTATATCAAAAATAACAAACAATATAGCATACATATAATAATGTATATTATACTGAAATCTAGCAGGTAATGGAGAAAGCTCTCCTGATTCATAAGGCTTGTATCTCCATTCTTTTAAAATCTTTGTTTTCTCATTTTTATCTTCCCAATCCTTGGGAGCTAAAATTAATGGAATAACTAAATTAAATATACTAAAAATAACAGCTACAGAAGTTATAAAAAATATAAAAAAATAACTGAAATTATAACTAATTAAATTTCCTTCCATAATCTCCTCCAGTAATTTTTATTTTTTATTACATGCTTAACTTACTAATTCTTTACTTACTTTTAACATCCAACTTAACTTTTATTACCTTTCTAACATTCCCTGAATATAAGGTAACAGTTATATATTCTCCCGGTTTTTTAGATTCTACCAATATTTTAAATTTGCTAACACTATCAACTAATTCATCATCAATTTTGATAATAATATCCCCTACAGAAATTCCATATTTTTCAGCAGGACTATCAGGATAAACTACCTTTACATAAATTCCGTAATTAACAGGTAAAGCATATCTTTCAGCTAAAGCAGGCGTAATTTCAATAGGTTCAATACCTAACCATGCTCTAGTAGATACAAGTTTATGACCTTTTAATATATCCTCTGCTACATACCTAGCTACATTAGAAGTAATAGCAAATCCCATACCCTCAGCTCCACTTTTACCTCTATAAACTAAAGTGTTAATCCCAATTACTTGTCCCTTTAAATTAATTAAAGGTCCTCCAGAATTACCCTTATTAATAGCTGCATCAGTTTGAATTAAGTTTTCATAAACTCTATTATCAGCTTTTATATTTCTGCTTAAACCACTAACAATACCAATAGTAGCAGTCCACCCAAAATTCAATGGGTTACCCACTGCTATAGCTGTTTGCCCAATTTGTAACTTAGAAGCATCAGCAAAATTTGCAGGTACTAATTTTATACCACTTGGATCTACTTTCAAAACAGCTATATCATATTGATCAGAATAATCTATTAAAACAGCTGTTTTTTTCTTACCATCATAAAATGTAACAGTAATAACCTCAGTATCCTTAACAACATGAGCATTAGTAATAATATGCCCTTCTTTAGAATAAACTACCCCAGAACCTAATTCCTTAGGTTTCCCTTCAGTAGACCAAGCATCAATTCTAACTACTGAAGGCTTTATCGTATCTATAGCATTTATAACCTTTTCCTCATGTTCAGTATAAGCTTTCTGAGTTTCAGCTTTTTGAGTATAAAAAATATAAAAAAACTGAATAAAAATAATTAGAATCAAAAATAAATTTATTTTGTTTTTAGAATTCATTTATAACTAATTTAAAGGCGACGCCGGGATTCGAACCCGGGAATCAAGGCTTTGCAGGCCCCTGCCTTGCCACTTGGCTACGTCGCCTATTATATTATTCTTTATTATATTATTCTCCTAAAACTTAGTAACCCCTTGTATAATACTACTAATAGGTAAAAACACTGCTAATAAAATTATAGCAACTATTAATCCTACAAAAATTATTAACATTGGCTCAAATAATGATAATAATGTATCTATCTTCTGTTTTATCTCAAACTCTAAATTATAACATATTTTATCCAGTAATTTATCAAGTTCTCCTGTTTCTTCTCCTGTTTTAAGCATATCCAAAAAAAAGGGATCAAAAAATTTGGTTTTATAAGCAGCAACTGTTAAATATTCCCCTTCCTTTAAATACTTTTGCATCCTTACTATAACCTTCTTTAATATCCCACTATTAAAAGATTCTTCTAAATTTCTTAAACCTTCTAAAAAAGACATCCCACTTCTATAAACTAATAAAAAAGCTCTTGCTAATCTTAATTCATATATCTTATACATAATATTACCTATATAAGGCAAACCAAATAATAATAATTCTATTTTTTCTTTAACTACAGGAGACAATTCTTCAAAAATTCTTAAAACAGTATAAATAAAAAATCCACTAACAAATCCAATAGCCAAAACTATAGGATTACCTAATACATTAGAAATGCTTAATAAAATCTTTGTTAATAAAGGGATCTCTACTTCAAAACCTTGTAAAATTTCAAATAACTTAGGAAAAATAAAAACTATTAATCCCCAAGTTATTAATATACTAACTATTATAATAAGCAAAGGATAAATTAAAGAAGAAATCAATTTAGATCTAACTTTATATTCTTCTTCGGTATACTTAGCCAATTCATCCATAATATCGAATAGCTGCCCTGTTTTTTCTCCTATTTTTATTAAAGCTACATAAATGGGAGAAAACACATCTGTATATCTTTCTAAAGCATTACTTATTGCATAACCACTCCTTAAATTCTCCTTTATAACCAAACAAATAAGAGCTAATTTTTTATTGGTAGTAGTTAAAGCAATCACATCGAATAATCTAGAAACCGGGAAACCTGCTTTCAACATCTCACTTACCATCCTTGTAAACAACATAACATCGTTCTTACTTAGCTTAATAAAATTCTTTATAAAAAAATATTGAAAAGGTTTTAATTCTCCTACCTTTATATTAGTATATCCAAACGATTTTAATAATCTCAGTGCTTCATTTTCGTTTAAAGCCTCAATAAATCCAGCATATTTCAACCCCTGCTGATCATATGCTACATAATTGAATACCTTTCCTCTTTTTTCCCTTTTTAAAGCTTTAGATACACTCATAAATTAAAACACCTACTATAAATATAAAAAAAATCATAGAAATTATTTAAAATTTTTATTCTTTAGCTCCTACACGTGCCTTCATTTCTTGAGGATTACTAGATCTAGCAATAGCTTCTTCTGCAGTTATTTTATTTTCTTTCCATAGATCATATAAAGCTTGATCCATAGTTTGCATCCCTATTTGCCTATTAGTTTGCATTATAGCCTTTAGTTGATGTACCTTACCTTCTCTTATTATATTTTTAACCGCAGCATTAGCTATTAATACTTCACAAGCTAGAACTCTACCACTACCAGTAGCAGCCGGGATTAATTGCTGACTAATTATAGCCTCTAAAACCCCTGCCAATTGGATCCTTACTTGTTGTTGTTGATGAGTAGGAAATACATCTATTATTCTATCTATAGTTTGAGGAGCATCTATAGTATGTAAAGTAGATAGAACCAAATGCCCAGTTTCAGCAGCTGTTAATACTCCACTAATAGTTTCTAAATCTCTCATCTCGCCAACTAATATAACATCAGGGTCTTCTCTTAAAGCAGCTCTCAATGCATTAGCAAATGAATATGTATCTACTCCTAATTCTCGTTGGTTTATCATGGATTTTTTATGAGTATGTATAAATTCTATAGGATCCTCAATAGTTAATATATGTTCAGATCTAGTAGAATTTATTATATCAATTATAGCAGCTAAGGTAGTAGATTTTCCTACACCTGTTGGACCAGTAACTAAAATTAATCCACTCCTCTTTTTTGCTAATTCATTAACTATATCAGGTAATCCTAATTCTTGAGGAGTTTTTATTATATTAGGTATAGCTCTAAAAGCAGCAGAAACTGCTCCACGCTGTTTAAATACATTTAACCTAAATCTACCATAACCTGCTATTCCATAAGATGTATCTAATTCTAAATCTCTTTCGAATTTTTCTCTCTGCTTATCATTAAGAATAGCATATATTAATCTTCTAGTATCTTCAGGTTTAAGTCTGGGGAATTCAGTAGGTACTAATCTTCCATCTATCCTTAGCATAGGTGGTAATCCCGCTGTTATATGTAAATCACTAGCATTCCTTTCAATAGCTATTTTTAATAATTGATCAATAGACATTACTTCAGAAGCCATAAAATACCTCCTTTTCTAATATTTTATTATTTTATAATTCTATTTTTAGTTATGGGTACTTCTAGTTTATTCATTAAATTTATAACAAATTTTAACAAATCAGAATATTTATTATAATCTCTTAAGATAATCCTATGAGCTAAAACAAAAGGCAAAGTATTTTTTATATCATCAGGAATAACATAATTCCTACCTTCTAAAAAGGCAAAACTACTAGCAACCCTTAAAACATGTAGTAAAGCTCTAGGACTTGGTGGTAAATAAACCTTGTTATCACTATGTAATAAATCAAATATATTTATAACATAATCTACAATATTTTGTTCAACTTCTACTTTTTTAACTTCCTCAAAAGCTTGGATTATATCATCTTTATTAATTTTTTTATCAATTTTATAATTAGAATTAGACCATAAATATAAATCTACTATCTTAAATAATTGTTCTTTAGAAGGATAACCTAAGTTTATTTTCATTAGAAATCTATCTAATTGTGCTTCTATTAGAGGATAAGCACCCGCTAATTCTAAAGGATTTTCAGTAGCTATAACAAAAAAAGGAATAGGTAAAACATAGGTTTTTCCATCGATAGTAGCTTGATGTTCTTCCATAACCTCAAGTAAAGCACTCTGAGATTTAGGAGGAATCCTATTTATTTCATCTACTAACAATATATTAGTAAAAACAGGCCCTGGTTTAAAATCAAATTCCATTGTCTTTGGATTATATATACTTAATCCTGTTATATCGGTAGCTAATAAATCAGGGCTACCTTGAATCCTTTTAAATTCTAAATCCAAAGACTTTGCTATTATCTTAGATAATGTAGTTTTACCTACCCCAGGAACATCCTCTATTAATAAATGCCCCCTAGATAGCAAACAACTAAATATTAATTTTAAGGTATTTTTGGAAGTAAAAAATATATTTTCTATTTTCTCTATTACTTCCTTAAATTTATTATAAATCATTTTAATTCCCCTTTTATTTTAATATTAAATATCTTTTTAATTTTATCCTTTTTTTATTTTTTTATTTTAATTAAAGGATTTCAAAATAAAAACTATAATAAAAAATTTAGGAAAACTTATAAATGAGGTGTGGAAAAATGAGTTTAACTATAAGTACCTTCAATGATCTAAAAAATACGTTTAAAAACTTATACTATCCTGTAGATTCTAAAATGTTAAATGAAAGAATAGAATTTTTATCCAAAAGAAGTATAAAAAAAGAATCAAAAGTAAAGGGATTAAAAATATTAATAAGTTGCATGGATTTAACCACTTTAGAAGGTAAAGATACCCCTAATAAAGTAAGGATGTTATGTAAAAAAGCCAAAAGACCACACCTAGATCCCGATATTCCTCAAGTAGCAGCAGTATGTGTTTATCCTTCCTTAGTTAAAATTGCTAAAGAATCATTAAAAGGAACTAATATAAAAGTAGCAACAGTAGCTACATATTTTCCTAGTTCTCAAACAAGTTTTGAGGTTAAAATAAAAGATATAGAATATTCCTTAAAAGAAGGAGCAGATGAAGTAGATATAGTTATAAATAGAAACGCTTTTTTATCAGGTAAATATGACATAGTCTATGATGAAATAGCAAAAGCTAAAGAACTATGCTTATTATATAATGCTAAACTTAAAGTTATTTTAGAAACAGGAGAATTAGCAACATACGATCAAGTTAAAAAAGCAAGCTTATTAGCAATATTAGCAGGTGCAGATTTCATTAAAACTTCAACAGGTAAAACTACTCCTGCTGCAACTTTACAGGATTTCTTAGTTATGCTATACACAATTAAAGATTACTATTACTATACAGGACAAAAAATAGGGATAAAACCTGCAGGCGGTATAAAAACAGCTAAAGAAGCGCTAAAATACTTAGTAGTTCTTAACGAAACCTTAGGAGATTACTTTATTACCCCAAATTTATTTAGAATAGGCGCTAGTAGTTTATTAAATGATATTTTGATGCAAATAATAAAAGAAAAAACTGGAAATTACCAAAATGAAGATTACTTTTCTAAAGATTAATAAATAAAAGGAGTGTTATTTTATGAAAGAAAACAAAAAATTAGAAGAAAACAAAATAGAAGAAACTATAAAAATAAATGGAAAAAATTTAAAAGAAGAAATAACAGAAGAAAAATTACTTGAAAAAAACGAAATTCAAGAAATCCCAGAATTGACATTTTATAATACTTGGGACTACTCAACTTCATTAGAAGATAATTCTTATGTGAAAATAAAAAAAAGATATGATTTATTTATAGGGGGCAAATGGATAAGTTCAAATAAATATTTTAATACAATAAATCCTGCTAACGAGGAAATTTTAAGTGAAATAGCATATGCAAATGAAAAAGAAGTAGATTTAGCAGTAAATAGTGCTAAAGAAGCGTATGAGAAATACTGGTCTAAACTTAAACCTACTGAAAGAGCTAAATATATATTCAGAATAGCTAGGCTAATCCAAGAAAGATCCAGCGAATTAGCAGTAGTAGAAACAATGGATAATGGAAAACCAATAAAAGAAACGAGGGATTTTGATATACCTCAAGCTGCCCAGCATTATTTTTATTACGCGGGTTGGGCAGATAAATTAGAATACGTAATTAAAAGCCCAAGACCTATAGGAGTAGTAGGGCAAATAATTCCGTGGAACTTCCCATTTCTTATGTTAGCGTGGAAAATAGCACCAGCTTTAGCTACAGGAAATACTATCGTTATCAAACCTTCAGAATTAACTCCATTATCTGCTATGTTTTTAGCTGAAATAATTCAAGATGCAGATCTACCACCAGGGGTAGTTAATATAATTAACGGTGATGGATATACAGGATCTTTAATAGTTAAACATCCATTAGTAAATAAAATAGCTTTTACTGGGTCCACTAAAGTAGGTAAATTAATACTAAAATCAATAAAAGGTACTAACAAAAAAGTAACCTTAGAATTAGGAGGAAAAGGTCCTTTAATTATATTAGAAGATGCACCATTAGACCAAGCAGTAGAAGCTGTTATAAAAGGGATATATTTCAATCAAGGACATGTATATTATGCTTCATCTAGAGTATTGGTTCAAGAATCTATTTTAAATGAATTTATAAAAAAACTAAAAGACAGAATAAAAACAATTAGAATCGGTAATCCTTTAGATAAAAATACAGATATGGGAGCTATTAATTCCAAAATGCAATTAGAAAAAATTAAGAATTATGTTCAAATAGCTATAAATGAAGGGGCTGATATTTATCAATTGGAATGTAAATTACCTTCCAAAGGGTATTGGTATCCTCCTACATTCTTTACAAATGTATCTCAATCTAATAAAATAGCGCAAGAGGAAATACTTGGTCCTGTTTTAGCTATCTTAACTTTTAGGGATCCTAAAGAAGCAATAGAAAAAGCTAATAATACATTTTACGGCCTATCTGCTGGAGTTTGGACTAATAATCCTGGTAGGTTATTAGAATTATCCAGAAAAATAAAGGCAGGAGTTATATGGGCTAACACTTATAATCAATTTGATCCTGCTTCTCCTTTTGGAGGATACAAAGAAAGTGGATTTGGTCGACAAGGTGGATTACATGGATTACTACCTTACCTAGATACCTAAAATCATTAATTTTTACTTCCTTTAATGGAAAGGAGGTTTTTATAATGTATTTTAAAGAACTTTACAATAAAGTAAAAAATTTAAAGATAGATAATAATAGACTTTATAGTGCTACTCATGAAGAAATATTAGAAGGATTAACTAGTGATATTTACTTTATTAGATCTTCTTATTTATTAGAAAAAGTAAATAAAGTAGATAGCAAAGTAGTAGCTGAGGTATTTTCAAATGATTATGGGGTTTTTGCAGGTCTTGAAGAAGTATTATTTTTACTTAAGGATAAAGAGGTAGAAATAGAGGCTTTAAGAGAAGGTGAAGAATTTGAGCCTTATGAAGTAGTTATGAGATTAACTGGTAGGTATAGTCAATTTGGGTATTTAGAAACAGCTATATTAGGGATTTTAGCAAGTAGTAGTAATTGGGCTACAGCTGCTAGATTATGTAAAAATGAAGCAAAAGATAAGATAGTATTAGCTTTTGGAGCAAGATTTGTTCATCCTGCTGTTGCCCCAGTTATGGAACGTGCTGCTTTAATTGGGGGAATTGATGATGTTAGCTGTGTATTAGGAGCTAAATTATACAACAAACAACCTAAAGGTACTATGCCCCATGCTTTTATTATTATACTTAATGATACCTTGGAAGCTGCTAAAATTTATGATCAATTTGTAGAACAAGATTTACCAAGAATAGTATTAGTTGATACTTTTAAAGATGAAGTAGAAGAGGCTATAAGAATAGCTAAATATTTTAAAGAAATAGGGAAGAGTTTATATGCTATTAGATTAGATACTCCTAAAGAAAGGGGAAGAGTTACTCCAGAATTGGTTAGAGAAGTCAGAGCTAAACTAAATTTAGAGGGATTTAAAGATGTAAAAATAGTAGTTTCAGGCGGATTAGATCCAGAAAGAATAAGAATACTAAATCAAGCGGGAGCAGATATATTTGGAGTAGGTAGTTATATAGCTACTTATAATAAAATCCAAATGACAATGGATTTAAAAATAGTAGATAATAAACCCATAACTAAAAGAGGTAGAATTCCTGGTAAAACCTATAATCCTAAATTAAAACAAATTAAAAACTTAGTTAAAAATTAAATATCACTAAAAAATTGATAAAAATCAATAAAAAATTAATAAAAAAACAAAAAAGGAAAGTGTAGTAAAAAATAGAAGCATTATAAGGAAGTGGGAGAGTTAGGTTTTATTTATAATTTCTTTCATATCATTTATTCTATCTCCCTTTATTTCAATTAAAACTTTATTTCAATTAAAACAAATTATATAAATTAAGGAGGTGTGTTTTATTTGAAAAATTTAAGACTAATTCTATCGCTAACTACTTTAGCAACTATTTTATTTTCATATAATGTTTTCGCATCTTGTCCATGTGACCCTGATGATCCATGTGATGGGGGTTGTCATTCTTTAATAGCTAAAGATTGTCCAAGTTGTCCAGATGATCCAGAAGATGGTTATATAATCTAAATAATAATTAACCTACCCCTCCCATTATTCTTTACTTATTTTCCTTTTCCATCACAATAAAGCACTATCTAAGAAATAAACAAATTAAGTATCTCCTATTTTTAATTAATATTTTTTGTAGAGAGAATATATTAATAATTTTTAAGATAACATCATTTCAAGCAAGATAAGTAAAAAAGATAACTCAAAATTTTGATTCCTTTCAAATATATTAGCTTGTAAAATTAAATATCTAACTATTAGTACCTAAAGAAGGTTTTAGAAATAATTTTAAAACTGGAGTAAATACCCAATCAGCAAATACTTTATTAGCTCCTATTTCTTTTAGTTTATTAGCTAGGAATTTGTATCCCTCGAATACCTCTATTCCTCCTGCCACCACCCCTCCTACAGCAGCTCCTATAGGACCGCCTATAGCACTACCTATAGCTATAAAAACAACAACTCCTCCTATTTCCACTGCTTTTTCTATAATTAAATCAACTAAATCAAACCCTTTTTCTTCTATACTTTTATCACTCATTAATATATCTGTCACTTCCTTAGTGTTTAAAACCAATTCCTACTGCTTTTCATATTATACCTGCTATCTTAGCAAATAGTCCTAATTTACCTTTTATTTTATTTCCTATATTTTTCAATATAATACTAATCCTACTATCTAATAAACTTTTAACATTATTATATGATTTAGAAAGCTCTTCTGCTAATTTAGCAAAATGCTTATCCCCTAGACATCCACGGATTTCAGAATATTTTTTTATTAAGCTCGTTATGGGATTATCTAAATTTGGAAAAAATTTTTTAATGAATCAATCTTTTGAATTATTATATCTATATTCTCTCTTTTTTTTGTTAACTCCAATACTTTTTTATTTCTTTAGCTTGTTCAATCCAACTTACACTCTTAGACGCAGTTTCTAAAACTTTAATAATCTCATTTTTTAATTCCTCTAACTTTAATTCTATTTGATTTTAATCAATATCTTTTTTATCATAGGATTTTTAAATCACTAATTTATTTAAAAACATCAATAAAAGAAAGTATTTTATTAATTCTTTATGTTTGTAACATTCTAAAATTAATTTTTTTTAATAAAAAGTAAATTTAATAAAAAGGTAAAAAATAATTGATGATTAATAATAAAAATAGAGATTATTTCATATAAAAAAAAAGGGAAGGTGAAAAAATGAGAAGAGATTTAAAAAATTTAGATGATCCAATAATAAAGGATGTATTAGATCTTTTAATACCAATTCAAGATCCAGAATTAGGTTTAAGTATCGTTGATTTAGGATTAGTTTATGATATAAGGTATGATTTAGAGAAAAAGGAAATGGAAATAGATGTAACTTTAACCACACCGTATTGTCCATGGGGAGATGCTATGCTAAATCAAATAGAAGAAGCGGTAAAAGGATATAAAGGAATAGATAAGATAAGTGTAAATGTAGTATGGGATCCACCATACAATCCTATGGAAATGGCTGAAGATTATATCAAAGAAATGATCGGACTTTATTAATAAAATAAAAATTAAAAATTAAAGGAGGAAAATAATGAAAAATTTTTTAAAAACATCTATTAAATCTCTTTTAAAAACAGCAATAATAATTTTTATATTAACTCACATTCTTATAAATTTAACAAATGCTGAAAATAACCTAAATAGTAGTACCTTAAACAATATTAATACAAATAAAGCAATAAATAATTTATCAAATAGCGAAGTAATGTATAAAATAAATGAATTAAATTTGTATGAAACTAACAAAATTTTTAGTTATTATTATAATGAAGATTTTGAAAAATGCTATAATTATTGTTACGATTTAATAAAAAAGGATCCAGGAAATACCACAGCATACGTATTTTACTTTGCAAGTTCATATCAATTAGACAAACTTCAAGAAACAATAAATTCAATAAATGACGAATATTATGACTATACTAAAGAATTAGTTACCAAAAATAACCAATTATTAGAAAATGATAAAAAATATCAATATCTTTCATTATTAAATGCTTATTCTAATTTATTTTTATATTATATAAATGAGGAAAAAGCAAAAGCAAGTTATTTAGAAGAAGCGTTGAATAACTTTAAAAATACTTTATTTTTTCCTGCTTCCTATTCATCAGTATATACTGGTTTAGGAATAGTGTATTATGAAAAAGGATTAAATGAAAGAGCAATATCAAATTTAAACAAAGCCTTATCAATTACTCCAAATGATCCAATAGCTTTAGAATATTACGCAAAATTACAAAATAAACTACAAAATTATCAACTAACTATATCAAAATTAGAAAAATTCCAAAACCTAATAGAATCCCCTGATCTCTTATTTT
>Ga0080004_1111933_pt1 | contig 16552 bp, 14 predicted proteins | sample WasSprMetagenome_FD_69207 | JGI IMG/M metagenome (GOLD analysis project Ga0080004, IMG submission 69207) | Sulfidic aquatic microbial communities from Washburn Spring, Yellowstone National Park, USA - WS (SPADES assembly) (version 2) | ecosystem: Environmental > Aquatic > Thermal springs > Hot... | reverse complement strand
CGCCGGCGGGGAAGCGGATGAGATTATGGGAGACCGTCTGCCCACCCGAAAGCGACTGCGCGGCCACTGGATTGAAGCCCGGATGATAGTTCAGCAGGAAGAACGAGCCATATTCCTGGAAGCGGGTGTTCGCGAGCACGGAGAAAGCGCCGGCGGCATCGGCCGTGGCCTGTGCCAGCAGGACGGGGTTCTCAAACAGTGTGCCGGCCGTGCCGAACACCTGCACCCGCGCGCCCGGGCTGGGCTGTTCGACGGCCGGCGGCACTCCCAGCACCACCTTGCCGGCAAAGCGGAACCCGCAGGAGGCCGGCGTGTTGGTCGCTGTCGGGGTGGCGGTCGCGGTAGGCGTTGGCGTAGCGGTGGGAGTGTCAGTAAGAGTTGGAGTAAATGTGGAAGTAGGGGTGAACGTTCCAGTCGGTGTAGCAGTGGGCGTCGCTGTTGGCTCCCCTCCGCCGCCCTGCAAATTCAGCACCGTCCAGCCGCCGATCTGGTAGGTGCCGGTTTGCTTGGCCCATTGGTAATACGGGCTTCCGATGAGGAAGTAGACCGTACTGCCGGCCGGCACATTATCAATATCGAGGATGTACTTGCGCGAGGTGCCGCTGGTGAAAGCGGTCGTCTCCGCCACCTTGACCCCGTTGACCCAGGCCTGAATCGGGGTGCCTTCATCCACGTAGGCGAAATTGGCCAGCCGCACGGTGCCCTCAAAGCGGTGCGCCGTGAACAGTGAGAGATTGAACGAGGGATTGTTGCCGCCGGCCTGCCAGGTCAGCGTCTGGATGGCGTACTGTTGATACGGTGAGCCGATGAAAAAGCGGATCAGGTCGCCTTCCTGTGCCCCTTCCAGCACCGGTGTGCTGGGATCATCCCCTGGCACGTAGAACTCGTACACCCCCATCAGGTTCGTCAGGTCGCTGGTAAAGACGATGCCGTTGACCACTGCCAAGACCTGCACTCCTGATGGCGCCGGGGCACCAGGGCTTACGTACAGATACCCTTTCACATGATGGGGTGCCGGCGCGTCCGCCCACAGCCAACTGCCTGTAAGCAGGCCGGCCGCCAGCCACACCAGCACCGCGGCTGTCCCCACCCATATCCTGCGGCGCATACAGGCCCCTCCTGTATTACATCCTCACCCTTCCCGCCCCGTCTGCGGGATTTAACCTTAAACTTTACATAGCATTATAGTGATCCATAACCTGTTTGTCAATATGTTATCGTCAAAATATTATGACAATTTTTTCATGAAATTGACAAGATAGCTCGGATGTTGTATCATGTATGTAATATTTGCTCACAGGGAGGATCCCATGTCCCCTACATCGCAAGCGAAGACCGGGTCTCCACCCTCCCCGACTGCGAGCTTTGGCCGCGTGCTGGAGGTGAATCTTTCTACTGGCGAGGCGCGGCGCTGGCAGGTGCCGGCGGAAACCCTCCGCCTCTACATCGGCGGGCGGGGGCTGGGCGCCCGGCTCCTGCTGGACATCCTGCCGGCCCACACCGATCCCCTCTCGCCGGCCAATGTGCTCATGTTCGCCACCGGTCCGCTGACCGGCAGTCCGTTCCCCGGCTCTGGCAAGTACGTCGTCATCACCCGCTCGCCGGCCACCGGCACTTTCCTCGACTCCTACTCCAGCGGCCTGCTGGCCGCGCAGATGCGCTTCGCCGGCTTTGACCTTCTCATCCTCAAAGGGAAGGCTCCCCAACCATCCTATCTGCTGGTGGAGGATGCGCGCGTGGAAATCCGGCCGGCGCAGGAGCTGTGGGGCACAGACGCGTTTGAGGCCGAAGACATCCTGCGCCAGCACCACGGCCACGATATCGGCATCGCCGTCATCGGTCCTGCCGGCGAGAACCTGGTCAAATTCGCCGCTATCGGCAGTGACTATTTCCGGCATGCCGGCCGGGGCGGCGGCGGCGCGGTCATGGGCTCCAAGAACCTGAAGGCCATCGTCGTCTCGGGAAGCGGCAGTATCCCCGTGGCGCACCCGCATGCAGTGCTCATGCTCCAGCGCCGGCTGTTGGAACGGCTTCCGAACCTGCCAAAAGCTCAGACTTATATCCGCTACGGTACGACCTCGACTTTCCCCATCACCAACTCGGCCGGCATGCTCCCGACGCGCAATTTCCAGCACGGGACCTGCCCTGAGGCGGTGAACCGCCTGGACGCCGAGGGCATCAAGAAAATCACCATTGGCAACGCCGGCTGTTACACCTGCATCGTCCCCTGCTCCCGGCTGGTGGAAGTGGAGCGCAATTCCCAGAAACTGCGCTTAGAGGGCCCCGAATATGAGACCCTCTCCATGCTCGGCCCCAATGTCGGCATCACTGACCCGAGCTTTGTCGTGGCGGCCAATCTGGCCTGCGATAAGCTGGGGCTGGACACCATCTCGGCCGGCGCAGTGCTGGGATTTGTCATGGAGTGCGTTGAGCGCGGTCTGTTGGATCATCCCGATGTCGCCGGCCTGCGTTTCGGCGCCCAAGAAGCGGCCCTGAAGGCGCTGGAGGATATCGCGTTCCGCCGAGGTTTTGGGGACCTGATGGCCGAGGGAGTGCGAACGCTGGCCGCCCACATCGGGAAAGGGAGCGAGCGCTTCGCCATGCATGTCAAGGGGTTGGAGTTCCCCGGCTATGATCCGCGCGCGGCCTTCGGCGCCGGCCTGACCTATGCCGTCGCCCCGCGCGGTGCCTGCCACCGCCGCGCCTGGCCCCCTCGCGAGGTGCTCGATGGCCTGAACCCCTACACCATCGAGGGCAAGGCGCAGTACATCAAACGGCTCTTTGACGAGCGCATCATCATGCACTCTCTGCTGGTGTGCGACTATGCCGGCTCCGGCATGCAGTTAACCATCGAGGAGTACGCGGAGTTCTTGGAGGCCATCACCGGCCAGCGCTATTCCGCGGAGGAGCTGTGGCAAGCCGCCGACCGCGTCGAGACCACCATCCGGCTGTTCAACGTGCGGGAGGGATTCACGCGGGAGGACGATACCCTGCCGGCCCGCATCTTGGAAGAACCCCTGCCGGACGGTCCCGCCAAGGGGCAGTTGTTCGGGCGCGCCGGCCTGGAAGCCATGAAGGACGAGTATTACCGCCTGCGCGGCTGGGACGAGAAAGGCGTCCCACTGCCGGAGACCCTGCGCCGTTATCACATTATCTGGCAGGAGGGAGAGCTGTGAGCGCACCCAAACATCCCGCCGTCAAGATCAACGCCGCTATCTGCACCGGCTGTCGCGCCTGTTCCGTCATCTGCGCCCTCTCGCACGAAGGAGCACTGGAGCTGGCCGGCGCCCGCATCCGCATCGAAAAACACCTTCCCGATATGGACAAACGGCCCATCTTCAAGCCTATTGCCTGCCGCATGTGCGTCAAGGCGCGCTGTGTGGCCGCCTGCCCTACCGGCGCGCTGGTTCAGCGAGAGGATAACGGCCTGGTGGTGCTCCATACCATGCTGTGCGATGGGTGCGGCCAATGCGTCGAGGCCTGCCCCTTCCATGCCATCTGGATGGATGAGCGCCATGGGGTAGCCATCAAATGCGACCTCTGCGGCGGCGATCCGATGTGTGTGCGCTACTGCTCGCCGGGGGCGCTCAGCTTCTCATATGCCGGCGAGAATGAGTCCGGCCGCGGGTAGGGAGATGACGATCACGGTTCTGCTTATGGGGGTTATGCAGTCAGCGCTTCCTGGCCGGCTGGAGTACCAACCCGCCGGCGGGGGAGCTCCCACACTGCGGGAACTGATCGAGGCGCTGTCGGGGGACAGCGCCTCGCTTGCCGGCATCCTGCTCGACGAGCACGGGGATCTGAGGCCGGATTACGTCGTGCTCATCAACGGACAGAACGCACGTCTTCTGCAGGGGCCGGAGACCCCCGTGCCGGGCGGCTCCACGGTGATCATCACCGCCCCTATCTCGGGTGGATAGCTTAGCGCCCGGGAACCGCCTCGCGCACGGCGCAGGGGATGGATTCCGGCGCGATCTCGTGGCGCGGCCGGCACTCCCGCACCAACTGCGGCGCATGCAGGATGACATCCACGCCAATTTGGGCGCCAGTGCGGTAAATATGGGAGCAAGAGCCATCAGGCGTCTTCGGCACCCAGATCTCCCGCAGGAACTTGCACTCGTTGTGCCCTAACTCCTCCTGGAAGCGGCGGTGAAGCTCATAACACAGCTCATCCACACAGGTCAGGTCATCATCGGGTGAGGTGCGGCCGTAGAGCAGGCTGGTGCACATGATGCAGGCCGCCAGTGCCCCGCAGAGATGGCGCACCTGGACGATGGGCACGCCGTCATCCCCCACCTCCTGATAGCCGGCCGCCACGCCGGCCAGCAGTTTGGTCATGTCCACGTTCGGGTCCAACCGATGGCTCCCCCCACCGCCGTGAAACCCGGTGATCGCCTTCACCATCCTGGGGTCCGTGATCTGGAGCACCTCATTGATCGCCAGGAACACCGATTCACTACAGTGAAAGCCTTTCTCCTTGTATTCCAGCGCCTTCCTGCCGGCCAGCTCCACTTTCTCCCGAATGGCCTCTTCGCTCAACATGCCGCCCTCCACACAGATAGGACCAGGGATAGATGATGGATACATTATACACGAATTTGTGAAAAGGGCAACTAGTGGAGATACAGCGTATGGGCGCGGGAAATTACCAGGCGCGGCGCCAGTTGACGATGTGGACACAGGCATCCCGGAAGGGGCCTTCCTGATGATGCGGGACCACCGCCACGGGGCTGAGCGGCTGGCCGGCATTGTCCACGACCACCACATGCCAGATGTTCGGGGTCGGGCCGAGGACGATATCCCACTTGCCGATGTCCACTCCACCCTTGGAGGTGCTGTACGCCTCGTTGCCCCAGATGTCATAGACCCGGATGCGCACACCCTCCAGGGGATGGCCGGCGCGGTCGCGCACTTCCCCGCGGATATACTGTGCCATACAGCCGGCGCTCAGGTCATGCTCGACCTCATCTTCCAGATAGAACGCGTAGCGGCCCGGCTGGGTGGGCGTGGGCGAAGGGGCTATGGGAGTGCGGACAGGGGTGGTATCCGCCGGCGTCGGCGTACGTGTGGGAACCAGCCACGGCGTCGGCGTCGCCACCTGTATCGTGGGCTGGGCCGTGACTGCCGGCAGGGTTATGATGATGGTGGGCACGGGGGTAGCCGGCGGCAGGGTCCAGGTCGGCGTCGCAGTCGGCGGGAGGGGTTGCGGTGCAGGGGTAAGTTCGGCCAGGGTTTCGGCCGGCGCCGGTGGTGCCGGCGGCCGCAGAAGCTCCTGCCGGACGTTGGTATAGATGACAAAGCCGGCGACCATCACGAACAGCAGAACCAGCACAAAGGCTATGGCTGAGAGCTTATTGACCTGCACCTTGCTTCAAGCCTCCTGTTCCACCAACGTTCATGCCCATGATAGCACAGCGGTGTTCGACGCGCAACCACATCCGCGCAACTGTCTGACAATAGACGTCGGAACAGGACATGCGGTTCCCGATATAACAAAAACGGCGGGCTGTGGTCAGCCCGCCGTAGCACCGCCTGTGAAGGCGCCGGCTCATGCCTTACCGTAGAGCATCTCCGCCACCCATTCCAGGCCCAGCTCTTCCAGCTTGCCGCGGGTCGGCCGGCCCTCCTCATCCCAGCCGGCCATGCGGTAATACTGGGCGCGGGCTTGCAGGAACTCCTCCGGTTTGATCACCAGGCCGGCGGTCGGCCCGCCAACGATCGGCTTAAACATCTTGGGCGGGAGCGTGTCCTCCTTCGAGGTGAATCCCTCGCGGGCGTTAAACGCCCTCTGCAGGTTGACGGTGCGCTCGCCGACCTTCATAAGCTCCCACACGCTCATGTTCCAGCCGGTGACTGCCTGCACGAGGGTAGCGATCTGGCTGGTGTGATAGAGCTGCCAGGCCGGCCCCCACACGAACTGGCACAGGCTCAAGGCGTTGGCCAGGTTATATACCCACTGCGTATAAATGGTGAAGCGCAGTTTCTCAGTGTTCACGAGCTGGATATCCTCAATCGGCTCCAGCAGTCCCAGCTCCGCCATGCGGTCATCGTACGCGCCAGGCACATAGGCGGGGTCATGCTCATGAGACTGATGGTCCGCGCCGTATGGGTTAATGGCGTAGATCACCTCGAGGGTGCGCTTCACCCGCGGCATATGGGCCGGGAACTCATGCGCCTTGGTGGCCACCACCAGCTCTTCCGCGCCTTTGCCGATCTTCTGTGCCGCCCGCCAGGAGCCTTCCGCCAGGAGGTTGCCGAAGCCCTCGCGTTCGCAGATCTTCCGCACCATCTCCACCATGGCCGCGGCATTGCCAAAGGTCAGCTCGATGCCGTCGGTATCCTCTTTCGTCAGGATGCCGTGCTCGTAGCAGTCCATGGCCCAGGCGATGACCGCCCCCGTGGAAATGGTATCCAGGCCGTACTTGTTGCACAGCTCGTTGGCCTTGCAGATTGCCGCCAGGTCGCTGACACAGCAGTAACTGCCAAGAGTGGAGAGGGTTTCATATTCCGGCCCGCCGTAGCGCGGGTCAACCGGGTAGGGCCCTTCTTTGATCTCCACCACGCGCTTACAGCGCACAATACAGCCGAAGCAGGTGTCGTTTTCCTTCAGGATGGTCTTGGCCATGGTGGTGCCGTCAATGGCCTCCCAGCCATCGAACACGCCGGTCTCCCAGTTGCGGGTGGGAAGCCCACCGACGGCCTGCTGGGCACCGATGGTGGCGGCGGTGCCGTAATCGCGCATGGGGGCGACATCCGACTGGGGGAAGCGCTGGGCGCCCCATTTGGCGAGCTGGGAGAGCGTCTCGCGGTCCTTGATGGGCGGCCGGCCCTTGGTGCCGCGCACCACCACCGCCTTGAGGTTCTTCGAGCCCATCACCGCGCCCATGCCCGTGCGGCCGTTGGCGCGGTTGCACATGTTCATGATGGCGGCGTAGCGCACCAGCTTCTCGCCGGCCGGCCCGATCTGCAGGACCTCCACCTTCGGATCGCCCAGCTCGGCCTTGATGATATCCTCGGCCTCGCCGGTGACCTTGCCCCAAAGGTGAGAGGCATCGCGGATCTCCACCTCGCCGTCACGGATCCACAGGTAGACCGGCTTGGGAGCACGTCCCTTAATGACGATGCCCTCGAAGCCGGCGGCCTTCAGCTCCACCGGCCAGAATCCGCCGGCCTGTGCGTCGCCGATCGCGCCGGTGACCGGCGACTTGGCGTTGGCCGAAACTCGGCTGGTGCCGGAAATGGGCGCGCCGGTTGTGACCCCCACGAACAGGGTGAGCACGTTTTCGGGGGAGAAGGGATCGACGCCGGCGGGCGTTTCCTTGAGCACGTAATAGGTGCCCATGGCGCTCCCGCCCAGATACATGCGGAAAAACTTCTCGCCTGGCTCCTCGATGTGCCAGGTTCCGTGGGTCAGGTCCACATGCAGGATTTTGCCGTTGTAGCCGTAGGGCATAGTCGTTCCTCCAGCAAATGAGATGGGTTCGGTCAGAGAACGGCCGGCGGAGGGCCTCCGAGGGCCGCAGGACGTCTGTGCATGGGCGTGTGAGACATGTATTGGGCTGTCACATCCCCCCTTTCCATTCAGACCAGCGACGATGATGAGGGCGATGGCGAACGCGGTTCGACTTGTGATATATTTCTATTATATCATAATCTGTGCAGAGGACAAATGGGCGGAAAGAAGCGTAATCTCAGGGCGGCGGATGCTGTCGACATGCTTCACCACTGGGATACAAAAATGGCCCCTGCTTGCCCCATTCCGCATGCGGGAACGGGGATCGAGGCCACCGAAGACTGGTGAGCCGTGCGCGATTCGAACGCGCGACACCCTGCTTAAAAGGCAGGTGCTCTGCCGGCTGAGCTAACGGCTCGCACCACATATTATACTGGATTCCGCCCGAAAAGCAAATTTAGGGGGTTTGCCCCGAGAAACCAGCCGCCGGCCGGGCGGCAAACACCATCCGGCCGGCGGCGGTCCCCCAGCCAGCACGTCCTCACACCCAGAAATTGTGATGCCAGGCATGCGCCTTCAACCGCTCGATGACCTCTGGCGCAAACGGTCCCTTGTCCGACGCCCGGATATTGGCATCCACATGATGAAGCTTGCGCATCCCCACGATCACACTCGACACCGCGTCGAAGCTCAGGATATAGCGCAGGGCCGCCTCGGGCAGTGATTCCACATCGGGCATATCCAACAGCCACTGCAGGGCCTGCACCCGCTCGTACACCTCACGTTTGCGATCGCCGCGGAAGTAATCGTTGCGCCAATCTCCCTCAGGGAAGGTGGTTTCCGGCGTGATCTTCCCCGTCAACGCCCCCTCGTCGAACGGACAGCGTACTACCACTCCCACGTCATGGGCCTTGGTCAGCGGGAAGAGTTTGTCCGCTGCATCCTGCTCGAAGATGTTGAAGACCACCTGACAGGCATCGATCAGCCCTGTGGCGATGGCCTTGGCAGGCACATGGGGATCATCCAGGGGGAAGACCAGGGACAGGCCGAAGGAAGCGATCTTGCCGGCCTCCTTCAGCCGGCGAACCTCTTCCTTCCACTCGTCGTAGTCCGCCCACGAATCCACCCAGACGTGGAAGTTTTGCAGGTCAATCTGCTCCACCCCCAGATTGCGCAGGCTGTTCTCCGTGCACTCGGTCAGCCAGCCGGCGGGATAGGCCTCCAGGAATGAATCGCCCGGCGAGGGCACGAAGTTGAAATTCTTCGGATACACCTTGGTCGAGATATAGACCTTCTCGCGCCGGCTCCGCACCACATGGCCCACGATCTGCTCCGAATGGCCCATACCGTAATTGGCCGCCGTGTCAATAAAGTTGACCCCCAGATCAATGGCGCGGTTCATGGCGGCGATGGAATCCGCATCGCAGGCATCCTTCCACCAGTCCCCGCCGCATCCCCAACTGCCGAAGCCAATCTCCGAGACCATAAAGCCTGTCCTGCCCAATTTGCGGTACCGCATCTTCCTGCCTCCTGTGGGAAATTGTTCTTATTGCACCAGCTCGCGCAGCCAGTACTGATGCCGGCCAAACTGGCCGCCGAAGTTCATCGCGCCGATTTCTAACACCCCGTCTACATGATATGCCGCTCGGATCGCCTCTCGCATGGCGATCCGCATCCGCGCCGCATTGACACCGAACATCAGCAGGTTCAGCGCGGATTTGACCCCCGCCGGCACCCGGCTCACCGGCACGCGATGCTTCAGCGCAGGGACATAGTCATGCTCGCGAAACACCTGCTCCAGCCCATACCCCATCGGGGCAGCGCCCCCTACCCGGGTGATGGCCGCCTTGGCCGCTTTCACCGCCATCACCGCCGCCGGCTGGGATTCCGCGAAGCACACGATATGCCCGTCCGTGCCCTCCAGCGATATCGTGATCTGCTTCTCATACCGGAACGAGCCTGTAGTGGTCGGGACCTCGCACATCCGCCGGCCGGCGATCTCGCGCTCCTCCTCATACCCCGCCCAATGATGCGCTGTCAGCGCATACAGGTCCAACGGGGCCGTGGAAGTCACGTCGGACAGCATACCGTCGAACACAGCAACGGTGGGGATGAGCGTCGCCAGCACCAGCCGCGTCGCCAATTCTTCTACGAATTGGTCGTGCCGGCTTGGCGGCATCGCCAACGACACCACCACGCCCGGCCGGCCGTCGGGGGTATCCTGCGGCGGCAGAGCATGCTCGATGCCGGCATTGATGCGCGAGCCCAGCTCGCTGGAGCCCGCCGCGCCGGCGAACTGCTGTGCCGCCGCCCAGGCAATATCCTCCTCCATAGCTGTCAGGATGACCCTGGCGACCTCCAGGTCCCAGGCCTCCGCAAAGGTGTCCTGGATATACACGCCGTGCAGTTTCACCCCTATCCTCCGGGCCTACTGGACCCCCTCGTTATAGACCATGACTTTGATGCCCTGCCGTGTGGCGGCGAACTCGAACGCTTCCTGGATGCGCTCCAGCGGGAAGCGGTGGCTGATGAGCGGGGCGACCCGCACCTGTCCGCCGGCGATGAGCCGTAGTGCGCTCTCATAATTGGCAATGGTGGAATCATGACTGCCCACCAGACGGATCTCCCGGTAATGGATGAGGTCAAGATTGACCGTGATGGGTTCTTTCATGATGGCACCGAAGTACAGCACCTGGCCGCGCCTGCCGGCCAGACTGATGGCCTGGTCAATGATGCGCTCATCCCCGCCGGCGGCACTCACCACCACATCCGCCAGGTAGCCTTCCGTCAGCCGGCGCACCTCTTCCGCGACGTTGACTTCCGCCGCATTGATGACATAGTCTGCCCCCAGCTCGCGTGCCGTCGCTAACCGGTGTGGCTGGGTATCCGAGACCGCCACCCGCAGGCCCTGCGATTTGAGCATCTGCAGATGCAGAAGGCCGATAGGGCCGGCGCCGATGACCAGGCCGAACCCGCCAAACTCCGGCCGGCTGAGCTGGCGGTGCCCATTGACCACGCAGGCCAGAGGTTCCGCAAAGGCCGCCTCTTCCAGCGCCACCCCCTGCGGCACTTTGACGATATTGCGGTAAGGGTAGACCATGTACTGGGCAAAGCCGCCCGAGATATATCCCATGTTCTGGCAGTGGTTGTATTCCCCCCGCCGGCAGTAGCGGCAGTGATAGCACGGCAGGCGGCCGTCCGGCACCACCCAATCTCCCACCTGCAGGCCGGCGTGCGCCGGCACCTTCTCCCCGACCGCATCCACCACGCCGGAAAGCTCATGCCCCATCTGGAAGGGGAAGACGATCTTCCACCCCCGCGGCTTGTGGCCGGCGAAGGCGTGCAGATCCGTGCCGCAGATGCCGCAGGCCGCCACCCGAACGCGCACCTCTTCGGGACCCACTTCGGGCAGGGGCCGCTCCTCCACAATGAACCGGCCGGGCTCAGCCAGCAGTCCAACTTTCATCGTTTTCATCGCTCAGCTCCTCGTTAATCTTGCTGAAAGCGGTAATACGGAGAAACGTACAGGCCGGCCTCTGAGAACCGCTGGACGATGTACTTCTCCGCCGCAGTATATACCTCTTCCACGTTCATCGTCAGCAGTTCGCCGTTCTCCATCACCAGCCGGCCGTTGACGATGACGGTAACCACATCGCGCGGCGCGCTGGCGCAGTAGACCAGGTTATTGACGATGTTGTTGATGGGACGCAGATGCGGGGCGGTCAAATCCACCAGGATGATATCCGCCCGCTTTCCCGGGGTCAGTGTTCCGATCTCCGCCTCCAGCCCCAGCGCCTTCGCACCACCCACGGTCGCCAGCTCCAGCGCCTGGTACGCCGGCAGTACGCAGGCCTCTTTCATGCGCAGTTTCTGCAGGAACGCCGCCACCCGTGCCGCTTCGAACATATCCATATTGTCGTTGACCGCACAGCTATCGGTCGCCAGGCTCACGGTGACGCCGGCGGCCAGCATTTCGGCGACCGGCGCCGCGCCGTCCGCGATCTTCATGTTGCATTCGGGGCAGTGCGCCACGCTGGTGCCCGTCTCCCGCAGGATGCGGATATCTTCCTCGTTCAGCCAGATGCAGTGCGCCCCCAGCACATCCGGCCCCAGCAGGCCAATATCCCGCAGGTACTGCACCGGCGTCTTGCCGTACCGTTGGTGGATGTTGTTCCATTCGAACTCTGTCTCGGCAATATGAATATGGATGGCGACGCCCTGCTCCGTAGCCCGCCGGCGCACCTCCTGCATCAGCCACGTGGTGCAGGAGTTCGGGCAGGCCAGCCCATAACGAAAGTGAATCATGCCGTCCTTGGACGCCTTCGCCCGAGCGATCAGCGCCTCCGCCAGAGCGAAAGCCTTATCCAGCGGCATGATCATCCCCGGCCGGTTCCACTGGTCGTAATCTGTCATGGTCAGGGTGTGGATGGCGCGGATGCCGGCCTGCTCGTAAATATCCAGCAAGCTGGGATCCGTCGCCCATTCCATGTTCAGCAGGGTGGTGATGCCGCTCCGCAGTGCCTCGGCACAGCCCACCCGCGTGGCGTGATACTGCAGTTCATAGTTGCCGCGCAGGTAATCCCCCACCGCCATGACGATGCGCGGTGCGGAGACGCTGTCGATCCAATCCGCCAGGGTGCAGTCGTCGCGCGACCCTTTCAGCAGGTTTTGCAAGCAGTGATGATGGGTGTCCACAAAGCCGGGCAGGACCGCCCGTTTCCTGGCGTCAATCCGTCTTTTCGGCGCAAAGCGGCCGGCCAGCTCCTCCGCCGGCCCGACTTCCACGATCCGGCCCTTGTCCACGGCCACGGAGCCATCGTACAGGATGTGCTCCGGCTCATCCATGGGGACGACCACGCCGTGCTCGATGAGGATATCAATCTCCTGAGGCATCGCCGGTATCTGTTCCATGCTTCAGCACCTCATTGATCAACGTGGCCAGCGAGGCCGGCCGGATGGGCCGCCGGCCCTTGCGGATAGACTGCCGGAAGCGCACGTAACAGTTTGGGCACGAGGTAACCAGATAGCGCGCCCCGGTGGCCAGCGCCTGTTCCAGGCGGGACTCCACCGTTTTGGCCGCCACATCCTGTCGGGTGAAGAAGACCCCGCCGCCGGCGCCACAGCACAGCGAGTCCGCATGATGAGACTCCATCTCCACCAGCTCCAGCCCCGGCACCTGACGGAGCACCTCGCGGGGCTCCTCGTAAATGCCCTGATGCCGGCCTAACACGCATGGGTCGTGCCAGGTGACCTTCTCCAGGAGAGGCTTCAGCCGGCCCGGCACCAGCGGCAGTAAAAACTCGCTGAGATGCTGGACCTCGAAATCGTGACGCAGTTCCTCCTCTTCCTGATAAAGGACCTTTAACGCCCGATAGCAGGCGGGGCAACTGGCAACGATAACCTTCGGGTTCCGCTTGCGGATCAGCTCCAGGGTCTTGCCAGCCACCCGGCGGAAGCCCTCCATCTGTCCGATCTCGTACAGCGGAATGCCACAGCAGGTGTCGTCATCAAAGATGGCGAAGTCCAGGCCCAGCCCCTGGAACAACTCCGCCACGGCCTGGACCTCTTCCGGGGCCATGCGGGTATTGGTGCATCCCGGGTAAAAGAGGATCTCGGCCTGGCTCTTGCGGGCATACTCGGGCACCACTTCCTCATCAGGCTTGGGACCATAAGGGTTATCGAAGCGCTCGATAAACAGGGCGATTTGCTGATGAGAATCAAGCCGATGGCCGCGCGCAGCGATCTCCTCCCGCAGGGCATGGAAGATGTCCACCAGCGGCAGTTCGATGGGGCAGTGCACGGCACAACTGCCGCACAGGGTGCATTCGTAAATGTGCTCCAGCATGTCAGGGGTGACTTCCAGCTCGTTCTCCAGCACGGCGCGTGCCAATCGAACCCGCCCGCGCGCGTACTCTGTGTCCCAGGCGGTGGTGTGGGGATAGGTCGGGCAGACATACTCCACGCCCTTCCATCCCCAGACCCGGCAGAAGCCGCACCGGGTGCAGTCATATATGTATCGTGCCAAGTGTTCCAGTGCCATAGTTCCCTCGAAAGATGTTCGCGAAAGCTTCGCCGGCCAGCGGCCGGCGCCTTATAATCCCAACACTCCCGGATTCATGATATGATTAGGGTCGAGGGCGCGCTTCAGCGCCTTCAGCGTCTCCCAGTAGCCGGTCCCGCCAAGATGCTTCTCCAGGTAGGGTGCCCACTGCCGGCCTTTGGAATAGGGCGCCCCGCCCAGTTCCAGCGCTTTATCCATCATCTCGCCTATGGCGCGATGGATTTTGGCATATTCCTCTTTGTCCCCCGAATGATGGAACAGGAGATTGACATGCTCCGCGCCCGTCGGCTCGGGGAACATCTGCTGGGCAAAGCGCCGGATGCCGTGCCGCAGGATGATCTCCCGCATGATGTACGTCGCTTCCTCGAGCTTATCAAAGGGGAGGAAGTAGTTGACCGCGCCGGCGATGCCCTGCTTGAACTCCTCGCCGGTCAGGAACCAGCGGCGCTCCCAAAACTGGGACGGCGCATCCGGTCCCTCATACCGTACCGAAGGATATTGTCGGACGATATCCCGGATGCGCTGAACCCGGTACTCGACTTCCGGCGGGTCCCCCTCGACATTGACGTCGAAGAGGATGTGTTCTGGCTCAATGACCGGCACCGAGATATAGCACACCAGGTTGTGATGGGCGATCTGGCGGAAGATCTCGACAGCATCCCGTAGATTCGTGCCGACATACCGCTCCAGGTATATTTGCTTGGGCCAGGGATACATGCGCAGGGTGATCTCTGTCAGAACGCCAAAGGCTCCCTCTGCCCCGATGAACAACCCCGCCAGGTCCGGCCCCAGGGCATAGCGGAAGAAGGGACGCGCGTTCGGGTTGGCCCGGGTGCCGGTGGAGATGATCTCGCCAGTGGGCAGGACCGCCTTAAGGGCAATGACCTGGTCCCCCTGGCAGACGTATTTGATATTCCCCCACCCCACCCCCGGGCGGGACACGTGCGCGCCGGGGGTGCCGGCCATGGCCCCGGAGGGCGCGATACCGATCTTCCACCCCCGCTTTTCCAGCTCCGCCATCAGCTTGACAAAGGTGATGCCGGCCTCGACCGTGACCGTGCCGGCGCTCTCGTCAATCGACAAAATGCGGTTCAGCCGCAGGGTCTCCAGGACGATACCGCCTTCCGACTGGCATCCACCCTCTTGGGCAGAACCGCCGCCGCGCGGCGTGATGGGGATGCGGTACTCGTTCGCCAGCCGCACCACTGCGGCGATCTCCTCCGCGCTGCCCGGCCGGACGACATAGGCCGGCCAGCGGGGCGGCTGAACCCCGAAATCCTGGGTGTACGCCGCGCGGATAAAGGTCTTGTCGGTGACATGCTCCTCACCAACGATCTCTGCTAACCGCCTCAATATCTCATCAGACATGCCGGCCTTCCTCAATCGGGATTCAGCTTTCGGCAAAGATGACTGCGTGCAGGCGCCGAAGGAGGGCTTCCGGGTCGGAAGCGCCCCAGACGCGCCGGCCAAAGGCGATGCCGGCCGCGCCGGCCTGCAATACATCTCGCACCGTGTTCAACAGATCCTCCTCGCGTTCATCCTTGGCCGGCCCGCCGGCGATCACAATTGGGATCGGCGTGGACTGCACCACCTGGCGGAAGGCGGTCACGTCCCCGCAGTACGTGGTCTTGACCAGATCAGCGCCCAGCTCCCAACCGATGCGGGCGGCATGGGCAATGGCCTCCGGCTGGTACACCTTGTCCGCCGGCGGGATCATCTCCGCCAGCAGTGGCATCCCATAGCGCCCGCACTGCTCCGCCAACTCCCCCAGATAGCGCATCATGGCAACCTCACCGCCGCGACCGAAGAAGATGGACGCCGCCACCGCATCCGCATCCAGCCGCACAGCGGTCTCCAACGTCGCCACCGGTGACTCCTGCGTAGCCTCCGGCGCCAGGCCGGGTGTAATGCTGACCCGCAGTATCAGCGCCATATCCGGCCCCATCTCTTCCATCACCAAACGGGCAAACCCCGGGCCGATCAGCAGGGCGCTGGCGCCGCCCCGCACCGCCTGCCGGGTGATTTCCAGGGGCCGGTCAATGCCCTTCACCGGACCGATCCACGGGCCGTGGTCCATGGGCAGGATCAAGCACCGCCGGCTTGGCCCCCGCAGTATCCTCGCCATTCTGCGCATTTTCCCTGGCATAATCGTCTCCTTTTTTCACACTGTCGGAATCTCACTCGCAGTTCTGTACGCGCTGTTCCATTCCCAGGGACTAATGTCCCTCACTGGACACATGATAGGCAAATTCCGAGAAAAGCCGGTACGTGCGGTATAGGGGTGCATATACCTCTGCGTACTGCGTGCGCGGTTCGAACCGCTCCGGCTCTCCGTAGGTCCGTTCCAGCAGGGAAATGAATTCCCCACGTCCCAGATGCACCATGCACAGCGCGTACAGCACGCGCGTGACGGTCTCCTGTTCCGCATAGACCAGCACAGGGAGCTGGCAGATATCGGCGATCATCTGGGGCCAGCCGGCCGTTTGCGTTCCGCCGCCGGCCAGGGCAATCTCGTCCGCCGGCGCCCCAATCTCGCCATAAATGTCCAACAAATGCCGCAGGCTGAAGACCACCCCCTCCATCACCGCCCGCACCAGATGCCGCGTCTCATGCCCCAGCCGCAGGCCGTAAAATCCACCGCAAATATGATCGCTCCAGTAGGGACTGCGCTCCCCCGCCAGGTAGGGCAGGAACACCAATCCCCCCGCACCCGGCGGCACGCCCAGCGCCTCTTCAATGCACTGTGCGAACGGGATGTTCTGGCGCGAGCCTTGGAATATCTGCTCGAAAGCCCACACCAGCGAGGCGCCTGTCGTGGAGGACACACCCCCCAGCATGGGGCACGGGCCAAAGGGATAGACATACAGCCGGCGAAGCGGGTCTTGCGGCACGCGGTCCGCCTCGCACGGCATGAAGACCATCGAGGAACTTCCCAGCGAACAGATGACCCGCCCGGGGCGCAGTGGCGCGCCGCCGAAGAGCGCGGCCACATCTCCCATACCGACCACCCCCCTGGCGGCCGGATTCAGCCCCAGCTC
>Ga0080004_1122733_pt1 | contig 16556 bp, 12 predicted proteins | sample WasSprMetagenome_FD_69207 | JGI IMG/M metagenome (GOLD analysis project Ga0080004, IMG submission 69207) | Sulfidic aquatic microbial communities from Washburn Spring, Yellowstone National Park, USA - WS (SPADES assembly) (version 2) | ecosystem: Environmental > Aquatic > Thermal springs > Hot... | reverse complement strand
TGTTGAAGCCATTACTGAGAAAGTTGGGGAGTGGTTTAGATATTCATGGGATGCCGCATGGGTTTTACATGTATGGGGTTTCCATGAGGCAAAGCTCGATTCAAAAGCAGTTAAACTGAGGCTGCCAGGTATAGAGAGAATGACTTTAGAAGCGCAGAAAACTATTGGAAAGAATTTGTGAAGCTTTCCTTACAAGAACTTCCACGAAAACTGGACGCCGCCGAGAGAAGTCGCATATACCATAGAGGACGTTAAGAAATTCATTGAAAAAATTGAAGAATATTATAACTAAATTAAGGGGGGTCAAATCTACGCTTAAACCAAGCCCTCTATGAATTAATCGAAAGTGTTGGATCGGGTAGTAAAGTATGGATTGCAACGTACCTCTTCTTGGTTTGAAACCTGTGCGGGAATATATTTTTGTTTACAAGTGTTTATTGGGGGTTTAGATTTCCCCTTCAGTTGTTCACCGGTTTTTTCTTTAGGGTTTAGGGGGTTGTTTGAAGTGCTGGTTTTTGTTTTTAAGTTTATTGTGTTGTTGTTTTTCTATATTGGTGTTTTGAAGGGTTGTTGGCCGTTTAAGCCTCCGTAATATTGTAAACATTTGTATATAAAAATATATTTTGAAGGTTTACACTCACACTGCATATAGAGTTGTATACATTGCTATAGCCTAAACTTATTAAGCCGTTAGAACAACCTTTCCTGTGCGGAGGGGAGAAACTCCGCATAGAGGAAAAAACCTAAGGTGTGAACATGTATAAGAAGAGTTTAGCCATATATGCCCTAATAGCCCTACTAGCCCTAACACCATTGTTAATAGCAATACCGACGACGCCTGTATTAGCAGCCGTTAAAGAGCCTACAGTATCCATAGACTACCCGTACATCGTTGTTGGAGATGTTATAGGCACTAGAACGATCACAATTGAAAACCCGCTCGGCAACCCAGACATAAAAGAGATTAGAGTATATCTGTCGGCTGAAGCCGCCGACAGTGTAACACCTAAAGATTGGACGGGTTTCGTACCGGATACTTCGTTTACCGTGGTAAGTCCATGGATTATAGTAAGCACCCTACCACCAGGCTTCAACTACATCCTTCCAGATGGTGCGAAGGGCGAGATAGCGGTTGAAATAGACCCTAAGAATGCTGAAGCCACAGAGGGCGTTGTAGATAAGTATGAGCTGACAGTTGTCATCAAGTTTACGGACGGCACAACTGTGACCAAGACGCTATACCTCTACGAGGGTTTAGCCGACGAGATAGCGGTAGAGCTTGAGTATACAACTCCATTTAGAGCTGGAGATAAAGTCACGATAAAGGTTTCAACGTTGCCAGCTGCTGATAAAGGCCTGCCATTGGTCATCTGGGCTGTAAACCCAGAGGGCAAGAACGTTAAAATAGCCGAAGTCGTCACCGATGCGAACGGTAAGGCTTCAGCCACCTATACGCCTACCAAGAAAGGCGACTGGACGTTTAAAGCGGACGCCGTTATAGACGCTCCATCTGTTGGAGCACAGCTGACACCTGGTGAAGAGTCTTTAACGGTTGAGCCCGGCACCCCCACAAAGGTTATCGTTAAGACTCCGTTTGACGAGGAAGGATACACAATATCCTATCTTATAGAGCCCTCCTTTGAGATAACGGTTTCCGTCGCAGATAAGTATGACAACCCAGTTACCATGGATGTAGATGCCGATGTAACGTTGACGGCTACTGAGGGTACGCTTGTAAGCACCACCACTAAAATACCCGCGGGTTCTGACGAATCAGAACCCGTAGTATACGAGCCTGACCCGTTATGGGGTACTTACGCGATGATATCCGCCAAGGTTACAGTGCCGTCTCCGAGCATTTACGCTGGAACATACAGCGGTACTTCTAAATCGCTTAGGACTTCAACGTTCGCAACAGAGGATACCACTACCATTGAACCTGCTGAGGCGACTGACGTTGTAGCAGGGAAATACGTGGAAATAACGGTAACGCTTGATCCCGCTCAGGAGGGTGTTCCAGTCAAGTTTGAGGTCGCAGCTGAAGACTATGCTGGTAGATTCTCAGTAGTATCTACGACTACAGATAAATATGGTGTTGCAAAAACTAGGCTCTACGTGGACACAGAGGCAGGTAAAGCCACGATTGTTAAAGCCATCGTATCTAGACCCGTGACAACCGATCCAACAGCTACCTTTAAAGTAGAATCCGCCGAGATAACAACCGTACCGGGTGCAATTTACAAGCTCGGCATAGACGCTCCTGAGGCTGTTGCGCCCGAGGCTACGGCAACCCTCACCATCTACCTGGCTGACAAATACGATAATATGGTTGAAAGTAATACGTTCGAAGCCGTGATAAGGGTGACATTATCCGCTACAGGCGGTGAGCTTGAGGAGACGATTGTAGATATACCGGCTACAGACGTTAAAACAACTGTTGGTTGGACTGCTCCCAAGACCCTCGGCACGTATACTATAACTGCTTCGACTACGCAGTATGGGTTAGCCTCGGCATCCGTGACTATAACCGTCACCAGCTTAGAGCCCATAGTGAACATTACACAGCCCGCCACAGATACGACCGTTACGACAACCGCCAATGTTACAACCGTTTACATAGCCGGTTGGGCTAAGCCCTCACCCGCAGCCGCTGAGGGCACCGTGATATCGCTGTTCAAGTACAGTGTAAATAAAGCCGCCAACGTCTCAGTTCCAATAGTCAAAATTGAGGATGGCAAGGCTTTCTTCAACTTCTCACTAATGCTTGAGGTGAACAAGACTTACACGGTAACCGTATATGCAAGGGACTCCGCTGGATATGAGGCTAAGGCCACTAGGAGGATAACGGTTGCTTATGCTCCTGCACCTCCTGTAATGCCTGTAACGGTATCTAAGGCTTCGACTGATAAGCCTAGCTACAGTCCAGGTGAGGAGGTTAGGATAACGGGTACTGTTACGAACAATGCAACTGTCGCTAAGACCATTATAATACGTATAACGTTTATAGACCCGAATGGTGTGCCGCAGTATCCGATATACGAGCTTAAGTTGACGCTTGCAGCAGGCCAGTCTATAACGCCTACGGCAACATACCTCTCAGGTGCTGTTAAGGGTGTTTGGACTGCTAAGATAATGGTCGTAGACGCGGTTACAGGTGAAGCCGTAGCGGAACCCATAACGATAAAAGTAACAGTAGTCTAGAGGAGGAGTGAACAATGAAGTCCAGCATCTACTTGAAAACCCTGGCACCGCTCCTAGCGGCTCTAATACTTCTAGCGAATCCGGCGTCTGCAACCGTTGTAACGTTGACTGTTGGAACAGATAAGACCGCATACCTCTTGGGTGAAATGGTGACTATAAATGGCACCGTTAAGGAGGATAATGTTGCTAAGGCAAACGTCTACGTTAACGTTGAAGTTAGAGACCCCTCTGGAACGCTTAGGTTTGCAGACGTAGTTAAGACTGGTGCTGATGGAAAATATAGCACGGGCTTTAGGCTTGCTGAAACACTGCCAACTGGAACATACACGGTTAAAGCAGTCTACGCAGGGGTATCTAAGACAGCGAGCTTCACTGTTTCATCAGCTCCAACCTTTACAATGGCCATAACACCTGATACGTTGGTTGTGCCCGTGGGATTCTACGGGACTGTTGAAGTTCAGGTTAAAGCCGTCGGCGCATACATCTATAAGGTTACGTTATCAGCTGCTGAGGTTAAGGAGCTTACCGTAGCATTTACAAAAGCGACTGCTACTCCAGACTTCAAGTCTATAGCGGTAGTAGCCGCTTCGACGGAGGCTGTGAAGGGCACTTACACGGCAACAATCACGGCTACTGGTGAAGACGGTACGACCGTCAGCGGAAACCTAACAATCATAGTCGTAGACGCGCCTCCAGCCGTGACTGAGCTTGAAGACAGGATATCTAAGCTTGAATCTGACATAGAAGCCGTTAAGAAGGACGTGAGCAGTCTGAAGACGGACGTTTCAACGCTTAAAGACGCCATAACAACCATACAGACTAGGCTTCTCAAAGCTGAAACAGCCATAAGCAATCTCACGAGCGACGTAAACAGTCTAAGAAACGACGTCAACAGCTTAACAACTTCAGTAAACGCTCTGAGAGACAGCGTAGACTCACTGACGAGATCAGTCAACGACCTAAAGGCTACGGTGGGCGGTATAAGCGGAGCAGCATACGGAGCGATAGTACTATCGATAATAGCCTTAGTAGTCGCAGTATACGCGATGCTAACGCTACGTAAGAAAGTCGCAGGCTAGAGGAGGGCTAGTAGATGGCTTCTCTTATTTTTTCCTTTTACGGAGTTAAGCCGCACGGCCTTAAACCGTGCGGTCGGGTTTGCGCGTCCCCGGAGGGCGAATACGGCGCCCTGAAAGAGACGCGCAGGAGAAAAATGTTAGGAGGGAAAATCCGATATGAGTAGTAGTGGGTTTAAGAGCAAAATAGCGGTAGCAACACTAATACTGCTGTTGGTATTGCCAGTGCTAGGTGCAATAGTGCCAACGTTTGCTCAACCATCGATAACCTTAACTCCGCCTTCGGGACCTTCAGGGACGACTGTCACAGTAGCAGGCTCAGGATTTACAGTGGAGAAGGTCTATGTATACTTCGATAGCAACAAGGATGAAGATATCGATACAACTGACGAGCTGTTGGCGGGTCCCGTCTCGGTAACAGGTGGCTCCTTTACAGTCAACGTGGTCATTCCCTTGGCTGCTTTAGACGGTTATAATATAATGATTTTAGACAAAGAAGTAACAGAGGATAATACTCCTCCTCTCGCTTCAGAGCTATTCACCGTGACAGCGGGCATCGTTCTAAGCCCCAATAAAGGACCGGCAGGCACCACAGTCACGATCACGGGCTCAGGCTTCGACGCGAATGCGCCGATAACGGTTAAGTTCGACACTGTTACTGTGGCTACGACGGAGTCTGACGGGAATGGCGCCTTCGAAACAACATTTACCGTCCCGTCGGTATCTTGCAAGGATTATAATGTTAGTGCTATGGACGGTGTTAATGCCTACACAGCAACATTCACAGTGATACTCCAAATATCCATCAGTCCATCTAGCGGCTTACCGGGCACCACAGTCACGATCACGGGCTTAGGCTTCACTCCATCAGGCTACGTGAACATATACTTTGACGGCGCATATGTTAAGAGGATTATAGCCACGACTGAGGGAGGAATCTCCACAACCTACACCATACCCGCGGGTACGAAAGCTGGATCCCACGAATTTAAAGCAAAAGATCTGTCCACCAATATTGAAAGTGACCCGGTGACGTTCACGGTTCCTAGCCCAGACATATCCATAAGCCCAACAAGCGGACCTGTGGGCACCGAGGTCACGGTTTCAGGCCTAGGCTTCACTCCAGGCGGCTCCGTCGAAATATACTTTGACGCAACGCTTATGACGACTGTTACGGCCACGGCGGCCGGAGCCATACCAACCGGCACAAAGATAACCGTTCCAGACACAACCGCAGGAGCACACAAGATTAAAGCAGTAGATACGACAACCGGCCTATATGATGAGGTGGACTTTGAAGTCTTAGCGCCTCAAATAACCTTAACGCCAAACTATGGGTTCCCAGGCGACGAAATTACGGTTGCTGGTAGCAACTTCAAGTTAGGTGCGACAGTTACCATCTACTTTGCTGGTGAGCAGTGGGGCGACCTAGTCACCCTTACGGCAGGAGTTGGCTCCTTCTCAGTATCACGAATCGTTCCAAGCAAGCTCGCAGGCGTATATACTGTAACTGCTACCGACGGCGTTAACACCGCTTCAGCAACATTCACCGTCAAATCGACTGCAGGCGGCGTAGAAGACGTTATAGCCATGCTGGAAGAGGTTGAGGGCAAGCTAGACGGGACAATAGAATCCCTCATCACAACCATCAACTCCAAGCTTGGAACATTCACGGGCACGGACAACGTTGCAAGCCTACTATACGAGATTAAGGCGGATGTTGAAGCCATCACCGTGGATCTCACGCCGGTTTTAAACGCCATCTCGGGCGCTCAATCGGATATCGTTTCAGCAATCGACTCGGCGAAGACAGACATATTGACGGCTGTATCGGGCTTAGGCGCTAAACTAGACCTTCTCGTGGTCGATGCAGATTTAAACGGTGTTCCAGACTTCATAGAGGAGATTGACCATATAGAGGCTAAGCTTAACGCTCTACCCGCTTGGGGCGACCTGGTGACTAAGAACTGGGCTGACCTAACATCGGCTCTATCTGGAGCTGTATCGTCTATACAGGGATCTATAGACTCCGCTAAATCCGACATACTATCAGCTATATCAAGTCTAAGTACACAGCTATCTAGCGCCGTCGATAGTATAACCGGCTCTATATCGAGCGCTAAATCAGATATAGTCTCAGCAATTGACTCAGCTAAAGGAGAAATAATCGCTGCCATGCCTACCTTAGACCTAACACCAGTCCTAACAGCCATACAGAGCAACTCTACAGCCATAATTGGTGCCATAGACTCTGTAGAGGCTAAGCTAGACAACGAGACCTATGGTCTAGTAGCTATCAAGAATGCCGTGTCAGGCTTAAGCGTACAGCTATCCAATGCTGTTGACACTATAACAGGTGCCATAGGCGACGCTAAAGCATCCATACTGGCAGCCATAGACTCTGTAGAAGCTAAGCTAGACAATATTAAGGGTGTTGTTGACGCTATTAAGCTTAAGACCGATACGATCAACTGGGCTGACATAACCGCTATCAAGGATGCCGTTAACGATATCGAGCTGAAGCTAGACGCTTTAACAGCAGCCCAGGCAAAGTCCGGTAGCGGAAGCACAATATTCACGTCTTCCGGAACACTGGTTATCTATGAAGGCTCTAAGGTTGGCACCGTAACCGTAAGCCTCAAAACAACAGGCGTAGGCTACGGTGAACGCTTACTCATACGCTACTACATAGACCCCAACAGCCCAACAGTTTACATAGAGAAGACTGTTACCTCAGGCACCAACACAGCCGGATGGACTGACACAGCAGCAGCGTGGAAGGTTGAAATAGTCTACACTTGGAGATCTGGAACAGACACAGTATACTGGAGCTACTCAGCAATCTACCCACCATAAACCCTTATATCTCCCCCTTTTTTTCCATAAAATACGTAAGTTGGAGGTGTAGTATCCTTGTCTGAAAAGGTTAAGTGTCCCAGGTGTGGTTTTGAAAACCCCGCAGGCATGAAGTTCTGTGGAAACTGCGGCGCAAAGCTTAAACCCACGGTTAGCCAGCCCGAGTTTAAAGCTCTAGAGCTTCTACACGTAACCGGGAGCATATACCTCCTAGTATCTCTAATCTTCAACAGCCTAGTTCAGGCAAGCCAAATACTCACAATCCTATACGCGGCCTCAGCGCTCCTAGGGCTATACGCAGCCTACAAGCTCCACAGAGGAGACTTGGATGGAAGCCTAAAGCTAGCCTCCATACTGGCCTCGATAATAGGCCTATCAGTCACATCCTTCACGTTTCTAATAGGTTTAAATGTGAAAGGCGTAATCGGACCAGCATGGGTTATATTCGCCGTAACAATATACACGTTTCTGAGGGAAAAACAAATATTTAAGCCTCGGCAAACCAGCTGATAGACATCTCCCATTATTTCCAAAGCTTCAGGCTGTTTACGTATGAATCTGCCTACGGGTTTTCACAATCAGTGTGGCTGAGGCGGCTCCTAAGGCTAAACCCGCTATAAACGTTATTAACGGGTATGTTTTCAACCCTGCCTCCAGCTGGGATATCTTGTCCTGCTGGGCTTGAACATGCTCCTGTAATTCAGCCACCTCCCGGCTGAGGTTTGACACCGTTTGTTTAAGCTCCTCGTTCTCCCTTTGAAGCTCATCTATCAACTGCGACGTTTCAACCGTCTTATCCTGCGTAGCGTACACTTTCCTGTCAAGCCACACCTCCCTAACCCACTCGTACTCGGCTATCTTAGGAATCTCCTCGGCCGGCGCCCTCCCAGCCACTCCATCTATAATCTCATAAATATATGTTATATTCATCCTATGCTCCGTCTTCAACAGGTCTATCTGCTCTTCGGTAGGCTTGCTCTGAAATATCACTATTATGGCTATGGGCTCTGAAGGGCTTGACTGCTCTAGGACCTTCTGAAGCTCAGCATCAATCTTGCCCGAAGGCTTGGCGGAAACCGGGGAAGATGCCGCCGTTAACAGCACCATTAGAAACGGTAATGTTAAAACTCTACGTTTAAAAACCAACGGGGGTCACAATAAATATTCAATACGACGGTAAATGATAAATATTACTATAGCGTATTACCTTATGGTGGGAAAAACGTCTATATGTGTAAAAGAGGATGGTAAATCTTCATCCGGTAGACGGTTTAAAGAAGCCTTCACGTTGACTCTAACAATACTGTTGATTTCAAGCCTTATCGCACCAATGCCTTCCCTGATCTCCGCGTCGGCGAGGGCTGAGGAACATGGTAAAACATCTACAAGGGTTAGCGGTCAAACCCGGCAGGCGGTTGAAGGTAGGCTTTACAACGTCACGCTTATAACGGGAGACGTGGTCCTTGCTATGGTCGCCGATAACGGAACGGTAATATCCGTGTCCATATATCCGTCAGACCCGACTAAGCTCGGCCAAAACTTCCTAATCTTAAAGATACGTAACTCAACCTACGTTATCCCAAGCAACGTAAATCTCCACGTATTCGACTTAGAGCTCTTCAACATAGACCTTCTAATTAGAGAAGGCTATGCTGAGCTCCCATACATCCCCCTAATAGTTCAAAGCGGTACGACGGTAAACGCGCTCGCAAAACAGCTCACTACAGATGGGCTGACGGTTGTCAGAAAGTTCTCAATACTACCGGTATTGGCGGCTAAAATCCCCAGAGATAAGGCTGGAAAGCTCAGCAAGATACTGGCCGACTCAAAAGACGTCTGCAAGGTCTGGCTGGATAGGAAGGTCCACTCAAACCTTGATGAGAGTGCACCGCTCATAGGGGCACCAGATGCCTGGGAGCTTGGGCTAAACGGAAGCGGTGTGAGAATAGCCATATTAGACACAGGCATAGACGCAAGCCACCCAGACTTCTACTTCCCAAACGGGACATCAAAGATAGAGCAAGCCGTATCCTTCATAGACTACGATGGCGACGGCATCCCTGACGAACCTCCAGGTGACTACTTTGGCCATGGAACACACGTAGCCAGCATAGCGGCGGGCACAGGAGCCAAGTCAGGTGGCAAATTTAAAGGCATAGCCTACGGAGCCACCCTATGGAACGTCAAGGTCTTGAACAAGGAGGGCTGGGGCTACCTAAGCTGGGTGATCGCCGGCATAGAATACGCAACGCTCGGTCCAGACTATACGCCTAATACTGGGGATGAAGCAGACATCTTAAGCTTAAGCCTAGGAGCATACTGGTGGACAGATGGAACAGACCCATTATCAATGGCGTGCGACGCCGCAGTAGACTTGGGCCGTATCGTGGTTGTAGCGGCTGGAAACTGGGGAGGCTACTTCGGCATAGGTGTCCCAGCAACTGCTAGAAAGGTGATAACAGTCGGCGCTACAGATAAGCAGGATCATTTAGCATGGTTCAGTAGCTGCGGTCCGACAATAGACTTCAGGGTCAAGCCCGATATAGTAGCTCCTGGTGTAGACATATGGGCTGCTCTAGCAAAGGGCTCCTATATTGAATACGCGGCTAACCAAAGCTGGCTTCCAGCCATAGACGTCGATGGTGATGGGAGGTACGACTACGTCCAGCTCAGCGGGACAAGCATGTCTACACCCCACGTTTCAGGAGCTGCAGCTCTACTCAAGCAGCTCAACCCAGATTTGAAGCCCGAAGACGTAAAGAACATCTTGATAAGTACTGCCAACGACCTAGGCTACAACGTGTACCAGCAGGGCGGGGGTAGGGTAAACGTCACATCTGCCATAGACTCGCCAATCATAGTAGACCCTGCGACGATAAGCCTAGGCCTCATAACAGCGGATATGTTTGTCAACTCCACTATAACGTTCACCTTTAAGCCGCTCAGCCCAATACCATCAGGCGTGAATAATGTAACTTTAAGTCTAGAAGCAACTGTTAGAGATATTGTTACGGGGAATGTTGTCGAAGCGGCGATGCTCAACGCTACAACGGTCACAATACCGCTCTACGAATCTAAAGCCGTCCTACTAACGATAAACACGAGCCTCCCGAAGTCCATATATGAGGGTAGGGTTATAGCTAGAGTTGTCGAAGGACCTTGGAAGGATAGAACCGTGCATATAATACTTGGATTCGCAAGGTTAAACAACGTAACCGTCGAGATGCTTGATAGAGAAGGCTCCCTAGCAATGTACCGTCCGGTAGTGGTTTTCAAGCACAACGCAGCCTCATATGAAGATTGGATGTTTAACCTCAAATGGGAATACACAGACCAGAACGGTAAGACATACGTCTACCTGACGGACGGAGAATTCTACATAGTCGGATACGACTGGGATTACAAAACTCAAGCCAGCGTTTGGACAATAGCCGATAGGGTCTCCATCCATGGGAATGTCACGGTAGTACTGGACGAGAGGAGTGCTAGAGAAGTGAACTTCGACCCTGCAAAGCCAAACCAGGTGTTCGCCTCAAAACGTTCGAGCATAAACTATTATGGTGATTGGTGGGGCCTCCAATTGACTAGCCTGTGGTGGTATCCGTCAACAGCTCTAACGTATATGACGAGCACCACTCTAGACGTTTCATTCAGCTACGAGTACTACAACATGGACTACTTCAACGTGGCATCTCCAGATCTCGTCGATGTACCTGAGTGGCATAACCTGATCTACTGGGAGAGCGGGATAACACCGCCGACAACATACGTAGCCGATTACAACAGTCTAGTCGAGAAGGAGACTGATTACAGGGTTCCGATGACCCCCAAGCTGGCGGCATGGCTTACACAGCATAAGTGGTCTCCATTCGAGCGGACGAGCGTTGAGTTTGCGTGGATTATGAACGTGCCGAGGAGTAGGGTTGAATGGCTAACGCCGGACGTATACTACTCGACATACTATTCGAAGTATAGGGATCCACCGTGGGCATATACTCCATATTGGGAGTATTACGGTGGTAATTGCTACTCGGTAGGTAAAATCTATGAGGCTTTTGGCGCCCATCCACTTTCGACGCACTTCTACATATGGGCTAATATTGAAGACGCTTACAGTGATCTACACATATGGGCTCACTTCTTCCAAGACTCATATGGGCACTTCTTCTACAATTGGGAGCGTTGGCCAGCTGGCCATATAAAGATATTCCGCAACGACACGTTAATACATGAAAGCGATGAGAGCGACACAATCTGGTATGAGTTCTACGACGAGCCAACTCCATCCAAGTATCGAGTTGTGATGGACGGATGGAGCGGACAATACCTTTCACAAGTACAGCATACGGAGCTGGAGTTTACAGTGGTCGATGAATCGCATGACTATGCTCCGCCAAACCTCTACGTGATTGTGCCAGGTCTAGACCTGAATAATACGCATGCCGCAGGTGAAGTCGTTCTAAACGTGTACGTCGATGACCCGAGGGTTAGCTCCGAAGCCGATGTAACGGTCAAGTTCTCGGTAGACGGTGGTGAAACGTGGATAGATGCCAAACAATTGGAACGCAAAGCAGGCGAACCATACTCCTTCAGCCTGGGAAGGCTCAGCGACGTTTACGTCTCACTCTGGATAGAGGCGACTGATCCTGCTGGTAATAGGATATCTCAGATGGTGATCAATGGCTTCTACGTGAAGCCTCTAGTTAACAAGCCTCCATCAGTGACTGTTCTATCCCCGAATGGCGGTGAGAAGTGGGCTATTGGAAGCAGGCAGACCATAAGGTGGACTGCTGAAGACGACTTCGACAGACCTGAAGAGTTGAAGATAAACCTCTACTACTCGACTGATGGAGGAGCTACGTGGAAGCCTATCGAGCTTGAAGTCGAAAACACGGGCGAGTATGAGTGGGTTATCCCGGAAACCCCATCAAACTCATGTAGGGTTAAGGTTGAGGCAATCGATAGTGGAAATCTAACAGGCTCGGATATCAGCGATGCAGACTTCACAATATACAAGGTCGAATACGGTGTTGAGATAACGCATGTGGAGGCTTTTCCAAACCCTGTTGGACAGGGCTCTAAGATGATATTCAACATCACCGTCTACAACTACGGTGAGAAAGACATATCATCGGCCACCGTCTATACCAAGATATATGATCCGGCTGGAAAACTTGTGAAAACGCTATCTACAACGGTAAAGACGTTTAAACACGATACTGAGAGAACGGTTCAAATGACGTATACACTGCCAAGCAAGGCCGCTTTAGGAGATTGGAGCTACCAAGTACAGGTTTACATGGGCAAGACACGTCTAGACGAGGCTTTAGACAACACGTTCACCGTGGAAACAGCATCCATAACGGGCGAGATACTATCGGTTTCAGACGATGGGCCAGTTTCACCGGGTAAGACGATAAACTTCACAGTGGAGGTTGAAAACACGGGGAATATTATATGGAAGTCTGGAAACGCCAAAATAGTGGTTAAAATATACGACCCCGCTGGTAAGCTTGTGAAAACGCTGACCAAGACGCTCAAGGAGACGATACCAGGCTTAGAATATACGTACAGCCTATCCTGGAAGCTACCGACCAGTGCGAAGAAGGGAACATACACGTACGACGTATACCTCTACCATGGAAAACTACTACTAGACGAAAACGTAGAAAACAGCTTCGAAGTAGAATAGACCCTCCTAAGAGGAGGGCTTCTCAACCCCATTTTTTATGAGCTTATTGCAAAAATATTTAACAACGCTCAGCCTAACTGTAGCTGTCGTAGACACGGCTGAAGTCTGCGGGATTCTTGCTTCTAAGGTATTCATTGGTTAGTTGTCCACAGCCCTTTAGGCTTAAGCAAAGCATAGATGAAGATGTAGAGTCAAGAAGTCTAAATTTTCCTCACTTCTCTCCTCAACTTATGATGATTCTCGAAAAACTTAACATCAATCTCCAGAGAATCCACATACTTTAAAGTGAGGATTCCCTTGGATAGATTAAAACCCTATCCCCTAGATTCACCAAGACTACTTCACCGCTTTTCACCAATCTCCTAAACGACATGGGGGGCACTATTCTTCCTTGAGGGTCAATCCTTTAATAACCACTTTCTCCACAATAATCACTGATCAGCTTGATTGGGGCTTTAAATGGTTTATATGAACTATGTCTTCTTAATGAAGGGACTTAGTTTAAGCCCGTATCCGTGGATATACGCTACCACTCTATGTGGTTAGGCAACATGCTTACATCAGATTGCTGGGGTGCTGTTGAATACGCATTTTGCGGTATGGAGAATGGAGTGTGGAATGGCAATAGGCCGCTCTACCTATTATTGCTTTATAGTTTGGTAGGCCTCGGAATACCTAGGGAGGTCGTCCTAAACTTCGAGGCTGTTTTCATATCTCCCTTTTTCACTCTAGCAGTCTACTTTACGGCTAAACACCTATCCGGAGATGGCCTATATGCTTTGCTCGTCTCCTTAGTTGCTATGTTGGGCTTCAACATGGCTGTAGGCATGATGGCTGGTTTTTTCGCGGCCTAGACTGCATTGATACTGTTCTACATATGTGTAGCCTTGACGCCTGGCTTAACGGATAGAGGTCTGAAAAACTTAGCGGTAGTCTTAGTATCGTCTATTGGGATGCTTTACATACATCCTTGGACTTGGAGCCTACTAATGGCCATTCTAGCACTACACTTAGCCTTTTCGACCTTAGATTCTCTCAGAAAGGGGGATTTTAAACTAGACAAACACCTGCTAACAGTCCTAGTTGGAAACGCGATCGCTGATATTGTTAAAACCCTCACACATCCAAGCTATGGTGGATTAGCAAGTTCAACAGCCGTACTTGGGTTATAGTAGAGCCTTCGGTCTCGAACCCCTATTAAACCTGCCTAGGAACCTGAATAGGCTTACTGTGAGCTACGTGGACGGGTTGTTCTTCAACCCATTACACATGGGTTTAGCGCTTATAGGCGTCTTAAGCCTATCGAAGAAGGGCGATAGCCTCTCAAGGCTATTCGTCATATGGCTAGTCGTAGTATCGCTGATATTCCCATTCAGCAACATAAACCTACAGTCCCATCTACTGTTCGCAACGCCCTTCCCAATACTCATAGCAGAAGGCCTATGGACGTTGTCCAAGCTTCTAGCCCGCTTCAGACGCTAGTAGGCTGAAGGCTGTTTCACCGGCTACGCCGAGCTTAAGCCTAGCTGAAGCCCTTGAAGCTAGGCTTCTAAGAGGGCCAAGCTCCATGTGTAGGACGTACTCTAAAGCCGCTTTAAGGTCGGATGTAGAGGCCATGTTCTCTCCGAGGGCTTTTATAAACGTCGGGTAGTGTTCGTCTATAACGGTCACGTAGGACTCAAGCCTGTACGCTATCACGCCTGGGGTAAGCATGAGAAGCCCGGCCGCCACGGGTATGGGTGTGAGGGCCAGCGTTGTGAGGAGGGTTAGCCTGAAAAGCCTGTATACGGCTGACGGGTTTCTGCCGACGTAGACTAGCGGCTCAGCCGTTGAACTCATCTTGAAGCCTAAGAACATAGCGGTTATGGAGGCTGCGGCCACGACGTATGATAGGGCTACGACGGTTTCATCTGAGGCGAATATGGTGAGCACGGCTACGGTTAAGACTATGAAGACTGAGACGCTTTGGAAGGTTGCGAACATCCCCCTATGAGCCTTATAGATTCAACCATCCTCGTGTAGAGCCCGGAGTACTCCTCCATGATGGTGGATGCTTCAAGCTCTAGAAACTCCCTAGGCTTCTGGCTTGAGAATGCTTCAGAGCAGCGGATAAGTATGTCTTTAAAAGGCGGTTTAACTGTTCTAGCCACGTGGGAGATGGCTTTTGAAAAGCCGTAGCCGAATTCTCTTGCAAGCCTCCTCACGGAGCTGAAGACTCTGCTGTAGAAGCCGTACTCTGGGGATTCCGCGACAGACCTTATTATGTCGTCAGGTCCAGCTTCGCCTAGGCTTACAGTGTACATGTGCACTATGCTCGTGACAAGTAGCATGTCGAGCTTGGCTTTCGGGCTCTTCCTGTAGGCGTATACTAGGAATGTTGCCGGCGCAGCCGAGCCTATGAGGGAGACACATGCCTTCGCAAGCTCGCCCCGCGTGAGGAAGTAGGCTGATACTAGGGATAGGGCTGCTAGGCTTGACAGTGCGAGGAGCCTTATTCTCCAGTCCAAGGCTTAAGCCTTTTATAGTTTAAATTTGACATGTACATCACGCGTGTGAACTTAGCCCATCCGGTCTGGCGGCTTAGAGTATGGATGGCTTGGAGAATGCCCAAGTATATGCTCAGCCTATCCCTACGCTCTAGAAAACGCACTTCCCTAGAGTGCCGCATTATACAATAATATAACAAATGTAATACCTTTATAAATTATGCGGTCGGCTCGACCTCGGCTGAGGAGTATATAAGGTTTTTTGGGTTTTTTTTGGCATTTTCAGTTGAGGTTTTTGAAATTATCCCGAGAAAGCTTTTGAATTACGTTTGTCAAACATTTGATTGTGCCTAGGGTTAAGAGTTCGAAGAGTACGATTATCGCTCTTAGGTTGAATCCTCGTATAGCTGAGCTTGTAAGCCAGGTTGCTTTAAGCGAAGGTATGAACGTGAGCGAGTGGATTAGAAGCCTAATCGTAGAGGAGCTTAAGAAGCGTGGGCTACTACCTATGTCTACGCCGTCTCTTGAAGTTGAAGGTGCCAGCGCCGGGGGGGAGGTAGTTGCAGCGGAGGACTCCGATAGCTGTTCCCGGGATCGATGATTTGATCGGTGGCGGTGTTCCAAAGGGTAGTATTCTACTCTTATCCGGTTGCCCAGGGTCGGGTAAGACTCTTTTCGCAGCTAAGTTTATCTATGAAGGCGCCGTCAATCTTGGCGAGCGTGGAGTATACGTATGCCTCACGGAGCCTAGAGATGTCTTTGTAAGCACTATGAAGGTTTACGGCTGGGATTTCGAAGACCTAGTGGCTAGGCGTATTGTTGAGCTTTTAGACTTGAGTATTGAGACTGAGCTTGACGCTCAGTCTGCTTTAAGCAAGATTGTAGATGCAGTAGGTAGGTTGAAGGCTGAACGCGTCGTATTAGACTCCGTTACGGCTTTAGGCTTAGGGCTTAAAAGCGAGCTTTCAAGGAGGCACTTTTTAAGGCTGTTGTATAGGGTTTTACGCAGGTTCAACTGTACGAGCATACTTATAGTTGAAACTCCTTCAAACTATGAAGGGTTTGGAAGCAGGATGGAGGAGTTCATAGCAGACGGCATAATACACTTAGACCACTACTACGACAGCGACGGCATACTTAGACGTAGGCTTAGAATATTGAAGATGCGTGGGACTAAACATGGACATGGAACATACGAGTACAAGATCACAGATAAAGGGGTTGAAGTCGGAGCGGTTGAAGTTA
>Ga0080004_1238690_pt1 | contig 16562 bp, 16 predicted proteins | sample WasSprMetagenome_FD_69207 | JGI IMG/M metagenome (GOLD analysis project Ga0080004, IMG submission 69207) | Sulfidic aquatic microbial communities from Washburn Spring, Yellowstone National Park, USA - WS (SPADES assembly) (version 2) | ecosystem: Environmental > Aquatic > Thermal springs > Hot... | reverse complement strand
TTAAGAAGGCTGAGGAGCTCCCGGAAGTGAAGGAGGAAGAGGGCAAGGTGACCCTGTGGACTGGCTTCTCGAGGTCTGCCATCCTCAGGAACGCCAAGAGGATTAAGGAGCTGATGGACGAGGGGAAGATAAGGCGAATATTCCTCATAGGCGGTTGCGACTCTCCGCTAAAGGAGATGGAGTACTTCAGGGAGCTCGCGCTGAAGCTTCCGAAGGACGCCATAATCCTGACGCTCGCTTGCGGCAAGTACAGGATCAACGACCTAGACCTGGGAGACGTAGATGGCCTGCCGAGGCTAATGGACCTCGGCCAGTGCAACGACGCCATAGTGGCGATAGACTTACTGCCTGACCTTGCCAAGCTCTTAGGCATGAGACTCGAGGAGTTGCCTTTGACGATAGTCTTGAGCTGGTTCGAGCAGAAGGCCGTGAGCATATTGCTAAGCTTGCTGTACTTAGGCGTGAAGGGCGTGTACTTGGCTCCTCGGCTCCCGGCTTGGGTGAATGAGGACATTCTCAAGGTGCTGAAGGAGAGGTACGAGATAAGGCTGGTCTCAACTCCTGAGAAGGACTTCAAGGGATTGCTAAAGGGCTGAGAAATACCTTTTGATTTTCTACCACCTCGTTCCTCTGTTACTTCAGGACCCTGATTATGGGGTCTAAAGGCCTGTCCTTCACGACCTCTCTGACAATAAACGTCTCGGTCTCCAAGACCCCTTCTACCTCGTGCAGTGAGTCTATGAGGTTCGACAGGTCCTCGCGGTCCTTTGCCAAAACTTCCAATACCATGTCGTAGCGCCCGTAGATGTAGTGCGCCTGAGCTATCTGCTTGAGCCTCCTCACCTTAGATTCCACTCTCCTCCTAATGTCTTCGCGAGGAGCTACCCTGACCATCACGTATGCTTTGATGTCTAAGCCTATCTTGTTTCGATCAGGCACGGCGACGTACTTAAGCGACAGATCTTGCTCGAGCTTCTTAAGCCATTTGGAGGCTGTTTGCCTGCTGACCCCCAACTCTTGGGCTAGCTTGTATATAGGCGTTCGAGCGTTCTCCATTAGCTTGATCAAGAGCTTTTTCTCAAGCAACTTTCGACAGCCTCTTAACATTTTGTTAAGAGGGGAAGCTTTTTAAGTGTTCGCATTGTTAACCCTTGAAGACGTGCTTTTGACGTACCGAGAATAGTGGCTTGGCGAGCACTATGCACGTAGACGTGGGGGAACTGTTGAGAAACGTCGAGGAGAACTTGAGGTCGCTGGAAGGTGCGCCAAACGTACTGCGCTACAGCTCAGAGGAGCTACGGAAGCTCGCCGAGCAACACGCGATAAAGACCAAGTACGGCAATATGGTGTTCATGACCAGCGTTAGGAACAGAAGTGCTGGTCTGACGGTCTACGTGGGAGGCCCCAACGTAATGAATTACCAAAAGCTCAGCGAAAAGCAAGCAGAGATACTCGAGAAGGTCCCCGAGACCCTCCATAGGGTTCACAACTACGTCAAGAAGGTCCCCCTCGTCCGCGTAGACAAGGTCATGGGAAGCAACGACGAGCTCACGCCCATATGTACCATGTACGTGTCGGTGCAGAGGAGGGACAGCATCAGGCTGGCGTACATGCTCGACCTCTTGTTGTTCGACGAGGGCGAAGTTGTCTTGGGCAGTGACAGGCCTCGCCTCTACTTGCTCTACATCCCCGAGTGGCAGGAGAAGGACAGGCAGATACTCGTCTTCCCCGAGATAGGGGTCACCTACGTGCTGGGTTCTGACTACTTCGGGGAGGCCAAGAAGGGGTTCCTGAGAATGGCGATGTGGTGCGCAAAGCAGAGAGGGTTCCTAGGGATTCACGCGGGAGCCAAGATCGTGAAGGCTAGGGGACCCGACGGCAGGCTTCGCAGATATTCCATGCTCCTCTTCGGGCTGTCGGCTACGGGGAAGACCACTCACAGCTGCCACGACCACGGCCTAGACCCTGACCTCGGCGAGGGGATCGAGATAGTCCAAGATGACGTCGTTTTCTTAAAGAAGGACGGCTCGGCCTACGGGACCGAGAAGGGCTTCTTCCTGAAGACGGACATAGACCCGGTAGACCAGCCGCTCATATGGAAGGCCGCGACGAAGGAAAACGTCGTCTTCGAGAACGTCCTCGTCGATTACATGGGCGAGGTCCACTTCTTGGACGACACCCTCACGAGCAACGGGAGGGGCGTGTTCCCAAGGTCAAACCTAGACCCCAAGTGCCTCAGCTCATCGATAAACCTGCCTCCCCCTCAGCGAGCTCGACGGCATGATAATAATCTTCATAACTAGGAGGAACACCGTCGTGCCCATATGCTCTAAGCTGACAATGGAGCAGGCCGCCGCGGCGTTCATGCTCGGTGAGTCCGTCGAGACGTCGGCCGGAGATCCCACGAGAGCGGGAGAGTCAGTTAGAGTCGTCGGCACAAACCCCTTCATAGTCGGCGACCCGGCTGAGGAGGGGCTGTGGTTCTACGACTTCTTAAAGAGGAACAGCGACAAAGTGCAGTGCTATCTGCTCAACACGGGCGGAGTGGGCGAGATAATGACCAAGAGGGGCCGAAAAGTGATGATCGAGCAGAGGGCCCTCAGGCCTCAGATCTGGGAGACGGCGTCTATAATAAGGGGGATAGTGAGGGGCACCATAAAGTGGACATACGAGCCCTACTTCGGCACAATGGTTCCGAGCTACGTCGAAGGAGTGGACGTCGAGAAGTTTAAGCTGGAGAACTTCTACTCGAGGGAGCAGATAGAGAACTTGGTGACTCAGTTAAAGCTCGAGAGAGCTAACTACCTAGTCAACAACTATCCGAGCTTCGTAGAAAGCGTTCAGTTAACCAGTGAGCTCGCAAAGTTTACGGGCCTAGACGTCGTCGGTTATGACGTGGTCTTGTTCAAACGCGAGGAGCTGTCGTCGAAGCGAAGTGAAGCGTTGCATGTAATTGATCACCATCCTATAGACCGTCTAAATAACGTAAAGGGCTTACACAAAGGCTAGGCAGCTCGAGGCTGATGTCTTAATGACTATTGCGTAGTAAGGATCGTGCATCTAAAAAGAATGGTTATTGAATGCCTTTCCTTTTCCCCATAACTACAGCTACTCTTTGTTACTATTAAATCCTTCGCTTTGCATTTTGAAGTCCTCGGTTGCTTGCTCCCTAAGACCTCTATGGCAAGCTATGAGCGTGCGTTCTGCTTTTGATATCTGTGTACGTGCAGTAATAGACGTAACGTGTGAAAAAAGTTAAAAGACGACCCCTTCCGACGTGGAAAGGGGCGAGTTACTGTCGGGGGTTGGATTGGCGTGAGCGCTTCCCAAGTGGCTGTTGGGCTTAAGGTCTTTGGCCATCTAATGGCGGAAGTCATATCGAAAAGGATATGTTGCAAGTGTGGGCTATGCGTCTCGTCGTGTCCAGTCAATGCAATATCCATGACCGAAGAGGGCCCGAAGCTCGTTAGCCCTTGCAAAGCGTGCGGGGCCTGTTACTACGGTTGCCCGAGGAGTCAGTCCTTCTTGGCAGAGGCCCTCGAGACCTCCCTGGACTCCGACAAGAGAGATGACGTCTTGGGCCGATACATAAAGATCGTAAGCGCTAGGACTAAGCTCGACAAGGTGGTAACGAGGGCTCAAGACGGCGGAGTGGTCACGACCCTCTTGATGTACGCCATGGAGAAGAAGCTCATAGATGGTGCGGTGGTGGCGTCCAAGAGCCCCATCGACCCCTGGAAGCCCGTACCCCGCTTGGCGCTGACGGCGGAAGAGGTCCTCGAGGCCGCGGGGACGAAGTACTCCAACTGCCCCAACCTCTTGGCCTTGGGAGATGCTGTCTACTGCTACGAACTGAACAAGGTAGGCGTCGTGGGGGTGCCCTGCCAAGTAGCCGCGGCGCGGAACGTCAAGGTTCAGCCCTATGCCGCTACTAAGCTAGGGACCAAGATAGCCTTCATTATAGGCCTGTTCTGCATGGAGTCCTTCGTGCACAACAAGTTGCTTGAGTACCTATCATCTCACAAGATAGACGTGTCCCGGGTATCCAAGTTCGACATAAAAGAGGGCAGGTTCAAGGTCTACGTGGATGGCTCAGAGGCCCTGAGCGTGCCCATAAAGGACATGAGAGGATGTGTCAACGAGTACTGCCACGTGTGCGGAGACCTCACGGCACTCTACGCCGACGTCTCCGTCGGGGCCATAGGCTCCCAGCGCGGGTGGTCGACGGTGATAGTGAGGAGTAGCGTAGGAGACAAGCTCTTCGAGGGAGCGGTTAAGGAGGGCTACTTGGAGGTCACGGACGTCGGGAGCGGGGTGGAGACGCTGAAGAAGATAGCCGCGAGGAGGGCGTTGAAGAAGTGACTCACTCCAGGTACAGCGCTGGCTTGTAGGGAATGGCATTGAAGCGCCTGCCTCTGGGGTCGTAGACTTTTTCTTCCTCCTCTCTCCATATCTTGATCTCAAACTTAAGCTCCCGCTCTAAGAATTCCTTGGCCGACGTCAAGATCTCGTACTCGTCTAGCCGCCCGGCCTTCAACCTCACCTCTCTACGCTCTCCACCCACAGAGGAGGCTTCGACCGCGATTTTCTGAACTATCTTGGGATCCTTCGCACGGAGTTCTTTTGCCACCTGGTGGGCCACCTTGATCGCCTCTCGCGGCGACGATGCCTCCAAGGCCCTCAAGTACACGTCCCACTTCCACTTGGAGGCCACGTAGATGTGCGCCGTGGAGGGCGCCATCCCCGTAGCCCTCAAGACCTCCCTCAGGTCGTCCATCACCTGTTGTACCAGCGACTCCGAGGCCTCCGCGAAGTAGTCTACCTTGGTCTCGTCGAAAGAGGGCCAAGGAGCTTTGGAGACGAAGCCTTCCCCGCCCAGCAAGCTCCAAAGCTCCTCGCACATGAATGGAGCGAAGGGGGCCAGTAGCCTGACCCAAGTCCTCGCCACCTCTAGGAGGACCTCTTTGCAGGGCGCTTGAGTCCTTCTGAGATACCAGCGGACGTCGTTCCATACCTCGAACAGGGCTATCTCGAGGGCCGTCCTGTTCTTGAGCTGCTCAAGGGCCTCGGTAACGGCCTTGACCCTCCTCTGCAACTTGCTCAACAGCCACTTCTCCAACGGGCCCGCGGCGCCTGAGCTCGGCATAGACGCTACGCTACTGATGAACTTGAAGACTTGGTCGAGCTTCTCCCTTATGTCCTTGCACGCGTCGGACCTCCAGTCCGGGTCGTCCATGTCCTCCGCGGCTATCATCAGGGTGCACCTGACAGCGTCGGCCCCGTATTTCTCTATTACGTCTTTGAGGGTCACGAAGTTGCCCTTTGACTTCGACATCTTCTCCCCCTCGACCATCATTATCCCGTTGACCGCTATCCCCCTGGGCCAGAGTTCCTCCGGGAATATCGCTGTGTGGTGGAAGAGGAAGAACGTCAGGTGATTGGGAACCAAGTCCTTGCCGGAGCCTCGGAGGTCGACAGGGTACCAGTACAGGAACTCCCTCCTGACCTCGTCTATCAGCTGAGGGCTCAAGCCAGTGGCCTTAGAGACCTCCTCTAGGGACCCCTCCCCTAGGAAGACATAGTCGAAGAACTCCTCGGTCAGGTTCTCGGGCCTCAGCAAGCCCATGTTGACGTACTTGGCTACTATGTAGAAGGCCATGTAGATCGTGGAGTCGCTGAGTGTCTCGACTATCCACGAGGGATCCCACGGCAAGGGGGTCCCGAGCCCGGTCCTCCTAGCGCAGGCCCAATCCCTTAGCCAGTCCACGACCTCAAAGAAGTAGTTCCTGGCCGCTTCGGGGAACATCCTCATCTGCGACAGCAACTTCTTAACCTTGGCCTTCCACTCTGGGTCGGAGTACTTGAGGAACCACTGGTCCGCTAGTACCTTGACTATGCACTTCGTCGTGCACCTGCAGACGACTTTCTCTGGCAAGTCGTAGAGCTGGTCGGCGAGCCCAGCTCTTTTCATCTCCTCGGCTATCCTCTCCTTGGCCTCCGATACCTTGAGACCAGAGTAGCTTAAGCAGTTCTCCTTCATGACCCCCGTGTGGTACTCCTTCTTGTAGACAAGCCTCGTTGCCTCGTCTGCCTTGGGGTCAGCCTGATCTTTGACCTCTAGCCTCTCCACGATCTCTATTGCCGGGTACTCGCCAAACCCCTCGACCTTTATTATCGATACCGGGTTGATCGCTTCGACTATCTTGGGGTCTAGCCCGTAGCCTTTGAGGAGCTCTGGGCTTCTCTTCAAGTCCCTGAGGGCGAGCCAGTCGTAGGGCGCGTGAGCTGGCACGCTGAAGACCACACCTGTGCCGCTCTCGGGGTCCACGAACTTTGCTGGTAAGATGAGTATGCTTTGATTGGTTAGCGGGGTCTTGCACATCAAACCCAATAGCTCAGCGCCCTTGAGCTCCCTGAGGACTTCCACCCTTCTCAACTGTTCCCTGAGCTTCAAAACCGTGGGCTTGCTCACTATCCACCTCTCGCCATCGACCTCAGCTTCGACGTAAATAGCGTCAGGGTTGACCCAGATGTTCGTAGCCCCAAATATCGTCTCAGGCCTGAAGGTGGCTGCGGGTAGGAAGACGTCGTTACACTTGAACTTCACCAGCGTGTAAAGCTCTGGAGAGACTCCCTCGCCCTCGAGCCTGTCGTGGTCTCCCGTGGGGCTCTGGCAGTGGGGACACCACACCACCGGATGGGTGCCCCTGACTATGTACCCCAGTTTCTTGAGCCTATTGAACTGCCAAGTGACGAACTTGGAGAAGGCTGCGTGGTAGCTTGACGTGTGAAACTCCCTCCTCCAGTCCACAGAGAGGCCCATGTCGATGGCGGTCTTCTTGTTCTCCCTCATGTAGTACCTTGCCATGTAAACCGGGTCCGTGAACTTCTCGATCTCTTCTTGGGGGACCTTGTCTATCAGCCTCAGGGTCCTTATAATCTTCTCGTCGCCCTTGCTTATCCTCTCGGCCGCGCCCACTATGGGCTCTCCAGTCCAGTGCCAGGCGAAGGGGAAGAGGACGTTGAAACCCTGCATCCTCTTGAACCTGGCGTAGACGTCTAGCCTAGTCGCTGAGAAGCCGTGGCCTACGTGGAGCCTGCCGTTCACGTAGGGGAACGGGAAGGTTATGAAAACTTTCGGCCTGCTCGGCTCGGGGTCCGCGTTGAACACGCCCTCCCTGAGCCACTTCTCTTTCCACTTCTCTTCCACGACCCTCCAGTCGAACGCCATGATGCTCACTCCCCGACGCCTTAGGACTCAGGCCTTACTCGAGACTTGTACTTCGGAGACGAGTATGGGTGGCGAGTACAAGTTAAAGTGCTTACTGCTCTCCCTCCCCAACGCCCTTATGCCCTTGAGGAAGTCGACCACATTTATCGCGAAGAGCGTCTGCTTCACAGGGCTCTTCAGCTCGCCCTTCTCAATTATATAGCCCTGAGCGATGAGGGCTGACAAGTCTCCGCTCGCTATGTTGGGCGAGTCGAAGGTGTTGAGGATCAACAGCCCGTCCTTCACCTCACTAAGCATCTCGTCCAAGCTCCAATCGCCGGCCTCTACCCTCACGTTCGATGGCGCTATGGTGACCTGGCCTCGGAAGTCGAGGGAGCCCCCGCTCCTAGAGGCGTTGCCCGTGCTCCTAGCTCCCGCCTTGCCGGCCGTGTAGGAGTTGTGCAATAACCCCTTCACGACACCCCTCTCTATCAGCACAGTCCTCTGCCTCGGGGAGCCCTCGACGTCGAACTTGCCAGTTAAGGGACCTCCTTCCACGAGCCCGTCGTCCACGACCGTGAGCTCCTCGACCCCCACCCTCTGGTTTAGACGCGCGGCCAAGAAGCTTCGATTCCTCTGGACCAGGTCGGCATTCAGCGCCGACGCCACCCCTTCAACGATTATCGCCAAGAGCACGTCGCCCGAGAATACGGCGGGAACCCTGGCCGTCTTGTAGGGCCTCGCCTTCAGGCCCTCAACGGCCTCTTGCGCAACCCTAGCGACCATGGACTCCACGTCTATGTCCTTCATAGTCCTCACGATGTCTCCGTCATAACTCGACGACATGTTCGCGCCATCTCTCGCCGTCACGTAGACCGAGAAGCTCAGGTAAGTCCCCTCGTCCACCCCCTCCACGCCGTTGGAGTTCGCCACGAAGCGAGTAAACCTCGAGCTCTCGAGAGCGATGTTGACCGAGTACACCTTATCCGCTTGGGCCCTCTTCGCGAGCGACAGGCCCGCGTCAATCAGCTCCTCTGGCGTGAGAGAGGCGATCTCGTCATCGTAGGTGCCTTGAGGGGACGTATAGCTTGATGGCCTTGGGAGTTCTTTGAAGTCCGGGTCTGGTGGGCCCGCCCTCGCCGCTTTGACTGCCCTGCCCACCACTCCTCTCAAATCTACGTCGAGACTCGCAGCGTATGAGTAGCCAACAGACCCCTTGACTATTGCCCTGACGCCGACGCCCACATCGTGGATGAAATTCGAGGCCTTTACCTCGCCCTTCTTAATCTCAACCCTCTGGAGCTCGACGTCGACGCCGTAGGCGTCGGCCGCGTCCGCTCCCAACCTCAAAGCCTCGTCCACGGCCCTTCTGCAGAGGTCTAGAAGCACCTTCACTCCAAGCCCCCGATTACCACGTCCTTAACCCTAACGTGCGGGGCCCCTGTCGTCACCCTTACGTACTGACCCTCCTTGCCGCAGAACCCCGGCTTGAAGGAGAGGTCATCGGCGACCGCCTCCACGTTCATTAGGACGTCGAGCGTGAAGCCGGAGAGCGAGGCGTCCCTGCAAAGCTGCTTGAGCTCCCCGCCTTCGATGGTGTAGAGCTTGGAGCACTTGAAAACGAACTCACCCTTTGCTGTGTCCACGTAGCCGTAGACGCTTCCTTGGGCGTAGACCCCCTTCTTGACGTCTTGGAAGAGCTCCTCGACCTTCCAGCTACCCCTGTCTATGAACGTGTTAGTCATCCTGACTATCGGGATCGAGGTGTAGCCCTGAGCCCTCGCGTTGCCAGTTGGGCTCGCGCTCATCCTCGCCGAGGTCTCGAGGTTGTGCAAGTAGGATCTCAGGAATCCTCTATCGACTATGGTCGTCCCGCCTCCGCTCACGCCCTCGGAGTCTATCGGGACGTAGCCGAAGAGCCCCTTGAGCGTCGGATCATCCTTGACCGCGACCTCCTCAGAGCCGACCCTCCTCCCTATCATCCCCTCAAGTATCGAGCTCCCTTGTAAGACCGCGTCGGCCTCGCAAGCATGTCCAAAGGCCTCGTGAATGAAAACCCCTGCGAGCTCGGGGTCCAAGATACACGTGAACCTCCCGGCAGGAGGGCTCTTCGCCCTCAGGAGCTCTAAGGCCTCGGAGGAGGCCTTCTGAGCGATATCCATCGGGTCCCGCGCCTTGAGCATTTCGAGCCCTCCGGTTCCGCCGTGGGACTCGTACCCTCGCTGTACCACGCCAGCCTCGCTGGCATAGGCCGTGGCTGATATCAAAAGCGAGGGGACTTCATAGTCCGCTCGCAACCCTGAGCTGTTGATTATGCACGCTCTCTCTTCGAGCTCCACGTAAGCGACACTCGTGCTCTTGATCCTGTCGCTCGCCTCCCTCATGGCCTTTTCCATTTCGCTACATAGCTTGAGCTTCTCCTCCACGGAGACAGATGAGGGGTCCTCGGCCAGAGCCATTCTGCTCGAGCGCCTAGCCGACTCACAACGAGGTGCTACCTTTTCCTCGGCCCCCCTACTAGCGCTCTTGGCCAGCTCGTACGCTCGAGAACAGGCCCTCTCAACCTCTGCTGGGGTTAAAAGCGACGTCGACGTAAACCCCCACTTTCCCGCTACCAAGCACCTAAGGGCCAAGCCCTTCTCACTCATGAACCTGACCTCTCTCACCCTTCCATCCACGACCTCGATCCTGAGGCCCTTGAGTTCCACGAGCCTGACGTCAGCGAAGTCCACGTCGAAGTGCATGAGCTTATCAAGCGCCCTCTCGGCCACGGTCAGGCAGTCGGGCTCCATTCGACTACCTCCACTTTACGCGACTCCCCCAACGTCGTCCCTTCAACCTATTTCAGCGGGCTTCGAGCTAAGGTTTTCGCCCCTCGCAACTGTTTCGAGTTTCGTATAGGTTTATATGACTTGATGTTATTCTTCTGCTATTATCACTACGTGGACTCTTTTCCCGTATAACGGCTTCACTTCGGGTTGGTACTTCGCCAGAGGGTACAGGACTACAGTCCCACCCCTAAACTTTATCACGGAGCACCTCGCATATATGAATTTAGACATGTTATCACCGATGACTAGTAATGATGGAAATATTTATAAACTTTGTACACAAAAATGCATGCTGGTGAGCTACCCCGTGAGGGGCGAAGAGCCCGTAGTTGTCGAGGCGTTGAAAATGAGGGCTCTCCCCGAGGGTAGCTGCGACAAGCTCCTCGAGTTCCTGAGGCTCTACCGTGATGCAGTCCAAACGGTCGTAGATAGAATTTGGAGTATTAATGAAAAGCTCTCTAAGAAGAAGCTACGCAGGCTGTTCTACGATAACCTAGTGTCCATTGGTTTCAGAGCGCACCACGCCAAGGAGATATACGTATACGCTGGGAGCCTCGTGGATTCGGCTAGGGGCAATAGCGGTAGGAAGCCGATCCTTAGAAAGCTGAGTGTTAGGGTAGACAAGTACGACTATGGATTAGACCTGGACACCATGACTCTAACGCTGAAGCTACACGGCGACTACGAGGCTAGGTTAAAACTCGTAGCGCCTGGGGGGTCGAGAAATATAGGGGTTAGAGCAACTACGAGCTGGTGGTGAAGTATGAAGAGGGAGGGTTCTGGGTATCGATGTACTTCAGGAGAAGTGTTAAACCGTTGAAGCCGAAGACAGTCATGGCCATCGACTCGAACTTCGACAACATAACGCTAGCCGTCCTCACCCTTAATGGCAGGCTCGTCAGGTTGAAGAGGTTTAAGACGCCTCACAGGAAGATCCTGGCCCACAGGATCTGGATCGAGAGGACCCAGAAGAGATACTCGAAGTCGTGGAGGTTCGTCAAGGGTGTTAGAAGGGCCATTAAGAGGCATGGAGAGAGGTTGAGGAGGATTTCTTGGGACTACGCTCATAAAGTGGGGGATTTAATCGCTGAGCTAGCCTTAAGATACCGCTCAGTAGCAGTACTCGAAGACCTAGATGGACTGAGGGAGAAGAATAAGAGGGGTGGAGAGTTCAACAAGAAGCTCGGGCTGTGGTTCTACCGCAGAGTACAGTCCTGCGTAGAGTACGAGGCGAGGGAGAGGGACTTAGAGGTGATCAAAGTAGACCCTAGAGGTACTTCGAAGAAGTGCCCCGTGTGCGGTGGCAGGCTAGCCGAAGACGAGCACAGGGTATTGAGGTGCGGGAAGTGCGGCTTCATAGGCGATAGAGACGTGACCGCAACACTAAACATCTGCAAGAAGTACGTATCTAAGTGCTCAAGATGTGGGGTCCCCTGGGGTGGCCCTGAACGCCCCTAAGCCCGATGAAGGCCCGAGCGGGGTGCGGGGGAACAAAGGTGATGCGATGAAAAAACATCGAGTTATATAAACCTATGTGAGAGCTGAACCCCTCAGTTTCACCATGGGTTGTACAAAGTGATACCACTATATAAACACCGCTGAGATTACGTTCAACTAGGCTAACCTGCCTCACGCATCACTTGCTCAAGTTGTGGACAAGCATTACGTCAAGCAAGCTCGGATGAGAGCGTGCCATCCCTAGGGCTCGAGATACTCCTAAGGAGGCGGGGCTCGATGATGCTTACGTGGATCCGGCGTTTTCACGTAAGCCGTTGGCGGCTTGCATAAATCCTCCTCAGCCATGCCTCAGACCCTCGAAGCGCCCTCAATCACGTGCACGTCTAAGCAGGGACATGACTAGTGATAAAGACGCATAAAGTAGAGAGGTTTTTGACTTCGGAAGGCCTAGAAATTGTGAAAAGCTACACGAGACAATTCCGATGACATGGAGGTCGAGGTCGTCTAGATGAACGAGCCAGATTTCGAGTCTATAAATGCTCGAATTGGGGAAATCAATGACGCCCTGCAGATCCTCAGGGACATACTGGCCAAGCGATTCGAAGAGCTGACTCTTTATGAGAGGCTTTCGTTGAGGTACTTGGTCATTCAATTGGTCGAGGCCTCGGCGAGCATATGCGTTCGCATACTCTCAAGCTTCTACAACGAGGTCGCCGAGGGTTTTCCGCAGTGCTTTGCGAGGCTTGGAGCCAAGGGAGTCCTGCCCGAGGACTTGGCCTCGAGGCTGGCCTCGGCCGCCAGGCTCAGGAACCTCCTCGTCCACAGGTACTGGGTGATCTCAGACGAGAGGGTTTACGAGAGCGTTAAGAACGGCCTGAGGGATTTCGAGGAGTTCGTCGCACGAGTTAGAGCATTTCTGGGGAGAGGAGGTACAGAGACGTGAGCACGCCCACCTCAGCTGGGAGCTTTAAGTACTACAGGATGGGCTTCGAGGAGAGGGAGAGGCTCCTCGATAAGCTCAGGAGGCTCCTCCAAGGCGTTGAGGGCATATCCTTCGCCTACGTGTACGGAAGCTTCCTCGCGAGGGAGCTCTTCAGGGACGTCGATGTCGCCGTCTGGATCGAAGAAGGCGAGGACCCCTTCAAGTACGAGGTCGACCTCTCGTCGAGGATCGAAGCAGACCTCGAGGTCCCGGTCGACATCCACGTGCTCAACGAGGCCCCTATAACGTTTAGGTACGCGGTCTTCAAGGAGGGGAGGCTCCTCTTCTCCAAGGACGAGAGGGCTAGGATAGAGGTAGTCGACGAGACGGTCAGGCAGTACGCGGACCTGCGCACGCTGAGGTCTTTGTGCGAGGCTGGAAAGCGATTCGAGAAGCCCACGACTATTTGACACCTTGAAGAAGAGGGCAACGCCCTCTTCACAGGCTCAAGGTACGCGGTCGAGAAGGAGCTCGATAAGGTTGAGAGATATCTTGAGGACGTGGAGGAGCTACTGAAAGAATCCCACGTTACGCGGCTTGAGGCGTGGCATGATCATACGCTCCACTTTGAGAGAGACGAGCGATAAAACAACCTTAACTGAACTGCAACTTGAGGTGTTACGGCTGACATCACTAAGTCGCTCAGTCCTTGCACGGTTGAGCGAGCCTCCGAAGAATTGCTCGTCAAAGATTCATCCAAGAAAATTTATAAAGCATAAAGTGCGACGTCTTTTATGATGGTAGGTGATCTGATCTCTTTGGAGCTAGTAATGCCTAGAAGAATTGAGGAGAGGTTGAAGGAGGAATCCAAGAGGACTGGAGCTTCAGAGGAGGAGCTAATAGTCGAGGCTTTATCAAAAGCGTTTGGGGAACCCCTCGACCCGGAGGCAAAGGTCGAAATTCATTTAAAACTGTCGGAGAAATACATGGTGGAAGCGGAAGAGTTCTTGAGGAAGGGGGACCTCGTCCAAGCATCGGAGAAGGCGTGGAGGGCGGCTTCTCAAATCGTGAAGGCTCTCGCGGCAAAGGAGGGGAGGGAGCTTAGGAGCCATGGGGAACTGCATAAGCAAGTCGCCAAGATTGCCAGGGAGACGAAAGATGAGGAGGTGAGATCCCTTTGGCAGTCCGCTGGAATGCTCCATCAGAATTTCTACGAGAACTGGCTCCCTCCGGAAATGGTCGAGGGGAACGTCAAGGACGTGAAGAAGTTTGTGGAGAAATTAAGGCAATTGTTAAAATGACGTCGATCCGAAGCACCAGGCGGGGGTTCGGGTTTGGTAAACACTCGTAAAATATAAACAGCTCTATGAACATCCCTCATCTCCAATTCCGTTCGTCCCCTAGATGCTCATCTTCGTTGATTTATTTCCATTCGTGGACTGGCGGACCGAGAGACCGTCGGGGCAGGCAGCAAGATTCTCGGGGCTGAGCTGACGACCACGAAGAGGCTGAACCACCACCAGCTGAGAGACGACCGTTCTCCTGTTTATACCATCAAGAGCTCTACAGGCCTCAGCCTCTTCGTTACCGGGTCTACTTGATACCCAAAGGCCTCCAGGCTCGTTGCCCCCAGGACTGGCGCGTCTCCTCTCTCACCGAATATCACCGGGACTACCCTGCGCTTTCCGCCGTACTCGACTAAAGCCCATCCGACGTCTCGTTCAACTATCTCCCCTCCGTAAACTCTCAACCTCTCCCTGTCTATTGGGCTGAGGCCCAGCTCCTCGAGCACTTCACGGGGTATTGAAGTGAATATGGCCCCGCTGTCCATTAGCAGATCGACGTCCTTGAACCTCTCTACCTTCAACGGATTAGAGACCCGAACCTTTACGTAGGTGAAGCCCATTATCCGTCTCCGTAGTGATCGATGCGAGGTCGTCCATATAAACACCCTCATCATGGAAGCTGGGCCGCCCTTAATCTTTGGAGCGTTGGATATGGAGGCCTATGGAATCAAGCTGAACTTGACCGAGAGGAGGCTCGGCCCATCAGAGTTCAGGGGGTGTATGCTGGCCGTTTAAGAGGGGGTTCACAGAACATTAGTGAAATGAGCTTAGCCTCTTGCGAGTCGATGCTGAAGATCATGAGGGGGTGCCGGAGAGCTTTGGCGATCACGGTCCATCCTTATGCGCGAGCTAGGGCATTTTCGAAGAAGGAGGTAGAGGCATGGGCAAGCTCATATTCGCTGGGGATTTGAGCGCTGTGGGCAGGCCTTGGAGGAGGGACTCTTTGGACTCTTCGACGATCGCTGTAAGGGCTAAGACTAAGAGCATTTAAGCATTTACACGCTCTTTAAACACCATTGCCTAGTGGCCTTCTTGAGCGACGTTGCTTTGGAGAAGATCGGTGGTGCGAGGAGACTAAGGCGTGTGCACGACAGGGAGATGCCCATTAATATAAAATCTTCTAGTTCGCCTTTGAAATAAGTTCATGAGCAAAACTTTATGTACTCTTTTACTTTAAAGTATGTAAGGACTGGAGTATGGCTAAGAAGATAAAGACGAGCATAGTTATCGATGGAGACCTCTGGGAAAGGTTCAAGACTAAAATTGTAGGTGAGAAGGGCTTAAAGGGACTTAGCAAGGCTGTTGAAGAGGCCATAGAGGAGGAGCTTTGCGAGGATTTGATAGTAGAAGCCCTTGAAAGGTTGCTAGGTTCCGAGAAACCTCCCTTAGTGATAACCCCGGTCAAGCCTGAGGCCCAGACTGATGCAGGAAGGGTTGTAAGAGAGCTTAGGGACTCTAGGTTTTAAATATGTTAAATATGTTGGTTTACTTGGATACGAGTGCGATTATTAAGCGTTATGTCAGAGAGCCTTGAGCTACGACCTCGAGGAGCTCGAACGTCAAGCCCCACGTAGCGCACCCGCGCGGCTCACCAGTACTGAGGCTTCTCGCTGTACCTCACCTTGTCGAGGGGGTCGTCGGCGAACCTCCACTTCCCGGAGCCGATGGCGAGCAAGACAAGGCCGAACTCCTCGGCCAGCTTGTCGCTTATCAAGACCTCCTCCTCCATCGGCGATATCATCACGTCGACGTACCTTGGGCCGACCTCTCTATCGCCCGTCACGACCCAGGCCTCTAGGGCGTCCCTCACCAGGAAGACCCTCGCTGGGCCTCCCGGGGTCCCGACCTCCACTATGCTTGACGTGGGGGGAGGCGGGTAGAGCGAGAGCTGCTTGGCCAAGCCAGTGGGGATGAGGAGTTGCGGGCTCTCGGCCTCGAAGCCGCTTTTCACTAGAGCGGTGACCTCAATGACGCGCTGAGAGGCCCTTGACCTAAGCCTGAGCCTCACCCTTACCGCCATGCTCGCGCCTCAAGGGATATATGTGGCCTATCCTCCCCTTCCTCAACCTATATATGTGGCCTATCCTCGGCCTCATGCCTCATCTCATTAAGGGGGTCAGTTTCTATTAAGCTTTCTTCCTACAACCGCGAACAAGGGCCGTGAAGCAGTCTTGATCTTCAAGTTCACCCACGTCATTTCTTGCGCTTATTTTATGAAGCCCTCGAGCGCTATGAGATAGGCCGATGTTGCGTGCCTGTCCAAGCCAACCCGACCTCCTCGCCCTCTCGAGCGATGGCATGAGCGGCGCCAGCGAAATTCTAATAACTTTTTCAACCCACGTACTCGCTCTTCAAATTCTCCTTCAATGCTACTTCGTGAAGAGACGCGTCTGCGGTACAGAATCTCTTCGAGTTCACACGCTTAGCGGAAAGTAATTGTAATGCGTCGGCTTGATAGATGTGATATTTCTCTATTAAGCTCCACGCTTGTTTAAGGAGGACTGTACTCACGGGAACTATCTTTATGAGCCTCAATTTTATGAATCTGAGCGTTTCGCCTAAGAACTGGACCCTTGCTTTCAAATAACCTTCATCACTTAGCCACTGCCCCCTGCGATACTTATCAAGAGCGCCCAGCACTTCGCCAATATTCCAAACAGAGAACGATAATGTCACGTTGCCTACAGTCCCGTTTAACGGAAAGCTCATCGAGAAGGCATGGTGTCACCGTGGACGGTCCTTGATTAGAGATGTAAGCGCCTAGACGCCCTTCCATTTAGGGGACGCCCTTGCCG
>Ga0080004_1086363_pt1 | contig 16562 bp, 15 predicted proteins | sample WasSprMetagenome_FD_69207 | JGI IMG/M metagenome (GOLD analysis project Ga0080004, IMG submission 69207) | Sulfidic aquatic microbial communities from Washburn Spring, Yellowstone National Park, USA - WS (SPADES assembly) (version 2) | ecosystem: Environmental > Aquatic > Thermal springs > Hot... | reverse complement strand
CATTGCTCTACTTCTCCGGCATAAATAAATACGGAGGCCGCGGCATGATAATAGGCGCCATACTTCTCTACCTCCTCGCAGAATTCATCACAACCCTCTAGAAAACTTACGGGGCCGGCACCCCAGCAGAAGGGCTGAGCTACGCGTTGTTTAAGAGTGAGTTGAGAAAACTTGGTGGACCGGCCGGGATTCGAATTCCCGGGGCCACGGGGTCCTTGAGCAGTATAAGGCATGGGGGGTTTGTTTTCTGTTGCCTGGGACGTCTAGAGTCCGCATGTAGTCTTCTGGTTTCGTCTTGTTGGGCTTCACCATCTTTAGGCGAGCGTTGACAGTGTCGCAAAAAACGATAAACTGCTTACAGTTGCGCCTGCAGGTACTTCTTCACAGGTGTATTCACACCTGTAAGCCCGCACCTGTCAGTCTTTACCTGTAGAGGGAAGGCTTATATAATGAACTGTAAGAGGTGGCATGGAGAAGCTCGCGGTTCAATATGCGCCGCGGCGTCTAACATATCATGGAGTTGAACGAAATTAAACAACGTCTAGAGCTCGCGCTGAGGCCTGTTGAGAAGCCGCCGACTATCGAAGGGGTGCTTAAGGAGGTCTCCACCCACGGCGTCTTGCGGGGGCCTGTGGACTGGGTATTCCCGGCATGGATGTTGTACGTCGAATACGCGACGCAGAAGATCGTCGAGACGTTTCCGTTATCGGAAGAGGAGAAGAGCCAGTTATTTCACTTCCGGGAAACGCTGACGCGATTGCTACGGGAGGCTCAGAGGCAGGCAAAGGCCAAGCTGACAGCGATGTACAAGGCTATTACCGAGGGCACGTACAAGGCGGAGGGGAATAGGCTGTACGCACCGGACGGGACGTGGATGGAAAAAACGAGTCTTGTCCCGCGTATTCCAATCCACGGCATAGGCGCCTCGGTGCGTTTTCCCGACGTGTTGAAGCTTCCGCAGGGAAAGCTGGAGCTGTTCCAGCTGGGCTGGCGGGCAAGCGATGAAGGTTACACGAAGAGCCTGCCTGTCATGAACACTACACAGCCTTGGCAGGTATTTGCTTGGGCGGTGGTGAGATATGGAACGATTTATATACGCGTCTCCTCGATCAACTTGACACATGAGGGGATGAGCGTGACGATGTATATTGAGGCGAGGAACTGGAGGCAGAAATGGCGTAAGATGGAGGCCATAGATCTTGTCATGAATCACTTCAAACACAGAGAATGGACGCCTTTATTTACTATGTGGCTGGGAGATGGGAAAACCGAACGAATGAAGATTCTACGTGGTGAATACAAGCTGAGAGTCGTAGCCAAGGATCCCTTGAGGTTTGGTTCACGCACAGAGCACTTAATTGCCACTGGCAAAGAGACATTTATGAGGCTCAGAGAAGCCGCGGACGTATACGGTGAACTGCTTGGTCTTCTGAACGCCCACAAGTGGATCAATGTGAAGTTAGCCACTGACAACACCTTTAGGATAGCCTATAAGCTGAAAACGAGGAAGAGGAATATAGACCACCTTAGGGCGATGTGCAGACAGAACAACGTCGAGACTCTCACAAAACTTCTAAGCCGTAGACGGAGGAACAACATGGTGGTTGTAGCGGGCATTGAGATGTCTTTGCACCTTATCCACAACAAAGGCGGCTCGCTCAAGGCGGAATACTACACCAGCGATGTTGGAACGGCTCTCGCCATAGCTGAGAAGCTTGAAGCAACAAAGCTTAGACCGAACATTGTGAAAATCAAGACCAACTACGTGGTGTATATAGCCACTAACGACATTTTGAAGCTAGCAGAAAAGGATGAAAGTATCAGAGGGGCCGTGGCGCTGTACCTCGCCGAAAAGGCGAAAAACGGCACGCCGAGGCAGAGAGAAACAGCCGATAAAATCTTAAAGAGATACCCCTTTTTATCTTCTCACTCGTCTTACCGATAATTGAAAGTCTCACCTTTAGGGCGGGGAGGAGGTCAGCGATTCTTCGAAATTAATACATTAGCCTATATTGAGCCGAAATATCGAGCTTTGCCGATATGTGGAACTTCAGAACCGACAATAGCCGCCTCGTCGCTCTCCTGCAACTCCCCTGTGTGTTCCTGCGCCACGAAGACGTGGACGTAGTGTATAGACTCGACGACGCCGTCTTCGAAGTTCCAAAACTCGAGGAGACCTCTCCACTCCATCTCTAGGGGCTCTGTTCCCACCTCCTCAGCCATCTCTCTGACGGCGGCTTGTTCCGGCGTCTCGCCCGGCTTAGCCTTGCCCCCCACGCCGTTGAAAAAACCAGCGCCTAGACCCCGCTTCTTTCGTATAAGCAACACTCTGCCGTTTTTAACTACGTACAACAGCGTCTCTATGTGTATCACTTCGACCCGCAGCCTGCCCTATTCGTCTGATTCCTTCCTCGATTCTCTGCGGAGTTTCGGTGACGAAGGATACGCGGACGGCAGCCTTGTGGACGTCGCTGAAGTAGGAGCCGGGCACCACGGCCACGTTGTGTCTCTCGAGGAGCTCTCTTGCGAAGCTCTCGCCGTCTTGGACGTATCTCGCCAGGTCTACAAATACGAACATAGAGCCTGAGGGCGTTACGAATCTCGCCTCGGGCACGTACTTCCTCAGCGCAGACACCGCCACGTCTCTCTTCTGGCGGTACACCTCGACCACCTCCCTGATGTATCGCATCCTTGCCTCGGACCGTAGATATATCGCCACGAGTCTCTGGGCGAAGGAGGGTGGGCAGTACACCATTTCCTCATTCATTAATTTTACCTTTGGAATAACCTCCGGCGGCCCGTAGACGTAGCCGAGGCGCCACCCCGGAATTGCGGGGTCTTTCGAAAACGTATTTATCGAGATTGTACGCTCCGGCGCGAGTTTATAGAAGTAGACATGCGCGCCTTCGTAAATCAACGTCTTGTAGGCCTCGTCTGTGACAATCCAGAAGTCGTAGTCCCTCGCTAAATCGACCACGGCCTTTGCCGCCTCTGTGCTCAACGTCCTGCCTGTGGGATTATCAGGTGACACCAGAATAACCGCCTTCGTTTTTTTGTTCACCACGGTTTTCAGCGCCTCGGGGTCTGGCTGGAAGCCGTCTTCCAGCCTGGTTACGACGCGCTTTATGGACGCGCCGAAGTACTCAAGAAGGGGGCGGTAGCCAAAATAGGTGGGGTCCATAACCACCACCTCGTCGCCTGGCTCTATCAACGTGGCGAGCGTTGAGAACATGGCGGCTTGTCCCCCCGCGGTTAGGACTATCTGCTCGGGGGGTACGTCGAGCCCGCCCAGTCTTTTCAAGTCCTCGGAAACGGCCTGCCTAGCCTCGGCAACGCCCTGTGAGGGGGTGTAGCCGTAAAGCTCCATGGAGTCGACTTTTAGAAGCTCGGCGAGCGCCTCCCTCACCTCCCTCGGAGGTGGGATGCTGGGCTGACCGGTGGAGAGGAGTATGACGTCTCTGTTCTCCCTCTTCAGCCTCTCCCGCAGTTCGTCGATTTTCCGGGTTGGCGATTCTCTCAACGCGGAGATGAGAGGCGAAAAACCTCTCATTAGGGGGTCGAGTGGGGCTTGTATATATATGTTTACGTGTACGTTTTTTGTAAAGGGGGTATAAATCTCCCGCCGTGTCTCAATACATGGAACAAGTCATCATACCTGTTTCTGAGGAAGAGCTGGAGCAGTTACGTAGAGTATGTAAGAAGTATAACTTTGACTCTCTTGACGACTGTATAAACATGGCGCTTACACAGCTCCTATACATCTATAAGGGGCTATAACAAGTCCCTAGGCCGGGGGGGCGGGCGCAACATCCCCGAGAGGACGGACCCAACCGTTTTCAGATACTCTCTATTTACCTTGGCCAAGTGATGCGCGAGTCTCAGCCTTACTGGGTATTGCCTAAACAAGGCACATAAGTAGCTGGCGTCTATATGCTTTGGATACTCAACATAAACCACCCAGTTGGATTTGAAAAAAGTCCCGTAGAGACCCCCTAGATCCGCCGGTATTAAATAGGAGCCCGGCGTCGATGCAGACAGCAATAGAGCCGCCACCTCCCTCTCGCCTAAAGCCTTCGCAAGCTTCACGAAGGCCTCTCTTTTGTCCTTCTCGGGGATCCTCGGCCCATATCTGGCCATGTGAGGGTCTTTAGACACCCCTATGACCCTCGCCGTGTTTACATACGGCGTCAGCGGCCCGTCGATTAGCACTATGTCGGCGCTTATCGATTCGGCAAACAGAAGCTCGTTTCTCCTCGCCTCCCGGTGCGGGTCCTCCGCCACCCTCTGCATCACGAACCTCCTCTTGATATCCCTCCCCACGGCCACCACAGTTTGAATCAAAACGTCGGCGGCGCCTATGCGCCTTACGACGTAGCCCGAGTCCACCGCGTAGTAGTCCAAGCTCCCCCCGCCGCCGCAGGGAACTACAAGTTCTTTCAGTTGCGGCGGCACCTCAGCCACGCCTTGGACGTGTTCCAGCTCGACGTATCTCAGAATCTCCGCCAGCAGTTCCCGCATCAATAAACCTCCTCTATAAGTTTGTCAAAGAGCTTCCGCAGGGTCTCGCGGTCTATATTCCCTATCAAGTCCACTAGGTGGAGCGGCAAAGAATCCAGTTGCCCTGACAAGTACTGATTGATTAGCGCCAAGGTTTGGGACCTCTTGTATTTGTGTCTCTCCGAGATAATCACTTCTTTGAGTTTCCTGAGAAGTGCGTCTGTATCCATCCCCGTCTTGTTGAGTATCTCGGAGAGCTCTTTTTCGAGAAGACCCGCCTCCTCATACAAAGATAGAGGCCTTCCCTTTATGTATATCTTGCCTCCCACCACAGCCGCGACTGTGCGTTTGGTGTATTTCCCAATGCCTATTGGGACGCCTCCAGACACAGACCCGGTGGCGACCACCGACCTAAGCTCTTTCCCGCTCAATATGATTACGTCGAAGAACTGCGGAGTGCCTCTGGCATCTATGATGACGTCAAACCCCTCTCTTTCCTCCTCGCCGTCTCTAAGCACGAGAACTCTAGGCGACATATCTCTTCTCCACCGCGCCGGCCTTGTGCAACTTCTCCAGCCCCTCCTCCACCTTAGCTCTGTCTAGACCTGTTTCTTTCGCTAATTCGTCTACGTCAAGGACGGCCCCCTTGCCGCGACGGGCCACCGCCTCCAGCAGTTTCTTATCGACGCCTAGCTTTGACGCCACCTCGACGAGGGCTTTGTCCAAGTCACCGGCCACTCCGAATTTTGTCCTCAGCCACTCGGCGGCGGCTTTTCTGGCCTTTTCCTGCTCTAGATACTTCTCGTATCTCCGGGAAAGCTCGGCCGCGTAGAGCTTCAGGTTCGCCACGTAGTCGTCCAGCCAGGGCTCCGGGAGCCCCAGCAACGTCGCCAAGTCGCTCTCTACGTCCAGCCTAGAGTTAAGGGTCTTCACCACGTGTTTGATTTCGTTCCATATCCTCAGCGCCTCTTCGGCCTTTTGGGCTATTGCCTCCTCTCTTTTTACGTCCCGTTCCTCAAGCCTTCCCAGCTCTATGAACTTAGACCTCTGCGGATACTTCTCCAGAACTGCAGATATCCTCTTCAGGAGCTTCGCCTTATCCTCCGCCTCCCTCTCCAGCTCCTCCCTCGCCTCTTTAAACCTCTCCTCGGCTTCTAGTAGCCTCTGCAACGCCTCTCTCAGAGCCTTGGCGTATGTCCTCCTGTCTCTAAACGAGATGTCAATCGGCGCTGTTCCTAATGTCTTTGTGAGCTTCACCACGCCGAGCGGCGTCTGCTTCTCCACAGAGACCTCGCTGAGGGTCTCTATCTGCCTGAGGATGTCCGCCAGGTATCGCCTTGCGAGGTCCTCCCTGTATTTATACAACCGGTCGCCTGAGGGAACGACGACGCCTCTGAGCTTCATCAACTCCACCACGTCGTCCTCCTTCATCTCGCGCCAGAGGTTTGTTGGGAATAGGAGGTTGACCAGCGACTTCAGCTCCTTCTCATGTATAGACTCCTCGAAGGCGTTGAGTAGGATTTCCTCTATTTGGCGATACGTCCTTAAGCCCTCCACCTCCTGCCCCTCGTCTAGCGCCTCCGCAGCTTTTATCAGCGCCATCTGCTTCTTCTCCTTCCCCCTCTTCAGGGCGAGCGTGTAGCGCAACAGGTTCTCCCTAGCCCTCTCCCTGCCCAAGCGTAGCGCGTCCACAAACTCCGGCGGCTTCGCCTCTCTCTTCAGCAACTTGTCCACTGCGTGGCGGACCAGCTCATGTTTCAACTTCTCAAATTTGTCCGCGCCGTATATCTGCAGAGTGACGTAGTTCGAAGCCGGCTCAGGATAGAGCCTTTTCCAGTAGGCAGACATGAGCGGGGCCAGCGCCGAGTGCACCGTCTCTGTTAGCAACACCTTGCTGGTTATGAACACGTTGACGTAGTCCACGACGTAGCCGTTTACCGCTCCTTGCGATACTACGTTCTCAACGCCTTCTACCACTTTTTTCAGCTCGTCTTCTCTATCTACATGGATATAGACATATGCTTCCCGTATGCCCATGTTGTTATGCCAATTCACGTGGCCGCAACAGAAGCGCAGACGTATGCCATCTACGCCGATTAAGTGCTCCACCTCCTCGAGGAGGGTCAGCGGGTTCTCAAGTCTTTGGCTCATCTCCCTCGCCACAGCCGCCACGGTCTGGACCTCGTCCCACCCAACCAGCCTGGCCACGTCGTCTGACACCAGATACCTCCTGCCCACCAGGTACTGGTCGAGCCGCAGTTCCTCCTCAGCCGCCATGTAGACAAACAGCCTGCCTTGCTCCAGCAACGTGAAGTATAGATACGGCTCGTACGACAGGTTCTTCACGTCTTTCAGATCTAGGTCTTTGCCTCTCATAACGGCGTACTCCCTAAGGACGCTGAGCGCCTCCTTGTCCTCGTAAGGAACTCTGTAGAGATGCACCTCCTTAGAGTACGGGGTCTTCTCGGCGTACGGCACCCCGGCAAATGCCTGCTCTAGTACCTCATCGTCGAGGTCTGGGTCTACGCCTTCCTCCCTGAGCAGATGGGCGAGCCGCCTCCCCTCCTTCTTCAGCTGGAAAAGTCTCGCGACCAGCTTCATCAGAGGCCTTGGCGCAACTTCGCCCTTCCTCCTGGCGAGGTGGTAGACTGCTGCCAGTTCGTGAAGCGTAAAGGGGCTCAGGGGGTCTACCTCGCCGTTTTCGATATTCTTAAGCCTCTCCTGCGAGGAGTAGGCCAATAGCCTCTGTTTTACCGTTTCTACAAACTGCCAGAAGGGGAACCGGGTGTCTAGGACGATCTCGCGGTATACCCTGCCGCTGGTTATGTCGAAGACGTCCGGCACCACGTTTTTCAAGATGGTGTAGTACAGCTGTGGAGTAACTGCAGCTACTATTACAATTTTGTTGAACCTCTCGGGGTCGCCCAACAGGTGCCTGTATGAGCGGGGCTCCAGCAATGCCCTTATATACGTCGCGACCTTTTGTACAAGCTTTACGAACCTCTCGTCGCTGAGCGCCCCAAGCTTGTGCGCGGCCGCGATCCGCGAGATCTCGTCAGCCTCGTCGATCAACACCAGCATCGGCTTATCCCGCTTCTTTGTGGCCACCTCTATGGTGAACTCGCCCTCGAGCGACAGCGCTGTTCTAACCACGTCGAATCCCTCCCCGGCGGCATATGTCTCTATTTCGTCCAGCAACTCGCTCTTCCCCCAGCCGTAGGGCGCCACCACAACCGCCAGCACGTTGTTGTTGCCCTCCTTAGCCACCTTCAGGACCTCCGCCACCTCCTGCAACTCCCGCTCAAAACCCACAGATCTGTGCAGTCTGACTAGGTGAGTCACGCCCGAGGGGCTGAAAGGCAAGTCAACGAAGGCGTACACATACAACTCCGCGACGCTGTTTATATGTGCTGTAGCTAAAATCCAAACGCCTCCAGCTTTAAAACCGCGGCGCTTCTTCCCCCAGTGCTTAGGAGATGCCAAGCGTCGGATATACCAGGCATCTACGAAGTCGAGGTAAGGTCCTTCAAGCCGGACGACATCTATAGCGTGGAGCTTTTGAAGTTTCTATGTGCGTACTGCCGCGACAACTCCTACGTATACACAACCGACGGCAAGGTGGCGGGGTACATAATCACTTGCATAGAGGGCGACGCCGCCCACGTCATATCTATCGCCACGGACCCCGAACACAGGATGCAGGGCATAGGTAAGTCTTTGCTATGCACAGCTCTTAAGTTGCTGGCCGAGGGAAGGGTGGGCGAGGTCTTCCTAGAGGTTCGGGTTAGCAACGAGACGGCGCTTAGGCTCTACAAAGCCGCCGGCTTCGAGGTAGTCGAAACTCTGAATAACTACTACAGCGACGGCGAAGACGGATACAGGCTGAGCCTTAGAGACAGAAAAAAAGCAAGGGAATTCTGTCACAGCAAGTGGTAGATCCTAACTAGGAGATACTGGAGGGGGTTCCTCCGCCTTAGATAATATAGCCTGAGGTATTCCTCGAGCGTGATCTCGCCGCGTAGATACGCCTTCTCCACATCCTAAGATGCAATTTATAGCACCTAAAGGAGGCTATAAAGCGAGAATAGAAATGTGGACGTCTGCGTAACGAGCGGAGCCAAGGGCGGCACAGGCAAGACGACATTTGCCGAGATCCTCGCCTACGTCTGGCGGGCTGTGTTCGGCCTCTCCGCGGGCGTTGTCAGACCTCTTGACGGCGGAAGTAGTTTCGAATTTAGGGTGGTTGATTTTCCGGCGTTTCAGCTCACGGATAGGCCCCACCTGACGGCCCTGCTTAGGTGCGGCGGAGTGATCTACGTGGTGGACGAGGATTATGAGACTCTCCACGCCGTGGAGGTCCTGCACGCGGCCCTCAGAGGCAAGGCGCTCGGCGTCGTGCTTAACAAAGTCGTGGGGAAGCCGGGCCGGGAGTTTCTGAGAATGTACGGCCGGTTGGGCAGAGCTTATTTGGTGCATTTCGACGAGCGCATGGCTGTGCACAAGAGCGTCGGCGTTCCGCCGTATAGGACCCGGTCTGTTGCAACTCTCGAGATGGCGAGGGCCGCGATGGATCTGAAAAAGCATTTATTTAGACCGGGGAGGTGACGTGTGCGCGGCCTTGTGCTGAGTCTGCGCCGGGAGCGGCTTCTGCTTCTAGCCGACACCCACGTCGGTTACGAGGTGGAGCTCCGGAGGGTTAAGGGCGTGAACGTCATGAGCCAGACGAGGAGGCTTGTGGAGAAGGTGCTGGAGCTGGCTGACCTACATAACGTCACTGCAGTGGTGATTCTGGGCGACGTTAAACATGAGTTGCCCGTGCCTCGGGAGAGCGTCGATGAGGTGAGGACTTTCCTGACGTCTCTGGCGAAGAAGTTGCCCCTGCTCCTCATCCCGGGCAACCACGACTCGCTTCTTCAAGAGATCGCCAGCGGGATCAGCGGCGTTGAGGTTGCGCCGACCCGCGGCGTCCTTACTGATAAGTTTCTACTTGTGCATGGACATGTAAAACCTGCGAAACAAGACCTGGAAAAGGCAGACGTGGTGATCATGGGGCATACACACCCGGCTGTAGTCATCAGAGATGACATAGGCTACGCCGTGAAAGAGCCTGCGGTGCTCAAGATACGGACCTCCAGGACCAAGATGTGCAGGGCTTTATACGGCGAACCTTGCAAAAGGCGTGCACAGCTTAAGATAGTGGTTCTGCCGGCATCGCACCCCCTTATAACCGGCGTCGACGTGCGCGAAATTCCCCAAATGGCCTCGGAGGGACGCACCCTGCTTAAATACATAGAGTGGAAGGCAGAAAACGTTGAGGTCTACCTCCCCGACATGACGTTTATTGGGACGCTGGCGGATCTACAATCTGCATTTTCTCCATAGATTTACCGCCTCGTCTCCTCCAGCCACTTCGCAATGGCGTCTGCAAGCTCGGCGTAGCGCTTGAAGCCGTCTAGGTGCTACCTGCCGCATTCTATCATTACTCTACCGCCCTCCATGCGGTACACCCTCGGCTCCTCGTCCGTGAGGGCCTTCCCAAGCGCTGAGAGCCTCTCGGCGTCTGCCTCCCTACCCCCAAGCGCGTCGGCGCTGGCGTAGGCGCGTCCCACGGCCGCGTTGTCGGCTCTGCGCCTGCTGAAAGTAATCGTGTAGTCGCGCCGTACGCCGTCCACCTCCGCCGTTATCCTAATCCTCAGCAACTTCTTACCGCCCCGATTCTCCTCAAGCTCGGCCCCGCCGCCTAGCACCTTCACCACGTGTTTCCTACCATTCACCTCGACCACCCCCTCAAAGCCCTCCAGCCTCAAGGAGCCTCTCGTTTTCCCCTCCTCTATGATCTTTCTGGCTTTTTCGTATACCTCCTCGCCTTTCTCCTTGGCTCTCTGGAGTATGTATTCTACAAACTCGGCCACAAGTCTCCGCTGTTTGTCGGAGCCGTAGACGGAGAGCCATGCGGCATAAGCTAAACCCTCTTTTAAGATTGAGACGTAGCCGTAGCGGCCCTCCTCCGGCATCTTAACCGTGAAGTGGCGACTCTCCACGAGGCTCACCTCCCTAAGCCGCTGTACCTCCCGCTCTATGCTGTCGGGGTTGGAGGAGCTGAATATGACCACCGGCGCGCCCTCTGCCAGCCCCACCTTGTACTTGGGCCAGCCCTCCGCCGACACACGTCCCCTCTTCAGCTTCTTCAGCCAGTGCTCCGCCTTGTCGGCGTTCACCCAGCCGTTGTCGCGCGCCGTCTCGACGAGCCTGGCGATGGCGTCCCTAAGCTCCTTACGCCCAGCCGCAAGTATGTCAGTAGTGGCTACGACACGCCACTCGCCTTCATCGCCCACCTTTTTCACCTCCGCGCTGACGCCTGCAAGTCTCAGCAGGCGAGCCGCGAGCTCCACACGGCCGCGCTCCGACGATTGGAATCGGAGCTCGACCGCGTTCCGCAGATAGACGTTATACTTGGCGGCGGCGCCGGCCTCCGATATGGTTAGGTCGGCGGCGACGTAGCCGCTCTCGGTAAGCCTTATGTTGTCGACCCGCACCTCCACCTTGGCCGCCTCCACGAACCGCTTAAACTTAGGGCTTAAGTATTCTCCGCCGGCGGAGGGCGCAAAGACGGCGAGGAGACGCTTAAGTCTTGCCACATTTTCGCGGGTTGCCGTTATGTTGTAATATCTGCCTCCGCCCATGTACACCCGTACGCCCAACTTCAGTCCGTCTGGCAGGAGCTGGTTGAGCATATGCAATGCGGCGAGACGCAGAAGCGCGGCTCCTCCGCCCAGCTCCCCGCCGACGGCTAGCTCTACTCTCTTCGGCCCTACCGTGCCGTCCCCCGCTACTGCAGTTGCATACATCTCGCCGAAGTTGAGCAACGCCTCCTCTCTGTCGAACTTGTTGTTCAGCGCCTTGTCCAACATGATTAACTCCAGAGCGGGGGCGACGAACTTCCTCATCACCGCATCTCTTGCGCAGTCTCTAGCAAGGCAGTACATGTCGTTTAGGACGAACTTGACGACGCCCCAGACCTCCTCCCTAGAGACGCCAGCCAGCTCTTCTGTCAGGTTGTCGATACTGTCCTTCACACTTTTCTCACGCCTCTCGGCGAAGCGGATGATTAGCTCGGCCAGTCTCTCGGCGTGATTGCCGGTTATCCTCCCGCCGCTCAGCGTCTCCACCGCCTTCGCCAGCCTCGCGGCCCTCTCCGCGCGCCATTCGTCGTCCATGCCCCTCCTCGCCTCCGCCAGCCTCTCGGCGCCCTCTTTCTTCTGCTTGTCATTCTTAACCTTCCTTGCCTCGGCGAAGTGGGCTAGGAGCGCCAGCTCGCCCAACATCCTCCTCACCCACCACTCCCTCTCCGCGTCGCTCATCTTCTCGGGGCCTATCCAGAGCTTGATCTCGTCGACCAGCTTCCCAACCTTCTCCAAAACCAGGCTCCAGTCTATGGCGTCTACCAGCTCCCGCCAGCTCTCTACGCGCCGGCCCAGCAGGTGCTTCAGCCATCTGCTCTCCCTTAGGATCTGGTCCTCCCTCTCGCGGGGCCAGCGCGCAGTGATGAGAAACTTCATACCCTCCTTTGTGACACTGGCTCCGCCGCTGAACGACTCCTCCTCGCCGAGGAGGCCGAAGTGCCACCTCAACTGCCAAGAATGAACGGTGGTGCCTACTATCTGTCTTTTGACGGTTGTCACGTCTGTGGCGCGCCACGCCACATACTGCGGCGCCTTGTCCATCCCCGAGAGGTCTGGCGCCGTCTTCCTCGCCACCTCCACGAGGCGCCTCAGCTCCTCCTCGCTGATCTTAAAGCGGGCCACCTTCCCTATCCACAGCTCGCCGACAGGTGCCTCAACGCCGCCGTACGCCCTAAACACTTGGAATCCCTTTTTGCCGTCCTTCTCGATACGTCTAAACTTGAGTTCCGCCTCGCCGTATCCGATAAGGAACCGCAGAAGCACAGAGGCGGCCCTGTCCTCCTAACCTGTCGCCTCCACACGTGACGGATCCACCGCCCCGTTACGCATCTTGGCGATCTCCCAGGACTTCTCGTAGGCGGTTCTGGGCGCCGACAACACTATATCCGCCAAAGCCCCCTCCCCCATAAGCAACGTGACGACGTGTATATCCCGCCTCTGGCTATGGAGAGGAGGGCGGCGTAGGCCTTAGTCCCCATATTGACGCCCTCATATCCAGAGAGCTCATCGCTCCTCGCCTTCGCCAGCTCCTCCGCCCTCGTGACGTCCACCTTAAGGTGTTTCTTGAGCTCGTTGAGGGGCTCGGCTTCTTTATAGAAGCCGCTCTTCGAGTAAAGTGTCAATACGCTGTTCAACTCCCTCCTCACCTGCTCCTCGGCCTCCTCCAGCCTCCTCTGCGACCCGTGGAGCATTGCAATCTCGCCGGCCGCCACAGTGAATACCTGCCTCTCAACCAGGCCCCTCGCCCATTCAAACAACTCAGCCCACTTCCCGTAGGCCCCGGCGTTATTGACCAGCGTCTTGTAGAGCACAAGAGCGACGACCACGGCGGCGTCTCTCTCCACCTCGCCTTTGACGCCCTTCAGCGCTTTCCTCAGCTCCGCGAGTGGCGGAGGCAGATTCGCCAACCTTGCCAACTTCAAAAACGGCCGCTCCCCCTTCAGAGGGGCGTTGACAATCTCGTTGATGATCTCTTCCATCTCCTGCTTCTCATTCTTGCCCGCCTTCCACCTCGCGTACAACGCTTTAAACCTCTCAGCCGCCTTCCCACTTATATCCGACAACCCGACGAAAAACGGCATCAGAGACGCCGCATACGCCAACTTTCCAAGCTCAATCGCGCCCCCAATATTCAACGCAACGCCCAGTGCAACTACGCCAGTCGCCACAGCCGCTTTCAAGAAGAGGTAGGCCTTGTGCTCATACGCCCAAGCCAGCACCCTCGTGACGGCTTCGACAAACAGCTCAACTAGGCGCTGTGCCGTGATCTTCACCTGCTCAAACACCTCCCTTGCCCCCTCATACAGCGCCTTAGCTACCTTCTGCACATACTCAACAGCCTCCCTAAGACGCCCCACCTCCACAAACGCCACGGCGGGGGCGGCGGAGGAAACAACAGCCTCCGAGTAGAGGCCGCTGTATACGGAGTACGGTGCCGCCGAGAGGCCGGCTGAGGCTGCTTCTCCACGTCTACGCCACACCTCCATGCGCCGGTTTAAAAACAACTATAAGAAAAACAGAAATCTCCAGACACAGAGACGCGGCGGAGGTAGGGAGCCGCCTCAGCTGGCGGATAAGACGCCCGACCCCGTTGAGGAGCTTCCGTGGGAGCGACCGGAGCTGGAGACCTTCGGTGTGGAGTGGGTGAGAGCGTGGGTTCCCCACGCAAGGAAGAGGCTGATGGAGATTGCTAAGGTTATGCACAGATATCCGTGGATGGTGGGGGTGGTGAGGCAGAGACCTGTGGGCATCCTCCACCCGTACATGGTGGAGGTGTATGTGCAGGCGGATGGGTCGGAGGTGTGTCTCTTGCTGAATCAGCTGAAGGCTTTTTGCGCGCGGGGCGGTGCCGTAAGGAGGTCAAACTGGAGCTGGCGATCAGCTGGTACGAGGTATATGAGGGGAAGGTTAAGAGAGATGTACAGGACAAAAGGGCTATTAGCATTCACCACGGCGACGAGAGAATACATAAGACTGCTTTAACCGCTTCTCCCCTTTATGTTTTTTGCACCGAAAATCGACGTCTTATTAGGCGGCAACCACTTGCTGAAGGCTTGCCAGCCGAGATCTAGGGTCGCCTTGAGATGAGGTCGTCACCGTTCTGTCGCTGCCCGCTACGCTCATTCGTGCGTTTCTCTGCCCGTCTTTATAAATATTTTAAGCGGGCTCCGCCCGCAGTAGGCCGGGTACCTTCTCCACCTCGTTGAAGCTGTCGTCGAGCCGGACAAGCCCTAGTCTTATGCAACTCACGTCGCCGATCCTCTTCTCAACCTCTGCAGATGTATAGATCACGGCCCTCCGCCGATCAAGGTATAGTTTCTTCAACACGCCGAGGCCCACCAAGAAGCCCTCCCTGTCTTCTAGCCCGACGAGTAGACCTTTTTCAAAATCGAGCGGTATGCACACCACCTGGAAGCCTCCGACCTTTTTGAGCATCCAGCTGTCGCTGTTTACTACGGCATATACCCGGGCCCCCTGCTGATACGCCTTTATTATAGACATGCCTATGGCCTTCGCAAGCATTCTTCTCATGTCTTCGCTTATTTCAACGCCTTGAAACAACGGCAGGTTACAAAGTGGGATTTTATCAAGAGATACAGCCAGCTCTATGGGCGGGAATATGTACCTGCCGTAGCCCATCTCTCTATGTATTCTGCGGTCCTCCCTCGACCGCCTCCTCGCGTACGGAGGCGGAGGCATGACGATGACGTTGCCGTAGCCGTTGAGGATGGGCGTCAGCTCGTTCTCCACCTGAATCGCCACTATGACCGTGGGCTTTATCTTGTCTATGAGCTGGCGTTTAAAAACCACGGCGTCTTCATCCAGCACCCAGCCATCTGTGTTCACGACAACAGTGTCTACCTGCCACTTGTTCTTCACGTACTCCACGGCCTTCACTATCTTCTCCACGGCCCGCGGCCATATCTTCTCCAGGCTTGTGGACTGGAGGAATATGCTCTTCTCGGCCACAAGCTGTCTGAGGTGCGTCACGTACCGCGCGAGTCTAGCCAGCGACACAGTCGTAGGCGGCCCCAAGTCGTTCTGCCCCACATCTGCATCTATGATCGCCGCCTTGTACCCCCTCGACAGTGCCTTGTTCCCCAACATGGCGGCCATGGTGGACTTCCCAACGTCCATCATGCCGAGTATCAAAATCACGCCCCGGGGGTCCAGGCTGGAGATCTGGCGCTCCCACTCATCTATTATCTCCTCGCCCGGCGCCGCCTTCTCCAAAAGCGCGCCGGGACCCAGCACAAACTCCACCTCGGCGTCTGCCACAGCCTTTATGGCCAGCCGCCTTGCCCTGAGCACGGTAAAGCTCTGCCCCTCTGAGTAAATCACGCCGGTGGCATAGATCTGGCCGCTCCGCACCACAACTTTGGCAGGCCCCTCTACCCTGTAGATGTCGCCTGCCTTAATCACGCGAATAGTCATACGTCAAAGGACAACATGTCCGTTTTTAACTGTGTCCATTTCTCAAGCTTAAATATCGGCACCTCATTTTCGCCCACTCCTCTATCTCCCGTATTTTTAAAGTGGCATATGGCTTATACGCCTCGTACTTCTATACTCGCCATAGAGGCTGAGCGTGTCCTCTTCGACACAGTTGCGCTGAGGCCGCTGCGTCTTGTATCTAAGCGGCACATAAGACCTCTAGTCGGCGTAGTGGGGGTTCTCAACAATCCGCACCACACTGGTGGGTTATCGGCGGCTTGTCTCCTCCAGCCACCTCTCTATGGCGTCTGCAAGCTCGGCATAGCGGCTGAAGCCCTCCAGATGTCCCTCGTAGCACTCTATCATTATCTTTCCGTTCTTCTTACGGTAAACCCACGGCTTCCTGCCCGTCAGTGCCTCTACCACGGCGGCGAGCCTCTCGGCGTCTGCCTCTCTGCCGCCGGGGGCGTCGGCCCTCGCCACGGCGAAGCCCACGGCCGCGTTGTCTCTACTACGTCTGCCGAAGGTAATCATGTAGTCGCCCTCTACGCCGTCGACCTCGGCGGTTATCCTTATCCTCAGCAACTTCTTGCCGCGTCGACTCTCCTCAAGTTCGGCACCCCCGTCTATTACCCTAACTACGTGCTCTCTGCCCCCTACCTCGACCGCCCTCTCGAAGCCCTTCAGCGTTAGGGAACCTTTCGCCTTGCCCTCCTCCACGATCTCCTCGGCTTTCTTGCGCACGTTTTCGCCCTCCTCCCCGGCCCTCTGGAGTATATACTCTACAAACTCAGCCGCCAGCCACTGCTGTTCGCCGGAGCCGTGTACGGAAAGCCATGCGGCGTAGGCCAAACCCTCCCTAAGGATATACAGGTAACCCGCATCCCCACCCTCCGGCATTTTCACCGAGAAGTGGACGCCCCTCTTAAGGCCCATCTTCTCAAGCCG
>Ga0080004_1123941_pt1 | contig 16565 bp, 16 predicted proteins | sample WasSprMetagenome_FD_69207 | JGI IMG/M metagenome (GOLD analysis project Ga0080004, IMG submission 69207) | Sulfidic aquatic microbial communities from Washburn Spring, Yellowstone National Park, USA - WS (SPADES assembly) (version 2) | ecosystem: Environmental > Aquatic > Thermal springs > Hot... | reverse complement strand
GGTCAAGAAGAACGTGGCCGAGGGTATGGCCCACATCCACGCTTCCTTCAACAACACCATCGTCACCATCACCGATCGCCAGGGCAATGCCCTTGCCTGGGCCAGTGCCGGCGGCGTCGGCTTCAAGGGTTCGCGCAAATCCACGCCCTTTGCCGCCCAGGTGGCGGCCGAGGCGGCAGGCAAGGCTGCTCAGGAATACGGGGTGAAAAACCTCGAGGTGCGCATCAAGGGTCCGGGGCCTGGACGGGAGTCCGCCGTCCGCGCCCTCAATGCCGTCGGCTTCAAGATCACCCAGATCGCGGATGTGACACCGATTCCCCACAACGGCTGCCGTCCGCCGAAGAAGCGCCGCGTCTAAGTCAGGAGAATCACCGTGGCTCGCAATACCGATCCCAAATGCCGCCAGTGTCGCCGCGAAGGCGAGAAGCTGTTTCTCAAGGGTGAGAAATGCTTCACTGACAAGTGCGCCATCGAGCGCCGCAGCTATGCGCCCGGCCAGCATGGCCAGCGAAGTGGCGCCCGGCTGTCCGATTATGGCAAGCAGCTGCGGGAAAAGCAGAAGATGCGCCGCGTCTATGGCGTGCTGGAGCGCCAGTTCCGCAGCTATTACTTCGAGGCGGACCGCCGCAAAGGCATCACCGGCGAGAATTTGCTGCAGATTCTGGAAAGCCGCCTGGACAACGTCGCCTATCGCATGGGCTTTGGCGCCTCCCGCGCCGAGGCACGGCAGATCGTGCGTCACAACGGCATCCTGGTGAATGGCAAGCGGGTCAACATTCCCTCCTACCTGGTGCGGCCGGGTGATGTGGTGGAAGTGGCGGAGCGCGCCAAGAACCAGTTGCGCATCAAGGCCGCCGTGGAAGCCGCCGAGGCGCGCGGTTTTCCCGAGTGGATTTCGGTGGATACCAAGGCACTCAAGGGCACGTTCAAGGCGCTGCCTGCCCGTTCCGAGCTGCCGGCCACCATCAACGAGCATCTCGTGATCGAGCTGTACTCGAAGTAAACGCTTCTTTCGCTCTGGCGCCCCGGTGCATTGTCCGGGGTTGCCCATAAAGATACGAGGACTCATCCATGCAAAGCAGCGCTACCGAATTCCTGAAGCCGCGTGTGGTGGACGTGGAGCAACTGTCTCCGCTGCGGGCCCGCGTCGTGATGGAGCCGTTCGAGCGCGGTTACGGCCACACCCTGGGCAATGCCCTGCGCCGTATCCTGCTTTCCTCGATGCCCGGCTACGCCATCACGCAGGTGAGAATCGATGGTGTGCTGCACGAATACTCAGCCATCGAAGGCGTGCAGGAAGACGTGGTGGACATCCTGCTCAACCTGAAGGGCATCGCCTTCAAGCTCCACAACCGAAGCGAAGCCACCCTGCGCTTGGTGAAAAAGGGCAAGGGCGTGGTCACCGCCGGTGACATCGAAACCACCCACGATGTGGAAATCATCAACCCGGAGCATGTCATCGCCCACATCACCGGCAACACCGAGCTCAGCATGGAGCTCAAGGTGGAGCAGGGCCGCGGCTACCAGCCGGTGGCCTCCCGCCGGGTGGAGGAGCATGAGCATGTCATCGGCAACATCCTCCTCGATGCCTCCTTCAGCCCGGTGCGCCGCGTCAGCTACACGGTGGAAAGCGCCCGTGTCGAGCAGCGCACCGACCTCGACAAGCTGGTCATGGACATCGAGACCAATGGCGTGCTGGAGCCGGAGGAAGCGGTGCGTTACGCCGCACGGATCCTCATGGATCAGCTCGCCGTCTTCGCCGAGCTGAAGGGCACACCCGCTGTCACCGAAACGCCCCGGGCGCCGGCCATCGATCCCATCCTGCTGCGGCCGGTGGATGATCTGGAGCTCACCGTGCGCTCGGCCAACTGCCTGAAGGCGGAAAACATCTACTACATCGGCGATCTCATCCAGCGCACGGAGACGGAGCTGCTCAAAACGCCGAACCTGGGGCGCAAGTCCCTCAACGAGATCAAGGACGTTCTGGCCGCCCATGGCCTGAGCCTGGGGATGCGCCTGGAAAACTGGCCGCCCCCCGGCCTCGAGCGCCACGGCAAGTAAGCACAAGACGAGAAGGATAGGCAACCATGCGTCACCGTCTAGGCAACCGCAAACTGAACCGGACCAGCAGCCATCGGCTGGCCATGCTGCGCAACCTGACCAATGCCCTGCTGCGCCATGAGGCGATCAAGACCACGCTGCCCAAGGCGAAGGAGCTGCGCCGGGTCGCTGAGCCCCTCATCACCCTGGGCAAGAACCCCACCCTGGCCAACCGGCGGCTCGCCTTCGCCCGCCTGCGGGACCGGGAAATGGTGGTAAAACTCTTTGACGAGCTGGGGCCGCGCTATCGCAACCGGCCTGGCGGATACCTGCGCATCCTGAAATGCGGTTTCCGCCAGGGGGACAATGCGCCCATGGCCTATGTGGAGCTTCTGGACCGGCCGCAGCCCACGGCGGCCGAGCCCGCGGCCGAGTAACCGGGCTCACCAAGTTGCAGGAAGAAGCCGGATGCCCTCCGGCTTTTTTCTTGTTTGCGATCATGACGCTTCGCCCTCCTGAATGATGAAACGGCATTTCCCGGAGGGCAGAGGGGGCGAGGAAACGCTTCCCCTTGTTTTATGTCAGGGAGGACCGCCGCCGTCCCCGGCGGGGCGAGCAGGTAGCAAGCCTTGACGCGAAAAGCCGCCATCCGGCCCGGCAGGGGCGGGTTGACGGAGGAGCCGGCATGAGCATTCTTCTTTTCACCGATTTCGGCGCGGCCGACCTTTACGTGGGCCAGGTGAAGGCCGTGCTCGAGCGAGAGGCACCGGGTGTGGCGGTCATCGACCTCCTCCACGAGGTACCCGCCTATGACATCGAAGCGGGGGCGCACCTGCTGGCTGCGCTCGCCCCCCGCTTCGCCGTGGGGGATGTGTTTTTCGCCGTGGTGGACCCCGGTGTTGGCGGCAGCCGCCGCCCCGCCCTTCTGCAGGCGGACGGCCGCTGGTTCGTCGGCCCGGACAACGGCCTGCTGTCGGTGGTGGCGCAAAGGGCCCGGCAGCGACGGGGCTGGCACATCGTGTGGCAGCCGGAGAGTCTTTCCGCCTCGTTCCACGGTCGGGACCTGTTCGCCCCCATCGCCGCCTGGGTGGCGCGGCAGACCCTGCCGGCGGAATATCTCACACCGGCGCCGGCCCTCGATGTGCTCCTTGCCCCCGGTCCCTTGCCCCGCATCATCTACGTGGACCATTACGGCAACGGCATCACCGGCCTGCTTGCCGCGGGTGTTGCCCCCGAGTCGTGGCTCGAGTGCGGGACCTACCGCCCGCCCCCCGCGCGCCCCTTCTCCGCCGCCCCGCCCGGCCGCCCCTTCTGGTATGGCAACAGCATTGGGCTGGTGGAAATTGCCGTCGCCCAGGGCCATGCGGCCACACAGTTGGGCTTCCGCGTCGGCACCGCCGTACGGGTACTCTGAGGCCCGCTGGGGCGAGGCTCAAAGCCGCACCGAGACGAAGGCGATCTCGTCGCCACTGGCGATGGGCGTGCTGAGCTCGGCAAACTGTTTGTTCACGGTGATGCGCATCAGCCCGCGACCGAAGGTGGTTTCCCACACGCCGCCGCGGGCGCGCAGATGCTCGATGAGCTTCTCCACCGTCGTCACCTCCGGCGGCGGTGTCATCTCTTCGTAGGCCGTTCCCAGCTCATTGACCAGCGCAGCGAAATAAAACACCTTGATCATCGCTCATCCTTCGCGTGAGGGGGTGTGATCTTGGGCACCGCTTCCGCCATGGTGAGGCCGTGGCCCCTTTCGCGGCGGCAGGCGGTCCCGCGGATGCGGCGCAGCTTGGCATGGGCACCAGGCGGGGCAGGACCGGGCTCATGGTCAAAATCCCGTTTAGGCCCACCCGGCCGCCGCGAGGGGGAGAGGGTACCACGCGCCGCCTCTCCTCTGAAGGGAGGGGACGGGTGCGGCGCGGGTGAAAGCAGGAATACGTTTGAGGGGCCGTTTCACCCTTCGCGGCGCGAAGGGTTGGTCACCGGGGTGGCCGCGGCGCGCCCTGGGGAAGGTGTTTCATCACCTCGGGGATGTTCATGCTGCCCATTCCGGGCATGATGACATCCCCCGGCCGCTGCCCCGGCTGGCAGGGGCCAAGCCATCTGCCCTCCACCGTCTGCCGGGAAGACTTCATGCCCCGCAGTGGCGGCGAGAAGGTCATGGTGATTTCGCTGCGGTAGCTCTTGGCGTGATCCCCCGTCAACACGACGGTGGTGGTGATCGTGGAACCCTCGGCGCTGCACACCGATTCACCGATTACCTTGTCGCCTTCCCGGCGCACGGTTTGTTTGCTGCATTTCTGCTCCGCCGTAGCCTTGGCCCGGCTCTGGGTGAGGTCATCGGTTTTTTCATCGATGCACTGCTACATCACCATGGGCTGTGGCATGTCGGGACTGTGCATGCGCAGCTCCCACAGCCCCGGTTTGCGGTGAGGCATATCCGTCGGCGCGGCGAAGACGGAGGCGCTCAAGGCAACCCCCAGAAAAGCGACCAGAAAGCGCATGAGAAATCTCCTTCCGGCTCAAGCGTCTCAGCAGTATACGCCCCGCCCGTGAGTCTGATCAAACCACCCCGTCGATGTGCCGGGAATCGATCACAGGTTGCGGCGCTTCACCCCTTGGCCAGGACCGCCTTCAAATACTTGCCGGTGTGGCTTGCCGCGCACTTTGCCACGTCCTCCGGCGTTCCCTCTGTGATGATTTGCCCGCCGCCTTCGCCGCCCTCCGGGCCGAGGTCAATGATCCAGTCCGCGGTTTTGATGACGTCCAGGTTGTGCTCGATGATGACCACGGTGTTGCCATTGTCCCGCAGGCGGTGCACCACCGAAAGCAAAAGCTCGATGTCGTGGAAGTGTAGCCCCGTGGTGGGCTCGTCCAGGATGTAGAGGGTGCGGCCGGTGTCGCGCTTGGAGAGTTCCAGCGCCAGCTTCACCCGCTGCGCTTCGCCGCCGGACAGCGTGGTGGCCGACTGACCCAGGGTGATGTAGCCCAGGCCCACATCGAGCAGGGTTTCCAGCTTGCGTGCCACCGCCGGCACGGCGCTGAAGAATTCGTGGGCCTCCTCCACCGTCATCTGCAGCACGTCGTGGATGGTCATGCCCTTGTAGCGGATTTCCAAGGTTTCCCGGTTGTAGCGCTTGCCGTGGCAGACATCGCAGGGCACATAGATGTCGGGCAGGAAGTGCATTTCCACCTTGATCACGCCATCGCCCTGGCAGGCTTCGCAGCGGCCGCCCTTGACATTGAAGGAGAAGCGCCCGGGGCCGTAGCCGCGGCTGCGCGCTTCCGGCACGCCGGCGAAGAGCTCGCGGATGGGGGTGAACAGCCCCGTGTAGGTGGCGGGATTGGAGCGGGGCGTGCGGCCGATGGGGCTTTGGTCCACGTCGATGACCTTGTCGAAGAATTCCAGGCCGTCCAATTCATCGAAGGGGGCGGGCGTCAGACTGGAGCCGTAAAGGTGCTGGGCCACGGCCGGGTAGAGGGTGTCATTGATGAGGGTGGATTTCCCGGAGCCGGAGACACCCGTGATACAGGTGAGCAGTCCCACCGGCAGCTGCAGGGTGAGGTTTTTCAGGTTGTTGCCGCGGGCCCCGCGCAGGACGAGCCAGCGGTCGGGGTCGGGTGCACGGCGTGTCTTCGGGATGGCAATGGCGCGTCGTCCGGAAAGATACTGGCCCGTCAGCGAGGCGGGGTTGGCCTTGATTTCCTCCGGCGTGCCCTGGGCCACGATTCTCCCCCCATGGACACCGGCGCCGGGCCCGATGTCAATGACGTGGTCGGCGATGGTGATGGCCTCCTCATCGTGTTCCACGACGATCACGGTGTTACCCAGATCGCGCAGATGGCGCAGGGTGGCAAGCAGCCGTCCGTTGTCCCGTTGATGCAGACCGATGGAGGGCTCATCGAGCACGTACATGACGCCGGTGAGCCCGGAGCCGATCTGGGAGGCAAGCCGGATGCGCTGGGCCTCGCCGCCGGAAAGGGTTTCCGCGGAACGGTCCAGGGACAGATAGTCGAGCCCGACGTTGGTGAGGAAGCGCATGCGGGAGACGATTTCCCGCACGATGCGCTCCGCGATGGCCTGGCGCGCGCCGCCCAAGTTCAGTCCCTCGAAGAAGGGCAGGGCTTCCTTGAGGGGCATGCGGCTTACCTCGTAGAGGGTTTTGCCGCCCACCTTGACATGGCGAGCCTCGAGGCGCAGGCGTGTGCCTTCGCACTCGGGGCAGGGCTTGGTGTTGAGATATTTGGCCAGCTCCTCGCGCACCGTTGCCGAGTCCGTCTCCCGGTAGCGGCGCTCCAGGTTGTGGAGGATGCCCTCGAAGGGGTGCTTGCGCGTGGTGAGGCCGCCCCGTTCGGCGAGATACTTGAAGGCAATGACCTCGTTGCCACTGCCGTAGAGGAGGATGTTCTGGATGCGCTTGGGCAGGTCCTCGAAGGGGATATCCAGATCGAAGCCGTAGTGGAGGGCGAGGCTTTGCAGCATCTGGAAGTAGAACTGGTTGCGCCGGTCCCAGCCTTTGATCGCCCCCGAGGCCAGGGACAAATGGGGGAAGGCCACCACCCGCTTGGGATCGAAGAAGGTGACCACGCCCAGCCCGTCACATTTGGGACAGGCCCCCATGGGATTGTTGAAGGAGAAAAGCCGCGGTTCCAGTTCCGGCAGCGCATAGTTGCAGATGGGGCAGGCGAAACGGGCGGAGAACAGATGTTCCCGGCCGCTATCCATTTCCACTGCAATGGCACGGCCGTCCGCGTGGCGCAGCGCTGTCTCGAAGGATTCCGCCAGACGCTGCTTGACATCCGGCCGCACCTTGAGGCGATCGACGACGACCTCGATGGTGTGCTTGCGGTTCTTGTCCAGTTTGGGCAGGGCGTCGATTTCGTAGGTGCGGCCATCGATGCGCACCCGCACGAAGCCCTGAGCCCGTAACTCGTCGAAGAGCTCCAGATGCTCGCCCTTGCGCCCCGTCACCTGCCGCCTCCTGGCCATGCCGTCACCTCCGGCGAAGCTAGCTTGCCCCGCCGCAGCGACCGTCACGCACGCCGCACCGCCGGTCCGGGTACGGGCGCCGGGTACGCGCCCATCAAAGAAAGAACTGGTGCGCCCAGAGGGAATCGAACCCCCGCACCCGGCTCCGGAGGCCGGTGCTCTATCCGCTGAGCTATGGGCGCACCACAACAAGTATAACGCACTCTCCGCCTGTAAGCAACCAGCCATGCGCGGCGAACTGAGGCAACATGCCGGACTGCACGCCCGGCCAGACCGCCCCAAACACCCGGAACGGACTATAGCCATCTAGCCACCGTCCCCGGCCTCCCGGCATTCCCGGCAGAGGCCGAACAGCTTCACCTGGTGATCGACCACCTTGAAACCCGTGCGCTTGAATACCAGCGCCTCCAGCGATTCCAGCAGGTCGATGTCGAACTCGGCCACCTTCCCGCACCTGATACAGATCAGATGGTGGTGGTAGTGCTCCTCGTCGCCCAGTTCGTAGCGCGCCCGCCCGTCGCCCAGATCGATTTTCTGCAGGACCTCCAGGTTGGCGAGCAGATCCAGCGTGCGGTATACGGTGGCCAGACCGATGTCGGGGTGGGTTTTCTTGACCAGAGCGTAAACGTCTTCTGCACTCAGGTGCTGGCCGGAGTGGGAAAGAAGTACCTCCAGCACCGCCTCCCGCTGCGGCGTGAGCCGGTATTCTTTCTCCGTTAGCTTCCGACGTGCAGCTTCCAGCTCGTCACGCATGGGCACATGGCGAACAGGCCGGGGTGCACCCGGCCTGTTACCCCCCGGCCATTATAGCTGGTGCGCCGGCCCGTGTCAAAAAGGAGGCACGTGGCGACGCAGGCCGAGGCGTCGCGGCTGCAGCTTCTTCTTCACGGGCTCACGCCGGGCCAGGCGGCGGAAGAAGTCGGACAACACGTCCTCCAGGTTGGGACGGCCGATCTCCTGCAGCTCGTACCTCACCCTGACCGACGGGCGGGGCAGGGAAATCACCCGCGCCAGGTCGATGGGGGTGGCAACCACCACCAGGTCCGCGGGAACCGCGGCCAGCGTTTCTTCCAGTTCACGCAGTTGCTCGGCCCCGTACCCCATGGCGGGAAGAAGAGGCCCGATGTGAGGGTACTTGCGGTATGTCTCGGCAATGCTGCCCCGGGCGTACGGACGCGGGTCCACCAGTTCGGCCCCCCACCTGCGTGCGGCCAGCACCCCTGCCCCGTAGGACATCTCCCCGTGGGTCAGGGTGGGGCCGTCTTCCACCACCACCACCTTCCTGCGGGCCAGCCGGGCTCCATCGGCCACCGTGAGGGGAGAGGCCGCCTCTATCACCGTGGCCAGAGGGTTCACCTCGCTCACGTGGCGGCGCACCGTGTCCACCGCCTCGGGACCGGCCGTGTCCAGCTTGTTGATGACCACCACGTCCGCCATGCGCAGGTTGGCTTCCCCGGGGTGGTAAGTCACCTCGTGGCCGGCCCGGTGGGGGTCCGCCACCACGATGTGCAGGTCGGGCCGGTAAAAGGGGAGGTCGTTGTTCCCCCCCTCCCACACGATCACGTCGCCCTCCTTTTCCGCCTCGCGCAGGATGGCCTCGTAGTCCACGCCTGCAAAGACGACGTTTCCACGCTCGATGTGGGCCTCGTACTCCTCTCTCTCTTCGATGGTGCAGCGGTGACGGTCCAGGTCCTCGCGGGTAGCGAAACGCTGCACCACCTGCTGGTCGAGTTGCCCGTACGGCATGGGGTGGCGGACCACCACCGCCTTCTTGCCCATGGCCCGGAGGATGTCCACCACCCGGCGGGAGGTCTGTGACTTGCCGGCCCCCGTGCGCACGGCACAGATCGAGATCACCGGGCGGGACGACTCCAGCATGGTGGCGTCCGGCCCCATGATCCAGAAGTCAGCACCCAGGGCCAGCACCTGCGAGGCCCGGTGCATCACGTACTCGTGGGACACGTCACTGTACGCGAAGACCACCCGATCTACCTGACGCAACTTGATCAGGTGAGCCAGTTCCTCTTCGGGGTAAACGGGAATGCCGTCGGGATAGCCGGGGCCCGCCAGTTCCGGCGGGGAGCGCCTGCCGGCGATGTCAGGGATCTGGGCAGCGGTGAACGCCACTACGCGGAAGCGGGGGTTGCCGCGGAAGTAAACGTTGAAATTGTGAAAATCGCGGCCTGCCGCCCCCATGATGAGCACCCTCACCGGCCGCTCTCCTCCCCGATTGGCCGCCAAGGTCATCCCTCCCCCGATTTTCCCCGCCGGGTTTCGGCTACCCCTCCCCTTACTCCCGCGTGCGCGGGGTCTTGGTCCAGGTGCGGGGGTGTTTCCCCAGCTTCTTGAGCACCAGGGCCACGGTGTAGGGCGTGGGAAAGAGGAAGGCCGCCAGGGGTAGGATGAGCAACTGCAACCACACCCATACCTGCCCCAGCCAGTGCCCGGGGCGGCACCAGGTGTCCAGGTACGGGGAGTAGCGGCGGTAGGTGTAGAAGGTGAACCCCACGTAAGCCAGGCTCATGACGTTGAGCACGTGGCGGACGGCCGCCGGCACCACGTTCACGTCCAGATACCCGGTGAGGAAGAGCAGCAGGAAAACGGGGGGCACGAAGGTGGCCGCCTGATAGAGGGTCCATTCCACCTGGCCCTTGAGGAAGAGGGTGCGCAGCAGCTTCTCCCTCTTCTCGCGATCGTAGCGCCGCTCGGACCGGACTTTATCCATCACCAGGAGGTGACCGGTTCCCCAGCGCAGGCGTTGCCTGAAGAAGGCACGCACCGTGGGAGGCGTCTGTTCGCTGGAAGCATACGGCAGATACTCGGGCCACACACCCGCCTCCAGGTAGGCTCTCACCCCCAGCTCCAGGTCTTCGGTCAGGCAGGCGGGGTCGAATCCCCCGATGGAACGCAGCAGGGCATGGTCGACCACCAGGTTGGTGCCGCCGACGAAGGGGAGGCGCCGGAAAAGCACGGGGAGGTACCAGTCGTGGGCCACGGCCTGGTACAGGGCCGCCACCTTGCACACGGGACCCATCTGGTAGAAGTTGCGCACCTGAAACACCGGGCCCTGGAAGATGGCAGGCGGGTGCGGGTCCGTTAGCCAGCGGTACGCCACGTACAGCAGCACCCGCGGGTCGGGCCGGCTCTCGGCGTCGTAAAAAGCACACAGGTCGGTGGATGGATCAAGTTGAGAGAGCCCGTAATTGAGGGCCCTCCCCTTGGTGGAGGGAACCAGTCGCCCGGTGCACCTGCCCCCCAGGGCGCCGTCGAAGTCGTAGGGGACCTCCACCTGCCTCAGCCGGGGTCCCCCTTGACCGCTCAGGGCGTCCGCGCAGGCCTGCACCACGTCCTGCGTGGTGGGGAAGCACTCGGGGACCAACTCTTCCAGCATCGCCGCCAGAGAACCCCTGCGCCGATGCTCCGCGACCTGCCTGACCAGGTTGCGGGCCACACCTCCTGCCAGGGAGAGGACCACGTCGCGGGAGACGCCACCATCAAGGGGAACCACGGTGCGGGAAATGCGGGACCACACGGGACGGATGGCCCGCCCGGTGAGGTGGAGGTAAGCCAGCACCACCGGCAGTGCCGCCGCCACGTAGAAGGGGTAGGCACGCCGAGCCGCCTCCACGCCCACGCCGTTGAAGGCACGGCGCACCAGGAACATGAGTTGCGCGGGGCGGGCGGCACCCCCGTGCTGCAGGATGCTCCAGGCCATCTCCCGAACCAGGGCCCGCTCCTCCCGCGGCTCAAGGCGCACGCAAGACTCCCAGCCCAGGGCCCTCGCCAGACGTCCCCCGGGTTGCCAGTGCTCCTGGCCCAGGCGCACCAGCAACCCCAGCACCAGCAGGCGCCCCTGGTCGACCCCGCGTGCCGGCTCGGGTTCCCCCTTCAGGCTGGCCAGGGCGGCCGCCACCGCGTGGGGACGCATGGCGTCGCGGGCCATCCGTTCCTTTTCGTCGGTGATGACCAGCACTTGGTACCGAGAAGGCGGGTAGGTGAGACGGACCATGTGCTGGATGGTCCGGGCGATAACGTCGGCCTCATTGCGCGCCGGAATGAGCACACTGATGAAGGGCAGTTCCTTCCCCCGCCGGGACGCCTCGCGCTCGAGCGCCTCCAGGGTGAGCGCAGGCCGCCGGCGCCAGTAGGTGAGTTCCGCGTATCTCTTCCAGACAAAGAACCTGACAAAAAGACCGAACAGAACCAGGTAGATGGCTACCGCCACCAGATACAACCAGCCGGGCAATTCCGTTGACCCCCTCTGTCTCTAGCGCCCCTGGTTAATCTTTCGTACCGGTTTCTGGTTTTATGCCCTGAGGGCGGCTGAACGTTCCGGTCTCCGCGCCTCAGCCCCTCCGGCCCGGCACAGTGCCACACTGCACATGCCGGCCGCGGACTGCTCCCCTACCCCGCTATCACCAGGGCGAGGATGGCCTTCTGGACGTGCAGGCGGTTTTCGGCCTGGTCCCAAACCACGGACTGGGGGCCGTCGATCACCTCGTCGGTCACCTCCTGCCCGCGGTGAGCGGGCAGGCAGTGCATGAAGATGGCCCCGGGAGCGGCACGGGCCATCAGTTCGGCGTTCACCTGATAGGGGCCGAACACCTGCCGCCGCTGCTCTTCCTCTGCTTCCTGGCCCATGCTCGCCCAGACGTCCGTGTAGACCACATCGGCACCGCCCACCGCCTGGCGGGGATCAGATACCACCTCCACGCACCCGCCCGACGCCCGGGCGAATTCCGTGGCCCTCTCCACGACGGTGCGGTCCGGTTCGTACCCGGGCGGCGTGGCCACGGCCACGTGCATCCCCACCTTGGAACAGCCGAAGAGCAGGGAATGGGCCACGTTGTTGCCGTCCCCGACGTAGGCCAGCTTGAGCCCTTCCAGGCGGCCCTTCTTCTCCTTGATGGTCAGGAGGTCGGCCAGTATCTGGCAGGGATGGGAGAAGTCGGTGAGCCCGTTGATGACCGGGATCGACGCGGCCTCGGCCAGTTCCACCACATCCGCGTGAGAGTACGTGCGGATCATGATGGCGTCAAGGTACCGCGACAGCACCCGCCCCGTGTCGGCAATGGTTTCTCCCCTGCGCAGCTGGAGCTCAGCGGCCGTGAGGTTCAGAGCGTGACCGCCGAGCTGCGCCATAGCCACCTCGAACGATACCCGGGTCCGGGTGGAAGGCTTATGAAATATCATCCCCAGCGTCTTCCCGACCAGGGGACGAAAGTCCACGCCTGCCTTGGACATCAGCTTGAAGTGCTCTCCGGTGGTAACCACCTGGAGGATCTCCTCGCGGGTGAGGTCGGCAAGGGATACCACGTCTCGACCCTTCATGGAAACGGCCAAGTCTATCACCTCTCGGTGGAGTAGTTTACCACAGCAACCCGTCGACTGCCAGAGGACGCCGCGAGAACAGCACGGCCCCGCAGAGCCGGCACGCCGGCCGGGCCGGGTGGCTCTGCGGGCGGAGGGCAGGTCCCGGTCGCTAAGGGGCGAACACCTGGCCGCGGATGGCAATCCGGTAGCCGCAGCGGGGGCACCGGTGGTCCTGCAGCGACGACCGGGTGAGTTCCAGGCCCCGCCGCTCAAGCAACGTCTGACCGCACTGGGGACACAGGGTGTCGCCGCCCCGCCCCCACACATTGCCGAGGTAGACGTATCGCAGTTTGGTCCGGGCGATCCCGGCAGCTTGCTCCAGCGTGGACAGCGGAGTGGCGGGCTCGGTGAATCGGTAATTGGGGAAGTAGCGGAAAAAGTGCAGGGGGATGCCCGGGGACAGCCCCGCCAGCCAGTCCACCAGTTCGGCGATCTCCGCAGCGGAATCGTTATAGCCCGGTACGAGCAGGTTGGTTACCTCCACGTGGCACCCCGCGCGATGGGCCACCTCCACCGTGCGCAGCACCGGATCCCGCTCACCCTTGCAGACCTTGCGGTAAAAGTCCCGGCGGAAGGCCTTCACGTCCACGTTCATGGCATCCACCAGGGGCAACAGTTCCAGCAGGGGGGCCTCCTCGATGAACCCGTTGGTGACCAGGCAGTTCACCAACCCTTCCCGCCTGGCCAGCTCCGCCGTCTCGGCCACGTACTCGTACCAGATGGAGGGCTCGTTGTAGGTGTAAGCCAGTCCCACCACCCGCGGGTCGCGACGCCGGGCGGCGAGCGTCAGTTCCACCGCCCGGCGGGGCGAGACCTCCGCCGTGGGGGACTCGGCCTGTGAAATCGTCCAGTTCTGGCAGAAGCCGCAGGACAGGTTGCACCCGAGCGAGCCCAGGGAAAGAAGATAGGAACCCGGGAAGAAATGGTAGAGGGGTTTCTTCTCGGTCGGGTCGAGGGCGTACGAAGAGACCTGCGCGTAGTTCAGGGTGTACAGGACGCCGTCCACGTTCTGACGTGCCCGGCACACTCCCCGCTGACCGGGCCGCAGCAGGCAGTGGTGCGGGCACAGGTAGCACCTGACCCTTCCCTCACCGGCCTTCTCCCAGAACCGTGCCTCCTTCACCGCCTCACCGCCTCGCCGATCCCACCCGGGCCCTCCCCTCGACCTAGTGGTAGCGGGTTACCCGGAAACGCAACAGTTCCACGTCGCGCTCTTCGGGGCGAATACCCGCCTTCTCCCTGGCGATGGCCACCTGCTGCTCGGCCGTATCCACGCCCTCCAGGTCGGGGAGCAACAGCCCCGTCCGCCGCCCTTTGCGGACGATGACACCGTAACGGGAAGGGTCCAGCTGGCCCAACCCCTCCACGGGCTCGGGTTCCTCCAGCACGTCCACCGAGCAGTCCAGGTAGGGCAACTCATCGGTGGTGACGGGCGGAAAGCGGGGATCCCTGGTCCCCGCGGAGATGGCATTGTAGATGATCTCCTCCGCCAGGGTGGCCCGGGTGGGTTCGATGGTGCCTATGCAGCCCCGCAACTCACCCGCCTTCTTGAAGGACACGAACACCCCCGCCCGCCGCCGCGCGAACTCTTCGGGAACCTCGGCGGGAGGTTCCATCACCGTGCCGTGGCGGAGGTAGTGCTCCAGGGAGCGCAGGGCCAGTTCCACGGGCCAGGAAGGTTGCGGGGTCCAGGTGGCCACCGCGTAACCCACCCCGAACGGGCCCTCGTACGAGACCACCTGGGGGCGAAGCCCGGTGTTCCGCAGGGCCCCCATGAGCATGAAGATGGGGCGCAGGCCGCACTCCCCCGCACGCTCGACCAGGTCTTCGTCGAGGGCCAGCAGGGCGTCGAGATCGTTTTCGCGCAGGGCCCGGACCACCCGATCGTCGAACTCCCGCCCGGCGGGATCGAACCCGGCCGGAGCCCCGGGGGTCAGGCGGTGGGAGAGGTCGCCGCTGGCGATCACCACGGCCCGCCGGCCGGTAGACGCGATGGCTCCCGCCACCGCCTCGCCGAAGCGGACGAGCAGTTCCCGGGGCAGGGGAGAGATACCGGTGGCAACCAGGGGGCAACTCACCCCCGCCTCGCGCAGGTAGTAAAGGGGAACTGCCAGTCCGTGATCGAGGAGGGTACCGGCATAGCGCAGCACCCTCTCTGCGGTCAGCCGCAGGATGGGGACGCCGCGCGCCTCGGCCTCGTCACCCACGGCGGCGAGAAGATCCGCATCCACCTTCCACTCCATCCTCACTCCGGGAGCGCCGAACATGCCCAGGTCGCCGTGCAGCGACTGGGCGTCCAGCAGGGGAATGCCCTCCCGGGCGTAAGGAGCGTGGGGGCTGAACATCACCACCACCCCGGGGCGGGCCTGCGCCACCCTGCGGCCCAGGACCCGCAGTGCATCCCGGGTAGCCGACACCTTTCTGACCTCCCGGCCACCCACCTCGGGAACGACGATGGGCGGGTGGGGAGCCAGAGCTCCCATCAGGATTTGGCCCGCCATGTGACCGCCTCCCGTGCTGCTACGCCTGTCTCATGGTAAGGTTCTCCTGCGGTCGCCAGTCTCCTGCAGCCCCCGCCCTAGTTTGTCCCGGCGGTCGGCGTACCCTCTCCCCCGTGCCACCTCAGGGCCGTCCGCCCTCGGCGAAGTAGCGGGCGGTGCCCAGAAATATGGCCCATGCCACCAGTTTCTGGTAATCGGGGTCGGTGAGCAACCGGGCCTCCTCCGGGTTGGACATGAAACCCACCTCGACGGTGACGGCAGGCATGGTCACGTTGTCCAGCACATACTGTTTGGGGCCCGGCAGGGCCACCCGGTCGGTACGCCGGGTGATCCGCACCAGTTCCCTCTGGATACACCGGGCCAGCCGGGCACTGTCGGGGTGGTTCGCTCGGTAAAAGGTCTGAGCCCCCCGCCAGTGGGGGACCGGTGTGGAATTGGCGTGGATGCACAGGAACACGTCCGCCCGCGCCCCCTGCGCTATCTCCACCCGCCGCTTGAGGTCTATGGCCTTGACGTCGGGAACGTCGGGGGGGAGCCCCGACAGGTCCTCGTCCCCTTCCCTGGTCAGGATGGCGCGCGCTCCCGCGGCCCTCAGGTAACCGGCCAGGTGGCGCCCGATCTCCAGCACCACATCCTTCTCGAGTTCCCCCCGCGGCCCCACCGCGCCCGGATCCGGGCCCCCGTGACCGGGGTCGATGACGACCACCCGGTTGAGCAACACTCCCCCCACCGAGGGGGTTCCCCCCAGTACCCAGGCACCACCCACCACCCAGCACAGGATGGCCGCCCCCAGGCCCACCGCCCAGAGGAGCCACGTCCCCCGCGGCAGCCACCACACCACGCGGGGCAGGAGACGGCGGCGTCCGCGGGCACGCCCGGCGCGGCCGGGCGGAGCGGCCTGTCGCGGCGAAGCCGCGGGGCGTCGCAGAAAGCGTCCCGTGATGTCGCCGGGCACGTTCCGCCCCCCGGATCACTGATATTCAGCGCCCCGATCCGGTATGGCCCGGCAGACCGGCACCCGCCCGATGCCATCTGACGAAGCACGCCGCCCGGCTCCATTGCGGGCGGCGTGCCCCGGACGGTAGTGTTCCCCTTAACGCTTGGAGAACTGGGGAGCTTTGCGCGCTTTCTTCAAACCGTACTTGCGCCGCTCCTTGACGCGAGGATCCCGGGTGAGCAGCCCTGCCTTCTTCAGTGTCGGGCGCAGGGAGGGGTCCAGTTCGCAGAGGGCGCGGGCAATCCCCAGGCTGATGGCGCCAGCCTGACCCGAAATCCCGCCCCCGTGCACTTTGACCACCACGTCCACGTGGTTAAGGGTTCCGCTCACGTTTAGCGGCTGCAGCGCGATCACCCGGTGACGGTACACGGGGAAATGCTCCTCGAGGCTGCGGCCGTTGACGGTGATCTTCCCGGTGCCGGGAGTCAACCGCACCCGGGCCACCGCCTCCTTCCGGCGGCCGGTACCGTAAAAGTATACGGGCTTGACCTCGACTACCATGACTGCCTTCTCAACTCCCTACAGGCTCAGGGGCTCGGGCCGCTGGGCGGCATGAGGGTGCTCGGGGCCCCGGTACCCCTTGAGTTTCTTGATCATCCGCCTGCCAAGGCGGTGGTGGGGCAACATGCCCCACACGGCCAGCTTCACCATGCGCTCGGGATGACGAGCA
>Ga0080004_1199842_pt1 | contig 16579 bp, 28 predicted proteins | sample WasSprMetagenome_FD_69207 | JGI IMG/M metagenome (GOLD analysis project Ga0080004, IMG submission 69207) | Sulfidic aquatic microbial communities from Washburn Spring, Yellowstone National Park, USA - WS (SPADES assembly) (version 2) | ecosystem: Environmental > Aquatic > Thermal springs > Hot... | reverse complement strand
TTATATATACCAGAAGACCTAGTGACATATCTAACGAAGAATAGGATCTATGCGATGGCGATGAAAGATGATACAATGGACCTATTAAACTTTGAACAAGTTGTAGATGATGTAAAGAAAGCTGTGGAGTAAAAGAGGAAGGCAAGATATCTATGCCTAAGACAATTAGAGATTTAACCCAAGATGAGATAGAAAAATATTGGGAAGCTTTAAAGAAGAGAGAAGATAGAGAGAAGGAGTTTTTGAGAGAGAGGTTCAAAGATGCATGGAGTATAGTTATAAAGGCTTCTGAGATACTTTATAAAAAGTGTCAGGCTAAGGAAGTAATAATCTTTGGTTCTTTGACAGACTTTTCTCGTTTTAATCGATGGTCTGATATAGACATAGCAGTTTCGGGGATACCGTCAGATTTGTATCTAAAAGCTGTGGCCGACGTTATATCTCTTAGTCCAGATTTTAAGATCGATCTATTAGATATAGAAGATTGTAAGGAATTTTTAAGAGAAGTAATCGAGAAAGAAGGTATAAAGGTGTAGTGGAAAAGTTTTTAGCTTTCTAAATATAGAGCATTTCGTCATACTGTTAGGAATGTCTATGCTTATAAGTTAAGGATTGATAGGATAAAAATTTTGATGGAAAGGTTAGAAATGATTTTCAACGAATTAGTAGAAGAGTTAGAAAGCTTTTGTTCATTTCTAGAAAAGGAGTAGATGGCTTATAATAGAGAAGGGAGAGGATTAGAATTATGCCAATGAATAATCTTTCTAAAATATTGGAAGAGAAGGTCGGTATTCCTATTCTTACAGTTTTTATCCTTAAAGATGAAGAAAGATATATGGCAAAATGTATAGAGCTAGACCTAGTAACTGAGATGGATACACCTGAAGAAGCACTGAGAGCAATAGTTGAGATGATAAAAGAATATGCCGAGGATTATAAAGAAAGAGAAGAGCTGTTTATAAAGAGCTCTAATCGTGCCCATCATAAACCATACATAGAAGAAGTTCTAAAATGTAAGGATCTATGGGAAATTTATCGGCTGATTAAAGTACAATATGGCTACATATAATTATGATGAGGTTCGTTATGTATTAAGTAAATTAGGTTTTATAAAGGTTCGAAGTAGGAAACATGAAACTTGGGAAAAGATTCTTGAGAATGGGACGATCCTTCAAGTTCGATTAAGCCATAAAGGTAAGAGAGATATTCCCAAGGGAACTTTTAAGGAGATATTAAGACAGGCAGGAATAAATGAGGAATTATTTAAAGAAATACTTGGAGAGTAATAGCTTTACTAAGAGGTAGTCCCTATAGAAAGAGAAATGTAGCGATTTTTAACTTTTTGTGTAGTAAATAATCATTGGTAGGACAAGCGTATCGTTTGTCCATCGTGATGGAATAGACCTGTAGGGGCGGATTATGATAGAATATTATCTGTCTGAGCTAAAGAATGGAGGTTAAGAGTTTGAAAGAAATAGATTTTATTTTATGGCAAGAAGGTAAATATTATGTTGCTCGATGTCTAAATATTGAGGTTTCCTCATTTGGAGAGACTGTTGATGAGGCGATAAAAAAATTTAAAAGAAGCTGTCGAACTTTACTTAGAAGGTGAGAATATAGAATTACCTATAAAGGTATCTTAAAGCAGAGTGGGATAGACTATGAAGAATTTAAAAGATTACTGGAGTAATAAGGCTTGAGTTTGATAAAAGAGAGAAAGGCAGTTTGCAGAAGACTTAGTATAGTCTCTATAGTTGGTGCAAGACCTCAATTTATAAAGCTTGCCCCTCTATCTAAGAGATTAAGAGAGGAGGGCTTTAAAGAGGTTATAGTCCATACAGGTCAGCATTATGACGACAATATGAGTGATCTCTTCTTCAAAGAGCTTGAGATTCCAGAGCCAGATTATAATCTTGGAATTGGTTCGGGTTCTCATGGAAGTCAAACAGGAAGGATGCTTATAGCTATAGAAGAGGTCCTTCTAAAAGAAAAGCCCGATCTAGTTATAGTCTATGGAGATACAAACTCCACATTAGCAGGAGCTCTTTCTGCCTCTAAGCTTCATATAAAATTAGCCCATGTGGAAGCAGGACTTAGGAGCTTCAATAGAGATATGCCAGAAGAGATTAATAGAGTTGTAGCAGACCATCTATCAGATATCCTCTTTTGCCCAACTGAGACGGCAGTAGAAAACTTAAAAAGAGAAGGAATAACAGAAGGGGTCTATCTTGTTGGAGACATAATGTTTGACGCTCTGATGTACTTTTCAAAGATAAGTGAGACAAAGAGTAAGATCCTAGAGATGCTTAATCTCAAGCCTGAAGAATACTATCTAGCTACCATCCACAGGGCAGAGAATACTGATAACTATGAGAGACTAAAGAATATCTTAATCGCATTATCTCAACTAGATATTCCAGTAATCTTCCCCATACATCCAAGGACAAAGAATAGAGTAAAGGAGTATAATCTTGAATCTCTTCTAGAGAAGATACAGGTTATAGAACCAGTAGGATACCTGGATATGATAAAATTAGAGAAGAATGCGAGGGCGATTCTTACAGATTCAGGAGGCATCCAGAAGGAAGCCTTCTGGCTAAGAGTCCCCTGTATTACATTAAGAGATGAGACAGAATGGGTTGAGACAGTAAAGTTCGGATGGAATAGACTTGTAGGGGCAGATTGTGATAGAATTATATCTGCGGTAAAGAATATAGGACCAGGAGAAGAGGTTAGCTTTAAAGATGAGTATTCGGCAGAGAAGATGGTAGGGGCGCTGAAAGAGTGGTAGAGAGCGAATATGAGTTTTGAAAAGGAATATTATGAAAATCCAGTTCTTTGGGATATTAAAAGGTATTTTGAGAATCAAGCTGAACTTGAGAGATTCAATAAGATTATTAGTACTATTCCAAGCGATGTTAAATCCTTATTAGATGTAGGTTGTGGTAATGGAGTATTCTTGTATCTTTTGAAAAATAAAAGAAATGAGATTTCATCTGTAGGACTTGAAAGATCTAAAATGGCTATAGAAATTGCTTCTAAGAATTTTGATGTTGAAATTATAGAAGGTGATGTAAGTTCTTTACCTTTTGAAGATGCATCCTTTGACTGTCTTACTGCGCTAGAAGTTATAGAACATCTTCCATATGAAATTTACGAAAGAGCATTAGGAGAGTTTGAAAGGGTAACTAAAAAATATATTATTATCAGTGTACCATATGAAGAAAGGCGAGGATTAACCCAATGCCCATATTGTGGTTGTAGATTTAATCCTACTTTTCATCTTAGAAGATTTAATAGACAAGTATTGGATGCTCTGTTTAGTAATTTTAAGTTGACAGGACTTGAGTTAATATGCCCTGGATATGAAGTTTATTTTCATAAAGTGTTTAGTGCTTTGTATCAACTAATATTTAAGCCGTCTTTTCCTGAGAATGTTATATGTCCAGCTTGTGGTTACAGAAAAGTTAATAGCTCAAGTTCAGAAGATGGAAGTTTTAAGAACATAGCTAAAGATAAAGTAAAAAATATTCTTTCTCGCTTTGTACCGAGAAGAAAGAAATATAGATGGGCTGTTTGTATTTATGAGAGAGATATTGAGATTAAAACTTAATTTTAGTAGGAGGAAAATATAAGTGAAAAGTATGAAGATTGCGTATTTACTTCATTTTAATTTTGAGCCAAGTTCTGGTGTTTATAAAAAAATTAGAGATGAAGTAAAACAACTGTTAAAATTTGGTCAGGAGGTTCGAATATTTCTAGTTACTAGAAACGATAAACTTAGACGTTTTCTCCTTGAGTCAGATTTTAGAGATATCATAGAGATAGAAATGTATCCAGATAAATTGAATTTTCACTCTTTAAGTAAAAAATTGGATACCCTCTATTCTTTAAGTAAAAGTTCAAATGCTATGAGACATATCAGAAATAGTATTTTAAAGTGGAATCCAGATATTATCTATACTAGACAAGATTTATATTATTCCTCTATTACTGAAATAGGAAAGAAAAAACCGCTAATAATTGAAATTAATACTTATGACCTAGGAGAACTGCGGATTTTGTCAAAATTTCGATATATATATAATTTACTTACAAGAGATAAAATGCTGTCGACTGCTTCTGGTTTTGTTTTTGTAACTTATGAACTCTCAGAAATGAAAGCTTATAAAAAATTTGAAAAACCTTATGAAGTTATCGGTAACGGAATTAATTTAGATGAAATACAACCTATACCGGTTCTTCCTCATAATGATATCACCATAGTGTTTTTAGGGCAAGGAAAATATCCTTGGTATGGGATTGATAAAATTTGTTACCTTGCTAAATGTTTCCCAAATTGGAAATTTTATCTGGTTGGGTTAGAAGAGCAAGATCTAAAGGGAAGTGAAAGATTGCCAAATGTAACTTGCTGTGGTTTTTTAAAATGTGAGCAGTATATAAACCTATTGAAAATTGCTGATTGTGCGATTGGTACACTAGCATTACATCGTATAGGAATTAATGAAGCTTCTCCTATAAAAACAAGAGAGTATTTGGCCTTTGGTCTTCCTGTAATAATAGCTTATAAAGATACTGATTTTCCTGAAGAAGTTGATTTTATATTACGTCTGCCCAATAATCAGAGTAATATTGAGGAGAATCTTATTTTGATCAAGGAATTTGTCTTAAAATGGAAAGGTAAGCGGGTACCGAGAAATAATATTTTACACTTAGGAATAGAACGGAAATTATTAAAAAAATTAACTTTTTTTGAATCAGTTTTAAAGAGGGGAGAATAAGAATTATTTGGTGGAGGGGTTAGTATTAAATAATGTAAGAATTAGCATAATAATTCCAACTATGAATAGACCAGAAGTATTAGAAAATATTTGTCTTCCATCTTTAGCTGTACAATCATTTCGGGATTTTGAAGTAATCGTATGGGATGCAAGTGATAACAATAAATCTCAGATGGCAGTAAATGAATTTTTAGAAAAGTATCCTGATCTTTGTATAAGATATTTCCCTGCACCAAGGAAAGGAGTGGCGTCTCAAAGGAATGATGCAGTTAAGTTTGCAAAAGGAGATATTATTCTTTTTATCGATGATGATGTGAGTTTAGAACCGAATTTTTTAGAAGAATTATTAAAAGTTTATGACAGTGATGACCAAAAGATAATAGGCGGCGCTCAAGGTGTAATATTATTGCCTAATGAAGATAAGAGTATTTTCAAAAATATTGTAAAAATTTTAGTGAACGTGTATTCTTTCTTATTTATGCTACCGAGAGACTCAAAATATCAAAAAGTACTTATTTCAGGAAGATATACTTCTTTTTCCCCTATTCCATTGCAAAAAGTTTATAATAATCCAAGGATTGATCTAAACCTAGAGTGGCTATCTGGATGTTGTATGAGTTATAGAAGTGAAGTTTTTAGCGAGTTTGACCTGAAGTTTGATGAGGAGTTTGAGAGATTTGGTGGTTATGCTTATATGGAAGATGGGGATTTCTCTTACAGAGTTTTTAAAAATTTAGGGTTTAAACTTGTAAGAATAAGGTCAGCTAAATGTATTCACTACCATGCTCCCGGAGGTAGAGGTAATAAAAAATATCAGTATGCTGGGAGAGTATATAATCACTATCTTTTTTGGAGAAAGAATATAACCACTTCATTGGCATCAATTACTGCTTTTGGGTTGAGCCAGATAGGTTTGTTAGGTTTGGCATTAGTAAATGTTGTTTTTTCTCTAAGTATTGAGCCAGTAGTAGGTTTCGTTATTGGTTGGAGAGAAATAATCAAAGTGATGGTGGAGAAATAAAGTATGCTACTTATATTTATATTTATCCTTTTCTTTGTATTTACATTTATCTACGTTTCTAAGAGATCATTTGTTTTTTCTTTAGCATATGCTCTTCTATTTCTATATACGATATTTACTCAGTTTGCTTATCTCCTCTATCCGGAAAAATTAGCTCTATTTTCTGGTGGGCAATATTACGGTGTTGAATTCTTCCTGCCTTACTGGATGTATATATCCCTGTCATTCGCTTTTATTTTTGTTTTTTTTATAATACTATATGGGAAAGACTATAATTCATCTATAAGGCTTGAGATATCAGGGAACTTTAAAAATAAGAAGTTTTATAATCTTTTATACTTTACTATTATAATTGTATATGAGATATTAATGTTAGCATTTCTCTTGAAAAATTATTCAACACTAAGCTACTATACTCAAGATATTTTAAAGCGTAATACTTTTTGGTTTTATTTATTTGATATAAATGGGATAGTTCTGCTTTCTATTTTCTGTGGATTTCTTATTGAAAAAAACAAATTGACTAGGGTATTTTATCTTTCTATTTTTGTTATTTCTTCGTCAATATTTATAGTTACTTCTATGAGGGCAGGCCAACGAATTGAAGTTTTTAATACTCTTCTTGCTTTTACTTCTTTTTTGTGGATTTATTTTTTAAAAGGTTTACATAATAAGAAGGGAAAACTTGGAATCCTTCTCTTTCTGTTCTTTGTTATATTTATATTTATAGGATTTTCTCAAGGGGTTAGGACACTAAGAGGAAGTACTATCAATATCACTAGTTTAATAGATATTTTAAAACGTCCAAGGACATATTTAACTTTCTTTTCTTTTGAGAGTTTGGTTTTTCAGGATTGGCTAGTACCTTCTTTAACTCTTGTTACTTCTATGAAATATGAAATTATCTCACCATCTTTAGTACTAGAATCAAATCTTAAGGTATTTATACCGTTTATACAGCATCCTTCTTTAGGAGGTATTCTATCAAGAATTATAGATCCCACAGGGTGGACAGGGTATGGTTATTATATCCTTACAGAAGGATATAACTTTATGGGATTTTTAGGATTTTTGTATTCTTCATTTATATTTGTAATTGGTCTTAAACTTTGGGAATTAATCTTTACAAAAACTAAGGATAATATGTTTAATTCTTTTATGTGTAGTATTATTGCCTTTTCATATATTAGTATAATTCGTAGCCAGAGTATATCGTACATTAAACTTATTTACTTATATTTTATCCTAGCTATTCTCTTGTTTAGATTTATGTCCGGGAAAAGAATTTATCTGGTAAAATCAAAATGAGTATATTGAAGTTAGTTTATATTACAGCTCAAGCTCCTTATGGTAGAGGAGAGACGTTTATTAACGAGGAAATACTTGCTATTAAAGATAAGGTAGAACTATTTATTTTCCCAAGAAATCCAGAAAAAGAAATCTTTCATAAAGAAGCAGAAACACTTAGTGATTATACAATATGGTTACCTCTAATAAATTTAAAAATGTTCCTTAATTTTTTACTATTTTTAATTATAAAACCACGAGTTTGGAAGGTTATAATAAACATATTCAAACACTCACGAACTCTACCAATTTTAATGAAAAATTTAATGGTCTTGCCTAAAGGGGTATATATATCAAAAATTATAGGGAAAATGAAAATAGATCATATTCATGCTCACTGGGGTTCTACAACCTCTACTATGGCTTATATTGTATCACAATTAACAGATATTCCTTGGAGTTTTACCTTACACAGATGGGACATTAAAGAAAACAATATGCTAAAAGAAAAAGCAAAAACTGCAAAGTTTGTAAGAATTATAAGCAGAGACGGATATAATAAAGTATTAAGAATTATTGGAGATGAACATATAAATAAATGCTTTATATTACATATGGGTGTAGATATCCCCAAGTTTACAAATGAAAGTAAAAAAAGAGATAGAAAGAGTTTTATTATTGCTACCCCTGCTAATCTAATAGAAGTAAAAGGGCATAAATACTTGATAGAAGCTATAGGAATATTGAGACAGAAAGGTTATAATATTAAATGTTATCTTTCCGGAGATGGTCCACTAAGAGAAGATTTGGAAAAAACTGTTAATGAGATGAACTTAGGAGATATTGTTATATTTAAAGGTGCTATACCTCATAACCAGCTGCTTGAATTATACGCTAATAACGAAGTTGATTGTGTGATTCTACCAAGTATTGTCACGGATAAAGGTGAACATGAAGGAATACCGGTAAGTTTGATGGAGGCAATGGCATATAAAATTCCCGTAATCTCTACTAATACTGGTGGTATACCCGAATTGTTAGATAATGATGCAGGAATAATAGTTGAACAGAAAAATCCTTATAAACTGGCAGAAGCTATTGAAACTTTAATTAAAGATGAAGGATTAAGAAGGAAATTGGGAGAAAGTGGGTATAAGAAAGTGATAGAAGAGTTTTCCTTACCAAATATTGTAACAAAGCTTTTGGAACTTATGAAGGAATGATTTCGAATGCATAGGAGATCTATATGGTTCTTTAATCACTATGCCATAACTCCAGACCTTCCTGGAGGGACAAGGCATTTTGATTTTGTAAAAGAGCTAGTAAAGAGAGGATTTATGGTAAAATATCTTGGGGAAGATGTGAAATGAACATATTACTTATTAATCACTATGCAGGTTCGCCACAATATGGAATGGAATATCGCCCCTATTACTTAGCAAGGGAATGGGTCAAGATGGGGCATAAAGTAGTTATAACTTCAGCATCCTTCTCTCATTTAAGAAGCAAACAGCCAAAAGTAAATGGAAATATAAGTGAAGAATTGATTGATGATATTAGATATATATGGATAAAAGCCCAAAGTTATAAAGGGAATGGTCTCAAAAGAATATTAAATATGCTGACTTTTGTTTCTAAGCTTATGTTTTTAAGTAAAAGATTATCATCACATTTTAAGCCCGATATAGTTATTGCTTCTTCTACTTATCCTTTAGATATCTATCCAGCGTACCTTATTTCTCGCTTTTCAAAAGCAAAATTAATCTTTGAAGTCCATGATTTGTGGCCCCTAACTCCTATAGAGCTTGGAGGAATGCCTAAATGGCATCCATTTATTGTAATTCTACAGATAGCAGAAGATTTTGCATATAAACATGCAGATAAGGTTATCTCTATCTTGCCAAAAGCTTTGGAGCATATGGTTAGTAGAGGCTTAGATCCTAAAAAATTTGTGTATATTCCTAATGGTATTGATATAGAAGAATGGCAATCTTTCAACACTCAATTGCCTGAGGGGCATAAGGAGATTATAGAGAAATTAAAAAAAGAAGTAAAGTTTCTTGTAGGTTATACCGGGTCTTTTGGTGTTGCAAATGCTCTTGATTATTTTGTAAAGGCTGCATCTTATCTTAAAGATTTACCTGTAGCTCTTGTCCTTGTTGGGCAGGGTCCAGAAAAGGAAAATCTCCAGAAATATGTAACAGAAAATAATCTTAACAACGTTGTTTTTTTGCCACCTGTGCCTAAAAATTCTATTCCTGAGTTATTGAGCAAGATGGACATTTTATATATTAGTTTGAGAAAAAGTCCTTTGTTTCGTTTTGGTATAAGCCCCAATAAACTTTTTGATTATATGATGGCAGGAAAGCCTATTATAAATGCTATTTCAGCAGGAAATGATTTAGTTGCAGAAAGTGGTTGTGGAATATCTATACCTCCAGAAGACCCTGTAGCTATTGCAGAGGCTATTAAAAAATTAATAGATATGTCTCCTCTTGAGCGGGAAGAAATGGGAAGAAGAGGGAGAGAGTATGTTATTAAGAATCACGATTATAAAGTTCTAGCAAAGAGATTTCTAGAGGCAATGAATGCTTAGATCTACAGAGAGATTTGCAGAGTTATATGATAGGCTGGGAGTAAAATTTGAGATAGTGTATGATATTCTCTGGAGAGAATACCAAAGAATGGTTGTTCCATTGGGTCCTGCTATGTTTGATTATACTATTTCAGAGGATGAGGCAAGGTTTTTATTATCTAAATTTCCTAAGGCTTTATTGGTTAGATGGACAGATGGATTTAATCTAACCGATGATTATGCAAAGACAGAAAATAACTCTGAGGAAAGCTGGTATGCTGTTATATGTACCGAGTTTAAAGACCTTGAGGAACTTTCTGTAAACAATAGAAGCAAAATACGAAGAGGATTAAAAAATTGTGAAGTAAAAAGAGTTGGGGCAGATTTTATAGCAAGAAATGGTTTTAATGTATTTATATCAGCGTTTGAAAGATATAAAGGAGTTAAAAAGCCTGCTATTACTGAAAAGGAATTTAGAGAGAGGATTCTTAAAATGAGAGATTTTGAAGATATTGTACATTACTGGGGAGTCTTTCATAATAACATCTTAATTGCTTATTCAGAAAATTATATTTATGATGATATAGAAGCTAGTTATTCAACGATAAAATTTCATCCCGATTTCTTGAAACTATATCCCTCTTATGCTCTTATATATGAGATGAATAGATATTATCTTAGAGATAATAAGTTTCAATATGTTAACGATGGTTTTAGAAATATTTTACATCAAACAAATATACAAGATTTTTTAGTAGATAAGTTTAAATTTAAAAAGGCATATACAAATCTTTATGTATTCTATAGATCTTATCTATCTATCTATCTAAAAATTACATTTCCTATAAGAGATATTTTAAAGAGAGTAGTTCCAAAGTTAAGCGCACTGTATACTACGGAAGAAATTAGTAGGAGACAAAATGTTTAGCTATGAGGATAGGAGATTTTATATGATAGTAGATGAAAAGAACTTTAGTTCTCAGAGGGGAATTATAAAGGCTGGTTTTATAGAAGCAGGAGTGGTTTATAAAAACATATTAGGAATCTATAAGAAAGAGATTAAACAATGAACTATATAATTCTTTTCATCTTCTCTCTTTTAGCCACATATCTTTCTCTCTTTTTAGGTCGTAAGATAAAAGTTATAGATAATCCTTCTTCTGAAAAGATTCATAAGGTTCCTGTTCCAAGAACAGGGGGATTGGGGATATTTTTGACTTTTCTTCTGGGAATTATATTATTCCCTGATGTTTTGGCTCCTTATGAATTAATTTTTCTTATTTGTATATTTCTTATAGGCTTTATAGATGATATGATTTCAATTCCTCAAAAGATCAAATTTAGTATCGAGATTCTTTTAGGGATAGTTATAGGTATTATTAGCTTTTGGCATTTTACTGGAGTATATTTATTAGATATACTTTTTGCCACCTTCTATATAGTTGGTTCTATTAATGCTCTCAATGAGATAGATGGAATGGATGGGCTAGCTGGAGGAGTTGTTTTAATCTCTTCTTTATTTCTGAGTTATTGGATTAAGGATATAACTCTTGTAATTGCTGTAGCAGTTTTGGGTTTTCTTTTCCTTAATTTTCATCCTGCCAAAATATTTATGGGAGATGGAGGAAGCCTATTTCTTGGGGCTTTTGTAGGACTTATGAGTCTTAAAGTCCTTAATTCACATCCAAATCTTTCTACTCTTATAGCTCTTATTTTTGTTTATAGCGTTCCTATATATGATTCGGCTTTAACAGTTATAAGACGGTTTCTTTCCGGGAAATCTATATTCATCCCGGATTTAGGACACTTCTATAATAAGCTTTATAATATTACCAGAAATTATGTGGGAACAGTTTTAATAATCTATTCTTTTGCTATTATTCTTGGAATTATAGGGATTTGGTTATACTCTTTAACTTCTATTTTGAGTCTTGTATTGGGAGGATTAATCTGGATTATTCTCTTGTATCTGGGGTATAGCCTAGGATTTTTGGAAGGATAGTTTATATTGAAGTAGGAGATGAGTGATATCGAAATTTACGATAAAGTAAAGGAATTAGAACGTGAGATTTGGAAGATAAAGATTGCCCTATTGAGATCAGGAAGGATAAAGAAGTCTAAGAAGCCAATCTCTCTGGAGGGTATTTGGGAGGGGATTGAGATTACAGAAGAAGACATAGAAAGAGCTAAAAAGTCTCTTTTCCCAAATTGGTGATGTGGTATAATTTAAACTAAAGAGACAGCTTCAAGTTTTTAGGACAGAAGAGTAGGAGGCGGAATAAGTGAGTACTACTTTACCCTTAAGCGATGAGAAATTTAAGGTTTTAGCTAAAGAGCTTGGACTATCAGAAGAGGAGGTAATGAAACAGAGCTTAAGGACTTTTTTGGAAAGAAAATTAAAAGAGATAAAGGCAGAAATTTATTTGATAAAGGCTAAATATATGATCTCCTCAATAGAAGAATTCGAGAAACTTTATAGAGAAGGGAAGATAGAAGAAAAAGGCTCTTTTGAAGATTTTAGGAGACTGGATCATCTAGAATTTAAGAAGGAAGAATTAGAAAAAATCTTAGAAGAGTTAAAGTGATAATAAACACTGAAAAGCTTAAGGATATTATTGAGACGGAATATAGTGATATTGTAGAGTATGTATTGTTACCTGATATAAATGAATTAAGGGTTTTCCTTATAGATGGGAGTTTTCTAGACATTAATGCTCCTCATAGGAATTGGGAGAAAGTAAAGACACTCCCAAAACATCTTCATAATGGGACAGAAGAAAATGTTATTGAGAGCCATATCTCTGATAATCCTGAAGAAGCGGTAAGAGAGTTCTTAGATTTTATAAGAGGTAAAATACTTGGGCGATAGATGTATGCTATAATTTAAATTGAGATGAATTAGATGGTTTTGAAAGAGATAATAGAAACAGCTTCAAGTTTTAAAGACAGAAGGTAGGGGAGACAGTGAGTATTTTAGAAAAGATACCAAAAGAAGAGCTTAAAGATATTCTGCTTAGAGAATATAGGAGAAGACTTCTCTTGTATAAGATAGTAGATGAGAAGATGCAGAAGAAATATAATATGTCATTTGAAGAATTTGAGAAGAGGCGCATAGTAGAAGAAAAAGGATATTCTTGGGAGGTAGAAAGTGATGCTATGGAATGGGAACATGCTATTGAGGGGATTAGATATATGCAAGAGAAGATAGAAGAATTAAGATCAGAATGACAATTGAGGAAATATTAGAAAGTATATGTAACTTGAGAGTTAAGTATGATTTAAGTCTTTTGTGCTTAGATTATACTGATGTAACTCTCTTATGTAGATTAGGCTTTTCTTATGATATTTTTATCCAGATTTATACAAATATAAGAAAGGATAAAGTTAATTTAGCTTTGATAGTAGAGGGCTGTAGAATTTATGGAGTAGATAGAGAAGGTGGATATACTCATGAACATCCTATAGAAAATCCTAATCTTCATGTTCTTAAGGAGTCTGAGCCTTCTATCGAAGATTTTATTATAAAGAGTATAGGTATTTTAGATAATTTAGGCTTATTGTAACTGCTTAATATAAGAGACTATTGGCGGGAAGATAGAATTTAAATTGCCTGCTATGGTTATGAAGGATGATACGATAGACCTATTGAACTTTGAAGAGATCAAGAGTTAGATGGTGAGTCAGATTCTGAGGGTAGTGCTTAACACCTAAGAAGTTATAAGTTTACTTTATTTAAAGTTGCGAAAGAAAAGTGTGAGCTCAGGGAGGTTTAAAAGGGAATCGTACTATTTTCTGAGATCTCTTGATTTTAGGTTTCCTTTAACTTATAATAATACCGAAGTTATAGTATTACTAAAATGGAGGTAAGTGAATATGCCTAAGATTACTGATAGGACAGTTCTTACAAAAAAGTCACAGATCACCTTGCCGAAAAGGATAAGGGAGTTTCTAAAACTTAAACCTGGAGATCAGGTTAAGTTCGTTCTAGAGGATAATGTAGTACAGATTGTTCCTGTCCGTTCAAGATTAGAGGAAGGTTTTGGTAAGGTAAGGGCGAAAAGAAAGCCAGAAGACTTTAAGAGAATAAGAGAAATAGTAGAGGGAGAAATCGCCGAAGAAGTTTTAAGGGAATTCTAGGATATGAGATTTCTTGATACTAACCTTTTATTAAGATATTTTACTAGAGATGATGAGGAAAAAGCGAGAGCTGTTTTAGAGCTATTAAAGAGGGTAGAAAGGAATGAAGAAAAGGTTTTGACTAGCCCTTTAGTAATATTTGAAACAGTCTTTACTCTCCAGAGCTATTACAAACTTTCTAGAGAAGAAATTAAGGACTTACTTATACCTATATTAAACCTTAGGGGTTTGAAGCTAGATTTTAGAAATATATTTGAAAAAGCTTTAGAAGCTTATTCAAAAATGAATATCTCCTTTGCTGATATTTTTAATTATTACTTTATGTTGGAATATAAGGTTAATGAAATTTATAGTTTTGATGAAGACTTTGACAAGATAGGAGGGATTAAGAGAATTATTCCATAAAAGAAAGAGATTAAGAGGTAGATGGAGGGTTGGATTCTGAGGATATTACTAAAGAAAGTCTAAAGGCTTTCTTGCAAGAAAAAAGAAGGAGGATAAAGGATGATGTCTAAGTTTGTTTTTACAGGTATTATACTTCAAGAAGAGGATGGATATAGCTCCTTATGCATAGATTTAGATATAGCTTCTCAAGGAGATACTCCAGAAGAGGCAAAATCTAATCTTATAGAAGCAGTTACTCTTTATCTTGAGAGTGCTATCGATAATAATTTACCTTTTATAAGGCCAGTACCAGAAGAAGAGAACCCTTTAAGGACTAATCCTTCGAGAGTTTTAGAATCTTTCAATATAAACGTTGATTTAGAGATTTATGCTTATGTCTAAATTGCCTATAGTAAGACCTAAAGAAGTTATAAGTTTACTTCAGAAAATAGGTTTTGTAGTAATAAGGCAAAAAGGGAGTCATATTCAGTTGAAGAAGGGGAATTTATTAGTAACTGTTCCTCTTCACAATAAAGATTTAAAGTCAGAGACTCTAAAGTCTATTTTAAGACAAGCAAGAATTTCAGTAGAAGATTTTGAAAGGTTTCTAAGAGAGAAATAAGAGTAGAAAGATTAATATATGATAATAATTTAAGTTGGGGGGAGAAAATGGAAAAGAAACTATCTGAAAGGATTCCTATAGACCACTGGAAATGAAAATTAAGACAAAAATCCGTGATGAGGACTTACATCCTCATATAAGAATGAGAATGCTTCAGCGAGGAGTTACGAAAGAGGAAATAGAAGAAACTCTTACTAAAGGATGGGAAGCAGAGGATAAGTTTATGCTACTTACAGTAATAGCGAAATATGGGGAGAATTTCCCCAAAAAGGAGGAAGAAAAGTGCGGATAGAGTATGATCCTGTAAGGGATCTTCTTTATGTTTATTTTGCAGAGCCTATGACTAAGTCAGCAAAAACAGTAATTATTTCCCCTGGAGTTTATGCCGACTTTGATAAAGAAGATAGACTTATTGGAATTGAAATAATAGATGCTTCAGAAGTTATTGGCGGGAAGATAGAATTTAAATTGCCGGAAATTTCTCAGATGATTCCTGTTAAATCTTAGAAATTGAAACCAGATTTGAGTAGAATAGAGATTTTTATAGATAAACAGCAATAAGAGAGTTCTTAGATTTTATAAGAGGTAAAATACTTGGGTGATAGATGTATGATATAATTTAAGTTGAGGCAAATTAGATGGTTTTGAAAGAGATAATAGAAACAATCCCAACTTTTAGGAATATCTATAATTTGGCGGTGAGAGAAGTAGGCGATGGAAATATATTGTGATAATATACCGGGAATTGGGTAAAAGAAAGCTGGAAAGGAGAGTTTTTAAATGTCTAAGGTTGAAGAGAGGGTAGAGAGACTTGAGAGTCTGTTAGGACAATTTATTGTAAATACTGATGTAGCTTTAAGAAGGCTAGAGACATCCCTGGAAGCTTTCAAGGATGAAATGAGAGCATTTAAAGACGAAATGAGGGCATTCAAGGACGAAATGAGAGTCTTTAAAGATGAAATGGGGGCCTTTAAAAATGAAATGAAGGCTTTCAAGGATGAGATGAGAGCATTTAAAGATGAGGTAAACGAGGACAGGAAGAGGATGAATAAGATGTGGGGAGAGCTTGCCAACAAGATGGGAACTCTAGTGGAAGATATCGTTGCACCTAACATCGGTGGAATTGCCAGGAGATATTTTGGGTGTGAGAAGCTGGACTTCTTTGGAATAAGGATAATGAAAAGGAATGTAAAAGACGAGAATAAGGTTAGAGAATTTGATGTTATAGCAGTTTGGGATGATAAAGTTATAATAAATGAGACGAAATCTACTCCAAGGATGGATTACATAAATGAATTTATAGAAGTTCTAAAGGAGATAACCGATTACTTTCCAGAGTATAAAGATAAGGAGATAATTCCGATATTTTCGTCCCTGTATCTTCCAGACAAGGTGGTGGAATATCTAACTAAAAAGAAGATCTATGCTATGGCTATGAAGGATGACACGATGGACCTATTGAACTTTGAAGAGATCAAGAGTTAGATGGTGAGTCAGATTCTGAGGTTAGTACTTAAGACCTAAGAAGTTATAAGTTTACTTCATTTACAGTTGTAAAAGAGAAGTGGGAGCTCAGGGAGGTTTAAAAGGGAATCATACTATTTTCTGAGATCTATTGATTTTAGGTTTCCTTTAACTTATAATAATACCAAAGTTATAGTATTACTAAAATGGAGGTAAGTGAATATGCCTAAGATTACTGATAGGACAGTTCTTACAAAAAAGTCACAGATCACCTTGCCGAAAAGGATAAGGGAGTTTCTAAAACTTAA
>Ga0080004_1152800_pt1 | contig 16599 bp, 10 predicted proteins | sample WasSprMetagenome_FD_69207 | JGI IMG/M metagenome (GOLD analysis project Ga0080004, IMG submission 69207) | Sulfidic aquatic microbial communities from Washburn Spring, Yellowstone National Park, USA - WS (SPADES assembly) (version 2) | ecosystem: Environmental > Aquatic > Thermal springs > Hot... | reverse complement strand
CTGCTGATCACAGGCGTCGGGGTTCTCTTCGCAACGATAGCATCATACCTGTTCTCAGCCGTCTTCGGCTCCCTCATAATAGCTCAGAAGTTCTTCTCAGCACTATACCTCTTCAGCGAGATAATAAGGGTATTCATATCGATAGTCCCGTTCGTAGGCCCGGGAATGTTCACGATAGGCCTCATACTATTCGCTACGCCATTCGCTAGGAAGCTTGGGAAGACCCTTATAGTCCTGGGAGCAGCCCTAACATTGATCCTCCCGCCAGTCGTCGTCGCAACCCTGCCAGGCCCAGGGGAGGCTGAGGAGGAGATAAGGAAGACGAAGGAGATACAGGCTTACAGCATAGCCTTGGACAAGGTGAGGCAGATAAACGCAGGCGTAAAGATAAACATATTCGACAGGAATGGGACGATAGAGCATGTGAAGGGTGGGAGGAGCTTCCACGATAGCAGGATGGTGAAGTACCCGTACTTCAAGCTTGAGCTTCAGGGTAGGGAGAACGCTCCACCACTCCTAGTGGACTGCTCAACCCTTCCACCCGGAGTCTCATGCGAGAACGTAACACGGGCTGTCTTGGAGATGCTCAAGCAGCCTGAGACAGGATTCATAAACAGCGGACAGGAGAGGATTGAGGAGGGCTACAGGGCAACCCTGACCATGATCGAGATGGCGGGAGTGGGGAGGAGGGCTGGAACCTTCATGCCTGATGCGTGGATCCTAGGCCTATGGATGTACGTTCAGGGAGACACGGGCAAGAGGGATGAGCCGGTGAGGATCGTGGGGGCCGAGATAAAGGAGGAGGTAGGCGGGAAGACGGGGAAGAAGCTTGAATGCAACGATGTAACATGCTGGTGGGAGGATAAGACAAGCGGCGACTTCTACGAAGACTGGAAGGCGGAGGGGGAAGCCTTCTGGAACGAAGCCCCATACAAGAAGCTATACCTAGAGAACGCAGTCCAGGAGGGATACAACACCAGCCTAATATGGTTCACTAAGAGGCCTGTAGGCTCAGACCAGCCCCTGAACGTATTCGTAATATACCCTGGGGTCCAGAGCGTAGACTGCAGGATCGTCGGGTCGTACCAGGAGGGGAACGAGACAAAGTACAGGTACGGCGTGTTCGTGAAGCTCTCGCCAGCCCCCATAACCTACTTCACATACGTGGATGGTGCAGAGTACAGCGTGGAGTCGGACATGCCGATAGACGTGAGGGAGGTCAACGCTTCTGAGATGGTTGGGAAGGTCGTTAAGGGAGCGGAGAACCTGAACCTCAAGCCATCCATACCCACGTATGGAACCACTCCACCAAACCTGAACGCTTCTCCCCCAGCCCACTACATGCTCGTATACTTTAAGGGTGGAGAGTTCCAGATGGGTGAGGGGGACTCCTGCGAGGAGGCATACAGGCAGTATCTCGAGAATGTGATGAAAGACCTCGTGCTAGAGGACAACTCTACGAACCCATACGTGGACGATTACAGGCAGTGCTTCCAAGATGAGATCTCCAGCATAGACCAGTACCTGAACTCCACGAACAATGAGTCTGGAAACTCCACGGAGACCGAGATAATACCTGAGCCTGACGAGACAAACTCGACCTCAACACCCCTCCAGAACCCCCCATGTGTTGAGTCCGGGGCAGTTATCCCCCTGCCGGTTACGGTCGAGTTCAACCTGATAAAAGAGTCCCCCGCAGCACCCTACAAGCCTAACGTGGAGTGGGAGAAGTTCGATATGGACGAGGAGTACAAGGAGAAGCTGGCCTCTGGAGGCTACGTCTCGGAGGAGAAGATAGAGGCGATGACGAAGATCGATGTTGAGACCCACAGGGAGGAGTGGGGCTCATCCGAGTATGAGACGTTCAGGCCTGGACTCTACAGGGACGGCCCAGTACACTATGGTCAGAGGCTCGTCGTAGGCAAGCTGATGGAGTACAAGACTATGAACTGGGCTAAGAGCCCGGTGGCAAAGATAGTATACGATACATTCATGTACGCAGCCAAGAAGGCTGGGGAGTCCATCCCAGGAGGAGGGGTTCCGATACCAACAATAAACGTCCTCGTCTCAGGAGACAAGGGGATAACACTGCTGGATGCGTTGGCGAAGCTTCTAGGCCACACCATCGCCCTAGCCCTAGCCCTCATAGTATTCGCAGTAGCGGCGGACGCCGTGAGCGGGATAATTGGAGGCCAGTCTGCTATGAAGACGGTTCTAGCGTCTCCTGTAACGGCTATATACTCAGCATTCCACCACAGCAGGACGTTCTCGATAGCTAGGCGCACCTCGAAGGCGGGGATAGCTGGATACCTGGTTGGGAGGAAGAGGGAGCGTGAGATGCTTAAGTCAGCCTGGGAGGAGAGGAAGCGAGACCCAATCAAGTTTAAGGAGGCAAGCGAGAGGCGTCTGGCATCGATGAGGATTCATAGGAGGGCTGTAGAGAGGGTTAGGTCGACGGTCGGGGAGAAGCTGCTCGACCTCAAGGAGAGGTTCGATGAGAGGGGAGGAATTCTTGGAAGGGTTGGCTCATACATTACCGGTGAGCTTGCGAAGAAGCATACGCTGGCAACCCATGCATACCTCCTCAGGACAGACCCATCCTACGCTTCAAGATACCTGGACCAGGCCAGGTACGTCAGCCAGATGAAGCCTGTGGCCATGACTCCTGAGAAGTGGGCTGAAGGCATGGCCCACATGATAAAGACTGCTCCAACGAAGCTTGAGAAGATAGCGTTGATAGACAAGATAGTTAGAGACCCGAGCATGGGTAGGAACATACTTATAAAGGAGGCTTTCGGCGGGCTGGCAGAGGAGGTCTCATGGCTCACGGGCGGAAGGATAAACATACCCATATCAAGGGAGATAAAGGCTCCAGCAGCATTCGCAATAGCAGCTGAGAACGCATCAAAACCATTAATGGATGAGATTGAGGGGAGGAGGCCTGACATACCACACGTAATACCTGCAAACTTCGGCGTCGGGCTCATCGCCAGGGGTCTAGACCATGTTGAAGCACCGTACATACATGGAGGCCAAGACCCATACACCACGCTCAGGGAGATACATGAATCCATAAGCTTCTACGACACATACTCCAGACCCCTATCACCAGACGAGAAGACAGAGCTATCCCAGACCCTGGCAAACATGTACATAGACCTGCCTGGCCTCGAGGGAGAGGTATCAGGAGGTAAGTACGTGGAGGTGGAGGCGAAGTGGCCTGAAGGGCTTAAGTGGCCTGAGGGGCTTGAGAGTAGCGACAACAGGCTTGATGGAGTATTCTGGTTCGGCCTTGAGAAGCCTGAAGACGTGGAGGGCCTCCCATTAAAGATCGCAAACAGCATAGAACACTCAGCAATAGTGGAGGAGACATATAAGCCTGGCGAAACACACGAGGGCATCCTTTACAAGGGGCATGACTACGGGCCGCAGCTTCCAGGGGACGTGCAGCAAGCGTTCCCGTGGGCTTCAGGGGACGCTATAGACAGGCTGGCAAGCGAGGGCTACAGCTTCTCAGAAGCATTCGAGAATATTTCAAGGAGCTCCGACTGGTGGGAGGCCGGGGACCAGCCCCACCAGCAGGCCCCGGAGAAGCATGACAGGTCTGACGGTAAGGGGTGGTGGGAGTGAGCAGGGAAGAAATGTGGTGGCTTGAGGAAGAACCAGAAGAGCATGAGAGAGGGGAAGTAGAAGAGAAGGGAGAAGAGGAAGAGGAGCGGGAAGAATACTTCGACGTGGAGAAGAGGAGATGGGTCAGGGTTAGAAGCGGGGTCTCTGATGAGGATCCACCGGGAACCTCTGAGCAGCAGGGATGGGTAACGGTTGATACTGGAGGCTACGGAGTCTTAAGGGGGCGTGGAGAGAGGAAGGCTACCCCACAGGTTGAGCTTAGAAGCCTGAAGGCCTACGTTATGCTTGGGCTGACCTTCGCAGGCATGCTAGCCGTCTCCGGGAGGTTCATAGAGTCTACTGTAGCCCTTGCTGTAACACTTGGCGTAGCATTCTTCGGAAGAGCTATGTTGAGGAGGAGGAGCGGATGGGCGTACTAGCGAAGTTCCTAGGCCTCGGCCCACTCCTAATCTCAGGGATAATAATAGTATGCCTTCTACTGATATTCTCGACCCCGATGCTTGCGCCTTTCGCACCCTTCGCAGGGGTCGTACTCCCGGTACTCATCCTAAGCATGCTGGCTTGGAGGAGAGCCTACCCAGCTGCAGTAGGCTGGCTTAGGAGGAGGGTCAGCCCTGAGAGCTTCTGGAACGCAGCCCTGCCAGACCTCAGGATCGTTAAGATAGTCACGACCGACAGGAACCTTTCAAAGTTCCACCCGATGGCGGGCAAGGTCATACTCTTCGAGGACGGCTCAGGTAATGGGTACGCATGCAAGGTGCTGAGGGTTGCAGACATAGTTAACAGCTACGAGACGACCACCGAGGATGAGAGACTCTTACTCTTGGATAGGATGGCTAAGGCTGTCGAGGGGCTGGGAGACGTTGAAGCGAAGCTAATCATAGACAGGTCTCCAGAGGCTGGCGAAACCTCCCACATAATCCTCTGGAGCAGGATAGTTGAGGGGGATGAGAAGGCGGCTGTCTACAGCGTTGAGAATGCTGCGAAGACGCTCCAGAGGAGCATGGACAGGATAGGCGTAACGATGGTGGACGATGCATCATACATCCACCCATCCATAAACCTCAAAGCAACGACAAGCCCTTCTAGGAAGCTCCACGGATTCATACTGGCGGGTACGAGCATGGCCACGGTGTTCTCCTCAGCCCTATGCATGACTGGTGAGCCTCTCCCAATAATCCTCTTCGCCTCTGGAATCCTAGGCATACTCGTGTCCCAGAAGCTCCTAAAGTCATCCCTCAAGGCTAGGTGCAGTAGATGCCCAGGCAAGCCGCACGTACACGTAAGGCTGGGCGATGCAGATGGATACCAGGTCGAGAGCGGGGGGATACTGAAGGAGTACCACGGTAAAGGAGTGGTATACTCGAGGTATCTAAGCTTCACAGGGAACAACAACAGGGACTTGACGCATGAGGATATAGAGAAGAGGCTCCCCATGAATCTTAGAAGCTTCTCAACGCTACTCTACACCCTGACGGACTTCAGGATAGCCCTCCACATAAAGCCGCAGCCAGTCGGAGACACTATAAAGGTGGCACTAGCCAAGGCAGACTTCTACGGGATGGACGCCCAGGTCGGTGGAGCCCTCTCAGGATACTTCAAAGCGAACAGGAGCATGAACCTAGCGGACAGGATAATGAGAGGTGAGAGGCCATACATTATATCCGGGGTCGTCCAAGTGAGGGCTAGGGTTGATGGAAGCGGGATAGACGAGTCCAGGGCGCTTGACGTTCTGGACAAGCAGATAAGAGAAGCAGTAAGCTTCCTGGATACGATGAACCTCTCCACAAGAGAGATAAAGGATGGATGGGGAGCAGTCCTAGCCAATAGATTCCTTTACCTGCCCCTGCAGGAGGTCGGCTTCGAGTACAACCCGGTGCCGAGGATAAGAGCATTGACGAAGGACTTCATAGCCATAAGCCCCCTAGCATTCAGGCGCAGGCCTCTGATGCCTAGAGAAGGACTTTATCTTGGGAGGGATGAGATGGGCAGGCCAGTGTACTTCAACCCATCCCTACTCCCAAACCCACACGTAATGGTGCTCGGCCCACCGGGCAAGGGCAAGAGCACCCTAGTCAAGACAATGCTATTCCGGCTAAACCAGCTAACAAAGTACACTGGGACGGGGAAACCTCCAGCAGTGATAATAATAGACCCGGCTGGAGAGTATGCCGACAAGGCTGATGAGCTGAGGGCTAAGGGCCTAAAGGTAACGGTTGTAGACCTGGTTAAGAGCAAGTACAACCCACTGCTCCTTTCGGGGCTTGAGCCTAGGCAGAGGGCTGCTAGGCTCGTAGACTACGTTTTCGCCAACATAATGCCTCTGGACAGGTTCCAGTCCGGAGTACTCTACCAGGCTATAATGCTCGCATACAAGAAGCTATGCGGGATAGACGAGTACAACCCTGAGACGTGGACTGATGAAAGAGCGTCGAAGGCTACCTTCAAGCACATATACGACTACATAGCGTGGAGAGCCCAGCAGGCGGCTAGGAACGTTGCTTCGAGGGGTGGAAGCCCCGAGCTGGACCCATCCGTGACGCTCCTGACAGAGCTTGCCAGGCTGCTTCTCCCAATGTCGACGGGCTCCTTCGCATTGGATAGGACGGACCTGACAGTTAAGCAGCTCATAGACGAGGGGGGCATAGTCATAGTGAGCTTCAAGACGACGACCGTCGAGGGCATGCAGGTGAGGATGAGCGACGAGCTCCAGAAGCTCATAGTCTGGAGCATACTAGAGCATATACACAGCTACATGACTAGCCTACATGCGGAGGAGGGCGTTAGGCTGATAGTAGTCATAGACGAGGGGCACAAGTTCCTCCAGGGAAGATACGAGAACATACCTCTTGGACAGCACCTGAGGGAGGGGAGGAAGTTCGGAGCATCCTACATAATAATAACGCACCTGCCGAAAGACCTCCCACCGGACATAGAGAGGATAGTCGGAACCACCTTCATATTCGGCTTCGGCCACCCGGGAGAAGCTAGGAGGGTCGCAGAGCTACTAAACCTAACCAGGGAAGAGTATGAGAAGATAATGGCCATGAAGACGGGCGAGCTGTACGTCAAGTGGATAGAAGACCCGAGACCGCTATACTTCGTATTCGAGCCCGACGAGAAAGCCCTGGTGAGGAAGAGGGAGGAGAGGCTATGGCAGCTATACAAGATGCAGTAGGAAGGCTCGCCACGCCATCCCTAATCCCGATACTCCTAATGCTAACGGTAATACTGCTGGCTCCAGCTCTGAATACCGTATCAGCCTACGTCGAAGAACCCCCGCCAGAGCTTAGAATATACTATGACAGGAGACAGCCTGCAAACTTCCTCCACGAGTACAAGGTTAGGGTCCTAGTGGTTGAGGTTCCATACGGTGTCTCCGAATGTTGGGAGAGGCTTCCGAACGGCACCCTGGTCCAGCTCTGCCCACCCGTGAAGGATGCCCTGGTCAGGGTATGGTACGAGGAGCTGAAGGAGATGAAGGAGTCCAGGACTGGAGGGGACGGAGTTGCATCCGTAGACTTCAGGCTATGGACTATGAAGGCAACATTCAAGGTCGAGGTGTACTCTGAGAAGGGCTCCATCGAGCAGAAGATATACATAAATGCTAACCCGTGGCTCGCCGTAACATACGTATTCTTCGCAGGCATGGTCTCATCACTAGTGTTCGCTGTTAAGAGGGGGTTATGGTGATGGACAAGCTACTAGGCATAGGCCCTCTGGGATTAGCGGGAATCGCATCTGGGATAGCGGCGGTAGTCTTGGCGGTGAAGTCTGGGAGAGGCTACCCGCAGGACCCAGCATCAGTGATACACAACTACAGGACAGTGTGGGCTGGGAAGATAGTCTTCACGGTCCTCTCAATGGTGATAAGCATAATATACGTTCCATGGGTGCCCCTCATCAACATTGTTGTAGGCTTCCTATCCCTACTGGGTCCACTATACTTCCCGGTGCAGCTAATACTGGATGCGGTGGTGTACGTTACGCTCCACGGTAAGGAGTGGTGCAGCCACGACAGATACATCGCAGCAAACTTCCTCAACATACCTTTCGCATCGCTAGTGGTAGCCTACTCAGCCTACAGCTCATCTAGGAAGCTGGCTAAGAGGTACCGTGAAGCGGTTGGGGAAGCCTCGGGGATAAGGCTTGGATGGATAGAGATGGCCGTCAGGAGGGTCTCGATGATAACCTACCCCCAGACATACATGGGCTCGGAGCTAAAGATGTACAGTGAAAGGTGGGAGGTTAGGAGGACTCCAGGGCAGAGACCATACATATACTCTCCAGAGAAGAGGAGCAACCCCCACATATGCATCACCGGTACAAGCGGTGTAGGGAAGACTACCGCCGCCATATACATACTGGCCGAGGCCTTGAAGAGGAAGCACAAGATAATAGTTCTCGACCCAAAGGGGGACATATCGGCTACGGCTAGGGCTAGGAAGTGGAATGCAAGGGAGAGACGTGAGAAGGTCATGATAATAGATGTAGCGGAGAGAGGCTTGGAACCTCTTGAGCCGATACTCGAGGAGTCAATGACCGAGTCCCTGATAGACTTGATAAACAGTATGTCTGTTGTAGAGACTGTCGGTGCTAACCAGAAGTCCCTGATACTATACATGGGTGAGAAGTGCGAGAAGGCTGGGAAGAGGAGATTCAAGGACTTATACGACGAGGTATCAAGTTATGTTGAGTCGGTAATCCAGGGCGAGAATATAAAGTTGGGTCCACATGTTAGGGATGCGTACATGGGTATTCAGAGCAAGATGAAGATATTGCTAACCGTATTCGGTAGAAGTGAGCCCCTCGATCTCTCACTCCTAGACCCCTCCATGTGGACGGATGACGTTGTAGGAATGATCCTTGACCTCAGCAAGATAAGGGATAGGTATGCTAGGGCAGTAACCATGGAGCTTCTCCTAAGGAAGATAGAAGCATTCCTGAGGAAGAGGGGACCGCTAGCATACCTGGAGAGGGGATTCAAGCATACATTCATACTTGTTGATGAAGTCCACGAGATAGCGAGGGGCCAGAGGTGGGGTCAGGAGATGACTGTAAGCATCCTCGAAGACATGGCTAGGGAGGCTAGGAGCCATGGAGCAGCATTGATACTTGTGACCCAGAGATTATCAGACATACCTGACGGCATAAGGTCTAACATCGGCTTATGGCTAACGCTAAGATCAGACAGCCCACACGACATGGAGGTCCTCTACAGGGTCGTCCCAGTCGGGAGGCTCTCAGAGATCGTTACGAGCATGCCGGACGGCTATGCTCTGATAGTCGAAGCAGACCCGTCTAGGCTTTCCAGGATGAAGGCTGTAACATCGAAGCCATCCGCATACGATGAAGCATACATTGTAAGGCTTGAGAGGATTATGATGGAGTATAGGAAGTCTGTTGAGGAAGCAAAGAAGCAGGCTGGAGCAGTAGACAAGCCTGCCCCCGCCGAGGCGACCATGCTACAGGAAGTAGCTGCAAGCGTTAGCCAGGATAGGAGGGCGAACGAGGCTCTTACAGTAGGGCATGTAGAAGCGGGGGCAGAAGCCCAGGACGAAAGCCAGAAGTACAAACTTGTCCAAGATATCCTTGGAAGAGTGGGGTCGATAGATGGTATAAGAGAGAGGATGGCAAACATGCCTCTAAACGTTCTGGAAACATTCATCAACGACGTACGTAGGAACGAATGGAAGAAAGCCCTTCCGAGAGAATGCTGGAGCATGCCTGAAGAATATGTGAAGTACTGGTTAATAGAGGAGTATAGAGGCAAGCTTAGAGCGACACCCATAGGTAGAGCATTGATAGACTCCGCTAAGACCGTCTTCACATTGAGGGGTGATGAGGATGAGTGATGAGGATGCTGCGATAGAAGACTGGATATCATCGCAGGCCGCCGTGGACAACTCAATAATAGAAGGTATGCTGTTCAGGAAGGAATACAGCTACGGCTACTCTAGGAGGGGTGGGGAGTCGGATGAGAGCGTCGATGCGGCTCCATGGGAGGAGAACCTAAAAGAGGCGAGCGCCAAGGCGATATTCACGTTCATAACGGTAACGTCGATAATCACGCTGATAATAGACCCGAAGATGATAGTCGTAACGCTTCCAGCATCAGTCCTCGCAGCCCTGCTACTCTCAATGGCCAAGAGAGGCGGGAAGAAGCGTAGAAGGGTTGGGGAGATCAAGCCTGGTGAAGACGTGTGGTAGAGTGGGGTAGCCTAGCGGTCAGGGTAGGCCTGCTAGTCATAGGGGGAGTCATAGCCCTAGCCCTGAAACCATTCATAGTCCTAGCCATACTGGGGCTGGTAATACTGGCATTAGCCGTAATAATATTCGCATTCATACCTGGCGGATGGATAATATCCTATCTCGGCGGCAGGATAGCCACGGGGCTACTCTTCACGAGGTTCGGGCTAGCCCTGATACTAGTCATACTCGGCTTCCTCGGAGGCCTAGCGCTCGGAGACTGGATTCTCTTCCTGGCTGGAGGACTAGCTTTAATGCTTCTAGTTAAGCCACCTAGCATACTGTCTAGGAGTAGGCAGAAAGCATCCCAGAAGGCTCAGGAGGTGAAGATAGAGAAGGTTAATGTAGGTGATAGGCTTCTCAAGAAGAAGCTCCTAACGGTGGACAGCCTAGAGTCCGGGGTTATAGTTACAGGCGAGGAAGCGGTACAGGTTGGGAGGATGCTTATAAGAGAGGCTAGAAACCTTGGTAAAAAGATTGTGATAATAGGTGAGTCATCACACCTCATACCCGAGGGCTCAGGTAGGGTCAAAGCCTCCAGAGCTGAGGCGTTTAACGTAGTCGAAGACTTCTTGAAAGACCCCGCATCCATAGAGGCGTTCACATACTCATTCGTCCTAGCTAACAAGCTTGAAAACGACGACATACCATTGATACTCGTAGCAGCATACAATGTCGTGAGGGACATCCATGCAGGCAATGTCTCAAGGGATGATGCTGTCAAAGCTATACCTGAGCAGATACAGGATAGGCGTGGAAACCTCATAAAAAACGTCCTATCACTATGCAGCTTCATAGGCTCAAAAGGACTATCTTTCACATCTCTCGGAAACGACTGGGACATACTATACATAAGCGTCAGAGACCTGCCTCAGAGGCAGGCAGTATTCGCAATGGCCTACAGCATATACATGCTCAGCAGATACGATGCAGTCCTAGTCCTACACAACCCTGAGAAGCTACTACCAGACATAAACATACTAGCATACAATGCCAGGGAATCATGGGAGAGAGCATTCAACACGATAGCATCTTGGAGAGATAGGGGTCTAGGACTCATACTAGTATCCAGAAGCCCGATAGCATCCCCATACCTCCTGAGACTATGCCCCACCATACTTGCCACTAGGATGCCTGAAGTCCCGGCCAGGCTCGACGACGAGCTGATGAGGCAGGTCGTTAAAGCTGCCAGAGGGATAAAGCCTGGAGAACTCGTAGCATCCACATCAGATAAACTAGTCATAGCCAAGTATAAGGCTCCAGAGCCTGCATATATCCCGCCGCCAAAGCCTGCTGAGAAGCCCCCAGAGCAGAAGATACTGGTTTCAGCCTCGAAGGATAGCGTCAAAGAGACGGTAGAGGAGCAGAAGGAGGAGGAAATCAAGCCGACAGCTCTTGAGAGAGAATTCGGCGAGAAGGTTGTGGAGGCTGCTAGGATCCTACAGCAGGCTAGGTCTGGGCTTCAGGTAAGCGTTGAGACTGCTGGACAGGTGGATGCAGAACTCCTTAAGAAGCTTGAGGAGAAGGGCTACTTGACACAGTTCGGCGGGCTATACTACCCATCTGCTACAGGGTTAGAGCTACTGAACGAGTATCAGAAGGCAGTCAAGGAGAGGGGGCCGATAGTTGTAGCCTGTGGAGAACATGAGAGACGTGAAGCCGAAACAACCCCTATGAGAGAGGAATCTACAAGGCAGACGGTAATAGACCAGGAGGAAGCATTGGACAGGATTGGAGAGCATGTTGCAGGGTACTATCTTGCTGAGAGCCTCTTCAGGCAGGGGAAGTATGCCCAGTCCGTGATGAAGGCGTATGAGTTCATGGTAAACTCTCTCAAAGCATTCTACAGCATAGAGAAGGGACACCTAGACGATATAATAGAGGTGCTTGAAGAGAAGAACGCTGGGAAGCCTTTAACAGTGAATGAAGCAAAAGATGCCAAGACACTCCTCATAGAAGCGAGCACGGCTCTGAAAGACGGTAGGCAGGTATCGCTTACATCTGCTCAGAGGATGCTAAGGTATGCTAGGAAAGTCCTAGACCATCTCTCTGGAGGTGGTGGAAGTGAGGGTTGAAAACCTAAGTATAGACCAGTCTATAAGAAGCAAGCTTAGGAGCATGGGTATAGAAGGCCTCTACCCGCCGCAGCAGAAAGCGATAGAAGAAGGGCTCCTCGATGGTGAAAGCCTGTTAGTATCCACCCCCACGGCTTCAGGTAAGACTCTCTTAGCAGTCTTAGCATCCGTAAAAGCTCTTGAGAGAGGATACAAGACGCTATACTTGTCTCCTCTGAGAGCACTCACAAGCGAGAAGGCAGAATACTTCAAGAAGATACTTGAGCCTCTTGACGTCAAGGTTGCAGCGGTATCAAGAGACTACGACAGCCCTGAAGAATGGCTTAAACATGTAGACATCATAATAGCTACTTATGAGAAGGCTGACAGCTGCGTGAGGCATAGGAGCTCATGGCTGAAAGATGTAGGGCTGATAGTTGTAGACGAAGTTCACCTACTCTCTGATGAGGAGAGGGGTCCCAGACTCGAGGTAGTAGCAACGGCATTGATGAAGATAGCGCCTAAAGCTCAGAGGCTCGGACTGAGCGCAACAGTAACGAATTACGAGGAGGTGTCAAGCTGGATGGGGGCTAAGCCTATACTGTCGGACTGGAGGCCGACGGAGCTCAGGGAATGTGTCTACTACGATGGTAAGCTATACTTCCTCAATTCTGGGAGGCTTGAATCCGAGGAAACTAAGGTTGTAAGCAATCCATTGGTAGGCTTGACGGTAAACTGCTTGCTCGACGGCGGCCAGGTCATGATATATGCTCACAGCAGGAGGATGAGCGAGTCGTATGCTCAGAAGATGGCTGAGAGTGTTGGAGCACTAGCCATAGATAGGGACGGTTTGAAGAGGGATGCAGACATGATAAGAGCTGAGGGTAGAGGATTGGACATGGCTGAGGCCCTGGCATCATGCATCGAGAGAGGAGTGACATTCCACCATGCAGGGCTAACATACCAGTTCAGGAAGATCGTTGAAGAGAGCTTCCTGAGTAGGAGGCTCAAAGTAGTGTGTGCCACGCCTACGCTCGCTGCTGGAGTAAACATCCCAGCCAGGATGGTCATAATACCTGAGGTTAAGAAGTCGGTCAGGGATATGAGCGTGATGGAGTATAAGCAGCTTGCCGGAAGGGCTGGAAGACCTGGATTCGACAAGACCGGATATAGTGTTATAATTGCATCAAGTAAGAGGAAGCTGACCACTCTCGTTAGGAAGTATCTATCGGGGGAGCCTGAGCCTATAAAGAGCAACCTTCTAAGGAGGATTTCATGGGCAATACTCGCATCTATGAGTAGCGGGCTGGTTGGAGATGAGAGGGACTTGGAGGATTTCATGTCATCAACACTCCTGAAGATCCAGGGGATGTACGATCAGGGATTGGTATACAAGGAGCTGGACTTCCTGAGGAGGATAGGTCTCGTAGAGCCTAATACTTTTGAACTTACCAGGCTTGGGAGGAGGGTTGCTGAGCTATGCGTAGACCCGATAACAGCGGTGATAGCGAAGAGGGTCTCATCATCCAAGACCGTAGACGAGGACGTGGCCTTGATAGCTGTCTCTGCAAGCCCCGACATCTCGCCGATAGCCTACGAGGTGCCCCTGCACATGATAGATCCATTCACGTCAGCGTTAGAAAGGCTTGCATGGAGCGCAGCGGGGAGGGAGATGGAGATAGTTAGTAAGGCTTTCGCCTTAAAGCTATGGATAAACGAAGTCTCTGAAGAGACCATCGCAAACGTTTATGGAATAGCTCCAGGAGACATGCTTGTCTTGAAGGAGAATGCTGAGTGGGTCTCATCAGCGATGGCAGAGTTACTGTTAGTTGTAAGAAACCATAGGCATGGTCTCTCCTTCATGGAGCTCTCTGAGAGGATTAGGCATGGAGTCAAGCCCGAACTACTACAATTATGCAGTATAGAAGGTGTCGGCAGGGTTAGGGCTAGGATGCTCTACAACTCAGGATTCAGAACGGTTGAAGACGTTGCGAGAGCTCCTCTGGAGAAGCTTATAGAGGTCCCTAGGATAGGTAGGGAGCTTGCATACAAGATTAAGAACTCGGCCAAGGTTTTAGCCGGGCTTGGAGGCGAGGGGCATGAGCAGTAAGAACGAGAAGGATGATAAGTACATCCCCTCCGGGCTAAAGCCTATAGACGACCTGATAGGTGGATGGAAGAGGAGGATCATAACTCTACTCATAGGGGAGAGCGGGGCTGGCAAGAGCACCCTGCTGATAGCCTCGGCATACCATGCCGCTAAGAAGGGATTTAGAGTAAACTACATAGATACTGAAGGAAACCCAGTTGAGGACGTAATGGAGAGGCTTCCAGAGAACGCTAAGAGGAACATAAACATTGAGCGTGCCGTCAAGGGTATGGAGAGCCTCGAGGACGCTGTTAGGAGGCTTGGAAATCTACCGAGAGAGCTCCTAGAAAAGAGCCTGATAATAGTTGACAGCATAACGTACCATTACCACGCATTGATCAGGACTGCTGGAACCGATGCTGAGAGGGATAAGCTTCAGTCGAGGCTTGAGGCGATAGTTTACAGCTTGCACAGCCTGGCAGTTGGGAATGATGCAGCGGCCGTCGCATCCACATGGCCCACATCCATATACGATCCGGAAGGGGACTATGTAGGGGGGTTCGCAGTCAAGACATACTCGAGGATACAGCTCAGGATATATCCATCGATGCTGAGCAACGAGAGGGTGGTAGAGGTTGTGAAGCATCAGATCCCCAAGATTTACAAGTGTGGGGGCAGGATAACGTTGGATGAGGTTATAGAGTTGGTGGGCATGCCTAGGATGGAGAAAATAGGGGCAGGTCTCCCACTAATGGAGGAGGTAGATGTGTATGGTCAAGATGCAGGATGACTTCAAGACGATAGTCGAACTGTTATCCTGGACTCTGAGCAGGGTCTCACTTGCCCCAATACCATCCCTCATGCTAGACTTAGCCGTGCTGCTCACATATCCCATAGGACTTTCCAAATCCTACAACCCGGTAGTCGAATACGTAGTCATTAATAATATTGACTACAGTGTATGTACCGAGCCAGGTAAGCTTATTCAAAACAGCCTGCTTGGTAGCGGTCTCAGTATTCTTCTTACGAGTTATGCTCTCCATTGGATACAACGTTGGATGGGGTACTCTGCCGGCATCTCATTATACTCTCGAGAAGTGGTAATCGCAGGCTCCCTGCCTGGAGGATTGTGCTGTGAAACCCGCCGAACCCATGTCTCCGGGGCGTGGGCGGCAGAGGGGTTGAGAAGAATGGGCAGTGTAGGTTTACCATGTGTTAGGAAGCGTGTGAAACCCGTATCTAAAGGTTTGACGTCGAGGGAGCTGTGGGGGAGAAGTAAATGATAATCCCTACCAAGACCCCGATAGACGGGCTGACAGGAGGCCTCTACTACGGCAGGGTAACCCTGATATATGGCCCGACTGGATGCGGTAAGACGACCCTCGCGATAGCCGCCTCGAAGGGGCTGCTTGAAAGCGGTAAATTCAGTAGAGTAGTGTACATAGATACGGAGGAAGGCGTCCCAGAAGACCTTGATCGTGGGGTGGAAGTGAAGCATGTCTACAGCTTGAAGGAGCAGAAGGATCTGCTGAAGGAGCTTGCCAAGTCAAGCTTGGAGGGTATAGTTGTGGTCGTGGACACCTTGACGGGCCACTTCCACAGGGAGGTTTTGAGGGCGCCGAAGGAGTTCAGGGCGAGCGTTGCTGGAGACCTCTCTGGGAAGCTCATAGACCAGCTAACGCTATTGAGGAAGATAGTGGGGCAGAACAGGGGTATAGGGTTGGTTACAGCCCACCTGAGAAGCCCTGTCTCAGATGCCTTTAGACTCAACGTTCTGAGGAAGATTGCCAAGGCGTACAAGGATGGGAGGTACGTCCCGACTGCCACGGACTATGAGAGGTACATGGCCTACGATCCTGTAAGATGGATAGGCGGGCAGGGTCTCGGAATGCATACGCAGTACAGGTTCAGGATATACGTTGACGAGGACAGGTCTAGGATAATACAGGTTGAGAAGTGGCCAGCATACCCGATCATGCCTAACTGGTGCGTAAGGTACAGGGTTGCCGAGGACGGAAGCTTCCAGACAGTCGACAAGAGGTTCACCATGGATTCGCAGACGAAGAGCAGGCTGCTGGCGCTAGAGTTCAAGACGATACTCGGGGAAGTGCTGGAGCTTTCCGAGAAAGAGGGTATAGAGATTGGGGAAGCCGGAGAGAAGGAGTCGGAGGAGAGGAAGCGGAGAAGACCTAGGAAGCCTAGACCCAGCGAGGTAAAGCTTCCCAGGATCCCGTCGCTTGGAGACATAGCTGAAAAGGAGAGGGTTAGGGGTGGGGATGCGGGTGAATCAGGCGATAGCGGCTCTCATGGAGAAGGGGCTGGCGGTAGACAAGAGTAAGGCGAGGTTCGGGGATCTAGCAAGGGTGCCCAGACACATCTCCGAGTACCTTCTCACGAAGCTTGATGGAGACACCTTGAAGGCTAGCGAGATAGTTAGGAGACTGTGCCCGCCGCAGAGCGAGTCGAACGTAGTATTACACAGGGTTATGGAGGAAGCCCATCTAGGTTCTGAGAATGCCGTGATACTTCTAGACGAAGTATACGTTACCCCTCTACCGAAGATGGGGGTGTACCAGG
>Ga0080004_1114056_pt1 | contig 16604 bp, 15 predicted proteins | sample WasSprMetagenome_FD_69207 | JGI IMG/M metagenome (GOLD analysis project Ga0080004, IMG submission 69207) | Sulfidic aquatic microbial communities from Washburn Spring, Yellowstone National Park, USA - WS (SPADES assembly) (version 2) | ecosystem: Environmental > Aquatic > Thermal springs > Hot... | reverse complement strand
CGTTGACCGTAAAATATGGAGATGAATATGAAAGCGTAAATTATTAGGGTTAAAATTTGTGAGAAAATGTCCCCTCCTGGAAACTGGAATAGTTGGCTTTGAAGAACGAACAGCGCTGCCACTAGATTCACAGACTCACCTTTCCGAAAAACTAGCAAACGCCTAGTTATAAATTTTAGGATATTCCAAGTTCACTCGCACAATTAGAATCAGACGTATTGCAAGTTTTTCATTATCATGTTAATGCTCGCCACAAAAAGCATGGCGGCGAACGCTAGGCTTAAGCCCCTACTTGAAAACTTCCCACTTACGTAAGCGCCAACGTAAGCCCCAACAATAGCTCCTGCCCCAAGGTAAATGGCGTACATGCCGTTCACATTTCCCTGCTGTATGTGGCTGGCAGCTCCAGACATCGAAGTGAAAATCATGATAAACATGGAAGTTGGTATTGCAAAATATATTGGAAAACTTAGGACGTAACACATAACTGGCACGAGGACGACTCCGCCGCCTATACCCAGCAAACCAGAGGCTATTCCACCAAGAAAGCTTAAGCATAAGCCACGTAACATTATCTTCCAGTTCTTAAGAAGTTCCCTTTCAAAAAGAGGGTCGGCCACACCACAGCCCTTAACAGACTTTGTGGAGAAAGCCTTGTAGACCATTTGAAAAGCCACAAAGATTAGGAGAATGCCGAAAACAACGCCGAGCCACATTTTAACCGCGGGAACCGCCGTGATGGCTGCCCCCAGATAGGCTCCTGGTGCTGTGGCACAAGCCAAAACTAGCCCAGCTTTAACATAAACGCGCCTCTGCCTCAAATAGCTGATTGCAGACATGATGGAGGTTATGACTATTGTGGCTGTGCTTGTGCCAATGGCTACTACGGGTTTAAAATCGTAAAGAAGCGTCAGCAAAGGCACAATGAAAGTGCCGCCACCAATGCCAGTCAAGGAAGCTGCTATACTTATCAAAAAGCCGAATATTGGAAGCAACCACTCAAACATTTCGAGGACACCCTTTTCAATTCCGCAGTTTTGTAAGAAGTAGATAGACTGCGCTTACCAAATATTTAAGGTGTGCCACCTAAAAACTACCAATTCCAAAACCTAAACCTAAATTGTCAGTTATAAATAGAAGGGGGCTGCCAGCTTTCCCGGCTTCGCGTGGCCGAAGACCACACTACAACCGGGAACGGAGCGCGGTTTAACTTCCGAGTTCGGAATGGGATCGGGTGGAACCCGCGCCCTATGGCCGGCAAACCCCAAAATACACCATAAACCATTACACATTAACCTTTCGCTTTCAGAGGACAATTAACTATATAGCTTAACTTATAATCTTGAATATTTCTTTATAACGTCTAGGATTGATGAGCTTTTGGGAAGCTCTGCTGCTATCTTCTTTTCAGTCTCATCTATTTTTAGGCTCTCCACAACCTCCTCAAGTTTCTCCTTGGAATTACAACAACGCCATCCGCGTCCCCAACAACAATATCACCGGGCTTAACAAGCACACCGCCACAAAATATTGGAACGTTTATTTCAACTTCGTTCTTCCAACAGACTTTGTTGGAACAAACACTTCTTGAAAAGACGTAAAAGCGAGCATGTCACACTTGGCGAGATCTCTGAACTCTCCATCAAGAACAGCGCCGCCCAATCCTTTGACTTAGAGGCATAAGCCATATGTGTCTAAAGTTAAAATATTTTTAAGCATGTTTTGGTTTATTTAAGTTTGTCATTGACTCCCTAAAGGCAATCTCGAGCCTGGTGGGACAGAAGTTAATTTTGAGGAAGAGATGCTGGAAAGTTCATGAAAGACCATTTTTACACACGCTATATCCCTTTCCTATATCGCCTAAATAATCTGTGTATGTTTAGAATCATATGTAGATTATTTTTCATCCTTTCAGTAAGCTTAAAGCATCTCTGTAAGTTTGAGAGAGCAAATATAAGAAAATAAGCATAATACTCCCTGCTCAAAAATGCCTTAAATCACAAAATAACAATAAAAACCGTTAAAAACCAAATTATTCAACACTTATGCGCGAGATTTTAGCTTTTTAATAGCTATGCTTGAATGGACTATGCGCTCCTATGATTTTGGCTGAAATATATTATGTTAACCATTTCGGTAGCGATGAGAAGCTTGGCAATAAAGGGCTTATTTGCCTCAAGTGTTCTTTCAATATAGTGGTAGTCATTTTATAGTAAGCTGACATGCGCGGAATAGACTTATGTACTGCAGTACGCACTGATAAAAGTTAAGGTTCATGAAAATGTGGCAGTAAGAGTTAAAGGTTGTTGGGGCTCGGCTTATGAAGCCAGCATATTCTGTTACGGTTGAAGCTTTCAAGAAGAAAGTATCTGCGCGCCTTTCCTAGGCATTTCCCCTCAAAAGTAGGCCTTTGTTCACTAGACTCTTGAGGTGCAGCCTTAAAATGTTGCATGAGAACCATCTTCTAAATGCTCATGGAAGCTCTTTTTGCCATCGCCAAGAAATTTAAGGACACGTCCATCAAAGGTCCATAACAAATCTAAAGCAGAAGAACTAAAAAACATTTTACCCGTTTTCAACACTTATGCACACATTTCTTTTAATGCGCATTTTCTCACATTACCTGAAAACATATTAATTAAAAATTAAATTTAAATACTAGCAGTAGTAAATAATGAAGAAAAGATAAAATTGGAAGCATGAAAAAAGATGGTTCGTTTATACTTTGCATGTGATGCGCATGGAAGCACTCTTGTTTGGAAAAAATGGCTTAATGCTCCATCTTATTATAACGCAGACATAATTCTCTTCTGCGGCGACTTAACAGGCAAATTCATAACACCTATAATAGAAAGAGAGGATGGAACCTATATCGCAAACGTATTTGGGACCGTAAAAAAAATCAGGTCAAACGAGGAATTAAACAAAATACTGGGCCTCATCGAGAATGTGGGGTATTATCCATTCGTTTGCTCGCTTAAAGAGTATAAGGAATTTCAGGATGATCCTAAAAAACTGGATGATCTGTTCAAAAGATTGCTTTGTGAACGCATGAGTAAATGGTTAAGTTTAGTTACAGAGAAAATTGATTTAAAAAACAAATATGTCATATGTATGCCTGGTAATGATGATGAACTCTTTATAGATGATGTTATAAAATCCTTCGAGTCTGATGGTATCATATATCCCCTTGGTAAAGTTCTTAACTTGTTTTATGACTTTGAGATAATAAGTCTTGAGTATGTTAACCCAACGCCCTGGAAGACTCCTAGAGAGTGTGAAGAGCAGGAACTCAAGGAAAAAATTGAAAAATTATTAGAAAAATGTAAAGATCCTGGAAAAACTATTTTTAACTTCCATTGTCCTCCATTCAACACTAGATTAGATTTGGCTCGTAAATTGAGTAAAGATCTGAAACCCTCTGCTCATGGTGAGCGAGAGCATGTCGGTAGTAAAGCAGTCCGCGAAGCGATTGAAAAATATCAACCAACTTTAGGATTACATGGACATATACATGAATCCTTTGCTTTTGATCATATTGGAAAAACTTTAGTTGTGAATCCGGGTTCAGAGTATACGGAGGGAATACTCCGAGGGTTCGTGATTGATGTCACTACAAATAGGATAGATAAATTCGTTAAAGTTGAGGGCTAGAAGATTAAACCTCGTTCTGAAATCTCAGTTAAATATTTTAAGGTGCAGTAATTAGAAAAAACGTCAAATACTGGTAAATTCTTTTAGAGAAGTATAAAAAAGAAAGGATTTAAGAAGGCTACGCTGGAGGTATTTGCCCGTAGATAACTCTAGGATCTATACCTCTTTTTTCGTTATATAACCAGTATGCTATGAATATTGCTAGGCCTATTCCATACCAGAGTAGTGTAGCGGCAAGCGACTCTGCAGGTAATTTACCTGCGCACGCAATGATGAGGAAGAAGTTCATTGTGAATCCTATTGTGCCGAATATAGTAACTAAAGGAATCCCGGCGATACTTTTGGGGAAAGCTGTTTGGTAGAGATCTTTTCTTAGGAGAGGTAACAATGCGGCTGCCAAACATCCAAATACTATTTGCAAATTCCATAGTATAGAGAATTCTCCACCGAAAAACCAAGAACCGTAGCCTGGAAGACCCATATCAGACAGCCCGCCACCAATTACGCCATAAAATGCCAATAGACATGTTAGAAATATTGCCCAGTGTGGCGAATTGAATCGAGGGTTCACTTCAGCTATTTTCTCAGGAAGGAATCTATCAAAAGCATAAGCAAAGAGATTTCTGGAAGCAAAAAGAGCAAATGCAGGCAAGTCCTTAGTAATGTACCATGCTATAAGAAATGGAAAGAAAATTTGTATCGTAGTATTGCCTGGCCATAACGGTGAGGCCATAGAACCCATATTGGCCAGAAAGGCGGGTCTACCCAGTATTTTAGATAAATCATCGCGCGCATTGTAGTAGCACCAAATGTAAGCGTTAAGAAAATTACCATAAACTCGTGTAGTTAAGTATGTTACTAACAAAGCATATCCAAAAATCAGAATTGCAGAGCCAACTACAGCTTGGAACGCGGCTTTTGAAGGTTCTTTTGCTTCACCCCCTAAGTATGTAGCTATTGCGCCAGCTTGACCTAAACTGAACGGCCCTACGAGTGCGGTACCCATAGTAGCATCCATACTGAATTTATTTGGCCAATATTTATTAGGATCAAAACCTGTTTTAAGAGCAAGATCCCATATTTTTTGATATGTTCCTGTACCAAAATTCGCATCCCACTTAGCTTGAATAGATCCTGGAGCCATATTAGCTATGTATGTGTAACACATTAATGTGCTACCAGCTAGACAAGATATCAAGGCAATCCAAACAACTGTTGTATATGTCCGAATTCCTAGCACCGTGAGTAAACTGAAAATTACTACAAGGAGTATAGCGATGGCAATTATCATAAGGTAGTTATGCTGTAAAGCATCACCAATTTGAATCCATGTGTAGTTATTTGTTAAACTACCAGCTATTGTAAATGCTGTCCCCCAGTTTTGAACTGCCCAGTAGGCAATGAAACCCATACCTACAGAATTTGCTATAAACAATCCCCATGTAGCTACAAATGCGATTGCAGGATTTATTATCCTTGAAATATAAATGTAATCTCCTCCAGTACGTGGCATGGCCGCCATTAGCCATATATAGGAAAGCGTTGTCCATACCATGCATAACACACTTATAACGAATCCTAAGAAAACATCCCCTCCAGGATATGTGAAATTAGCTGATGTTGCCATTACATGTACCCCAGCTCCAATAGCATATGTAAATGTTGCTGCAGCAATAGTCCATCCAGATGTCCTTCGAACAAGCCCAGAAGCTCTCCTTGCAAATACTGTTGGAATAATTTCTTTTTCACTCATATGACATCAATATTTCTGTATAATAACAAACACTGTATATTTAAAATTTATGCTTGCGTTGTAACTTTTGATTTCTTCTGGAAGCATTTTCGGCTTGCCGCATAGATGGAACTACAATATAGTATTCACGAACAAAACTAGGCTTTTTAACAATATCTATATTATCATAGTCTATGTTAAAAAGCGATAATTTGTAATCTTGTGGATTTTCATTTTTTTCCCTGATATGCTCGCACAATTTATTTATAAGTTCTTGATTAAACGCCTTTAGACGCGCGCTTTTATTCTTTATAACAATAGATTTCTCAAAGAAACCTTTAATGTAGGATCTCAAGAGGTAGCTTATAATTAATGCTATTCCTCCGAAAACTAACATTGCTAAAGATGCCCATTTATACGTTTGGAAACCGATGAAACGCGCCAAACCAGCCCAGTAGCTAATTATGACCGTAAAAAGAATAATCCATGGTATAACCCTTAATAGAAGAGCTAAGTTTATCACAAACACCATTACCGGGTTTTTGGTTGGATAATTTTCTATATCTTTCAGTATTTGTATGGTCCTCTTCCAGCTGATGCTTTTAAGTTTTACCCTTTTGATTCTTTCATACAATTTCTCTGGACTTTTGCCTCTGCCAACGCGGAAGGAATCTATTTCACAAATAATATTTATCAGCTCTTCTAATTCGGGTATAAGCTTTTTCTTACACGCGGAAGTCAATCGCATATCTACTCCTTTCCTTAAAAATCTATACTTTGATCAATGTATTTGCTATATGATTAATTATTTAACATTCTAGCATATCGAAATCATAAACTTCTCTGAACCAAGGTTTGCTCGTTCCTATTTTCGCCCTTTTTTCCCATCTTTTCGTCTTTGGTTCTTTTTCGATAATATCTAGCAATATATTAATTTTTGTTACCACATCGGTAAGATCTGTCTTAGACAGAAGACCTTCCGAATAATATTTTTCAGTGAAGAACTTTACCTTTTTCAGATTATTTGTTGCGTCATACCAAAAACCCCAATCATCCGATAAAACTTTTGCAATATGCTTTGTATCTATTACTTCTTTTTTAACAATATCACCTAATTCATGGGCTCTAATTAAGACAATTAGATCCTTAATGTCCTTTTCGTTAATTTTGTGTATTTGTAATTTTTCTAACAATAAATCAGCTAAAGTTATCGTGGGATAATCTAATTCCAACCTCCCTTTACCTGGTTTACTGCCAAACAATACGTCATGACTAAATTCCAATTTATCGAAAAAAACATCGATATGATAATATTCCTTAGGATGGTAATATAGATATCTATGTGAACTGAAAAGCGCCAGTATATATTTATCGGGAATAAATCCAAACTCCTCCAAAAAATTCTTTATATGTTTTCTCTGATCACTATAACCTATAAAATCTATGTCTGTGAAAGTCTTATCGTTAGAACCGAGCCTCTTCAAATTTTTGTACATATTCAAGTATTCACTACAGTGACACCATACTGCCATTGCTCCAAGCAATCGGAGTATTATCCCCCTTTTCTGAGCCTGACTTATAATCAGCATAGCCTCATTAACAAGGAATTCATCGGATACGCTAGGATTTTTTATGCCCATAAGAGATCCCTTATTAAAACTAAACGAAAAATGTATTTATCACTTTTGCCCACGTTCCTTTAAAATCGCTAATAGTAAACGTTGCTCCAAGAACCTTTATAGGTAATAATCTGTAAATCGGATCATATTCTGATTTTCCAAAAGATATCGAAGCATTCCCAAATTTTTTCATCGTTATCTTACTCACAACAGATGTATCACGAACAATAACCCTTTTAATGAAAACTCCAGGTCCCTCTGCCTTAGGTATTACTTGAAGAAGAAGGTGAGGATAAATAGGAACTTCAGGAACTTGAGGTGTCTTTTCAACATCATTTATTAAGTTACAGCTTACATCTATAAGCCTTAAACCTTCACGGTATACAGCGCCTTTAATTTGATCTTTTTCTATCGCAAGTTCTATTTTAGCAATTTTTTTTGGATACCCCCACAACTCACGACCAGCTAAAACTGAAGCTTCATTATCTTCATATTCATATGCAATGTAGCCCCCTACTACATCCTTAAATTTCGTCGGTATTATTACAGCTGCGTCCATAAATGGTATCCAATCACACTTCCTAAAATCGGATATAGAAACTACAAATTTGTTCATCACAAACTCGAAAGGTGTATGCTCAAGAACTTCCCTTATTTTCTCTTCGTCAGTTTCGCAAAAGATACTTAAAGTGGGCAAATTTGGACAACTATAGGGAATAGGAGTCTTTAAAAGTGGAGGATATGGAGGTGCATGAATTGGTATAGTAGACATATAAAACAATTAACGATTAATGCTTATAAAGTTTTTTATTTGTCTCTTATTTAAACGGATAAGGCGAAAAAGTTTCAAAGTAATGGGGTTAGGTACTTCAGTGGAAAATGCAGCAACCGTTATAGCAAGAGCTGTAGCTACTTTTAGCTTTAGGTTGAAGGATATCTACAATTTTCGCGAAAAAGTGCTTGGAAAATGATCACTTTGAACGAGAACACAATAAACGTGAGGAAAAGCAAATAAAAATGACCTTTTTTCGCCAATTTTTAAGCTATGAAGGGACCTCAACATTATATTTTCTAAATGGAAATCTACACCAGTTAAGCTTTATGGGCAAATTAAACCAACAGTTAAAACAATTAAAGTAGGTCTGTTTAGGGCATTTATTTGATTACAAATAAAATCAAAATTTTTTGTGGACAACCCATTCATATATTCCGATAATCGCATACCATGGTATTTTGACTTCAATCCAAAAGTTCAACCTTCCGACATATAATAGTAGCTCCTCAAGGAGCATGTTAAAGTTTACTTTGTCTGTAATCTCATCGATGGCTGAAATAATTTCCTTAAATAAATTGGCAGTGTCACTCATTTGATACCATCCATTGAATTTTGACGCATAAAATTCAAGTAAGACTTTGGTAATCTCCTTTATGCTTTCCAACTCTACCTTTTCTCTTTTAGTTGCAACTTTAAGGCAATAAAGAAAATCAACGAGTTGCCGCGTTTCAGACTCAGCGTACAATACAACCATGCAATTCTGTCCATAGCTTCTGATTTTTAATAGCTTTTTTACTTCATGCGGTTCCGTATTCCATATTCTTTTTCTGGATTCCCTGACCAAATTTAAGATCCTGGAGTATATATTCTTCACCCCTTCTCAATCCTAACCCAAATGCCTTCCTTTATCCATATTTTTCTACCTTCTCTTTTTATTCCTTCAAGGTTCTCCGTTATCTTGGCCCATAGTGTGACTAAACCTATTCCTTTAGTCTTACCGTAGAAAATAGGAATCGTTTGTCGGGTGTTCCAGAAGCAAACGTTACCTGCATCTTGTTCCTTTGTCGGATTTTCTAGCTCGTCTTGGAATAATGGAACCATAAACCAGAACTCCGGTCCGGCTATCTTCGCGTGAATTGCTGGGCCCTCAAGCGGCAAGCTATTCCAAATTAAATTACATGTTTTAGGAGCCTCATTCTCTAATAAACATGCAATAGCCTTTTCCTTTCCCACTTTAATTATTATTTTTTTTTAAATTCATGTATGAATCACTCTTTAAAAAATTACTAAATTATTGATTTAATTTTTAAATCTTTCTATGGCACGACCAATCTACATCGACTCGATAAACCCAAGGATAATTATAATCTTGAAAGTTTATAAAAAAGAAAAGATTTATTTGAAAGCTTTACAATATTACAAGCTTATAAGTCAAGGGATAAAAATGGAATTGCCAAAAGAGATTATGATCAAATTGTATTCAGATATGTTGAAAATAAGATTTTTTGAAGAGAGGTGTGCTGAGCTTGCTGCTCAAGGAAAGTTACCTGCAAATCCACATCTATGCACAGGGCAGGAGGCATCAATTGTTGGAGTTTGTGCTAACTTACGTAAAGATGATTATCTAATTGGTACTCACAGAAATCATGGTCATAATATAGCAAAGGGTGGGAGTTTAAAAAAAATTATGGCAGAGATTTTTGGAAAAGCAACGGGGTACTGTAGAGGAAAAGCTGGAACCATGCATGTCGCTGCCTATGACGTGAATGTTTTAGGATGCTTTGCAGTAGTTGGTGACGGAATTCCTTTTGCTGCTGGAGTTGCTTTAGCTGCAAAGATGAAGAAAACTGGTCGAGTGGTAGCTTGCTTTTTTGGTGATGGAGCAACTAACACCGGAGCTTTTGCCGAGGGTGTTAATTTGGCGGCAATTTGGAAACTTCCAGTAATCTTTATTTGCGAGAATAATTTATACGCTATTACTACTAGAATTACTCAAACAAGTTTATTGACTAATCTTTCAGATAAAGCGGTTGCATTTGGCATACCGGCCTTTACGGTTGACGGTAATGATGTCCTTGCAGTTTATGAGGTTGCTAAGGAAGCAATTGAAAGAGCGAGAAGGGGTGAAGGCCCTACACTAATTGAAACAAAGACCTACCGATGGAGAGGTTCATCTGAAGGTGATCCTATGAGAGGGTTAACGTATCGATCTAAAGAAGAACTCGATGAATGGATGAAAAGATGCCCTATAAAAATGTTCAGAACTAAACTTTTAAGTATGGGATTATTGACGGATGAAGAGGATCTAGAAATACGGGAAAACATTTTAAAAGAAATCGAGGACGCAATAAATTTTGCTATGGACAGCCCTTACCCAGCTCTTGAGGAAGCGTTAAAAGATGTTTATGCTTAAAAAGGTGAAAAAATATGAGAGAAATCACATATTTGGAAGCCATACGTGAGGCTTTAAAAGAAGAGATGCGTAGGGATGAAACTATTTTTCTTATGGGAGAAGATATACAGAGAGGGTATGCAGATGGCATTTTTGGGGTTACTAAGGGGCTAGTTGATGAGTTTGGAGAGGAAAGAGTAAGAAACACTCCTATATCGGAAATTGCTATAGTGGGTGCAGCAGCTGGGGCAGCAGCAGCTGGAATGAGACCTGTTGCTGAGATAATGTATTCTGACTGGATTACATTAGCTATGGAACCAATAATGAATATAGCAGCAAAGTACAGGTATATACATGCCGGACATACAAAAATGCCTTTAGTTGTAAGGACAACTACTGGTGGAAAAATACGGTCGGCAGCTTGTCATTCCCAAAGTCTCGAGGCTTTATTTATGCATATTCCAGGACTTTACGTAGCTACTCCCTCAACTCCTTATGATGCTAAAGGACTATTAAAAACAGCATTGCGACAAGATAACCCTGTGATTTTCTTTGAACATAAATTGTTATACAAAACTAAGGGTTTTGTCCCTGAAGAAGACTATACTGTTCCTTTTGGTAAAGCTGAAATCAAAAGGGAGGGAGATGATGTAACCGTAATCGCTATTTCTATTATGGTTAGAGAGTCTTTGATGGCAGCAGAGGAGCTTGCATCTAAAGGGATAGAAATCGAAGTGGTTGATCCGCGAACAATCGCACCACTTGATAAGCAAACAATAATCAACTCAGTCAAGAAAACTGGAAAAGTCGTAATCGTAGAGGAAGGGTGTAAAACTGGAGGTGTTGGAGCGGAAATTTCAGCAATAATTGCTGAAGAAGCTCTCGACTACCTAGATGCACCTATTAAGAGAGTTGCAAACCCAGATGTGCCAATACCCTTTAGTCCACCGCTTGAAGATCATGTAATACCTGATAAAAATAGTATAATTGGAGCAATAAAAACACTAGTTTAAATACTCAAAATTATTCGGGAATCAAAGATGGTGACGATTGTTCGCTTACCTAAATTTGGAGAAACCATGAAAGACGCGCTTATTGGAAAATGGTACAAAAAAGAGGGGGACAGAGTAAATAAAGGAGAACCATTAGTTGGAGTTGAAACTGAAAAGTTCACGGTGGACGTAGAAGCGCCTGATTCTGGAATCTTACGTAGAATCATTGTCGCAGAGAATTCAGTAGCTGTTGTTGGTGAACCCTTGTGTATAATTGCGGAGGAAAATGAAGAATTGCCAGATATCGAGGCCATTAAGCCCTCTATGGGGGTGCGCAGCAAAGAGGAAAAACCTAGTAAAATGGTCAAAAGAAAAGAATACGTTAAAATTTCTCCAAGAGCACGAAAACTTGCTGAAGAATATGGAATAGATATTACAAGCGTAACAGGATCGGGTCCTAATGGAAGAATTATTGAAAAAGATGTGCTAATGGTGCTGGAGCAGAGGAAAGCTAAAGTTTCAGTTAAAAAAGAAGCAGAAATTATACCATTAACCGGAATGAGGAAGACTATAGCTGAACGCCTTTCATACAGTGCGCGGACAACGGTACCTGTCACTATAACAACTGAAGTAGACGTTAGTAAATTAAAACAATTTCGTGAAAAGCTAACGTCAGATATTGGGGTTCATATTTCCTTTACTGATCTTTTAGTCAAGGCTGTTGCAGAAGCTCTAAAGCGATATCCGATACTTAACTCTACTTTTGAAGCCGATCACATTAAAATTTGGAAAAATATTAATATAGGGATTGCTGTAGCAGTTAAAGACGGGCTAGTTGTTCCTGTCATTTATGATGCAGACAAAAAATCAATAAAGCAAATAGCCACATATTCAAAGGACATCATTGACAAAGCAAGACGAGGAAAAATAACACCAGACGAGACTACCGGTAGCACCTTTACGATAACTAATCTTGGAATGTATGGGATAGATATATTCACTCCGATAATAAATCCGCCTGAAAGCGCGATTCTTGGAGTCGGAAAAATATCTGAGAAACCTGTGGTGGTTGATGGGCAGATAGCAGTTAGACATGTTATGAGCTTGTCTTTAACATTTGACCATAGGGTTGTAGATGGTGCTGTTGCTGCGCAATTCCTTCAGGAAATAAAACATAAACTTGAGAATCCATTCTCGTTAATAGAAACAAATGAAGCAGTTAATAAGGAATTTCACAACAAATCAAGCGAAAAAAATGGTTATTATTAGTAGCATAATAGCCTTATTTACAAGTACTGTCATGGAATTGGTTTAAGTAATTCTTTCGTGCTAGCTAAGAGGTCATGTGTATTTAGTAATATTGAGGTAGCGAAGGTAACTCCAAACGAGTTAATAATGATTTCGAGATCGTAGGCGTGCATGTTTCTTAAACGTTTGATTTAAATAATGCCAAGGTATTAATAGATCGAGCCACATAGAAATTCTTCCGATGTATAAGATAAATTCATCCACAAACTCCAAAAATTCTGTGCTTTCTTTACATTCATTAATTCCTTCCATTACGAGTTTTATAACATTAGCGACACTTTTCAAAAAGTAAAGCCCACTAAATTTTTTCTGGAAATATTTCAATAAGACCATAGTAAACTGCTTCGCACAATTGTAGTTTGTATCCTTTTCGTAAAGCATCATTCGAACGTCCCAAAGAAATTCGTGAAGTATTCTGGCATCACATTCCGCATAAATTATCTTTCCAGCTGGTTGTAGAGGTCCGGTGTTTGATAAAAGGTTAGCAATTTCAACTGGCATTTTTAACCAGACACTTTCCTTTATCTCTTTCAGTTCTTTAATTTTTCCCTTATTCATATGTATTCCCCTCTCGCATTTAGCAAGCTTTTCTAAACAATACCTTCATTCCTTGCTTAACCTTAACTTTATCCATTTCTTTTATCAGTCCTTCTAAATTTTCTATTATTTTAGCAATCACAAGAACTTCTACAGTTTCCTTAGTAGGCCCGTAAAAAATACATAGCATCTGCCTGTTCGGGTAATAAATAATGGAGCCTAAATCTAGCGTTGTTGTAGACATTCCTTTCTCGATGGGTGGTCTTAACAAGATTGGAACGATTGTATAAACTTCTTTGCCAGCGATTTTAGCGTAGTGTAAATCACCTTCCAGTGGTAACTTATCCCAAATAATGTTGCATGTTTGTGGAGCATTTTCTTCAAGTAAAATAGCTTTTCCTTTTTGCTCTCCGATTATTATCTCCATATATTTCAAATAATCGCTTCCAAAGTTTTTATGTTATATAAAGTTTTTGAAATTGAAAATATATACCTTTTGACTGAAGGGTGAGGTATCAATAATATAGACTCCGATCATCAATCTATGTCACCTTAGTGGGATGATCGAAAAGCAGTTACTAGCCGAATAAATTACACTAATAACATACGAGAAAAAAGACGAAAATAAATCTCCGCAAGATAAGCGCTTGTGAGCACGGTAGTTAACATCATTTTCATTATCCATACTGCACAAGACTTAAATATAAGGCCTTAAAAAACATTATGTTCAGAAAAATGAAAAAATTCAAAAGACGAAATAGAATGGATTGCTTGAAAATGTACTGAACACATACTCTAAGTCTGCTACTATAATACAAGTGATAGATACGCATACCGCTGGTAACGTTGCCAGGGTTGTAGTGGGTGGTATACCTGAAATCAAAGGTAAAACCATGATGGAAAAGATGGACTATATGAAAAAAAATATAGATTACATTCGGACGATCGTCACATGGCAGCCAAGGGGCCATGAAACTATGTACGCAACCGTATTACTGAGCCTGTGACTGATGAAGCCAACTTTGGCTTACTTTATATGGACGGTTCTGGTTATTGGAAGGCATGTGGTCACCTAACCATGGGGGCCGTTACAGCTGCTATAGCAGATAAACTTGTAAAGGTGGTTGAGCCATTAACTGAAGTCCATATAGACACGCCCACTGGTACTATTACTGCGCGGGCTAAAGTTAAGAATGGCATAGCGAAGGCTGTCACAATTCAATTTCCACAAGCGTTCTTCTTTAAGTCATGTATTATTAAAGTTCATGATATCGGGGAGATACCAGTTGATGTAGCATATTGTGGTCATTTTTTCGTTTATGTTAAGGCGAAAGATATAGGTTACAAAGTCAGCAAGGAAAATCTCAATCGGCTAATAAATGCCGCTTTAAAAATAAGGAAGGCGACCAACAATCAAATAGCTGTCCAGCATCCTCAAATTTCCCAGGTTAATGAAATCGAATGGGTCGTAATAACAGATGAACCTTCTTATCCTAGAGCAAAATCAAAAACTTTGGTTATTGGTGGTTCAGAACATCTGCCTTCCTACGACAGATCACCGTGTGGCACTGGGACATGTGGGTTAGGGGCTATTTTATATTCAAAGGGAGAATTAACTCTAAACGAAGAGTATATTACGGAGAGCATAATTGGAACGACATTCACTGGACGAATCGTAAAAGAAGTAAGAGTTGGCTCTCTCAAGGCAGTAGTTCCAGAGGTAACCGGCAGCTCTTTTGTGACTGGGATCGACAAGCTGATTGTTGATCCGGACGATCCACTAAAATTTGGCTTTAGCATAGGAGCTTTACCTTCTCTATAACATTTAAACACATCACCACGACGATATGCACGCATATGCGCACGCAGGAATTCAAGGTGCTATATCGCTTAAAAGGCTTTTGTAATTAAGTTGTTTGCTGGCTTTAAGTCTACTGTTGACTGAAGCGCAAAAGCTCACATAATGAATGCTCTTTTCGAAAGGCTTAAAGCTTGAAACGGATGTCTATATTCATGGTCAGAAAATGAAACTTAATGGTAAAATAGCCATTGTAACAGGTGCAGGTCGTGGAATTGGGGCGAGTATAGCTTTAACCTTGGCAAGAGAAGGTGCAAACGTAGTAATTATTGATGTGGACAAACAATCGGCTGAAAACGTTGCCAATAAAATAAAAATTCTGGGGCGACAAGCTCTAGCGTTGAAAGCTGATGTTTCTAAGAGTGTTGAAGTTAATAAAGTTATTAAAGCAGCCTGGAAGCAATTTGGGAAAATAGATATACTTGTTAATAATGCTGGAATTTTTAAAGAGGCACAAATTACAAGGATGAGAGAAGAGGAATGGGACGAGACTATGAATATAAATCTTAAGGGGGTATTTAATTGTTGTAGAGCGGTTATTCCATATATGATCAAACAAGGGAATGGAAAAATAGTGAATATTTCTTCCATCGACGCAAGACAAGGTTGCGTTGGGTACGCCCATTATGCGGCGTCAAAGGCTGGTGTTATAGGCTTTACTAGATCGCTGGCTAAGGAATTAGCTCCCTACGGGATAAACGTTAATGCAGTTGCACCAGGCATAATTGAAACTGATATGACAAAAGAAAGAATAGCTAAATTTAGACGAGACTATGAAAGACTAATACCATTAGGTAGAATTGGAAAGCCTGAAGATGTAGCTGGAGTAGTCTTATTTCTAGTATCCAATGAAGCTGACTACATAACAGGTCAAACTATTAATGTTGATGGCGGATGGCGGATGGACTAATAACATCCCGGATTTTTAATTTGCAAACTTAAAAGTGCATGACTGCAAAAATTCTCAGCTTTAAAATAATTACCAAGGCTTTTATGACCCATTATGTTTTCAGGCAATTGTTTTAAAGCGACTTCTTTTCATTTGTCACATGATCTGAGTTAGCACATTATTTAGAAGAGTGGGATGTAACAATATGAACGATATTTTGGTTCCATTAACATCATATAAGTTAAAGTTATGTATATTGGGTTAAAAACAAGTTTGATTTTCGAAAAATCTTTAGTTCGCCTCGTATGTCTAATAATTACTTTCGGGTCAAAGCGTAAGCTGCTCTCGCACTTGTTTTTGCATGTGCTTTTTCTCAGTTAGCTTTTTCTTCGTTTTCGTTTTTTGATGCGACGTATCGAGTTTGGAGGGAATTAATGGCTTTGCGGCATATACGAGTAAAGTTAGAATAACGTATATATCCACATACCTTTAGTAAATTCTAATGAGTTTAGCGGAAAGGGGCCGTAGTCTAGGCAGGTATGACGACGGGCTCCAGAACATTGCCAAACGGGTTTGCGGACCGCCATGCGGAATGAAGAGGTTCTGGAGCGGTCAACCGTAGAGAAACCCGTAGAAACAGCTTTCAGAGGCTGTTTCGGGGAAAGGTCGTCGGTTCAAATCCGGCCGGCCCCACCATAAAAGCTATGTTGCAGTGTGGTGTTTTTGATTTATGTTTAGGAAAGTTTTACGGGCGTAACACTTTTAACTTCTAGCGTCTTCTTTGATTGCGGATGGTTAACATGAGGAAGTTTTGGTGTCTAGCCTTAGTTGTTTTGGTTTCGTTGTAT
>Ga0080004_1119023_pt1 | contig 16611 bp, 16 predicted proteins | sample WasSprMetagenome_FD_69207 | JGI IMG/M metagenome (GOLD analysis project Ga0080004, IMG submission 69207) | Sulfidic aquatic microbial communities from Washburn Spring, Yellowstone National Park, USA - WS (SPADES assembly) (version 2) | ecosystem: Environmental > Aquatic > Thermal springs > Hot... | reverse complement strand
CGAGTATAGTGTATGTTATGTTGTTGAAGTTTAAGTCTACACCCATAACTGTACTGTATTCTTTGAACACTATGTCTTTATGGAGTGTAATATAGACGTATATTCTACCATACCTATAGCTTACTATTATTTCACCGGGCTTCCAGGAGCCGTCAAGGTATTTGTTGAGGTAGCTATACCACTCTAGCTTTAACTCAATCCACTTATCGTGTAGTACTGCTATTTTAATTGTCTTCTTATCCAGGTCTATTTTATAGTCTAGAGTGTGTATTCTAGCTGTTAGTTTTCTAAGTATTGGCTTTGATCCATTATTCTTCTTAGTCGACTCAACGACTTCCCTGGCTCGCTTGTATATCTCGGATACATGGTGTGCTCTAAAACCCATTTTCACTAATCTACTGTAGAACATACTGTGTAATTCCGTCCACGATGGTACTTCACTCAAACCCCAAATCTCATTTATAACTAACTGGACTGATTCACGATATGTCTTCAAGAACTCCACTAGGAGACCCTCATCTCCCTTGGGAGTGACCGCTTCCACCCTAGCGGTCACAATAGCCCTCACAGAGAGACTCATTGGATACACCTCTACCCATTTACTACACTTAGCTTATAAAGCGTTTCACACAACACACAGAAGAAAAACCATATACTCACATTTATTTACAACTAATCACAACTATTTTTAGATCGGTCACAGGCTCCAGAAGCCCTGCTCGTTTCGCTAGCGTATAGGGATCTCGCTAAGTTAATAGAGCTTCCAGTACATACGTATATGGGGCTTAGCGACTCTAAGCTTGTTGATTATCAAGCTGGGGCAGAGTCTGCTTATAGCTCTTTACTAGCTGCAGTATCAGGCTTTGACGTGGTCTCAGGTCCTGGAATGCTCGAGTTTGAGAGCGTTTTCTCATTTGAGAAACTCGTATTAGACAACGAGTTGATTGGCTTGGTGAAGAGGATTAAGAGAGGGTTTGATCTAAGCGTCGAGGAGTTAGCGTTTGCTGTGATCATGGATACTGTTCTCTCAAAAAGCGGAAACTTCTTACTACATCCACACACGCGCCGTATGATCAGGAGAGAGATACATTTACCGAGAATATGGGATACAACACCACGGTCAAAATGGTCAAAGAGGAGTATCTACATTGAAGCACACTTAGAAGTAGAGCGGTTGCTGAGGGAAGGATCCACTAGTCCGCTGGAGCCGGAGGTAGAGAGAAGGCTTGACGCACTCTACATTGAGGTATTCAAAAAAGCAGGGGTCAAGCCAATATTCATTTAGCATTAGGAGTGGTTTTAACCCGAGGATAATCTCTTACATGCATTGACAACTATTTTGAGCTTTGATAGAGCAAGTTCATACTCGGCTTCAGGATTACCTAGAGCACCCTTTAGCCCTGCAAAACCACAGTCTCCGGATACAAGGTCTACTCTACCTCCGGTCACTCTATGCACTTTGTTTAACAGTGAGAAGGCCTCTTCAAGGCTCTCGAGTCTTGGCACTTTACTACTCACAATACCCGGCGATATGAGTTTATCTCGCTCTTCCAGTAAGCGTTTATCGAGGATTTCTATGTTTTGTTGACTATCGTGGAATTCGAGACTAAAATACTTAACTCTACTCGTGCTAGAAAGGACCTCTAGAATCCTCCTGTGTACTCTCCCGCACACGTGTACTCCAACCTCGGCACTATGAGCACTTCTAGCCACAGTATCTAGCACTTCGACGATGTATTCGTCGCTGTATCCATAAAGGTTTCTTCTAGCACCAATAATGACTCCAAGTATTGGCTCATCAAGGAAGATCAAGTTGTAGCCAAGCATTGACATGTACTTTACCCAGGCCGAAGAATACCTCGTAAAGAACTCCTTTACCAAGTCTTTCCAGGCGAGCGCGGTTGATGAGAGATCCCGTGAATCCGTGGACAAGTAGATCCTCGAGGCAAGTGTGAAGGGGCCAGTCACAGGGGCTCTAAGGTGCTTAAATCCTAGTTTTAGCCTCTTAATGGTTTCAACTGTGTACTCGGCTTCAGGGGCTTTTACCCCTCTCTTCCAGGATAATAAATTATTTGGGGATAAAGCATAGAGAAACCCCTTTTCCCGCTCAACTAAACCCGCTTGAACAAGAGGCTCTACGTAAATATCAATAAAGCCGCGTAATTGGGGATAGGGTGGTGCATCTAGCCCTATGGAGGATAAGTCTACTATAATTCTCTCTGTGTTCTCCAGGGAGTAGTCAAGTGGGAAACTACCAACATGGCTACTTCTCAACAACTCTACACCACCAAGTTCACGAGAGCTCTATGTGACATTATATTGTATAAACACATTTTCCTAGAATATATCCTGGGTAAATTGTTGCATCATAGCAAGGTTGAAGGTTTTACAAGTGCACCCTCATAACCTCGCTTTTAAAGCTAGGGGATGTTAAAGAGTCCTTATTTACAATTCGACACGAGCTGGGAAATCGGTGAACCAATAGCTGTGTGTATAGTCGCAGATAAAAACACTATACTTAATTAGAGATCAGTAATTGGCTTAAATGCGAGGGATTCTAAGAACTTTATTCTTTTAGGTATTGCTGGGTGTGTTGAGAAGAACTCGCTTAGATCGCTTACCTCCTTCTTCTTCAACTCCTCAACTACTCTATCGATATCTACATCTCTAACCTCTCTCCCTGTCGGGTATTTCCTATAGAATGGGTTTGCATAAGCCTCTGTGAGAGCGTATATGAATAACGCCTTGATCTTACTACTCGATACAGCCTCTTTAGCGCTTACCGCATGAGTGTAGTATACGTGTAGTCTCGCTAGAGCCCTCTGCATGGGTCTAATACCAGCAGCGCGGGCTCCTGAAGTATCTGCATAGTATTCTCTTAGCCTACTAAATGCCAGTACCAGTACCTGTACAATAAAACTTACTACTACGGCGGCTACTCCAGCTAGTGCTAGTAGAAGTCCTCCACCACCCTCTCTACGTCTATCACTATAAGCAGACCTTGCATAACTCGATATAAATCCAATTCTAATTAGTGTTACACCCAGGAAGTATAGTATGCTAGGGATCATCCCCATGAAGAGCATTATTGCGTTATCCCTATGTCTGTGGTGTCCGAGCTCGTGTCCTATAATAGCCTCTAATTCCTCTTTATCAACCATCTCGAGTAGTGTATTAGAGACAGCAACGTACTTTCCAAACAATATGTTTCCATATGCAAATGCGTTTGGAGGTCCATTTACGACAACAGCTTTTGGTGGATTCGTGAAGCCAAGTCTCTTAGCAACAGAGCTCACTACATCCTGGAGCTCTGGGCTTGGTTTTGCACCATACATTATGTTGATGGTTATGGGTGATACCAGGTATGATACAATGTTTAGAATTAGTATGAAGAGTATTAGTCCTGCAATAAACCCAGTTGTAATAGACTCACCCAATACCCCGGCAATAATGTACGCTGTTAAGCCTACACCAGCAAGCCCTGAGAGAACCACTATTAAGCCTATTATAAGCATTGATGCCTGTAGAGTAAATCTACCTGCAAATCTTCTAGCAACTCTTGGTGCTAAAACACCAGCCGCTATTACTAAAACAATGAAGCCAATTATGTAGGCTGTGAATAAAGCAATCGCTGTGAATGGATCATATAAAAACCAAAACATATAATCACCCTTCACCTCATAATGATTTTAATAAGAATAATGTCCTTTAAAGTCTTTCAATAACCGGCTACTTCTTGAGAGCCCTTAGTGATTTTAAGGTAACTATAGCGATCGCGACCACTAGTAATGCGACAACTGCTATTATAATTGGTCTTAAAAGAGTCAATCCCCAGTTCTCCTGGCTCGGATACTCAGATGTTTGTGTATTGTTGCTCGTAGAAGGTGAATTAATGGTATTTGTTGGTGTTGGAGGGTTTGAGTTAACAGGGGGAGTGGTTGATAATGCAATCTCTGATCCTGGTACGACTCTAGTAATACTTAAAATACCCATTAGTGTAAGAATAGAACTCGTTGCTAGATCGATATCACCGCTTTGACTTGCCTCATTATATAGATCTAGGTAGAGTAACGCCAGATCATTGTTTAGGCTTTCACTGAAATACCATATAACAGGTAGAATTTTACTCGGTAAACCCTGAGTATCCCCTGATGCATCGTGAATCGCTCTTGCAGAAGCCGCGATCACTAGCGATGCGGCTGCATATACAGAAGTCTTATTGCTACTATATGCATAGTTAAGGATTGTGAGGTAGTCTCCAGCATATTCTTGTACTCCTGTAGAAGAACCAGTTAACTCCAGAATTCTCTCAACGTAAGTGTATGAAGCAAGTGCGTGTGAGTATATTACGGTGTAGTCCATTGGGCACGATTTAAGCTCCACATCCTTGTTCACAACGAGATCTGAGAGCTCTGCGTACTTTAAATATTCAATGGCATTGCCGGAGTAGTCTATTATCGATGAGGAATCTGTTGTATTGATAGCCCTTAGATAATATAGCCAGGATAAATAAGTCATTGCCTGCCTCCAGCTATTACCTAGAGTGCATGGTGCTTGATCTACCTCCCTCAAGTAGCTTTCAATAGTTTTATTGATCTGGTTTAATAATTCTCTCGGGTCTCCACCACTATAGATTCTCGCATACCAGTATAGTTTAAATGAATCTGAGTACAGCTGAATAGCCTTATATGCTGTGTATACTGGGTAAGTGTTGGTAAATTTGGATAAATTATCTATAGAGTTGTTTATGTCCTGTAGATATGCTATTATAACCCTTCCCTGTCTTCCAAGCTGGGAGGCTATGGAAGTTGCATTAATTACTAATCCACGTGTTAAACTCAAAGTACTCGATGTAAATGACTTTAATTCGTCTAGACTACTAAGTTTTACAGCGACATCAACTAGTGAGCGTGTAAGGTTTAACCCAGTGAAGTAGAATAATGCTTCAGCAACATTTGAAACCTCGTAGACATCTACCCCTAGTTTCCTCCCATAGTCAACCAAGTCTACGGTTTGATACTCTATTCTACCAATGACCAATGGCCCAATGCGTTTTTCAACATAAACTGGGTAGCGGTAAATCCTCTGTCCAGCGGGGATTAGAAATACCTTAAACCCACTAGAAGACACTGCCTCCAGCTTCTCCTTCAATCCTCCAACAGGTCCTATCGTTCCATCAGGGTTTATCATGCCCGTCATTGCTACATTAGGCTTTATTGTAGCATTGAGTAGTAGGGCAATAAAGCCTACAGTTATTAACCCCCCTGCACTTGGGCCCCCAACGAGGGGTGTATTTGATTCGAGTAATACGAAGTAATCGTACTTGGAGTAGTCTTCCCCAGTGAAAATAGAGGCTATGAATGCCGCTACGCGTGAAGCACCTTGTGTTTCAACCTCAGTATATGGAAGAGAAGAGAAGAACACTCTCCCTGCCCCTGGGTAAGCGAGTGCTAGTTCAACTCTTGATAAAACACCTCCTCCTCCACTGGAAACAGCTGGTGCGTATACAATAATACTTCTAACTTCTTTGTACTCGAAGAGACCTGTAGAGGCATGTATGCTTGCTAGAGTAATTAACATTAATGTAAATACTGAGAAGCATATTTTAATAAAGACATTGTGATTAATTCTCTGCATAGCGCATCAATCCTTGGAAATAAAAGCATGTTTAGCTCCTAATAAAACCCTTACTCTCAAAAAGAGAAAAAAATTATTAAAACTACTTTCTAAGCAACCCTATTAAAACCCCTACAATGAATCCAATTGCTATAGGTCCAACTAATAGTGCAGCGAAAGATAATGCAATATTCTTTAGTGTTTCTAGAGAGACGCCAATTTTACTCAAAGTTTCCTGCGAGAGATTCAAGTTGCTAAGAGACCAAATGGATAGTATTGACCCTAGAATCAATATAGCAACCATAGCTACCACATACTTAAGTATCTTAGCTACAATATAACCTAGTAATACCCCCAGCAGGAACTGAATAAATACAACAATAGCACCGGTTGGCGACGATAAAGCAGCTGCAATTAACTCTGTGAGAGAAATCTCAGGCAAGTTTTAACACCTCATAGTTAATAGAGGGTGCTTGGGCTAATAACCTTTACAGTGGCTTTAGGGTGCATTGATATTAGTGATCGAGTATACTAGCGTATATAACTGCACCAATAGTATTTAAGTAATTGATGCTATAAGAACAGTACTTGCTCGATTTTATTCACTATTTTTTCTATTGAATTATACCAGGACCTGAGTACGTAAACCCCTAATTCTTGATCTTCAGCATATGAATGTGCTAGGTATATGAGGTTGATGTAGGTAAATGGGGCTAGATGTATTGCGTAAAAGCTATACTGCGTTCTACTCCCGAGTATCCATATTCCTATATAGCCTGCGAATATGCCTAGGTAGTAGAGTAGCGTTTTTCCATAGTCTCTCCTAATAAACATTAATGGTATTGAGATCAGTGCTAGTATTAGAGACGTAAACCACAGGGGATAATAGCCCTCAGCGTAAAGTGTAGTTCCATCGGGGTAGTTATATAGTGCGAAGCTATGGTATCCGAGAAACCAATCCCATGGATTAGATGATGTAGCGCAGTTTGGACCAGTACACTTAATGCTCAAGTGCCAACTTATGCTTCCTAATAGTGATTGTTTAAACCACTCTGATACACCCATGTAATTTGCTACTGGTAGTGAAACTATTGTGAGTAGTGAAACCCATAGACCAATCGACAATACACCATAATATACCGTATAATATATGAAGTCTCCCAGTCCACCACTAGTTTCTCTAGCTATTCTCCTAGCTAATACTATGATTATCGGTATTAGTGTGAATAACCCAGATGCTTTGAATAACCCAGCAATAATAGCCGATAATAGTGCACTGCGGTACTTACCTTTAAGTGCGAAGTATAGAGATATTAGAGTTAACGTAGCAACAAATCCATCGAGTATTGCAATACTGTAAATCGCTCTTGTAATATTATCTATTGTGAATAGTAAAGCCCCCACAATTGAGGGTATGTAGCTCTTAGTCAACCTATATAGAATTAAGTAGACGAGTACACAAGCTAATACACCAAATGAAATAATTGGAATTCTCCAGTAGAATGGATAATCGCCAATCATTAGCATTGATAACGCAATTAAGTATTTTCCAAGTGGTGGATGCTCCCAGTTAATGTAGTTATTAATGCCTTCACTATCTGGGAGTTGCCAACCGGGAATAACATCCACGACAGGGTAAGTCTTATTGACTTCATTAATGAAACTCCACGCTTCATCTACATAGCCACTAACATATACAGCTGGTATTTTTGAATAATCACACCTAGTCTTTATCGAGTAGTGGGGAGCTATGTTTTGGCAAGTTAATTGAGCGTAGTTTGAAGACTGGAATACTATGTTTACACCATAGTTAACTGGGTCTTGCTTAACGCTTAAACCAAATATCTTCTTTAAAATAACCCTAGAGGATGAAACATACCAGACTTCATCAGTAATGTATCCCCTACCACCTCTCTCAATCTCCAGATTAGTGAAGTTTAGTGCTGTATAAACTAGTAGTACCGATGGTACAGTTAAAACGATAAGTAATGATATTAGAGATAGTAAACGATTGCGTGTTTTATTGCGTTGAGTCAAGTAGATCGCCCCTTGAGTCGATCCACGTATTTTATTTTATCTTTGAGGATTGAGCCAACTACATATATGAAGAGTAATAGCAATGTAATGTTTCTTCCAAACGCCATGTATTGTGGTATTGAACCAAATGCCCACGGGTTTGAATACTCGAAGAACGTAGTTATGATCAAGGCGTTAAAGACATCAGCCACTCCATACAATACCAGAAATCTACTCTCAAGCCCTATTATTGCAAAAGGAGTGATCATGAGGATCATCTGTGGGGAGAAAACGTGGTTAAAGAGGATGAGAGAGAATGTAGCGGCGAGTAGATACTTAAACTCCACGGGGTGATCTATGCCTCTCCATGGTGCTGCAATAAGGGGGAATACTATGGCGAGTGCTGTAGCTATAGATATGAATAATCTACGGTGGATACTATCCCATATGTCCTTAACGAGAGGCATGTAGAGGCAGTTCTCGCAGTACCATGATAAATGGTGATTCACAAGGTAGTTAAAGCCTTGGGTTGCATACCAGTATAGTAGTAGGAAAGGTAATACTCCACTAATTACTACTCCAATGGCATAGAGCACGAATTCGTGTGCCTTAGATTCTCTAATAGATACGTATTTGACTATGTAATAGTATACTATCCCAGCAGTAAGTATCTTAGTGGATATTGATAAGCCGTGAAGCAAACCAGCTAATAGTGGCTGAACACGGTTTCTTCCACCCTTAGTTATTAATAACGTACCGAGGACTGCTAGTGAAGCAGCAATTATATCCCAACTATAGACCATGTAGACTATAGTTGATGGAAGGAGGAGTATTAAGAGCCTAAGTGGTTTTATTCTAAGTATATCTCTCAGGATCAAGTATAGTGAGTAAACTAGTAGCACGTAGAATAATGCAATAAAGGCAGATTGAATGCAGTAGTGAATTAATGCGGCTTCATCTATGCTCGTAGAGTACTTGAATGCTGTGCAGGTCGATATATACCATAATAGACCAGTAAATGGTGGATACTCAAACTTGTAGTCTACATAGGGAATTGGGCATTTATATGAGCCATTCTTAAACCCGTAGTATTTCTCAGTAGAAAACCATCTTTCCCCTATTTTATCCAACGCGGGGTTGAAAATCGGGTTGAAGAGCCCGTTTAAGATATCACTGTATTTTAAACCCGTGTATTTGACGGGTAGTTCAACACGTGGCATGTGTATGTATATGGATAAAGCTACTGGTCCAATGATTGTGAGAATCAATATGAACAAGGTAATTAACCTCTCCTTGGCAGGCTTCAATGAGCACACCCTTGAAGCTTAATGGGTCTAAATCCCAACACATTGTAGAGATATTAAGCACTGGTAAATAAATTATTTAGGGATTTTAATCGAGATTTATTAGTTAGGTGATGAAGCCGACAACACCTGAGTATATTGATGATGGGTCGATAGACTGAGATTAACTATATTTCGCAAATAGCTCTCGCTATATTGTAGTTTTTAAATTCAACCACCGCGAATTCTTTTCCCCCAGCTCTATATTTTTCAATTAATACATAGTCTTCTAGGGTGAATGATTCAAAGTAATCAATGCTTCTAGTTGGGATTTCCCCGAGATCGATCCACGACACTACCTGCATTGATTCAAGTGAGTCGAGTCTCCTAATTAATGGAGATAGGTATTCACTTGGATTGGGATTAACAATAACTCCAGGGTGATATGGACCAGTAGCAGGCATTACAATAATAGTCTTCCCACTCGACAGCGGGATCTTGAGGAAGCATGGAAACCTATATACATCAAAACACCTCAAGCTTGGATGCTCATGCCCTATTATTACTGCATCGTGTCCACCGAGATCAACCTCTTCGTGTCCATGAACTATGAGAATTCTGCGTCCATTGGCTTGAGTAGATAGTGCTTTTACAAATTCAACATCTAGTTTTCTAAGAATAGGCTTAATGAAGTTGTCGTGATTACCCCTAATGACGAGGATCTCGCTGACACCCATCTCCCTTAGGAACTTAATTAAGGTAACAACCTCCTCTTTCTCCTGCCTCAGCAATCTATCAAAAGCATGTTTTAAATCTCCATTTACAACAACTCTTTTAACATCTAGGTATTCCAGTGTAAACCTCAGCATATCAATAGCCTTCTTTAATTGAATCCTTGGAACAAACACCGCGTAGAAACCACTACTCTTCCTTAAACCATAATATAAACCCCGCGAAGCTGCCTCTTCAAAGCCTAGGTGAAGATCAGCCATGAGGAGAGTAGAGGAATCCCTAAAGTATAGAAACGGTGTTCCAACAACTAATTCTACACCTCTCATTTCCTTATCAAGCGGTCTAAGCACACAAGCCACCGATCAGGGATATTTAGGAGTGCGGGCCCGCCGGGATTTGAACCCGGGACCTACGGGTTAAGAGCCCGCCGCTCTACCAGGCTGAGCTACGGGCCCCCTCATAAATTACCAGTTAATAGAGAGCTTTTATATCTTTAGTATAAAGATATTGATAGAGCACGTGTTTTAAAGCGGGATCCTTAATTATTTCAGTTTAGATGGGTTTTCAAAGTGGAGAAAAAACACAGGAAGCTAATGGATTTTGCTAAGAAACCTGCTCGTGAAGAAGCTCAAGGTGGAGAGGGGGTAGGAGTCGGTGAGAGTCATGAGGCTCCTGTAGGGCTTGAATCGGCTAATCAGCGTAGGAGCATTATTGAGGAGGTACTAGAAATTCTACAGCAGAGGCAGAAATACACGCAAACTACTCCCTCCAATATACAGACTCCAATGGAGCGGGGAGTACTAGAGGGTAGAGCAGAGGAGGGGACTGTGGAGAGGCAAGAACTACCATTGTTCAATCTGGATAAATTATTAGAGACTGCTAGTAAAGCATATGAAAGGGGAGGCATTAATATTATTTACTGTGATAAATCAGGAGTTTGCTCGGATAATAGAAGACTTGGAGAAGTCTATGAGGATTCAAATGGTTTAAAGTGGCAGAGGACGTTTATTCACACAACGAGGCTACCAATATTCCTAGACTTTATAGCTGAGGAGGCTGATTTAAGGGGTAGAATAGGCAAAGCATTTATAGTTGTTACTTCTAGGAATGCCAAGGCAATAATTCCCGACGAGTACATATGTGAAGCGATCGCTAGATATGGATTATTACTAAATATAGACAAGTGTACTAATTACAGGTCGTCTCCATGGGCTGAGAGAAAAAAGAGGCAAAAGTGAGTTTTAGAGTGATTGCTAAGCAATAGTTAATTGTAGTTCTCCAACGCCATAATCCATTAACCTAGCAACTCTCTTCCTACGCCTCCTCTTAGTACTAGTAGGCTTCCACTCCATGCCCGGTGTTCCAAGGCTTCCATCGGGGAACTCAATGATCTTCTTCAACGCTAGTAAGTGACTTACTGCACGTCTAACTCTATCTTCACCAACCACTCCACTAAACTCTCTAATAATCTCCTGGAAGAATACTGGCCTACCCTTCTTCTTTATAAAGTTGTAGACTAATACAGGTATCTCGGGGTCTCTTGGAGCTATCTCCACCACTAGGTCTTTATCCTCATATAAAACCTTCTTTTCACCCATAACCACTCACCCCATGTTATACTATTGGTGGGCTTACTTATAAACTTTATCTTTATACAATCCCACATTTATATATACACGTAAATTTTTAAGACGCACAAATAGCGTAGCGTTGTCTTATTATCCCCTAGCTTCTACGTAGATAATGGTGTCTCCACAATGGCAAATCCACTGCTCGCGGGAAGGGGGAGTGGAGTACTACTCCTAGGGAATGAAGCCATAGCCAGGGCTGCCTTGGAGTCAGGCATATGTGTCGCAGCAGCGTATCCTGGAACCCCTAGCACTGAGATTTTAGAGGCTATAGTAGAAGTGGCTGAGCAATGTAGTGTTTATGTTGAGTGGAGTGTAAACGAGAAGACCGCTTTTGAGGTTGCCTATGGAGCAGCTATTGCGGGGTTGAGGAGTTTGGTTGCAATGAAGCATGTTGGTTTAAACGTTGCATCAGATATATTGATGAGCTCTGCATATGCTGGGGTTGAAGCTGGTTTCTTAGTGGTGACGGCTGATGATCCCTCAATGCACAGTAGTCAAAACGAGCAAGATAATAGATGGTATGGCTTACTATCACACCTACCCGTTATAGAGCCATCTAATCCACGTGATGCATATGAATTAACAAAGGAGTCCTATGCACTTAGCGAGAGGTACAAAATACCAGTTATACTTAGGACAACAACACGCATTAGTCATACAAGAATGCCGATTGTTCTAAGTGGTGAAGTAGCTTCTGGGAGAAACTGTAGAGGAGTCTTTAGGCAAGACCTCAGTAGATGGGTGCTGGTTCCGGGGAATGCTAGGAGAAGGAAGTTAGAGTTGGTGAAGACTTGGACTTCTATTATGGAGAAAGAAGGTAAAGAACCATTTATAAGAATTATTAATCCAGGCTCTAGCAAAGTTATAATAGCGAGTGGTATAGCATTTTCTTATGTAAGGGAAGCTCTTAATCTACTTAACGCTGTGGATAAAGCTACAGTAATTAAGGTAAACATGCCGGTTCCACTACCAAGAGCGCCGGTTAAGAAGGTTCTTGAGTCAGCTAGTGAAGTACTCGTTGTCGAGGAACTAGACCCTGTTGTAGAAATGCAGGTTAAAGATATAGCGCAGACAGAGGGTTATAGCATACGTATAAGAGGCAAAGACTTAATTCCACTAAACTACGAGCTTAGTATAGAAAGCGTGTACAGTGCAGTAAAGGAGTTCCTGGGTATAGAAGGTAAAACCCCATGGGAGAGCATTGGTGTGGTTGAAACACCGACGCCTATACCTCCAAGACCACCAGTTCTATGTGCAGGGTGTCCACATAGATTAACATTTTACATTGTGAAGACTGCTGCTAATAAAGCAGGGTTAAAGAACCCAGTGTACACGGGGGATATTGGCTGTTACACTCTTGGTTATCAAAAACCATTTGAGACCCAGTCAACTTGTTTCGAGATGGGTGGTAGTATTGGAGTGGCAAATGGACTTGTAAAAGCCATTGATAACCCAGTGATCGCGGTGATAGGTGACTCGACATTCTTCCACGCTGGGCTACCCCCATCTATAAACGCAGTGTACAATAACGCACACATCATAATACTGGTTTTAGACAACTTGACAACGGCGATGACGGGGCACCAGCCACACCCAGGCACCGGGATTTCGGCTACTGGTAAAAAGACCACGAGGATTCTTCCTGAGAAGATTTTAGAGTCTATAGGCTATAGAGTCTACGTTATTAACCCTATGAAGACGAAGGAGTCAATAGAGGCTGTGACCGAGGCGTTTAGAGAATATAAGAACGGAGGCATGGTTGCAATTGTCTCAAGAATGAAGTGTGCTCTCGAAGTAGCTAGAGAGGCGAGGAGGAGCCATGTTACTCTACCATTGTATGCAGTAATTGAAGATAAGTGCACGGGATGCATGGCTTGCGTGAACTTAACAGCATGTCCAGCTTTAATAGTAGAGCCTGGGGCGAAGAAGCCTAGAATTATGAGTGATCTATGTATTGGATGTGGTCTCTGTGCATCGATATGTCCATATAGGGCAATCATTGTAGTGAATAACCCAACACCGGGTTATGAAAAACTATGGTGGGAGCCTTGAACAGGATCTACAATATAGGAGTAATAGGTGTGGGTGGACAAGGGCTTTTAACACTGGGAAGAATAATTGGCTTAGCTGCAATACACGCAGGGTTGGATGTTGCAGTTGCGGAGGTTCATGGAATGAGTCAAAGAGGTGGTAGTGTTATTGTGAATGTAAGAATTGGGGAAGAGCCAAGTCCCTTAATCCCTGTGGGTGGAGCGGATTTATTGATATCACTAGAGCTACTAGAGGCTGTACGCTATGTTCAATACCTTAGAAGAGGAGGGATTTTAGTGTCAAATGACTTCATATGGCCTCCCCCACTAGCTAGATATCCGTCGAGAGATGAAATAGTGAAGTCTTTAAAGAGTAAGGAGATCAATTTATACATCTACGATGCAAATAAAGCCAGCACGGAATTTACAGGCTCCACAGTCTCAGCAAACATCGCTATTCTGGGTTTCACGATGGGTGTAGATGAAGAATTAGAGGAAATTCTTGGATTAGAAAAAGTGGCGAAAGCCTTAGAGGATGTGTTTAAAGGTCGAGTGCTGGAAGTAAATAAGGAGTTATTGCGTAGGAGCTATATTGAGGGTGTTAAAATTGCAGGGAAGAGAAGAGGTAGTCGCTAAGCTAGATGAGGCAATAAACCTCCTCGATAAACTAGAGACTTTTATTGGGAGGCTTAACCCCGGTGATAGTGTGCATGCTGGATTAATATATCAACTATATGAATCGGCAATGCTCCTGAGAGAGAAAATCATTGAAGCTAGACTAATGATCCTGGGTGAGAAGGAGACTTAGAAACTCGGTAGTTTATATGAGAAGTTAGCCTTACCCAGAGACTTTATGTTCTTGAAGTATAAGTGGGGATCAGCAAATGTAATCTCATCAACTCTCTCCAGGACGTCTACAATGCAGAGCTCACCGAGTACTGCGTAATCTGCTTCAAGGCTTCCAATATAGGTTTTTCTAGCATATAGTCTTCTAGCTCTCAATGAACCAACAACTAATGGCTCCTTTAAACCCATTAAGACAGCGTCGCCACAGTGCATATGCTCAATAAGCAGAGGCTTCTTCATAGAGATCACTATGCACTTTAAACCAGATAAAACATCAGCTCTACCACTACCAACTATAACCACACTATTATCTGCAACAACGAGTTTGGAATTTAAAGAGCCAACGGCTATGATCTCTGTGTCTTTAATGATTCCTTCTCTGACGTATCCTTGTAGGTACACCAACAGAGACACCTATCAATCGAGGAGCTTCTCGATTGGTTTCGGCCTACCTGGTTGAAGAGACCCAATCTTCTTCTTTATGATCTCTATTATCCAGTCTGATAGGCGGTACGTACCATTACTATAGACTAGAAAACCCCTTTTCACTAGTGAAGCTAGAGTTATATATATTTCTCTAACTATAACTGCCTCCTCAGGCTCACCCACGATGTCTTTTTCACCTTGCTTAATCCTCTTCTTGACCTCCTCCTTAAGGTCCAGCACAGCGATGATCTCTCCCGCACTAATATGTCTTATGAAGTACTCCATGATTACTTGCTCTAATCTACCCATTCCAAGTACTTCCCTTAGACTCCTAGATTGCATAGTCAAACAATCCACCTCTCAGTAATACCATGTATTATAGTACACGTGTTCAGAAACCATAAATGCACTGTTTTTCCTCGCTCTGCAAAAGCCTTTAAATAAGCACTTATCACAAATAGGGGGCTTCTCTCTAAAACAAGTTGTTCTCCCTATGATCCAGAAGAAGTCGTCAACTAAGCCTGCGCCTAGCCCTGACTTCTGTGACACTAGTTTATATGCTCTTCTAACAATTAACCTAAGTAAAATATCTTCTTCACTGGAGACTTCAACACCACTCTTGATCTTATTCCATAAAGAGCCCGAAACGGCAACTAATCCAACTCTATATGCAATCCTAGATAAGTGGTTATCTACAGCAACGTCTAGTTCATCAATTGGTTTAAAATAGCCCCTTGCAGTTAGAAACTTAGTTAGAAGCATAGATTTCTTCTCAACTGGGTCTTCGTAAGCACGAAACACTCTGAGGAGATCTACAAGTCCAGGCTCGAGAATACTACCTCTCACTCTACTACCAGCCATTTTAAGTAAAACCGTGGCGCTTCCATTAAATAATTTAAGTAGCTTACATCCAAGATCCCTCAGCAACAATGCCCTAATCTCAGGGTCTGGTGGTGAGGAGTCACCAGCCGAAAACATTTTTTTGACTTCATCCACGGATACATTAGCAAGGTGCTCGGGTGAATAGAAATCTGGGTTTTCATGGAGTATGCGCATGCCAAGCCTATATAGTAAATCTGCGCCACTATAACAACCATCCTCTAAGCAGGCCTGGTATGGGTGGCCTGGTCTACTGAGCCTATGATCCATTGCAACTAATACAATGAAATACCTTAATGCAAGCTCTAAATCAGTGTTACTTGGTGGGTAGTATCTCTCATCATATACATTTAACCTGGGCAAATCCGGTTTATTATTCCGGATAACCCTGGCAACTCTCTCCGCTACGGTTTCATCCACCCCTATAATCTCCATACACTAACATCCCTATGAAAAAGAAGTCTACTACCCATTAAAAAAGCACTTTTTAAATCCATGGAATAGAGGCTTCAATTCCTTAAACGCATTTTTGGCGAAGCAGGCAATGAATTAAACTTCTCACTGCAATTAAAATAAGCATAAATAAAAGCTACAGTGAGGGGTTAATTCTCGAGACCTGGGAGAACTTCTATTTTCTTATCGGTGATCAAATGATTGAATCCCCCGTAAATCCCGGCCTGCATTTCACTCCATAATTACCGCATAGTATTTCTATGGACTTGATTACTCTACTTCTCCAATCTATGGGCTTGTTGGCTATATACCTCCACAATGGGTGATCTGGGCTCTTCATGAAGTCTTTTACGTGGATTGGGTCATAGTAGAACAGTGAGTTTGTTTTGTAAGCCAGCGTGATTAGATTTTTCACTGTCTCCTCATCATCATTTAAACCAGGGATTATAGGGCCGTAGAAAATCCATGTTTTAATTCCACTCGAGCTCAGTCTCTCAATGGCTGAAATCCTCGCTTTTAATGGGGGAGCGTATGGTTCGATCATTCTCCTAACATCCTCCCTTAGAGTGGTTATCGTAAAGCCTACATCCACGTTCTCTCTATGGGAGGAGAGTATGTCGAGGTCTCTTAGTACAAGTGGGTTTTTGGTTTGAATGCTGACTTTGAATCTCCTTGATAATAGTATCTCAATGCATCTTC
>Ga0080004_1135696_pt1 | contig 16622 bp, 14 predicted proteins | sample WasSprMetagenome_FD_69207 | JGI IMG/M metagenome (GOLD analysis project Ga0080004, IMG submission 69207) | Sulfidic aquatic microbial communities from Washburn Spring, Yellowstone National Park, USA - WS (SPADES assembly) (version 2) | ecosystem: Environmental > Aquatic > Thermal springs > Hot... | reverse complement strand
CAGAGGCCCCCCGGGCTCCACACCCCCGGCCCTCACCGTCAAGGGCCCCCTCACCTTCAGGTACGGCAGCCCCGCGGACGCCGTCCTCTCCACGGTAGGGAACCTCGACCACTTCATCGTGGCGTTCACGTCCAGGTTCCCGATTCCGAGGTCCTCCAAGGTCTGCGCAGCACTCGGCGAGAATACGTACCTGGCATACCTCTCGCTGGAGGTGAAGACCGTTCTGGTGAAGTTCCCGGGCGCGGCGAGCGGCCCGTACTCCTGGCAGTTTCTGTACCCTATGTACACGGTCCCCAAAGATCCGTTGTAGGTCGCGTTGAGGAGGGAGTTGAGCAGGGGCTTCATCGCGTCTGGAAGCGCGCCCTGCGCGGTGAAGTCCTCCGCGGTCGCCGGACGCAGCCCGTAGAACCCCTTCATGACCAGCGGGGGGAGGTCGTCCGGGGACGTTATGAGGAAGATCGCGGTCCCCAGCGCGCTTGATGAGTATGCGTCCACGACCGCCCTCTGCCTCAAGCTGTGCGAGGGGCCGTTCCCGTCGTACCTGACCAGCAGGGCGAGGTCCATCCGGTAGGTCTCGGCGGCATCCCCCTTCGTGATGGGGTAGAGGGCCATCGTGAAGTGCGGGTCGTATCGGACGACCTCGATTTCCATTACAGCAGATTCCTCAAGCGGCTCGGCTCCCCAGCAGGATACCCACTGCCACCCGTAGCCGACAATGGTGCCGTTCTCGTATATCGGGTAGGTCTCATTGACCCAGTACTGGTAGTTGCGAGTGAGGTGTGCAACGATCTCGACCCGCAGGGTGCCGGGAGGGGCTCCTTCCGATACCCTGCACCCGATGGTCCCGTTCTGACTCATAGAGTGAGAGTGAGAATTAGACTCTCCTCCCTCCACCTCCACATAATCCCCGACGACTTCCACATAGTCAAATGAGTAGTAGTACTGGCACGGGTGCCCCCACCGGTCGTAGTTCATGCCGCCCGGCGGGACTATCACAGAATAATTGACGGCGAACGAGTCTCCCGGGTAGTAGGTCCCGTCCTCGTTGCACTCGAGCGGAACGATGCGGGCGGAAATTGAGGCGGGGGCGCCCCCGACGGCGCAAGGACACACATGCGCGCCCGCCAGCAGTGCCAGCAGCAGAAGCCCGGCAACAGATGGAAGGGAGGAGGGGAGGGGGTTCTGAGCTCTGCTGGCTGCCCCGCGCGCAGGAGCGGCCGGGGGCGACTCAGAAGCACCCATCAAACCACCTCCCACCATCACCATCATCCATACCTATTGGAAACCGAAGAGCGATACCACAATGCCGAGGTCCCTCAGAACGATTAAAGTCGCCACGGCTATCCCAACGCATATCAGCGCGGACTTCAGCCCGTCCACGATCGAGCCGCCGTCCGAGATCTTTCCGCCCAGCAGCCCCAGCAGGTAGGCGTCCAGCACCACGCTCGAGTAAGCCACGAGGGAGAGGAGGGGAACGTCCTCGGCCTTGAGGAAGGAGAGCCCGGCGGGGAGCATCGTGGTGCTCATGGCTGAGGTGACCCCCGTGAAGAGCCTCACAACGACGTCCATAATAATTACAATGGAGAAGGGCAGGATGATGGAGTTGATGTAGCACGAGAACTTGAAGAGGGAAGTCTCCGAGTCGAGCGACCTCATGCTCGTGTGGATGTTGTTCATCAGGTCTGAGAGGGCGTCCATGGACTTCGGGTCGGCCCCCATCTGCTCCGCCTGGTCGAGGAGCTCGAAGTATACCCTGGCGATCCACGGCATCTTCACGTAGGCTGCGGTCTCGCCGATGGAGCGTCCCATCTTCACATGCGCCGCCATCTTCCTCAGTATCCCGTCGAAGGCAGGGTTGAAGACCCTGTTCTCGGATATGAGCGCCACGGCCTGGGTCGGCGAGTTGCCCTTCTTCACCTCCTCAGCCACCGACCTCGAAAATGAGGGGAGGGCGGAGATGATCTGCCTCGTCCTCCTCCTCTCCCTGGCGTACCACGCGGCTGCCGGCGCGGTGAAGGCGGCGATCGCGAGGGCGAGCACATACTCGAAACGCACCGGCAGAGCGATGGCGTGCGCCTGCTGCATGCTCAGAAGCGCCGCCGCGAGGGGGAATGCCAGCAGCGAGATCAGGAAGTACTTCAGGCTGATGGGTTCGGTGAGCTCCTTTGGGAAGTAAGAGTCTACCGCCAGGGACATCAGGGGGACGAAGAGGCAGGGAAGGACGACGCACGTCAGAACCAGAACGGGGATCCCGATCATGCCGGCGAACATTATGCTGATCGTTATCGTGGCCATAGGGACTATGATGAATATGATCATCTGGGCGGAGGCCATCATCGAGAACTTGTCCGACATCACCTTGAGCCTCGAGAGCAGGTGGGAGAATGCCTTCACCAGCTCGTCCTTCATCATCAGGAACAGGGACTCGCCGGACCTCTCAGCTGCCGCCGCCGACAGGAGCAGCTCCTTCACCGCCTCCGACGGGTGGTACTTGGCCTCGAATATCATCGCGTCCGAGGGGCTCAGGGCGTAGAGCCTCCTCACCTTGTCCATGCGCTCGGCCTCATTCCTGAATGCTTTTAAAAAGCGGAGCCTGGACATGTTTAGCATTGCCCCGGAGAGGGACTTGGAGGAGGCGGCTGCCATTGTGAGGTACGTCGCCGCGAAGGGGAGCTCCCTCTCGCACAGCGCCTTCCTCCTCCTGACCGCGAGGGTGGGGCGGAGCGCGTGCAGTGCGGCGGGCAGGACGGAGGCGAGCGCGCCGGTGGCTATTAAGGGCGGCAGTGCCAGCAGCCACCCCGCAAGGGCGAGCGCCGCAAGTACGGCAGGAGCCAGCAGGATGAGCCCGATGAGCTGCGAGGCGAACTCCTGCGGCGTCGTCCTCAGTCCGGAGGTGTATATGGTGGTGCTCATTCCCTTCACTATCGCGGGCCTGAGGAGGGAAAAGGGCGGGTAATCGGCAACCCTGCCTGAGAGGTCGGTGAATTTTGCCGCCAGCAGCCCGGCTTTTCCTTTGCCTTTTCCTTTTTCTTTTTCTTTTTCTTTATTTCCTCTTTCCTTTCCGGAATGGCTCCTGACGTTTCTTCTTATGCCGAAGCTGACCATTCATGCCACCTTCTGCCTTGAGGGCTGCCTCAGTTCGGGCTTCAGTTCCAGCCCGGCCTGCTGGATGAGGTTAACCAGCTCCTCCGGAAGATCTCCCGAGGCGTAGAGCTTCCAGACGAGCTCCGTGACCTTCACATGTGACCCGAGCTCGGGGTGGATGTGGCCCAGCATGAATAACGAATTCAGGAACCTGGTGTACAGCCGGTACTCCTCCTCGAGTTTCTCGATTGGGATGAACTCTGCCATCCTCCTTGCCGTCGCGGACTCGAGTGGATCCAGTGTCTTAATGAAGGCGTCCGCCTCCGGGTCGTACCTGAAGAGGCAGACCGGCTCCACCCCTCCTCCATCCCTCGGGGAGAGGTCGTATATCCCGGTCACCCTCCTTATCTTCACAGTGCCTCCGGCCCTCCTCACGTGCAGGGGCTTTATGATCACGATGGTGGACAGGTCGCGAAGTGCCCCCTCAGCCACGTTTATGGGGTCGCTCCTGAGCCTCTCTATCGCCCCCTCAGGGGTCTCGGCGTGGAGCGAGGTTATCCCACCGTGGCCCGTGGCTATGGCCTGGGCCCAGACCCTCCCCTCCTCCCCCCTCACCTCCCCAACGATTATGTAGTTGGCCGGCTGCCTGAGGGCGTGCTTGACCAGCTCGAACATCCCTATCTCCCCCCTCTCCTCGACGGTCGTGGACTCCCTGGTTATGAACGAGAACCAGTTCTGGCGGGCAAGCCTCAGCTCGGGCGTGTCCTCGCACGTGACCACCACCTGGTCCGCCGGTATGAGCGAGCACAAGGCGTTAATTAAAGAGGTCTTCCCGGATCCGACGGGACCGCACACCAGGATCGCCCTCTTGTACTTCACCGCGAGCATGAGCCAGGCAGCCATCTCCGGCGTCAGCGTCCCCATCATCATTATCGAGGTGATGGACCACGGTTGCTTGGGGAACTTCCTTATGGAGAAGGATGGCCTGTCCGAGACCTCCCTCTGGTATGTGACCGTGAGACGGTCGTTCGTGGGAAGCCTTATAGAGAGTAAAGGGCTGTAGAGCGAGACCGACTTCCCCGCCATGTGGACGAACTTCTCCACGTACCGGTTGAACTCCTGCTCCGGCACCGAGATGTTGGTCCTCAGGGTGCCGAAGTCCTTGTGGCTGACCGAGGTGGACTCCGGCCAGGCCGTTATGTCCTCTATCCTGTCGTCCTGCATCAGGACGTCGAAGACCCCGTAGCCCAGCACCTCCCTCCTCAGGAAGTAGTAGAGGGTCTCGTCGGTGACTCCGTACTCCTCCAGGTGCCTCCTGAAGGCGGCCTCGTCCCTGGCGGCCTCGGGCGGCATGAGGAAGAGGAGCTGGGAGGCGACCTTCTCCAGCTGGCTCTTCTCCTCCTCCGACAGGTAGGGGTCGTTTATTATGTACTGGTCCCCGACGATCGTGACCGTGCTCAGCCCGACCTTGTACTTGGCCTTCACCCTCCCCTCCGGCACCGGGCTGTTGAGGGTGCTGATCTTGAGGGAAGGGAGGTCGAACTCCATCCTCTGCTTCTTCTGCTTCTGCTTGTACTTCTTCTTGGAGAGACCCCCTTTGAGGTGCTCTTCAGGAGGCTCACGCCTTCTGAAGAGGCCGGAGAGAGGTTTCAGGGGGCTTCTGCTGGTTTTGTCCTCCGCTGCAGTTTCACCCTCAGCCCGAGGTGCTGGTGGTGGCGCCATCGCCGGCGCCGGCTCCAGCACATGCACAGGTGCAGGCGCACTCTCGCTCTCAGATCCGAGTGCTGGCGGGAGGGCGCCGGGCAGTCTTTCCTTGCCCTCCCCTCCACCCTCCCTCATGTCTTGCTCCTGCTCCTCCTCCTTCTCTCTCTTTCTCTCCTTCTGCCTTTTCCCAAACCCGAACATCGCGACCACCGAGATTTGTGGTAGCCCTCCAGAGGCGACTGCCGCCACCTGTTAACAGTGGGCGCCTTTTTATAAAGGGGAGGCGGAGTTTGGGCCTCCCAATATCAAAAAAAAAGAACAGGATAGGAAACGAAAATGGGAATTTGAAAAGAAGAAGAGGAGTGAAAATGGGAGAAGAAGAGAGAAAGAGAAGAATAAAAAAAAAAGGAAAGGGGAGATTGGGGACTTTCCGTGTTCTGTTTGGTTGCCCTCACTGGACGTTGGCTGAGAACTGAATGGTTCCCTGGCTCGTGAGGAGCGAGCCCATGAGCACCGCCCCGCTTGACGGAGATCCTGTGAGCGTTACAGTTATGCCAGCAGACGACCCGGCCGTTACGGTGGTGCTTGAGAACGCTGTGGCGTAGTAGTAGGTGGGCGACGTTCCGCCTGTGCTCAGGGTGACGTTTGAAAGCGTGACGTCTGCGTTGCCCATGTTCTTCAGGGTGATGTACAGGCTGTTGCCGGATACCGAGGGAGTTCCAACGACGGCCAGCGATCCCTGGCTGGATGCCCTGGATCCCGTCGATGCCATCCAGGCTATTGCCATGCCTGCAACCGCGAGCGCCGCTACGGTCACGAGTATGACGATTATCGGCGATGATATGTCCCCTCTTCTGTCAAGTTTCATTCCCCGTCTCTGTCTTGGTGTTTGCATGGTTTTTCCTTTCCTCCTTTATTGGGGTTATCCCCGCCCTACCACATCTGGAGTGAATATTTAAAGACCCGAAGCCCGCGCGCCTTCGCAGAGCCCTAAGCGGAGGCGCTGCAAGTTCAAAACCCGAGAGGGGCTCAGCGCAGCCTGCCCGAGACGCGGATGCCCGCTGGCGCATAAGCCTCGATGAACGCGCCTGGCGGCACGCGCACGCGCCACGTGTACGCCCCTGCGCCCTCCGCGTCGACCTTAACCCCGTTCACGAGGACGCGGGGCACAGACGCGGACGCCGGCAGCAGGTTCCCGTTCTCGTAAACCTTGAAGGTGAAGGTAACGTTCTGGCTGCCGCCAGCGGTGGCGGGGGAGACCGAGAGGAGCTTCAGCTCCGCCCTGTAGGTGTAGCTGGCGGTGTCCAGCTCGTAGAACAGGGTGTCTGTGCTCTGCGAGTACACCTTCGTGGTCTTTGTGGAGTATATGTTTCCGGGAACGAAGGTTCCCGTGTATGATTCCGAGGGCGGATACACAGCGACCGTGCCGGTGAAGGGCCATGTCGCCGCGCTGAGCGGTATCACTGCTGCTCCGGAGGAGTTCGCCCAGTAAGTCTTGCCGCTGAAGACGGCGAACTGCCCCGGCTGGAGTCCTGTCACCGGCACGCCGGGGTACCCGTCCGGGATCTTTGTGTAGTTCACGCGGAGGTAGTCGACCCTGCCCCACTGTGGCCCAACCATGTAGAGGGCGATATGTGCGCGTCCCACCCCAACAGTGTGGAACTCCACCCTTACCTTATCAACAGTTGCCACGCTGCTCGAAAGTATGTTGGCTACAGATGTGGTGAGGGCGGGAGATGAGGACTGGGCTGACTGGGCGATTAGCGTCCACGTCCCTCCTTGCAGGTAGTAGACTTTTATCTCGCCGTAACCAGTATACACCCAATCCCCTAAGGCAGACGAGTACCATTTGTACTGCATGTTCCCCCCATCGGCCGAGATCGATATCGTGAAGTTCTGTCCCGCAATGTTCAGGGAATAATCGAGGTAGTAGTAAGCCTCCATGCGGGGCGCGTCGTCCCCGGATGGCCCCGAGTCGTAGCTGAGAGAAGACTCGTCGAACCTGACGTAGCCCGATGAGGAGGAGAAGGTCGGCGTGCTTCCGCCTGTGACTAAATTGTACGTGAAGGTCCACCCTGCGGTCGTCGAGCACTCGCTCCCCGCCGCTGCCTGCTGGGGCTGGGCGCCCGTGCTCGACTTCGTCAGCGCCCCGCCGGAGTATGTGAACGCGTCGTTCCAGTTGATGGTGCCGCTGTACGACGCCAGGGGGCGCATGTGCGGCCTGCTCACGACCACGATCGAGCCGTCGAAGGGCTGCGGGACGTCGGCCGTCGAAATGACTATGTCGGATCCGCTGCTTACCACAGTCTTCTTCAGGGTCGTGCCCTGGTATACCTTCACCACGTCGTTGGCCGGCACGCCCTTTATGGTGAGCCCCAGGTCTCCTGAGTACACCACGCTGACGTTGTCCAGGTAGAAGTTGATCTTGAAGTAGAAACTCCCGTAGCCGTACCACGTGAATTTGAGTCCGATAATGTTTTGTGCATCACTTAAGTATACGGTGTAGTTGAGTGAGTGCCATGACCGGTCCGTGAGGCTGACCTCTGCGAAGTTGTTGGGGGCGATGTAGGTGCCGTTTGCGAGTTTGAGGTACACCCCCGTGAGCTTTGCGTCGTAGAGGTTACCCACGTCGTTTTGAGCCATCGTGCTGAAACTGATCTGGATCGCAGGCCCTTTTGTGAGTATGTTCAAATTTTTCTCAGCGTAAAGAGAGCATGAAGACGAGCCCGGATATTGCCCCTGATAGAGCGCACATATGCATCCACCACTGCTGCCGAACCAGTAGTAGTTGGGACTGTATGGATAATAAATACCGCTCCAGCCCGTTGCGGATGAGCAATCGTCGAATGCGTTGAATGTTTGAGGCGGGCTCTGGGAGACCGCAAAGCTGTTGTAGTCCTGGCTGTACGTCACGGTGGTGTTTGCATAGAAGGTCCCCCGCTTAACATACATATAGTCAACGAGCCCGGCCAGCGTCCCGCTCACGGGCTGCGGGGCGCCGGGGATGTTTGTCCTCACGTAGTTCCACTTGGCCAGGTCGCAGGGGTAGCTGAAGTACTTTGTGTGCATCAGGTATACCCCCGCGACGGGCGACGCTGTCCCGGTCACAGTCCAGGTCCCCGTGTATGCGCCTGATGCCGTTAGAGTATAGGTGCTCCCGGACCTGCTTATCCTGAGCGTTACAGTCCCGCTCGCCGGCACGGCGTTCTCGGAGGTCCCCCATGAAGTCCACGAGGAGCCGGTCCACACCCCGTAGGCGAAGGCGGGCGTGCACCCGTCCCATGCCCAGGCGTCGTTGACCCCGATGTACGCCAGCACCTGCCCGGACGCGTCCCTCACCGCCAGGTACATCTGCGAAAGCGCTCCGGACTGCCAGGTGTATGTCAGCTCCGTCTCAACCCAGAAGTCCTGCGCGGACGCGTAGAGGGCGTGGTATGCGCCTGCGCCCAGGCTGTTGTATGTGGGCCACCATGTGTTGTCGATCGGGACCGTGTTCAGGTACCCGCCGGACTCGCTCAGAGATGCGAGGTTCACGCCCGTCCAGCCCTGCACCGCCCCGTCGCTGAACTCGTCCCCTTCCAGCGGCCTGTTTGTGTAGGAGAGGGCGGACCCGTGCACTGTGGTGTTCGTGTTCATCAGCACATTCCCGGATGTGCCCAGAAGGTACCATGACCCTGCCGGCAGCCCCGAGAGTGCTATGTCATTGCTACTGAGCGGCCTGATCACCAGTTTGTCCATGTTCACGTAGAACTCGTAGTCCGAGTAAGGCTGTGTGGGATTGTACTCCCATATGTAGAACCTGATCTCGACCCTTGTCGGCTCGGTGTAGATCTGCCCCACGTAGACCGATGTCGTCCCGTTGTCGCTCGAGAAGTATGCCCCCGTGGAGTTCTGCCAGAGCTTGAAGTTGAGGTTTCCCAGGGAGGCCGTTGTGTTGGAGTTGTACACGCTGACCGTTGGAGACGAGAAGTACATGTTGTAGACTATGTAGACCGACGCAACCTTAGTCCCGGAGGAGTCGTATAAACTGACCCATATGTTCAGGGGGGGAGAGCCCGCGACCCCGCTTGAGGTCGACCGCCAGGAGGACAGGGAGAAGTATAGTTCAAAGTACTGCCCGGGGTTCACGTCCCTCCAGAGGCGATCATCGTAGACGGATCCTCCGATCGTGTGGAACCAGTTGTGCCAGTGCAGGTACCCGTCGGATGTCACACCAAACCACACCGTCCCCCACCAGCTCGGACACCAGCCAGAGAAAGACCAGCCATTGTACGACGCCCACACGTCGGCGTAGGTGTACGGCGGGTTCGAGAACTCCTCCGTGAGGTTCCCGAGGGTTCGGGATAGTATTTCCCTCACCGTGGTCACTCCCCCGCCCAGGGAAAGGGAGGCGCCCTCTCCGCTGTAGTAGGTGACGTAGCTGTCGCCGCCGCGGACGGCAAACGTGCCTGCGGAGAGGGACAGCAGTATCATTGTGATGACGATAACTGCTGAGACTTTGTTGAGGGTTCGAATCCTTTGGGATGCGGGCGTTGATGTTGATAATAATGTTGATGGTGCTGGTGCTGGTCCTGAAGCTCCTGCTTTTGCTCCGGCAGCTTTCCGCGCAATCCTTCGCTCAGGGCGAGTACGCATAAACATCACCACTCTTTATGTCGGTGTTGATCCAGGCGGCCGCTCCCGTGGCGTTTATCTGCCCGGTGAAGGGCGTCCCAGCCGGCAACAGCGCCACATATTGGGAGGAGAGGTCCTTAACGGCGCTCGCCTTCAGGGTCGTGCCCTGGTAGATCTGGATCAGGGACAGCTGGGGGGCGCCGTAAACCAGCACCTGCTGGAAGCCGGTGGGCGGGGACCATGACGATGCAGTTACAGTGAAGTCAGTGGATGATAGAGTGTACTTGTACGACGGCGACACGGTCCCGCTGTAGGACCACAGGGGAGAGTTCTGCGTGTACACGATCACCCAGCCCCGAGGCACGCTCGCCGGCGTGTTTAAAACGAGGGAGGAGCCGTTCGAGGTCCCCACGGTGAATAGGGCGAAGTTCTGGTTAGTCACGGCGACCATTGAGCCAGCCGGAAGCCCGGTTACCGTGATGAAGCCGCCCCCTCCTCCGGTCCCGTTCGTTACCTTAACGAAGGACCCTGGCAGGGAGGAAGATTGAGGAGAGTAGCCCGAGCCCGTGCCCCCTGGAGGGGTTCCCACCGCCGACGCGATGCTCTGGTAGGACAAAACGGCGTTTATGTAGGCGGCCGCGGATGAGGCGCTCCCGTTCAGCGCGGCTGCCTCGGCGGCGCTGAAGAGCAGCGAGCTCATCGCCTGGCTCCGAACCGACGGGTCTGAGTAAGTCCTCACGGTTGTCGAGGCGGGCACGGCCTGGAGGGCAGAGCATGACATGATCAGGACCAGAGCTATGAACAGGGAGGCGAGGGTGAAGGTGAATCCCCTGCTGGACGCCCGCGATCGCAGCCTCTGCACCAGCGCCAGCGTTGGTAATGACTTCATCCAGCTACCGCCTCCAGCTCCAGCGACCCGTCCGTGTTCTTGCTCACCGTCACCCTGCACGTCCCGGCCGGGATCGTGTACTGGTTCATCTTCACGTTGTAAGTGATCTCCGAGGGCCCGTAAAGGGCACGTGCGGAGTTGTGGTCTGTGCCGTTGTTCCCCATCCCCGACGAGTCGATCGCGGTCCCGGGCACCCCCTCGTCGAACCTCCACCACCCCACCAGTCCCGACGAGTTCATGGGCGAGCGGTACTGGTACAGGTAGGACACCTCGGTGCCGTTCAGGGCGCGGCTGAAAATGAGGACGTCGTCGATGGTGCCGTTAAAAATTTCGCTGCCCCAATTTCCAATTCGCAGATAACTCGCTGCATTATTTATGGCTCCCCATGATCTTGTGCCAGAAGTTGGGAAAACATTTCCATTAACATAAATTTCCTGAATTTGTTTATCTGCATCATACACTCCACAAACAAAATACCATTTTCCTTGTTCTAAAGCCGAATTTCCATAGATATAAGAGGCTCCCGCTGAGGTAAGGAGAAACCATTGAGGTGTAGTTCCCGGATTATTACTGCTGCCCGCCCCCCACTCAAAGAGATAGTCTTTTGGATTCTTTCTTATCATTGTTTGAGAAGGATAGGGCACCACCCAAGCACAAATGCTTACTGCTTTATTCATGGCTAAACTGGTCGAGTGGGGCACTTCGACGTAGCCGTTCACGCCGTTCAGGGAGAGGGCGCCGCCCACCTTCACGGACGAGACTATCCCTGCAGGGTCCGGCAGGGCATACCCTGGCGCAGCTGCTGGCAGCGAGTAGGGAAAGCTGATGGTGGTGCTGCTGTTCGCTGGTGAGGAAGTGATCGGACCAAGCTCGTTCTTCAATGTGACCGTGGCGGATGTGCCCGGGTTTGACAGGTAGATGGACTCGATCGTCTCGTGGAGGATGAGGGCTGGTGAGAAGGTGACGTCCTTGAACCCCCTCCCGGCGGCGGAGATGTAGATCATCGACCCGGTGGCGACCGCGGACGTGATCGCTATCAGGGCCGCGGTGAGTATGATGGCGGTGAGGGGAATGGATATGCCGCGCCTGCGCGCTGGCCCAGATCCGAATAACAATGCGGGTCTAAAGTGCAGCCTGCGGCGCACCTCTCCCACTTCTGCTTCCGCTTCCGCTCCCGCTCCCACTTTCATAGAGATCACCCGGAGCTCCCGGCTTCAGCCGTGGAGTATCTGATTCACCGGCTCCTGCGGAAGGGGTAGCAGTCCTCCGCGAAGATGCAGCCGATGCAGTTGCCGGTGCACAGCGGCTCGTCCTCTCCCTCGTAGATGACTCCGTCGCCTCTGCACTTCGGGCACTTCATGATGTATTCTCCCTCGATGATGTGCCCCTTCCCCCTGCACCTCGGGCAGGGCTTGAGGCCGAGGCGGGGAAAGATGTGCAGATTGCTCTTACCTCTATCCTTATCTCTCTCCCTGTCCCTATCTCTGTCCCTGTCCCACTCCCTCTTGAAGGCCGGGAACATGAAGATCTCACTCACCCGAATAGTGACAGCTGGTGTGATTTTATAAAGGGCGGGCGCTTTTCAGGTGGCTTTTCAGGTGACTGCTTCACTTCGAGAGCAGCAGCACCACGAAGCGTGGGTTCGGGATGCCCTGGTACCCGCTGAGCGGGTAGGGCTGGGACGCGGCAGCGTTCCCCGGGTCGAAGGAGGGCGACGTGTAGGTCCATAAAAGAGTCCAGTCGGGCGAGTAAACCTTCACGCAGTACCCTGCGGGCGCGAGCCTGTCCAGGAAGGAGGCTAGCCCGGACTGGTCCTGGGTATACACGTAAGGCGCCAGCACTCCCTTCGAGTCCATCCAGACCAGCAGGGATGTGGCGTAGCCCTGGAGGTCCGGGGCAGTTCTGGGCGGCGCGGGGGGCAGTGAAGATGCTGCGAGCGCCATCCCGACAAAGAGGATTATGCAGGCGAAGACCGCGTCGTACACCATAGTGATCCCTTTCCTGCTTCTGCCTCTGCTTCTGCCTCTGCCTCTGCTTATGTTCCTGCTCCTGCTTCTTACGCTCCCGCCCGCCGGCATCACCTCACCCGCACCTCCAGCTTCAGGGCAGTGCCGTCGTCCAGCACTATGAGGCGGTGGGCGCTTCCCGCCGCGCCTGCAATGGCTGTGGCTGTCACCTTGCTCCACGCCACCGTCAACTGCCTGTTGTCGCCGATTGTGAAGCACGTGGCGTTGATGTACACAGCGGTCCCCTGCGGGAGCCCGTACGCCGACGGGTCCGCCGATGGCGCCCAAGAGGACCACGAGCTGGAAGAGTTGCCGTTCTGCATCACGACGGTCGATGCTACGATGGATGCCGCCGAGTCGAGCGCCGGCGCCAGCTGCGCGCTTATGGATGACGCGTACAGGCTGGCGGACCCGAAGTAGACGATGGTGAGGGCTACCGTGAATGCGGACATCACCAGCACTGCCTCCACCGCCTGGTCCATCTGTTATCGCCCTCCTACTGCAGCATCAACAACTGCAACTGCAACCGCAATAGCAACAGCGACTTCGACACCAACACCAACATCAGCTGCAGACTGCATGGCATGATCATCCCCTCGTGATGTAAACGGTCCCGTTGGGGTAGGCCGTGATGTTGAGCGCCAGCGCGGTGACGGATGCGGCGGCGATGTTCACCGGCGCCTGCAGAGTGATGGTCGAGCTTACGGCCCTCCCGGTTCCCCCCGGGCTCACGGTTATCGTCTTCACTCCGGCCGTCACGGATACGGGCTGGCTGAAGATTGCGGTGGAGTTCACGGGCATCCCCTTCACCTTCGCGTCCGCAGCAGCCGATGCCACGGCACCGGCAACCGCGTACGCCGCCGACGCCGCAGAGGTCTGCCTGGCAGCCTCGGCGAAGTTCTGCCCCTGCACGTAGAACAGGGATGCGAAGGACGCCGACAGTGCGAGGAGCGCGCCGACCAGCAGTATCCGCACCAGCGGCCTCTCCATAACAGCACCTCTTTAGGGTCTCCTCGAACTGATCCTGCTGCGGGGAATATTTAAGGAGGGCTCGAGCGCAGCTGCAGGAGCTTCTCCCAAGCCTTCCTCATATCCCCGTCGTATGTGAGCACGTTGATGGGGATCCCCTGCTCCATCAGGTAAATCGCCACTATCAGGAGACACTTGTCAGTCCCGGAGAGGTCGCGGTACTCGTCCAGTAGAAGGTTCCTCACCTTCTTCGGGAGCAGGTAAAGGAAGCTGTCCCTCCTCTCAGCCGGCATCGCGATGAAGGGGGTGGAGACCTCGGCGTACTTCCACGTCGCGGAGCGGTCGATGCTTCTCAGGTAGCCACGCATCTTCCGCTCCCTGCTGGGCACATTGTGGATCTCCTGGCTGATGGATTCGCGCTTGATGAAGTCGCAGATGCAGGGGAGGGTTCTCTCGTTTGACGGGGGCTCGGGCACCTCTCCGTTGGCCATCCTGAGGAGTGCCGATGAGTCCATCAGTATCAGCACGCGCCCCCTCAGCGGGAGGAGGTTCTCCTGCGGGACCTCCGGCAGGCCGTCGAGGGAAACTTTCACCTTCATCAAAAATACCTCACATGAATTATATGAAAGTGATTTTATAAAAAAAGAGCAGGGGAGCCGCTCAATAGGCGTGGATGGTGGTTTAATGTTCACTTTGTCCTCCGTTCCCATTTCCGTTCCAATTCCCGCGCGTTCCTCAGTTCACCCTATCTTCGACAGCTGGATCTTGCTGTACAGCACCACCACCTTCACCTTGTCCCCCGCCTGCACCGCGAACGCGGCCGCCTGCGCCCCGTCCACGTAGAGCTCCGCGGTCCCTCCCGCCTTGACGTCCCTGGCGTACTCAGCCCGGTCGGTCCCGAGCGTCCTCCTCATCATGTTGAAGGTACCGGACGCGGAAAAGCCCTGCTGGATTGAGGGGACGGACAGCGTGACGAGGTGGACGGTCGTGCCCAGCTCCCTCTCTGTGGCCACAGAGGCCAGCCTCATTAAAGGCATTATGTATGTGGTGTTCCCCGAGGAGAAGATCCTCGCCCCTCCGCCCTGGGAGTAGTTGGCGGCTGGCGGGGCGCTGAAGACGATCCCCTGAACAGCCAGGGCTGTCTTGTTCGCCGGGAAGGACGACGGTCCCTCGGGGAGGGCCAGCGTCACGTTGAACGGGTCCAGAAAGACCGATGACATGGTGCACCTCCCCGTCGGCACGCCGTAGACGGTCCCGTCCTGGCTCGCCGACAGAAAGTAGCCTATCTCCGTGGCCTTGCCCTGCAGATCCCGATATCACCTCTGAACCCCCAATTCCTTAATGTATCGATGCGAGAGCTATATACTTGACTGGTTTTCCTAGGAAAATTAAACAAAAATGGAAACTTTAATAACTGGGACCCCCCACCAGTTGCTGGTAGGGGGTTGAGGCATGCTGTTCAGTCAGGGTCCCAAGGACGAGGAGGAGGACCTCTACGACAGAAAGGAAGAGGTCCGCATGGTTAGGGAGTCGGTGAAGAGAAAGGACAGGCTTGTTCTGGTGTTGGGTCTGAGGAGGCTGGGAAAGACGAGCCTTGTTAAGGTCGCGATAAAGGAGTTTTTTCATACCTTCGTGGATGTGAGGAGGATGTATGACGAATCGAAGTACGTGCGGAGTGCAAATTTGATAACAAGGCTGCTGAATGGAATGCCCAAGAAGGTCACCGACAGGCTGGCCGACCTCCTCGGCAGGATCGAGGGCATCTCATTCCACGGTGGAGGGATAGAGTTCCGTCCCACTAAGAGAGGGGTAAGGGTTGAGGACGTGCTGGAGAAGATCGACGAGTGGGCTGAGGATGCAAACGAGCAGTTTGTGGTGGCCTTCGATGAAGCACAGTATCTCAGGTTTTCCAATTATGGATACGACAGGGTGATTGCATGGGCCTACGACAACTTGAGAAACATCACCTTTATTCTGACGGGAAGCGAGGTCGGCATGATGGAAAGGTTCCTAAAACTCAAAGACAGCAGATCCTTCTTGTACGGAAGGACGAGAAGGGAGATAATGCTTAGGAGGTTCAACCACGAGGAGTCGTTGGGTTATCTGAAGGAGGGGCTGAACGAGGTGGGTGTGAAGTATGATGTGAAGGAAGTTGAGGAGGCTGTGGAAAAGTTGGACGGAATAGTTGGGTGGCTTAACATGTACGGTTACAACAGGGGAATGAACATCCTGACCCACAATGAGGCACTGAGAAGAACGGTCTTGGAGGCGAAGGATCTGGTCGCGGCGGAGTTCAAGGAGTTGGAGCCCCAGGACAGGTATCGTGCCGTAATGGTTGCGGCAGCGAAGACCTCTAAAATGAGGGTTGCTTGCTGGAACGACATAAGGAGGTACGTGATAGGCATGGTAGGAATTATAGATGATAAGACTTTCCAGACAATCTTAAATAATCTGGTCTCGTATGGTTACCTCGAAAAAATCGATGAGGGGAAGTATGAGATCTCTGATCCAATAATATTCGAATTATTTATATGAAAAAGAGCATTATCTCCAGTGGTTGGCATCACATCACCAGGCACAGTTGCACCTCATCTTCTCGTCCATCCCGAACTCCTTCGCCATCTCCGCGGTCTCCTTGCAGATCCCGATATCACCTCTGAACCCGCAGTCCCTCAATACGTCTATGCAGAACGCGTAGATCTCCCTCCTTTTCTCGTCCGGCATCTTCTTCCCCCACGGCGTGCTCACCTTCAGATAACCCACCCAGGACGTGTCGTACCCGAGCTTCCTGGCGAAGTTTATCGTCCTCTGCAGCCCGCGGAGCGTCCCCAAGGTCACCCTCCTCGCGCCGGCGTCCGCGATCCTCCTCAGAACGTCCGCGTACTCCTCCCTCCACCAGAATGACGGGTCCATCCGCACCCGCGCCTCGACGAGTTCGTGTAGGTCGCGGTCGCGAGTACCCCCGGCACCGCCACCATTACCACTATCAGGACAGCCGTCCACTTACCTATCCTCATAATACGCTCTATCCTTCCCATTTCTCACACCCGAATATTAACACCTGCGGTTTATTTATAAAGAGGGGGAAAACATCGCGGGCCGAGTTGGTTGAGTTGGGTCAGATCGGGTTGGGTTGAGTTGGATCGGGGCAAATCGGGCGCTTCTTTATGAAAAAAGGGGGAGTAGGAGTAGGCCTGTTCTGGCTTGGCTGGTTTGATGGTTTGATGGTTTGGTCCTGCACTACTTGACCGATGCCCTGAAGGACTTTCCGCACTTGGGGCACTTGAAGAGGCCCACGTTGAGCGGCTTCCTGCCCTTCGGCGCCATGGTCCAGGTCTTCTCCGGCTTCTCCACTT
>Ga0080004_1100195_pt1 | contig 16627 bp, 10 predicted proteins | sample WasSprMetagenome_FD_69207 | JGI IMG/M metagenome (GOLD analysis project Ga0080004, IMG submission 69207) | Sulfidic aquatic microbial communities from Washburn Spring, Yellowstone National Park, USA - WS (SPADES assembly) (version 2) | ecosystem: Environmental > Aquatic > Thermal springs > Hot... | reverse complement strand
CAATCGTAAGCCCCTTACCACACTCCGGGCATACAGGTTCACCCCACCTGATGTATTCTAAGACTTCTTTTGGAAGCTCACTCTTGGGCTTGTGGCATATGAACATGAAGCACTCCTTATCCCTATCATACAGCCCTTTCCAATCGTCCTCTGTAAACGTGAAGTACACTGGATCCCTCGCACTCGTGACGGCTGGATACACTATGACCTGGTTCAAAGGGGCATTGGGGTAGCTGAACTTCTCAAGGTTGAACCGCTTAACCTTGTAGTAGCTGCTGCATGTCGCTGCTGACGGCTCTTGACGTCACGACTATACAGGTGACGGTTTCCTAAAGCTCTTGCAAACCAGGCCTCTCGCCCTTAGACTTGGCGTAAAAGCACTCTTTATTATGGCAGCTCTCAGCCAGATTACAGGTCCAGGTTAAAGTGAAGTTCCCACCATCCAGCCTGACCTTTATAGGGGCTAAAACTATGGACCTACGTCTGCGGTCGCCGTTGCTATCCGTGAAGCCTTCACACATACCCGTATTAGGCTGAACAACGATCGAAACGGACAACACCTCCAACAAGAGCCAGAAAAATAAAAATGGGGGTTTAGAATGGGAAGAAGAACCTGTAGATTCCGACTATACCTACGGCAAGTACTCCTATAGAGTAGCCGATCATTACCCCGCAGGCTGTCGGTACTCCATAATTTTCATAAGCTCGGCTTCCACCAATTTTAAGGGTTAAAACTTTTAAGACCCATGCGATAGCCGCGCTTATCCAGAGTGCCAGCATTACGCTCCAGTTGCTTATCCCCAGTAGAAAACCGACGGGTTCAAAGGGGAACCATATGAACCTTGAATGAAGGTACATTAAAACCATAGCGGTAATAAATCCGGCTAAAGCAGTTGGTCGCCACTCACCTATAGCAGGCATAGGTGAGACAGTTGCTGCGGTAAAGCGACCTACTGGTTCCCAGTAACTTCCTCCTAGTGGGGGACAACCAGCATATCCCCAAGTGTGGAGAACGGCTATGTAAGTGAGAAGAACTAGTAGTGGCACTACTATCGCCATGATAATGAGTATTTTAAATATGTACCTTAAATCTGCACCCGTTTTTCTAGCTTCTGCAAACGCTGCGAAGGACCCACAAAGCAATGTACCGAATCCATCATAGGCTGCGTTAGCAAACTCAACTATTGCAAAATTCATAGTTACAGACCATTCCCTAGTCATGGGCTCAGGATCAACTGGCCATATCCACCTGAAGTAGCCTGGTGCTGCATAAAAGCCTGAGGGTGCGTAAAAGCCGCTGAGCCCCCAAGTACGTGCCCAGACAAGATGGTACATAACTAGAACAAACATTAGAGTGATCGCTGGAAGGGGGCCGACACCGCAAATGCTTAGAAAGATGAATAAGAGGATGCTACTGACCATGATAAGCATCCATGCATACCTATACTTTATTGGCTCATTTTTCTCAACATTGCTAAGGGAATTTTTCATCCCTAAAGCTGCTTTAAGCGTCTCCAGAATGTACTTTCTCCTTATAAAGAGATATGATACAAATATTCCGCTACACAATCCTAAGCTCTCAAACACTTGCAACTGAAACGGCGGTAGGAAAAATATACTTCTTTCAGGACAAGCATAACATCTACCGCACCCACCTGCTTCAGGTACACCAGTATAGTAGCCGAAATAATATGCAACTTGAATTAATATGGCAAACACCACGTAGAAAAACCACATATTGAATAGCGTGGTTAGTGGAGCTAAGTATGCAATGGCCACAAGAAGAGGGTTTTTATTAACTCCGATAAAAGCCACTATTGGGGCGAGAGGAGAACCTGGAGTTACATATGTGAGGCCTGAGGGACATGTATTTACACGCCACCCGTAGATATCCGGAAACCAAGGAAAGTTGATGATCATAAACATAACCGTTACAAATAAGAACCCTATTGTACTACCGATAGCAAAAGCCTCCTTAGATATACGTCCGAACTTCTCGGGTTCTAGAAGTGTAATAATTAAATGTGCAGACGTAGTGTGTGGATATGGTATTCTCTCAACATCGATCCAGTCATATCTGAGAACACTCGCTATCCCTATCATCAACAGTCCGCATATCGCATATAACAACCACCACCAGAGTATGGGCGGTATCCATTCTATCCAGGAAATAGACACCCCTCCACGTATAAGCAGTTTAGCCGTATCTACTGAGGGGCCAAACCACTGTGGAACGTAGTCTGGTGCCTTAGGATTTACCGCTAAACTGTACCAGTAGGCAGGTGGAAGATATACGATATCAGCGAATGCGGCAGGATTCATTGAAATAAAGGCTACGACTAAAGCATATAAATAGGTCATGGTTGATGTGTTAATAAGTTGTTTGAAAAATCCAAATTTTCTGGTAATCAGAAATGCTATCAATAGTACATGAGTAATAGGCATGAAGAGAGTTATATTTCCCAGACCACCTAATGAAAGAAGGCACTGCCCTCTTTGCAGAAGAGTCCATAGCATAGTTATTGGAACCAAAAGAACTGTGAGTACAGTTACTAGAATCCAGAAATTTGGTGGAACCTTTTCGATTTCAGAACTCACGTTTTTATTTTTTCTTAAAAATTAAATATAAGATTTTCTACGACTTGAATTTAGTGCAAACTGACGATAAGGTTCATTTTAATTGAAGAGTTCAGTTTTTCCGTGTGAAGAGTATATTGTACCGTTTACGTGCGGCGGAATAGCTGGATATGCCTTCTCAAACCTTCTGGCTTACATAATAGGAAGCGTGGTCTTGATGAGTATTTGGAAGCTATTTTTGGGTTGATGTAGAATAAGCTTCTACGCCTACTAAATTGATTAGATTTTAAAGCTTTTAAGAGATTTCGACATCTAATAGATATGGTGATTGTTTTGAAGTCTAGTTTCAATCCAAGTATTGATTTGATAAATTGGGAGATGGCGAGTTTCATACCGTTTCGGGATATGGAGACTTGCAAGCGTGTGGCGAAGATAACGAAGGAAGAACTGTGTAAACATCCAAATCCAGAGTTTAAGATTCGCATCCTGCCTATAGGTGAGTTTCACCTTGAAATGGCATTGGACATTTTAACTCGAATAAGGAAAGCGGCTGAAGAAGATAAACCGTTTGTCGGCATATTCCCCGTAGGTCCAATATTTCAATATCCTATTCTGGCGAAAATCGTCAACGCATTGAATATTTCGCTGAAGCATGTACACTTCTTCTTCATGGATGAATACGCTGATGATAAAGGTAACGATATAAATCCAGAGTGGCCGGGGTCTTTCCACTACACAATGAATAGGGTGTTTTTCTCGCAAATAAAACCAGAGCTTAGACCGCCTAAAGAGCAAGTATATTTCCCATCTAAGGAAAACATCGAGTATTACGACGACTTGATAAGAGGGGCTAGAGGTGAAAGGGGGGCTAAGGGTGCTCACATATGCTATGGAGGAACTGGTCTTTCAGGGCATTTAGCCTTCTGGGATCCCCACCTAGCATATGAATATGATAGTTTAGAGGATTGGAAGAAGGCTGGACCTAGACTTGTTGAGCTACATCCAATATCTATAATGCAGATGACTTTTACAGATATGAATGGTGCTTGGGCTTTTGTCCCACCAAAAGCCTATACGATAGGCCCAGCTCAGGTGCTTAATGCAGATTACCGGGGATGGTGGAATGACGGCTGTGGAATGACCTGGAAAAGCGGATATGTTGCCGGGTTGACATGGCAAAAGTTTATAATCAGATTAGTAGCACATGGGCCGGTAACGCCGCTGGTTCCATGTTCCATCCTTCAGACTGCACCGACGGACTTTGTGATAATCGAACCCTTAGCTGAGGATGTGACGATAGAGATAACGGCATAGGGTGGTAGCATGGTCGATATCAAGATCAGTATTATTGGCGCCGGTAGTGCTGTGTTTTCACTGTCTCTAATTAGAGGGCTCTGTGTAACGCCAAACCTTGAGGGCAGTACCATTAGCTTTATGGACATAAATAGGGAAAGATTGGATGCGGTATTTTCAGTCTGCAGGAGATATGCCAGTGAAATGAACGTAAAATTGAAGCTTGAGAAGACTATGGATAGAAAGGAGTCTCTGAAAGATGCCGACTTCGTGATAAATACGGCCTTAGCTGCTGGACACCATAGACTTAGAGAGGGCTGGGATATAGCCAGGAGGCATGGTTTTAATTTTGGGGGCAGCCACCACATCATGCACGACGAAGCATTCTGGATAAACTTCTACCAGTTTAGGCTATTCGACTCTATAATAGGCGATATTTTAGACATATGCCCAGATGCATGGTATATTCAGCTTGCAAACCCTGTGATGGCGGGCATAACGTACCTAGGGAGGAAACATAAAACTGCAAGAATCATCGGCTTATGCACGGCAAGTACAGGAGGCGACGTGTACCATCTTGCTAAAACCATCGGGCTTGAAACCGAACATATAAGTTTTCAAATACCAGGTTTAAACCACTTCATATGGCTGACGCACTTCTACTACAAGGGGGAGGATGCATTCCCAATTTTAGACGAATGGTTGAATAGAGAGGAGGAGAAATTATGGAGAACTTTAAAGGCTCCGACAACTATGCTTATAGCTATAGACCTTTACAAGCGTTTTCACGCGTATCCAATTGGAGATACATGCGATCCTGGTGGAGGGGCATGGCCATGGTGGTATTACGCGAATGATGAAACTAGGAAGAGGTGGAAACTGGATGCTGAGGAAACATGGAGGAGATATTTCCTCCACTTAGAGAAAGACTTGGAGAAATTCTTCGAAGTAGCCAATAACCCATCGATAAAAGTTACAGATGTCTATCCTCCAACAGGCGATTACGAGAGGGAAATCGGGGGAGTCGTCTCTATAATTGAGTCCATGGCCTGCAACATACCTAGAATTTTCCAAGTTAACATCCTGAACAGTAACTACTTTGTTCCAGGTATTCCTCAAGACTTCGCAGTTGAAATCCCAGCGCTAGTAAGTAAAGCTGGTGTTCAGGGAGTTAAAACTTATGGATTACCTAAACCCTTAACCGTTTACGCACTTAGGGATAGAGTGTCACCTGTCAATATGGAGATTGAAGCCTATGAAAGCGGAAGCAGAGATCTTCTGTTACAGCTAATACTCATGGATCCATGGGCAAGGTCGGAAGAGCAGGCTAAAAAGTTCTTGGAGGATATACTGGCTTTGCCATATCATGCTGAGATGAGAGAGCATTATAGATAGAATATAGAGATATCACCATTTTAGAGGGAAAATGTTTGAGAGTATTATTTAAACCTTTTAAAGTTCTATTGGTTATTGCGAATCAGTGGAAGGACCCATCGAGCTACATCATAGAGGATGATGGGGAATTCGGAACTATCGTTTCTTTATTAAAGATATGGGGTATACCGTTTGACATATTGAGGCTTGATCAGCAACATATGACTATCAACCATTTTCTTGATGCTAACGCAGAGCCAGATTATGGATGTATAGTATGGGACGCTGACCAGTCTCTACTTAAAGACCAAGATTTCTCCATCCTCGAGACGGCTGTTAATAAATATGGAATAAGCCTTTTAGCGCTCTTCGATAGGATTAAAGAGCCTGTAATTCAGAGAATCATAGGGGTAAGATATAAGGGGACTTATCCAGTTTCACTCCAAAAAGGAGATTTCCACCCTATTAGAATAGTACACGACCACTTCATAACTAGAGGAATGGTTGGTGACTCAATACCATCTGAGGAGAAGCCTTATTGGCTTCCAGGAGCAAAAACCCATGCAATAGCAGTACAGGTCACAGTCGATAATGCTACAGTACTCGCAACGCAAGAGAAATATGCTCAAATAACCGTTAGAGATATAGCTGAATCAACGAAGGCCGTATGGATAGGGGGAGACTTCAACCAATACCGAGAATACCCGAAGATGAGGAAGATTCTAAGAAGAGCGTTAACATACTGCGTTGGCTATTTAATATACAAAGACCTATCGAATACGGCAATAATCTATATGGACGATCCGGGATGCGCACCAACCGCTTATCATAAGTGGTGGCATTTCCCGACATTGAGTAAAAAACAGATTGAAGAGCATTTAATTAAACCGCTTCAAGAGAAGGGAGGAATACTTGTTTTAAACGTCAACCCGGGATTTGTCGACCTTAATTTAAGGATGATAGTGCCATCATGGAGACAACGATTCATAGACCCCTTTGGCACATACCAAGATTATGTTTCCACAAAGGAGGGGATTGACGAAGGCTTAGCCTTAGGCGTGTTCGAGATTCAAAGCCACGGTTGGACCCACATGCAACCCGACCTCGACTCCCCTCCAGGTCCATGGTGGGACGCCCCAGTTGACGGTGAGAAGGCCTGGGAGGAATGGTATGAAGAGTTTGGGGATAGAAGGCGTGGGAAGGAGATACCTGCAATTACGCAAATGTACCATATGAGGAGGTCGATAGAAGGTATTAAATCACAGTTTAACGTAACCCCACTAGAGATCCAATTCGGAGGTAGTGGTTGGTCAACGAGCTATTATAACCATAGCTGGAGGATCGCCGCTTCCGTTGGCTTCGGATGGTCTGCAAGAGGCTACTACTTAGGTAGAGACTACGTTATTAAGATGGCGGGCTCTTCCTTAAACTCATTGTATAATGCTTACATAGAGGGGCCTCTGGAGATAGGTATACACGACCTAGATATTACAATAGACCCAAATCGTTTAAGAAATATTTTGAATGAATTGGGGGATAAAAGGTGCATAGGATTTAACGAGTTAATCGCATACACGCATACACAAATAGAAGTCACCGACAATCCTTCAATCCAAATAAGATTTAACTATGACCCGCACTACTGCCAATACTTTAACGACCATATGTCTACGTGGACATTACACTTGTCTGATGACTTGAGGATGAAACTGTCTAAAATTGGGAAAATGATTATACTCGTAGATTCGAAAGAGACGGGGGAGGTAGACCCTGCTACATATTTCACAGAAACAATGGAAATAGAGGTACCTAAGGGAACAGGGCTACATATAATCGAGTACGTCGTAAGAGGCTAACGCTACCTTCAGGTTTGAGAAGTTTATGGACGTCTACTAGACTTTATATTTTCCATATTTCTTAGATGCGTCTATAAGTGTACGTATATTTTCCTCCGGCGTCTTCCAGTCTAAGCAAGCCGTTCCCATTATAAAGCCTCCTCCCGGAGCCATTATCTCCATTATTCTTCTACACTCCTTCTCAACCTCTGCTGGCGTCTGAGTCAGCATTAGGCTTGCCTCGTATGCCACTTTTACCCACGCTCCTCTAGGCGTGAAAGTCTCCTTGAAGAGTTTAAGATTCGAGAAGCCTGTAAGATAGCTTATACGTTTAGTCGGTAGTTCACTCATTATCTCTATATAGGGGTCTAAAACGCATTGGCTGGAGATCGTCCAATACTTCCACCCGTATTTCTCAGCCCACTCACGGTAATAGGGTAGAATAAACCTCCTTATGAGTTTTGGAGAGAAGTGTCCTAGAAAATTGTCGTATAAATCGACCACTTCAACCTGTAACGGTTCACCCCCTAAAAAGTCTCTGTAAAAGTTGTGAATAGCTTCACCGACTTCACACATTTTTCTAATGAGTTTATGGGCGAGGTCTGGGTTTGTATACATGTCTCTTACAAGATTGCTGTAGCCTCTAGCGTAGACGGCCATCTGAAGTGGGCATTCTGGGACACCATCTCCAGGATATATGGTGACCTCTGTTAAGTCTCCCACCATCTTCACCATCCTCTCATAACGTTCAATTATTTGAGGCATAATTCCCGCTTCAGCTATTTCAGGAACTTGGAAGTCATCTATCTTCTCAGGTGTGTCAAGCGGGTGATACCTTACATCTATCCATGGCCAATCATCTTCAGGGAAAACAATCCTACAGCCTATAACTGAAGGATGGGCTACAACTCCACCTTCAACTCCAACAGTTGTTGATACTCCAAGCCTATCATCACCCAACTCTTTAAACGCATCTATCCTTTCTTTAAGCTGATAGATGGCTTGAAGCTCTGGACTTCTAAAATACTCAGCCATGTTTAATCCATATTTACCCCTCAAATACCAACCCGACATGCCCTCAACCCAAACCTGGATGGGGACTCTATCAGCCTCTTCAAAGTTCATAGCAGCTTCAAGCCGCCTTTTAGACTCCTCAATCCTATCCTTGAAAACACGGTTAAGCCTTTCAGCCTCCTCTAAAAGCTTCCTAAATTTCTCCCTCAAAAAGCCACCCCCAATCTATCAACTATTCACGCATTAGCAGATAGGAGAGATAAAATTTAACCTTTTTATTATTCTTCACGGTATACAAAGCTTCCACACATGCCCATATTAGGCTGAATGACTATAGAAAAAGACAGCACCTCCTGTCAACTATCATAAAAATGAAAGTGGGGGTTTAGACTGTCTTTCTCGTGTTCCACCCGTACCTTAGCGCTGTCTCGTATAGGGCTAGTATGTTTTCGACCGGTACGTCGGGTTGCATCGCATGTGTCGGTCCTAGTATGAGTCCTGTTGGTCCTAGTTCAGTTATTCTTTGTTTGACTTCTCTGGCTACGTCTTCCGGTGTTCCGAATGGTAGTGTGCTCTGGACGCCTATTGTCCCGTCGAAGCATAGTTTATCTCCGTATAGTTTTTTGAGCTTAACAGGGTCCATGCATTCTGGTTGAACAGGGTTGAGTATGTCTACGCCTATTTCAATCAAATCTGGAATTATAGGCTCTATCCAGCCGTCACTGTGGAAGTGGAAGAAGACTCCGTACCTATGGCATAGCTCTGCAAGCTCCTTATACTTAGGTTTTAAAAAGCGCCTCCACATGGCTGGAGACATCATCATACCCTTCTGCATACCAACGTCGTCGCCGTCGCCTACAACGTCTACACCAGCCTCGCATAGAAGCTTAGCCTGCTGCATACGAATCCTGTGAAGCCCATCTAAAACCTTCTCCACATAGTCGGGCTTAACGTACATCATCTTTATGATGTCGTTGAAGCCTACCAGCTGCCAAGCTATCTCCCATAGATGTTCAACCCACCCATGTAGGCAGTAGTCTTCATAGGCTTTACGAGCTCTAACAACCACGTCAAAAGCTTCGACGTCGACTTCAGGCCACTTATACTCTTCTAAAGGGATGTGTTGTAGTGGATGTTTATGGTATGTGTAGGTGTATGTGTGGTTTGGAGACCATATGCTCTCGACACCCCATATGTCCAGTCGAACCTCGAAGCCCCTATACTCGCCGACCGTGTAGGCTGGCCCGTAAGGCCCCTCCTTAACCTCAACACCTTTAGGGAGATATCCCCCTTTAAGACCTATGCCAGTGCCGACTACGTCCACGCCTAAACGTTTACAGACTTCGAGATAGCTTGAAGCCTCTAAAGCCCTCCTAAGCCTCTCATACGGCTCAGGCCTAATGTTTAAGCTTAAAGGTATCCTATCAGGCTCCTCCAGAAGAATACTACGGATACAGCGTTCCCTAGAGTCCACCTAAAACCACCTTTAAATAAAAATAGGTTTGAAGAAGCATTTAAACTGGTGGAAACAAAGCATAGCTCGTTAAAGCGGCTATTAGAATCTCTAGTGCAGTTCCCGATATGAATCCTCCGACGAATGGGACGACCTGCTCATCATATAGCTTGCTACCGCCAATCTTCAGTACAATAGACTTCACAATATATGCGACTAGTGCTGGAAGCCATATACCGCATATCGAGTTAACCCAATCCCACGCGATTATAGCTCCTATTGGGTCTGGCAACCATAGAAATCTAGAACAGAGATACCTCATGACGACCATGAACACAAAACCTATAGCTATGTGTGGAATCGCTTGAATAATCGGTGATGGTGTTGGACGCCCCCAAAAGCACCAGAAAGACCAACCGAAGCTATACGGATAGACAATGGGATTGAAACCCCCCATAAACCTCGACGCTCCAACCGAACCTATAACTGCTACTTGAACAATCTCCGTAACAACTATGGCGGTAATGAGACAAGTAACCGCGATCTTCAGCAAATTTCTCGGGTTTACTCCAGTTAGACTTGCCATTTTATAAGACGCTAGGAAAGTGTACATAGAACCTCCAAAACCACAGATCGACTGGTGACCAATGTACTCCTCTACTACAATTGGTGTCACAGCCATATCGATAGAGGCGACTTGTTCTGGTAGAAGGGTTGTTGTAGGCCAGACTAGTAGTCTAGTAATTGCTGGCGATAGGGTCTCTTCTGGGCAAATCATAAAGCCCAGCCTCCCCCATAGCTGAGCCATAGTAAACCATGTCACGATACCTACCAATGGGATGACTATTGAAACCCATGGGGTAAGACCAGTAGCTAGGAAAAGCAAAACCATAGATACGAAAGACACTGCCAGGATTATCCATGAAGTTCTGTAGGAAATAGGCTCCTCTTGACCTTTACTGGTTTTGCCGAAAGCTACCTTTAAAGTCTCTATTATATGGTGTCTCTGCATGAATACCGTCATAACGACCAGGCCAAGCATGGCACCAGTAGTTATAGACCAGAAGTTGAGTGGCGGTGCTTGGTAAATTGATGATGAACACCAGTTCCTTCCACAGAACCCTGCCTGAAGCATATAAGTGTAGCATCCAAATACATGAAATGATGTAAATAGTGCTATTTCCATGATCAGAGTATAGAAAAGTATGCTTATTAGCATATGAAGAGGTGCCAGTAACATAAACACGTATAGTGGAACCCACTTAGGAATACCTAGGTGCCACGGTATCTCCGGTGGAGCAAACCAGTGCGTACCATGGCCACATGTATTGCTACGCCACATCAGTATATCAGGAAACCAGGGGAACAAAGCAGCACCACTCACAGGTACTACTGAGAGAGCTCCAAGAATTATTCCTATGAGGAAGGCTGTCCTTCCGTACCATCCTGGCTTCTCCACATTTTCAACGGCTACTAGTACGCTATGGGCTAGTGTAACCTGTGGGAAAGGTAGGCGTTCGACATCTATCCACTCGTGACGGAAGATGCTAGCAACGCCTAGACTTATGCCAGCGAAGAGTGTAAATAATAAGATGTGCCACAGAATCCTAGGAGATAGTGTAATCCAAGGCATAGCTCCGAGACCCCCATAACCCATTATGAGCCTTTCTGCTATGTCTTCTGGATACGCTACTAAGTCTGGAACATGCCTAGCGAATGCTTCTGATAGTGGAGCAGATGCCTTCGCAACAGCAAATCCAACTGCAACGTGCCAAGGATGCCCAGTATTCGCAAAATATGACACGCCCAAAGTAGTCACATAGAGATATGCTAGAGTTGTTGTTGATAGGCGGTGTTTAACCAATGGAATACGCATAAGCAACATTGTAATTAAAAACGCTATGAATGGCCCACCCAACAGCTCTATACCGAATGCTGGTATTAGATTACTGACGTTCTGCGTGCAGTACATCATAGGCGGTAGAAAAACCGTGAAGAGATCCCAGAAAACCGTTAGAGCGGCACTTAAAATAGCTACCCATATCAGCGTTTTAACCGTAACCCTCTCTTCCAGGCTTTGATTAGATTTAGACATTTTTTCACAGAATGTGCATTCTACTGTATAGGAATATAAGTTTTTCTATGTATGTGTTTATTCTCCACGTTTACGCCTATTGGGGAACCTTTTTAAGCCTATCTTCAAGCCTAGTCTCTCGGTCTGCCGCGTCTGAGCCTTCAATAGGCTTCTCTATAGCATCTCTTTGCAATATTGTCTTTGTCTAGAAGTTTATGGGATATTCTCCGTATTTTTCTAGGATATCTGCTACTGCTTTAAGCCTGTTCTCGTAGCCTGGTGCTATGTCTTCTGTTACTCCTATTAGGAATCCCCTGCCTGGTGCTATTTCTTTTAGAAGATTCAACGTGTATCTCCTTACGTATTCTTCATCTCCTAGGAGGACGGATTCTGGGAAGTTTATCCATATCTTTACATTTTCACCCCATAGTCTTCTAGCCTCCCCTGGTGGGAGGTCTCCCATGGGTGGTGGTGTAAAGGCTTCTACAACTTCTACGCCAGATGTTTTTATGAGGTGTTTTAGACAGTTTAGTTTTCCATCCATGTGGACTATGAGGGTTTTACCGTTCTTTTCAAACAACTTAGACATATATCTATAGACTGGCAGATGATACTTCTCGAAAATTCTAGGCCCTAAAACTATACCGTTCACGTTATCCCCACACCACATAAGCTCTACGGGAGATTTTGAAGCGACTTCGCACACTGTTTCAAGCCTATCTGCTAGAGTCTCATAGAGCTCTTCAACAAGCTCTAGGCTCCTGTACAGGTCTAAGGCAAGCCTCTTATATCCTGCAAGCTCTATAAGCATCTTCTGAATAGGCGTCCTATCAACCCAAGCAAAGATCACACAGTCCTCCCCAAACTGGCCGACCTGTTTAAGAACATTCTCTTCCCCAATAGGCTCAATAACAGCATTCCTGTATATGTAGTTTACAACCTTATAGTCTTCAGGTTTTTTAATCGGATATTCAACAGTCCAAGAGTCTCCAGTGCCAGGCTGAAGGTTAACCCTATACTTAGCGTTAACCGATCCGACAGGAGTCTCGTAAACCGTATAAACGTAGTCACCTTCCTGGATACGTCTAACCTTCACTTTAGGCCACCTTTCCTGGAAAACAGATACACTGTATACAGGTGTCAGCCCCATAGCTTTAAGCTCCTCCCAAAGCCCGTCCTTAGGAGCTAGAATACTGTAGATTGTGAAAGGTATCCTATCTACAGGCTCACCTTTCAATGCGGCTAAAACCCTACCTCTAGGACTCATAGAGATGCTCCTCCGCTATATTTCTCCACCACCTTTAAAACTCTACGCGCTTCCTCTTCGCTACGGCACCACGTCTGCAGGAATAGCCCTCCGTGTTTAAGATTCTCCAGAAGCACCCCCACCTCCCAAGGTTCGCAGGATATATGGAGGCATTTACCGGCATCCAGCACTTTCTGGCATACGTGTATCCACTTGGACATTGGTGGTGCCCCTGCTCCTGGAACCCACTGGATGCCATCTATGGAGTCTACCTTAAGCAGTATGTCTAGGTTGCCTAGAGCCATAGGCCCGTCTAAGTGGAATATTGAATTATCCAAGTGCTTCGACAGAATTACTTGCTCTTCTAGGAAGAACTCTTTAAACATTTTTGGGGAAACAAGCCCAGAGAAGTCGTCCTGCAGTGGGAAAAACCTCCCCCTAGAGTAGGCTGGTATCCAGCTTATAGAACCCTCTTGGATACGTGAGGTCTTCCGGTAGTAGTTTTCAAATATTTGGATGGATATATCGGTTAGCTCCCTAATAAGCCTCTTAACCTCCTCCGGCTGCGTGTATAGTGCCTTCACAAGCTTCTGAGTACCTATCATAGCGGCTAGAGCATCCCCACCGTAGTGCATGTCTGGGATACCGACTAGGAAGTTCTCCTTTGCCACTTCACACACTGCATCCATTATTCTGTTCATCGTCCTCCACCACCTATTAGACTCATCTAAAACCGGGCTGTAGCCTTTCAGATCGTCTAGGAAAGGCTTCACCCAAGACGTCTCCTCGTCGAGGAAAATCAGTTCGCCTCCTAGGAAGGCTGTGAGCTGATTAGGCCCTAGATTCGGCATATACGCTGGAATAGCGTCGCCTAGGAAAGCCGTACACTCGAAGTATAGCTCAACCCTCTTCAATATGTAGTCTATGTTCGTCCACTTCTCCTCAAGGGTTTTAACAGCCGGTAGAGTTATATTCCTCCGCGGCTTTCTAGGGGCTGTTATGTGGATCAGAGGCCTATCTAAGACCTCCCGCTCCCAGAACGCGTCGAAACGCTGCTTTATAGTTTCAAAATCCACCTCCTCAAGGTAAGACCTCAAACCCACCACCCAAAATCATAGTTTAAATTTGAATATTTAAAAAATAAAAAGGGATGTTTAGAATGGTATGAAGAACCTTATTCTCGATAGTATGATTCCAGGTATCAATGCTAACATGTGCCCTGCTATGTATCCTCCAGCCATCGGTGCTCCGAATTCCTCGTAAAGCCTGCTTCCACCTATCCTTAGCGTTAGGACTTTTAGTATCCATGCTATAAGGGCGAATGTCCAATAGCCTAGTTCAAACGCAGGACCTATACCTAATATAAAGCCTATGGGTTCAAAGGGAAACCAGATGAACCTAGCGTGGAGCCAACTGAATAGACCTACGATTATGAATCCAGCTAAAAAGTGTGGAACCCAAGGTTCAGTGGCAGGGATTACCTCCCACCTAGCAGGAACTGCGGCTCTATAAATCAGCCCATCGCACCAACCACCCCCGCCTCCTGAAAGCTTTGTCATGCCAAATGTATAGGCTACCCATAGCCACGTCGGTAGCACAACAAACGAGTATATGATTATCGAAGCAATAAGTACTTTGAAAACGCTTTTACTGCTTGTTCCTGTGATGCTGGCCATTTTATAGGCTCCGAAGGTTGTTACAAAGTTTCCACCCATGCCATAGCCAAACTGAGGAGAGTTTCCATACCATGCGTTAAAGTATGCCGACAATACAAAGTCCCTAGTTAGCGGCTCAGGTACTTTAGGCCAGATCAGCAATCTATGTGGTAAGTATCCTCCCCACCCTGCTAAATAATAGATTCCACTGAAACTCACAACCCTAGTACATGCGAATAGGAAGAGGAAGGCGCTTATTGGTGTTAAGAGGGATGATAGCGGGTTCATGCCGCATATTATATGTATGACAACAGCAGCTATGAATGTACCTATCATTAGTAGGTACGTGGCTCTATAGCTCATAGGTTCGTTTTTCTCAAACTCAGCTTTACTAGACGGAGCCATTTTTCCGAAGGCGGCTTTGAGAGTATCCTTGATGTAACCACGGCTTAGAATGAGCAAGAATATCGTTAAGCTGTAAACACCACCCATTAAAACCGCTGACCATTTGAATGGTTCAGCATATGGTATGGCTTGTTCTAAACTTCCCCAAATTCTACAACAACCTGGCACATTTGGAAGAGCAGTGTAGTATCCGTAGAAATAGGCTACCTGCGATAATATAACTAGAACTAGCCACCAGAACCATGTGTTGAACAGTACGGATATTGGTGCGAAATAGAATAGTGCAACACCTAAGGGCTCTTTCGCGATACGAGCCACGCCTACTAGGGATGCAATGGCTTCTCCAGGCTGGACGAAATAAGCAGCATGCCCGCATGTGTTCACATTGTATCCATAAATGTCAGGAAACCAAGGGAAAAGCTCCGTGCAAATTACTGGAATCCAAACAATAACCCCAAGTATAAGACCTAGTAGGAATGGCCGTGTAAACTTCACCTTCTTCTCTGGTATGGTTCTCACCAGAAGTTCGTAAGCTGCTAAAGTGACCGTGAATGGAACCTTTTCGATGTCTATCCAATACTTTCTAAACAAAGTCGCTATTGATAACATTAGAAGACCATAAATACTGGTGAAGATCCACCAGAATATTATCATAGGCATTAAGTCTGCCCAAGGGGTGGGAACGCCGCCGTAGAGTATTGGTTTACACACGTCTGTCGGTGGTGCCATAAACCATGGAAGGAGCTCCGTGGTCAATCCCGGAGATAGAATTCTGTCAGCTATGAGGGAGTTGCCGTAATTTACACAAAACGTGGTCGCGTTGGCTCTTCCAATAAAACTTAATGATAAACATAGAGTTGTTGCGTATAGCCATGTCATGTTTGCAAGATTAATCCTCTTTTTAAAGAAGCTTAATTTTCCAAGGACGCTGGCAAAGTAGAAGCATATAAACGGTAGAGATGTTAAAACGGATTCGCATATAACTACAATCCCTAAAGCAGAGAAGTGTGCAGACGGTCTTCGCCATATATTGGTAGTATTTAAAGGACTTATAGCCAAAGTAAACACTCCGAAAACTATCATGAAGGGTATTAGGAAGTGCCATGGAATCTTCTCCTCGACGGCCCTCTCGCTAGGTGTAGACTTAGATGCAGACATGCTCTCACGTAGAGTTTTTCCCTTCGAGGTAGTATTTGAGAGCAGTATTTAAGATTTATTATATATCTGTCTGTTTTCCACGATTACGCCTATGGGGGCCTTTTTAAGCCAGCCTCCGTTTCGTCTTGTTTTTCGCCGTGGAATAGTGTTTTCGAGAGCTCAGACAGGACTGGGGAAGAGAACGGGATGGCAGTTTAAGGGTTTTCTTCACGAAAAGCAAAGCATTCCAAAAATATGGTGCGTATAGATTCGTGGAGGGCAGCCGATCGGTTAGACGTGGGTGTTAGAGTTTCCCGTATTTGTATGCTTCGTCGTACATTGCGATTATGTTTTCTATTGGTGTTATTGGTTGTATGTTGTGGCATGGTGCTACTATGTATCCAGTCCCGTCTGATGCTAGTATGTCTATGCACCTTCTAACTTCCGCTCTGACCTGTTCTGGCTTTGCGAAGGATAGGATGCGCTGGTTGTCTATGGCTCCGTGGAAGCATATACGCTTCCCAAAGCTTCTCTTCAATTCTTCAAGATCCATACCTGGGCAGG
>Ga0080004_1193809_pt1 | contig 16628 bp, 13 predicted proteins | sample WasSprMetagenome_FD_69207 | JGI IMG/M metagenome (GOLD analysis project Ga0080004, IMG submission 69207) | Sulfidic aquatic microbial communities from Washburn Spring, Yellowstone National Park, USA - WS (SPADES assembly) (version 2) | ecosystem: Environmental > Aquatic > Thermal springs > Hot... | reverse complement strand
CTCATCTGCATCGTCTCTAGCTCTAAGTATTATCGGATTTATCATGAAGTTATATGAAACATTTACAGCACCTAGCCTCCAAAATATTGTAGCCGTTCTTCTATTTTTCATAATTTTAGTCTTAATGGGTAGGTTGACATTCGATCTAATAGGCGATAGGAAAAAAACTAAAGAACTTCAGCAGCAACTCAAAAATTTAAAAGAATTTTTCAAATCATCAGAGCATATAGGGAGCAATGAGGGCCGGGGCAATGTCGAGTAACCATGTTTCATCTGGCGAAAAATTGTCTCGATCAGGAATTTTGTTTTATATTTTTTTAACAGATGAGAAAGCTCTAGAAAAATTGAGAGTTAATGCAATTCCATTATCCGTGCAGAAGCCTAAGAAAGGTTATCCTCTAATCTTCAGAGATTTGCTCCCATCTTTGAGACTAATAGGCATCGATGCGTTTCCGCATAATAATTTGTTGTATTTTATGTTTGGCAGCAACCAAAAATCAATAATAAATGATTTAAGAACCACTCTTAATAATTTCTATACTTACAGCAAGGATGCTTTAACTTACACATGGAGGACTCCCTCTTTAGAGGAACTAATCCCATATGATAATCCAAGCCACTTTGTCATTACTAGGTCTCTCCTCTATTCTTATTTTAAAAGAATATGGCGAAACAAAAGCAGGATAATACTATTAAGAAGAAGCATGGTTAGAGAGGGACTAAGAGTCTATCTTACCTGCGAAGATGTCGCTAGTTCAAGCGAGTATAATTACAGAATCTGCACTGGGCTAAGAATCCTTTTTGAGGTCACACCCAAACATAGAGGCTACTTGTGGTTCGACATTATAACGCAGGTATTCGAAGAAAATGAAATTAATGGGAAAACTAAACCCCTTTCTCACAGAGAGATGAAAACACTGGGCAAAAGGTTATCAATAAATCTTTACGATAAGTACTTGCAAAAAGCAAGAATGAATCCAAGAGACCGCGCAGAAAAAATAAATGATTTATTGAAAAATTACCTAAACGTTGATAATGTAATCTCGATTAATGGTTACATTTATAATCCTCTTGGTGATAGGTTTGAGGAAATAACCCTTAAATTCAAAAAGTTACATGATATATCTTAGTTCAGGTGTATGACTCAAAGTATATATAAGGTCATTCCTGGTTTTTTCGTCAACCTTAGATATGATCGTGGCAACTCTCTGTGCGTATTTAATTACATAGGGTAACTTAGGCCAATAAGTGTAGGCCTCCCAGTCTAACTTGTTCAACAGAAGAATCAATCTGCCAATATATATGGATAGGCTTTGGGGATCGGAGTCGGCAATGCGGCTGGCATATATTTCTACTTCAATTGGTCTAGGTGTAGCCTTGTAAAGCGGAATCTCCTCCTCATTCCAACTGCTCCTTACAAAAGCTCTCCCAGTTGTCACTAGGACTGCTTTTAGGATTCCAGTATCTTTGAAAGAATTCAAGTAATCTTTATCCAACAGATAGGTTCCCCTGTATGGACCCCAATCTTTTGTTAGAGTATTATATATTCTCTTTGGAAAACCGTAGTTTTTAACGTGAACAAGAAACCAGTCGTTTTCTCGTAGGACTTCACTTATCCCTGTCAGCTCTTCTTGAACAACGATCGGTGTTTGGAAAACAACGAACCTCCTGATAGTTGGAATCCGTTTTTTGCAAGAATCGTCTATTCTTTCAAGCAGTTCTTCAACAGTTTTTCTTGGTATGTATATTCCTTTAGACTTAAGAATGTCTTTGTCTAGTTCGTTTAAATTATAAGTGCTTGTTGTTAAAAAACTTTTAATTTCCTTACCTAAAAACGCAATTACAAATGCTACACCGACAATGTATCCTTTGTCCATTCTAGCGGTAGCAAGACCTATTACAGCTGTGTTTTGAAGAAGGGGATCCCCTGGTATCCAGGGGATCCCCCCTGCCTTAGCATATAGCTGGACAATGTTATTGTAGATATATGCCTTATAGGCATTGCAAGTGTAGAGGTTTTCTCCCTTTTTGCTTTTGCATTCCTCCAGCATGCTTCGGATCTTATTTATATTAATAAAGTGTGTAGCGACTCGATGAATTATGGAACTAGCTTTTGCTTTAGCAAATAAATTTTCACAAGAACCCTCATTTGAGTAACCGATTACACCACCTACAATGACTTTATCACCTTCTCTAGCTACATGCAATGCATTGAGTATCTCTTCACAAAGTTTAGTGTAAGAGTCTAATTGATGCGGTTCAATATTCAACATAAAGTTGAATCCTTTATTCCATTTTGTATATTGATTAATTTCTTTTAGAAGGTTTTCAACAATCTTGTCGCCTCTAAAAAAGAAAAATTTCAAGGTAGCCCAATAAGGTTCATCGCTGGTATAAAATCTTTTTATAGCTGTAAACTCTCGGGGAAAAAGAAAAGAAGAATAAGAAGAGCTAAAAAGGATTTTTGGCTCTCTTAGTTGCAACAAAAGGAGGTTTCCCAGTTCATCTATAACTTTAAAGTCTCCCGTAGATGCATACATTTTATCCCAATATTGCCCTGGCTCTTTTTTAGTGCTACCAACCAAGTCCATTAATAAAACACCTACGCTAAGAAATTGCCTAATATGACTTTAATAATTATTGTCTTGGCAAGAGTGCTTGCAGCACTTGCCTACTCGTCATCTGGGCCGCATCATCCTTCTATGAATCTAAACACGCCGTGCCAAAACAGCTAGCCATGATCAACGAGGCCTTAAAAACACAGCAAGCACGTACCTAGCACTTAACATTAAAGCGTGCGCCAGCGGCTCCTACGCTTCAGGGATTAGGCTTAAATCAGCGTGTAGTGGGGCTACTTACACCCGGATGTGGCTACTCTGAGTGCTTGTCACGTGCCCGTGGCATTAGTCTGAGGGGTGGTTTGGGCTTCTCCGATCACTTTGAGAAGGTGGTAGTAAGCATAGGGGTAGAGGGACCACAGCTCGGCGCTGAGGACGAGCATGCCCACGGCCCCCTTTTCTCAATCACCATGTCTAACACTGTCTTGTCGCCATCTGCCTCCACGTACCTACCACACTCCGAGAAGGGGTCTAGGCATAGAACATGGTCTAGCAGAGGCTTCCCATCCGACAGCTGATAGGATCCGAAGGCAGAGAAAGTCAGCAAGGTAGTGCCCATCAACCTACACCTCTCACGCTCATCATCCCCAGCGACGAGAATCTTGTACAAAGCATTGGGATCCCTCGACGTGCTACGCATTAATTCCAGAGCATTGCTCGGTAGAACCCTATTAATTGCCCAAGAGACTTGGTTGGGCTACTCTAAATACTATCCTCAAGCATTTCCTTTTGGAAATTGTTAAGATCTACTACACCTCCCTTCTCCAACGTTGAACGTATAATTGTCTTTTATGGCGTTGTAGGTAGTGGTCAGCAATGTCCCACTTCCACAAGCTAAGTCTCCAACTGTAATCTTTCTGTAGTCAGTAAAGACTCCTGTCCTTGTAAACACAGCGAGGTACGCCAGTAAGTGGGTTGCTGGAATAGTTTTAAAGTAGGTTGCGAAATTTTTCCTGACCGCCCAGTCTCCAACAATTTTGTGGTATACTTTGCCTGAAAAGTCTATCCTTAGAAGGTTTCTCTTTGAAGAAACCTCCTCAGCAAGCTCAACCAAATTTGCTAAAACGCCTAGAGAGAGGGGCAGAGCTTGGATAACCTCTAATGCAAGTCCATAAATGGGTCTGTCATCAATTTTCCATATATTTTCGAAAGCCCTTTTTCAAGCCGAGCCAAGCACCGTGTTTCCTGCATAATTCATCTAAGCTTGGGAGACCATGTGCAGCATGAACAGACTGGTAGAATGTTGCGCTTAGTAGTAGTGTGAGCGCGGCTTTGGCATATATTAGCTCGGCTATTTCCTTATAGTCACCTACCGAGAGCCCATAGAGCCTATAGAAAAGGTCATAAAGATTTTTTGCTATAGAGAAGTTAGGGTCTAGGCTCTTAACACTCTTAGCAAAGGCTTGAATACTTTCTTCTATTCTATTGAGTGATTGTTTAACGTCTTCCTCGCCAACAATAAATTGCAACGCTTCATTTATAATAGATATCAAGTCTCGGAAATTAGCCTCCATCCATCCAGTGACCCATCTAGGCTCCTTTTGGTGACCTTTAAGATACATAATCATAGTGCCAGTAATATCCTCGGGAACTATGAGTCTAACCTCGAAGGTAGAGTTTTTAAGCTTCTCCTCGAGCTCCGAGTCAGTCAAGTTTTGCGGAAAAGCCTCCTTATAAAAAAAGAGCTATACCTATGTCTCCCACGCCGGTCTCAATCCTTTTCGATACGTCTTTTTCTGCATCATGCTTGGAATAGGACCCTTCAAGAACGACTCTAACACCATTAACATGGATAGTTATATCTGGCCTAGCCCTATGCGAAATTACTTCGCTTGTTGCATAGACCCCCATTTCTCTACTTAGTAGATGCCCCAAAAGAACGTTGAGTTTTAGTTTCAAAAGCTCTTCCACTATGACTCATAGTTATTTCACCTTATAATAACATGTATAACCTCCCAAAACTTGTCTCAAAATTTTGAATGCAAAATGAATTTTAAATACTTAACGTGTTTCATAGCGATATCCTTCTTTACTAAAAGTAAAGAACACACTTAGCGTGCTATCAGACCTATACCTTTAACTCTTTCTTAGTCGCGTCCAAATTATGTTTTCCCAAAGGGATTTGAATGTTTAACTTTTTCCTGCAAGAACCACGCGCGACCTTACGTGAAGGCGGAAGCTGGTGCGCGTTTAAATACGTAAATTTTTTGTATACCTAATCGCTAAATTTAATTTGCAAGAGGTCAGATTTCATGGTTGATATAAATAATATTGCGGAGCTTGTAGAAAATCTTAAGAAAAAGATCAATACGTACGGAGATAAATTTGCCGAAAACGAGATGCTTGTGAGATATGCAGTTGTGGATCCCTTGCTTAGAGCTCTTGGATGGGAGTTGGATAACCCTGAACAGGTGATCCCAGAATACAAGACCGAGAGGGGCAGGGCTGACTATGCCCTTTTCATTAAAGAGAAGAACCCTCTTAGGCCTGTAGCCTTCATTGAGGTGAAAGCCTGGAGGAAGCTAGATGATGAGACTCTTCGCCAAACGGCAACCTATGCTGTAGATGAGGGGGTCAACTATATTGTTATTACTGACGGAGACCAATGGGCCCTCTACGATATGTACAAGAATATCCCTTTAAAAGATAAGAAAGTTCTCAGTTGGAGCTTGCTAGATGATGATCCCTTTGAGGTAACTTTTAAGGCACTATCTATTGCTAATACTCGAAAATTTGGGATAAAACCATCAGAGCCACTTTTTACCATAGTCCCCAAGCCTGAAATGGAAGAGACTAAGCCTAAGGAGACCAAAGAGGCACTCACCAGGAAAAATGTGCAAAAACTAATACTGAAGATCCTGGCAAACTCAGGTAAACCGCTTACAAGGAAGGGGATCGTTGAATATGTGCGGGAACACGTAAAGCTAATAGAGAAAGACCTAGAGCCTGCGAAGAGTGGTAGGCCTAAGTGGGAAGCCAACGTACACTGGGAGCTATGGAGATTGGCAAGAGACGGACTCGTCGAGAGCCAGGGCAAGAATAAGTGGATAATAACTGAGAAGGGGAGAGCATTCCTCGGAGGAAAACAAGAAAAAAATAATACAGAACCCTAGGAGTCCCGATGGCTCACTAACCCGTGGTAGCACGCGGTCCAGCCCGGCTCCTCTTAATAGGGAAAAACGTGTGGTTTTTCAATTCTTTCTGAGTTGCATCCTAGTCACTTTACTCAGGAGAGGTTTAAATGTTTAAGGTTTTTCTGTGAGAAGTTGGAAAAACAGTCCTAGCACTCATTTTTACACGTTTGGAAACTTCTGAAACTTCCTAATCGACATGCGTTTTTAGGTTAATGATATTAGTGTTCTCCTTAAAGCTTCTGCCTGCTCCAGCTTTAGCTTCTGCGGGCCCGGTAGGACAGGTATCCCAGCTTCACGTAATCTTTCCCTCGGCACCAGCTTCCACTGCTTAGGGTCTTCTGGATTTTCGAGTACGCCCAGCGCTGCACCCCTAACCTCGAGGTAGAACGCTACCCACCCCTCGCCCTGGGGGCCAGTACTTGCCGCTTAGCGCTGCCACACCCCTAGCCACGCCGTAGAGCGCAAGACCACCCTCCGTGCTGGGACCCCTAGTAACATAGACAAAAACTTCACACCCCTCAAGCTGCTTGAGAACCCGCTTAAACCTTTCATTAACCCCCCCAGATCATCCAATTAGGAGGCTTCCCATGCAAGGCCTTACTCGCATGCCTCTTCATGTCCACAAGACTCCAGGAAAGATTCTCCGAGCTACCCTTCAAGAGGAGGGCTTCTGCCACGAGAATATATTCGAAAACCTATTTTAATAGGTTTCTGGTAAAGAAAACGATAGCGCGCCACTCTTTTGTAAGTGAAAGATTTATTAGGAAAAGCGGCACCAGCGCGCGCTGGATCTTGGGATTGCTAGAAGATGCTTTGCACTAAGCTTTTTGACGGAGTATTAACGGTCCTCGTTTTCGCGGTGAATTATTTTTTTCCTGGGCGGCGGAGCCCAGGTGTTCTCCTCGCTTCGGGGGCTCATTATAAGCATAGGTATGGCTATCTCGGGTCTCGCAAGCGCTATGCCTGTCGAGTACTCCGAGCTCCAGAGAGATAAACGAGCTCGAAAAGGCTTTATTTAGAGACCTAGACGGCACACATATTGCAAAGGCAAAAATGGTTACCGCCTTCATGTATGCATTGATAAATGGCACCTATATTTGGGGCTTTCTTAGCATTGTTCCCAATCATATTAACAAGTTTGGGCATCCTAGAGCGTGAAAGACTGCTTCCCATGGCTTTTTTTTATATTGGTGATATTTAATTTTTGTGAAACTAGACAAGGCTTAGCGCGCTAAGCAGAATAGCATGCGTAAAACGCGGAGCGCGCCAGCGTGCAAAGGCTGAGCTGAGCAAATATATTTATTTTATCCCGTTACAAGTTTATTGAGATAAAAATGGTTAAGTGCCCCTACCGCGGCTATAAGGGAGAATTCAAGCACCTAAAGGCTTGGAGATATCGTTGGTGGAACACGTTTTTAATGCGCGCTCAAGAGGGAAAGAGCAAATGAAGATCGTAGACGTAGTAAAGCTTAGTGAGGAGCTTGAGCGCTCAGAAGGCCATATAGAGGGCTGGGACTCCTTAAGAGGGATTTTCCAAAGAGGGAAAGAGGGCGATCCACATTATGTCTTCAGAACAACTTATCCTACAACTGAGATAAGAGATCTCTTGGAAGCTGTAAACGAGAAGCTCAGTGGAAGAAGAGATACAGGATTCTTTGAGATCCTTGGAGGCTACGGAACCGGGAAAAGCCGTATTCTAGTCCTCCTCTGGCATGTGTTTAAAAATAGAGAGAAAGCACTTGAATGGGCCAAGAGTCATGGTATAAAGTTAGAAATACCCGAGGGCATCCAGATTTTAGCCTTTAACTTACTCGACGAGAACCCGACCTATCTGTGGGAGCCCATATTTAAAGGCTTAGGACGCGAAGACCTCCTTGAAAAGGTCAAAGACTTCCCAGGCTACAATCTCTTGAAAGAGGCTATACCAAGTGAGGGCTACGTAGTAATAATAATGGATGAGCTGGAGGCTTGGTACAGAGGCAAAGAAGAAAGGGCGAAGAACCTGAACTTCATACAGGTACTGGCAGAGGCTGCATGTGAGAAAAATGGAAGGCTCCTGGTCTTCTGCTCGCTTTATGGTGAAGAAGGCGATCTTTTGGCAAGAATAGAGAGGGTCAAGCCCTATCGCGTCAACCTGACGCTATCGAAGGACAGACCTAGGGTGATATTGTTCAGGCTCTTTGACAAAATAGATGCGCAGCTTGCCCCAAAGGTTGTAGAAGAGTACATGAAACATTACGAAGAATCCGAGGTCAATATCGGAGACCGGCTGGCTTACGAAAAGAGGATGATAGAGACCTATCCCATACACCCCGAACTAGTGGAGGTTCTCTTAACGAAGTTTAGCTCCTCGCCAAGATATCAGAACACGCGTGGCGTTCTCGGCTTACTGGGGTCAGTGGTCTATAAGAAGGCCGCCGACGTTGATATGATATTGGCTTCAGACGTCGACGCGGATGAAAGAGAGTTGCTAACCCTTGACAGAGTACTAACCGAGAACGCGAAGAAGGATGCCGACTTAATAGGAAGAGAAGATGCGAGAAAATTGCTAAATGTTATTCTACTACACTCATTTGGGACATTGAAGGAGGTTGGAGCTTCCAGGAATGACGTGATCTTAGGCGTGCTGAGACCGGGGATAAACATTAACGACGTGGACTCTCTCCTTGCAAGCCTGCCCAACATAGCCCCCCATGTCTGGGTCAAAGAACATAGGTACGTTATTGGTCGTGAGGCGAACGTAATAACAGTCATTCAAAACAAGGCCTTAGAAAACGTCAGCAGGGGAGAAATCAGTGAAGCTCTAAACTTGGTAAAGGCCAAGCTCAAGAAAGACTCATCCTACGTCGCGTATCACCCCAATGAGAACTACAGCGATCAGATAGAAGACGAAGATAGGTTAAGAGTCGTCGTCTCTTTGAAAGCTCTCGACCAGCTCGAGATCAATGATTTCTTTAAAGGAAGGCAATTCGCTAATCGGTTGGTATTGTACATTCCGAAAGAGGGGGACATAACGAAGAACGAGGAACTACTAGTTGTTGCGGAAAGAATTCGTCTCAGCGAGGAATATAGAGAAGAGGTAAGTGACGAGGATAGGAAGCTTTTAAATGAGCAGAAGAACAAAGACATTAAACTCCTCTCGGAAAAGCTCTCTGACATCTATGGATATTGGGTTAAGGTGACAAGCTTCGAAGATGGTGAAGTCCGGTATAGGCTTATCGAGTGTGACCTCGACAAAGTAAAGTCTCTAGTGAGAAAGCATTATAGTGCTGAAGTGATTCGCGATGAAATAAGCATGTATTTGGAGGATAAGAAGACATGGGTAAAGTACGAAGATTTAGTGTACGACTTTAAGACGATCCCCGGAAAGCCGATAGTAATCGTGGAGGATACTGTTAGAGAGGCTTTGAAATCCCTTTACGAGGAAGGTAAAATAGTTGTCGAACACATGGGGAAGATGTGTAGAACACCAGAGCCCATGCCTCTTATCAAAAGCGAGACGAGAATTATCTTGGCAAAGTATGCACCACCTCGGCTATCCCCACTAAAACCAGAGGAAAAAGAGGAAGAAAAAGAGGGGGCAAAAGGTGTTGAGGGGGAAGGTGAGAGGCCCTCCGTTAAAGTGGGAAAAGAGGAGGGGATAAAACCCTCACTACAGCTCATTGAAACCGTTGAAACCTCAGAATATCCAACACCCTTCCTCCTTTCAACAGAGGTAGAGAGACGCGTCCCTCAGAATGCCATAGTCCATCAAGTAAGAATCGAGCTCTCGAAAATGTCCTTCGATAACTTTGACGCACTAAGGTCGTTTATCTCCTCCATTAACCTCAAGAAGGTTAGCCTTTCAAACGTTACCATGCAAATGATCGTAAAAGGTCCAATGGGGAGGGAAGAGACTTTGAAGCTTATTGAAAACCTTCCGCCTAAGCTCTTTGGCGGGACTCTCAAAGCTTACATAGAGGTCGAGAAAGTTGCGTGAGGATTATACATTGTGTGAAGATTACATAAAAAGGCTTATAGAAAGCGACGACCCTATTGAGGAGACTTGGAAAATACTAATTGAGCTTTGGAGGGTCGATGAACCTGAGTACTTCAGGCAAGAAGACGTGGTATCGAACTTTGAGTGGCAATTAAATCGCATTTTCTTTGAAATATACGACTACCTTAAAGAGCAGTGTGAAAGAGTAACCTTGAAGTTCACCATGCCCTTGATAATCATGGATGGGATGAGCATAAGAGAGGCAAGTCTTCTAACTAAAGATCTCAAAGAAGAGGGATACGAAGTCGTAGAGTACGGTTACACTTTCTCAGCTATACCATCTACAACGGAGAGATTTAGAGAGAAGCTTAGAATGGAGTACATCCAAGTAATGAGCGGAAAAATTCCGCCAGAGCTAGATTTCGAAAAGCCTGTATGGGTCTCTTATCCTGACGAAATTTTACACCACGCTGCTCGCATACTACCACCTGCTAGAGCATACGAGGAAACTAAGAAGGTGTTATTCAAAATCTTAAAGCTCGCCAAGGGAAATGAGGTTACGATAATATCAGATCACGGCTACATAATGACTGATTTCCTCTGGCCTCTTCCAAAGGAGGACGCGAGATTTCTAAAGGAGGAGGTCTTTGGTTCCAATCGCTATGTTGAGCTGGAACGGGTAGACCCCAAAACCATAGAGAGGCTTAAAAAGCTTCCAAGAGATCTCCAATATATCGCAATATCTGGCGGTTACTGCTGTGTGAGGGGCAGGTACTTCTGGCCCGTGAGCGGGTACGGAAAGCTCACAATACATGGCGGCTTATCTTTGATGGAGTGCATAGTCCCTAAGATTAGGGTGAGGCCATGAGCTACATACTGAAGGACTTCCCAATCGAGAGGCTCAACGAGATAGCCCTTAAAGAGGCAAATGCGAAGAAGCCCATATATCAGATTCACAAGTGGTGGGCCAGAAGACTTGGAAGCGTTTTCAGAATGATAATACTCGCCACCTTCCTCCCCCAAGACATCTCAGAGGCCGAGCTTTGGAGAAAGTTTTACCAAAAGACGGACCTAGGCGGGAAGATAATTCTCGACCCGTTCATGGGCGGTGGGACAACAGTCGTCGAGGCTCTTAAGCTAGGCTGTAAGGTAATAGGCATAGACATTCACCCAGTAGCTTGGTTCATAACAAAGAAAGAGGTGGAGCCCTTGGACTTAGAGAAGTTTAAAGCCGAGTTCAAAAAGCTCGAAGAGAGGGTCGCTAACAGGATCAAGAAGTATTACAAGACTATTTGCCCGAAGTGTGGAGAAGAGGCCGACGTAATGTACGTGTTCTGGGTCAAGAAAATAAAATGTCTGAAGTGCGGAAAAGAAGTTCCATTATATAAGTCCTTCACTATAGCTTCACTAAGCAATAAGCTTCATGTAGTCCTCTGCCCTTCATGTAATGAAATAATTGAAACAGAGAAGTTGAAGGAGAAGATAACGTGCCCAAGCTGTGAGATGGAGTTCGTGCCCTCTGATGGATATGTAAAGGGGAAGCACTACCTATGCCCCCATTGCGGTGGAAAAGATGAGATCCTGAAGGCTATGCAACGAGGGGGTAAAGTTTCAAGTACCACGATGTATGCAGTTGAGTATTATTGCCCACATTGTGACAAAAGAGGGTATAAGAAGGCTGACGAAAATGACTATAAACTCTTCTTGTCGGCTAAGGAAGAATTTGAAAAGTTAAAAGACAAGCTTCTCTTCCCAAGACAAGAAATACCTATAGGAGAGAAGACAAAAGAACTTCTGAACCATAATTACAACTACTTCTATGAAATGTTTAATGAGCGTCAGCTTCTCTGTCTTTCTTTGCTTCTGGAGGAGATTCTTAAAGTTGAAGATGAAAACGTGAGGGGGTTCATGATTTTAACGTTCTCAGATATGGTTAATGCGAATAACATGTTCTGCAAATATAATCAAGGGGCCAGAAAGTTAGAGCCATTATTTGGGCACCATGCCTATTGGCCTCCGGATATGCCTGTTGAGAATAATGTTTGGGGGACAAAATATGGAAGGGGATCTTTTGTAAGTTATTTTGATAAAACGCTTCGTGCAAAGAGGTACATGCTTCATCCGTATGAAATTATGCCGAAAAATGGTGATTCAGATAAGGTTGCTGTTGGACATGATTTAAAGGGCTATTTGGGCGAGGACTTCGATGATCTCTTGGAGGGTAAGGCCAATGTGATCTTGAGGGCTCAAACATCTGAAGACCTTTCATTTATACCTGAAAAATCTGTTGATGCAATCATCACCGATCCCCCATACTATGACAATGTTATGTATTCCGAGTTAGCGGACTTCTTTTATGTGTGGCAAAAATTAGCCCTTGAAGATAAATATGAATGTTATCGAGGAGAGTATTCGCCGCGTTCAAGGGAAATCATAAAAAATCCTGTCCAGAATAAGGACGACAATTTCTTCATAAAAGGTTTAACGAACGTATTCAAAGAATGTAATAGGGTGCTCAAAGATGATGGCCTCATGGTCTTCACCTTCCACCACGAAAGAACTAAGGCTTGGGCTTCTACGCTTAAAGCAATACTCGAAGCTCACGAAGAAGGATGGCCTCGCTTCATAATTTCGGCTATATACCCAGTTAGGTCTGAGGGTCGAACAGGTGTCCATAGAGAGGGTATTCGATACGACGTAATAATAGTTTGTCGAAAGAGCTTTGAGGAGCCTGAGAGGATAAGCTGGGAGAAGCTCAAAGATGAGATTCATGAGAGGGCGAGAGAGGTTCTCGAAAGGCTTTGGCGTTCGGGCAGGGATTTGAGCGATGAGGACATGTTCGTCATAGCTATGGGCAAGTGCTTAGAGGTCTACTCTCAGCACTATCCCAACGTGTTTAAAGGTGGCAAGAGAGTAGAGGTCGAGGAGGCCGTTAACGGGATAAGCGACATAGTAGACTCGCTACTCAAGATTAAGGAGAGCAGAGTCCTCCCCAAAGAAGTTGACGAGCTGACAAGGTTATACTGTGAGTATGTAGCGGGTTCTAAGGAGCTAAGCTACGACGCCCTTCACAAGAGGTTAAGCAAAGGAGGATTGGAGGTTGACGAATTACTAAAAGAGCGCCTCATTCGTAAAGAGGGGGAGCTCGTTAAGGTGGTTGAGCCGAGCGAAAGGAGACAGTTCATAGAGGAGAAGATTCGAAAGGGCTTTGCCATCCTTACCATCGACAAAGTCCACCTCCTCTATGCCATTTACCTTGAGGGCAAGCCTATACTGAAATATCTCCCGAATTATGGAGGCGAAGATGTTCGAAAGGTGTCTGAGTTGCTGTATAAGAAGACTGGAGACGAAATTTACGCCAAGATAGCTGGCGTCGCGACTTCTTCCGCGGCGAAGACCAGGAATCCCACTTTAGAAGATTACCTATGGGGGAGTGGTCGTGAAGCGCCTCAAACTGATGGACGTCGGGTATAATCTTGTCGAGAGGGAGCTTATCGGTAAGGAGTTCGAGGAGATAGAGGAGAGGATGAGCATAGTTGAGTTTTTGAGGAGATTATTGAGGAGGCAGGATGTGGGGGAGAAGATCTCGGTTGTGGGCTTGGACGAGCTGCTCTTTTCGAACGAGAGGGTGGCATCTTATATTCGAGACCTACTCGTGAGCTCAACGGGCTTGTTGTGGGATCGTATAGTTCAGTTCTTAATATATGGAAGTCTAGTCCTTGACCGAGAGCCGAAGATAAGGTATAGGGGTAAGGAGATAAGGCTAACACCTATATTCGGGAATAGGCTCGTGCCAAGGACCAGTGGATATTTTTACTCTCCCTTTAACATATAGGTACGCGCTCTTAGAAGCATTTGAGCAAAGGAGGGGGGCAAAAGCCGAAGATGCGTAACGCGCTCCTTGCCACCCCTCCTGCTAACCATCTGCTCTGCTTTTGCTGGGGAGCATTGCGCGTGCTAATTCTTTCGGGTGAAGCCAGGTTTTAGCGCGCGCTACCTTTAGGATAATCCTCTGCTTTCATCCCATATTTCTCAATCATGTAGTAGTACTCTACGGGGATAAAGTGTAGCTCAGCATAGGAAATTGGAGTCTTATCATCTCTAGCTATGAATGTTACATTTATATCGTAGATCTTATCCAGATTTTCCCTCGTAGGATTCCAGCTCAAATTATCTATCGAAGGTAAGCTCGGATTGACGAATCTATTATCGAACAAATTCTTTTCAATCTCGTCAACTCTGTTATCCGAGAAGATATTATCCAGAAGCCCATTCACCTCTTTTGAGTTCCTTTTATCTGTGGCAAACTTGCATATAGATCTACCAATTCTTTTGAGTTCTCATCGAAGTCAACATCCTTAAACCTTAACGCCTCTTCCTCAGGTAGCTTCTTCAATGCATAAGCGAGAAGGTAGTTTGGCTTATTCGGATCCGTTCCGTATTCCCTCTCCTTAATATCCGGAATTCCATCCCCATCCGAATCCCTGTTCATGTAATAAACAACTAGTGATGATAAAAGAATTAGAACAAGAACCAAAGCGATGAAAACAAGAACTCTCAAGCTACCCACCTCTCAACACATCCTTTAGAATTTCCAAATAGGTAAAGCCATACCCTTCAGAAGGCTCCACTTGTGTGCCTTCAAACCATTCATTGAAAGAACAAACAAAAATCACCCTTGTTTTCTCATCCGAAAATGAATTTTTGATAGTTTTCACCAATTTTTGGAAAGAAGAGGGATCTCTCAGTATTATGGAGGGTCTATTATTATCCCTATAATCATAAGTTTTATCATTACCAGGGGAAACAGTGGGGAAGAAGTCTACACCATACTTCTCAATAAAATTCCTCCATTCTTCCATGTTTCTTAATACTTCATCTAAGATTTCATTTATTTTATATGTGCCTAATTTTCCTCCCGCATGAGGCCATACGGAATTCGCAAAAGCTAGAAGTGGCTGATATGTGTATATTCCACCAACACTTGAAAACCATTCGAATTCTCTTTTCCCCGTTCCAACTACCTCACCAATTATGTAAATATCTTTATTGCTCCCTACTTTTTCAAAAGCATCTTTTATATTACCTTCTTTTGACTGATATGCGTGCGTACTCCAAGTAACTATCACGGGCTTTCCATCTATCCTCCAGAAGTTAGGCAGTTTTGCATAATGCTCTTTTATATAGTTCATGTTGTCTATAAATTCCCGCTTTACCTTTGGGTCATCAAAATCATGCGGGGGTTGAGGGGAACTATTATCAACAAAAGTGCTACAGAAGCTGAACTTAATTTGATTAAACAAATCTGCCTCCATGTTTTTTCTAAATGTTCTTTCCAGCCAGTCAAAAGCTTTTGTTGGCTGTGGATAAGGATATGGAAATACAAAAACATCTATTCCATGGCCAGTTGCCCAATCAACATGCTTGTTAAAAACTATGTTGTCATCTGAATAATATAAACCCAGTAGCGGTTTATCTGGCAAATTCTTGGGTATATCGTACCCTTCAGTGTACCAATTGTAGTAAAAAGCAGCAACAGTAATATCATCAGTTTTAGCAATGTTCTCAAACTGTCTTATATAAGGTGTTTTCACTTCCACTGTTCTCTCATTCCCAGCAAGGTCTCTAACCAAAGCAACTATCTTGTACTCTCTACCGCCAACAATGTCTTTTACTGGAACTGAAAACTTTTCTTCTAAGCTATCAAACTTTCCATCAACCGGTGTTAAGATGAGAACTCTCTCCTTATCCGGAGGAAATACCTTGGGATAATCTTCAGGCTTCATCCCATACTTTTCAATCATGTATGTATACTCTACAGGTATGAATCGGAGCTCAGCGTAGGAAATTGGACTTCTATCATCTCTAGCGATGAAGGTCACATTTATATCATAAATTTTATCAAGATTTTCCCTCGTAGGAGTCCAATTTAAGTTATCTATTGTAGGTAAAGTTGGATTTACGAACTTATCGTCGAACAAATTCTTTTCAGTCTCATCAATTTTGTTATCCTGGAGGATATTATCCAGAATCATATTTACCTCTTTTGAGCTTCTCTTATCCTGAGATAAGCTTGCATATAAATCAATAAATTCTTTTGAGCTCTCATTGAAGTTCTCAACATTCTTAAATTTCAAAGCCTCTTTCTCAGGCAGCTTCTTCAAAGCATAAGCGAGAAGATAGTTCGGCTTATTCGGATCCGTTCCGTACTCCCTCTCTTTAGAATCAGGGATTCCATCGTTATCTGAATCTCTGTTCATGTAGTAGACAGCTAACGATGAAATGAGAATTAGAACAAGAACCAAAGTAAGCAAAACAAGAGCTCTCAAGCCAATCACCCTCTTGCCGGCTATCAGCTTGGGGATTTCATATATAAATTTTTGTTTATATGCCCGTACATAATTTTTTTTCTAAATTTTAATTTTTCTCATTAGTATGTTTCTGAGAACCTCAAGATAGGCAAATCCATCTTTTGTATCTGGCTCTATGTGGTTGTGAGCGAATAACTCGTTAAAATGACCAACAATTACATGATTTCCATATTTTAATGCTATCGAAACCAATTTGCCATATCGCTCTGCACTCCTCTCGAGAAAAGGCGCGTTGAAATTCGGATATAATTTAAAGTAGAGGTATGGCTCCCATCCAGGGTTGATCGATGGAATTAGGTCGTGATTGTATTCATTCGTATGCGATTTCCATAATCCAAGTGCTTTATCCGTATAGCTCACAAAATCCCTTCTGGCATCAGGGTCGCCGTAGTTATTGACCCACATGTCATCCGCAGAAACGGCATCGAATGATCTGAGCAGCTCCATCATCTTCTGGTCTGTGGGTGGAAGAAAATTGCCCAGCGCATCGCAGATCAAATATAGCTGATGGGTTTTTGCCGCTTCT